>Ga0180217_1004907_pt1 | contig 10347 bp, 9 predicted proteins | sample eDN3rd37CBELigOP_FD_128521 | JGI IMG/M metagenome (GOLD analysis project Ga0180217, IMG submission 128521) | Enriched Organic Plus compost microbial communities from Emeryville, California, USA - eDNA 3rd pass 37_C BE-Lig OP (version 2) (version 2) ... | reverse complement strand
TATGACGAAACAAGAGTCGGGGAGTTCGGAAAGGTAGAAGAGAAGCCGTTTCTACGACGAAACAAGAGTCGGGAAGCCGGGAAAGGTAGAAGAGAAGCCGTTTCTACGACGAAACAAGAGTCGAGGAGCCCGGAAAGGTAGAAGAGAAGCCGCTTCTACGACGAAACAAGAGTCGAGGAGCCCGGAAAGGTAGAAGAGAAGCCGTTTCTACGACGAAACAAGAGTCGGGGAGCCCGGAAAGGTAGAAGAGAAGCCGTTTCTACGAAGAAAGGAGTGTCGGGGAGTTCGGAAAGGTAGAAGAGAAGCCGTTTCTACGACGAAACAAGAGTCGAGGAGCTTGGAAAGGTAGAAGAGAAGGTGTCTCTACGACGAAACAAGAGTCAGGGATACTGGAAAGGTAGAAGAGAAGCCGTTTCTACGACGAAACAAGAGTGGAGGAGCCTGGAAAGGTAGAAGAGAAGCCGTTTCTACGACGAAACAAGAGACGAGGAGCCCGGAAAGGTAGAAGAGAAGCCGTTTCTACGACGAAAGGAGTGTCGGGGAGTTCGGAAAGGTAGCAGAGAAGGGTTCTATACGACCGATTGAACGAGAAGAGTCAAAGAAAGGTAGAAGAGAGCGGCTCTATCCCAAGGTTTGAGCGACGACTGTTTACGCAGAAAGACTCCCCCATGGTAAAAGAAAATCAATAAAGAAAAACAAGATTAACCCAGTCCGAAATGATTCAAATGTAAAGTAAAACAAGTTGATAGTCCAAAATAGAATTCTGGAACAGTAATTTCTCCTAAAAGTAAGTCAAAAAAATCCCATAAAAATTATATATTTTTAAGTTGAAATCGTTCTTATACTAGATTATGTCGATATTATGAGACAAAGTTACTTTTGTAAATGTGTCTATTTTAATAGATAGAATAATATATTGAAAACATTTAAATTATATTACGTAGGCCAAAGTAATCAAGAAATAAGCATTTGTCCCAATTTTTAATTATTTCTGAAAAATGATTCCCATATATATTGACTTCATTAATTACAAGAATATATAATTTGTTTCAAGAATAAGAATAATATGAATTATTACGAATTTATGGTAATCCGGAAAAGTACCATTTTAATATTTGTAATATTTCGAAAAATGGTGACATCATGATTGCTAGAAAGGAGAGTTAATTTGAAAACAAATGAGCTTTTAAAAATTAATAACCTCCATACTGGATTTCGGATTAAAGATACATATTACGATGCGGTAGACGGTGTCTCATTAACCTTAAATAAAAATGAAATATTAGCTATCGTAGGAGAATCAGGATGTGGAAAAAGTACTCTTGCCTCGTCTATTATCGGACTATATGACCAAAATAAAACACGAGTACAAGGGGAAATATTTTTCAATCATAAAAACTTAGTTAATCTTTCTGAGGACGAAATGAATGAAATTCGAGGATTTCAAATTAGTATGATATTCCAAGATCCACTTTCTGCACTAAATCCTCTTATGAGAATTGGGGAGCAAATCGAAGAAGGATTAATGTATCATACTTCATTAGACAAAAAAGAAAGAGAAAAAAGAGCGCTCGAGTTATTGAAGCAAGTTGGCATTCAAAATGCAGAAAGAGTAGCAAAACAATTTCCTCATCAATTATCGGGTGGCATGAGACAAAGGGTAATTATCGCTATTGCCATTGCATGTAAGCCTCAAATTATTATTGCCGATGAGCCAACTACGGCATTAGATGTAACGATTCAAGCTCAAATTTTAGATTTGCTTATTGATTTACAGGCTGAAACGGAAGCTGGAATTATTCTAATTACCCATGACTTGGGTGTTGTCGCTGAAGTTGCTGATCGAGTGGCTGTCATGTATGCAGGTCAAATTATTGAAGAAGCAACAGTAGAAGAATTATTTACGAATCCGAAGCACCCTTATACACGTTCTTTATTTAACTCAATTCCTCAAATGAACTTACAATCTGATCGCTTAAATGTCATTGAAGGGATTGTTCCCTCATTAATGAATTTACCTAGAACAGGTTGCCGATTCTCTACACGTATTCCTTGGATACCGGAGCATATTCATGAGGAAAATCCAGTACTTCATGAAATTTCACCAGGGCATCTTGTCCGTTGCACTTGTTGGAAACAGTTTCATTTTAAAACGGATAAAGGGGGCGGGACTCATGAGCTTTATGCAAATAAATGATTTAAAAGTTCTCTATCCTGTTCGCGGCGGATTTTTCAATACGATCATTGATCATGTATATGCAGTTGATGGAATTACAATGGAGTTTGAAAGAGGAAAAGCATATGGATTAGTTGGTGAATCTGGTTGTGGTAAATCTACAACAGGGAAAGCGTTAATCGGTTTAGAAAAGATTACGTCTGGAAGTATTATTTATGAAGGGGAAAACGTTACGAACAAACGAAGAAGTCGTAAGTCCTCTTTTAACCGTGATGTGCAAATGATATTCCAAGATGCTCATTCAAGCTTGAATCCAAGGAAGCGAGTAAAAGATATTATTGCAGAACCGATACGTAATTTTTTAAAGCTTACACCAAAAGAGGAAGAACGAAAGATTAGCGAGTTGTTAGAAATTGTGGGAATGCCAGAAGATGCGAAGTTTAAATATCCCCATGAATTCTCGGGTGGTCAAAAACAACGGTTAGGGATTGCTCGTGCTATCGCAACAAACCCAAAGCTAATCATAGCGGATGAGCCGGTTTCAGCACTTGACTTATCGGTTCAAGCGCAAGTACTGAACTTTATGAAAGATATCCAAAATGAATTTGGACTAAGTTACTTATTTATATCCCACGATTTAGGTGTCGTTAAGCATATGTGTGATTATATTTCCATAATGTATAAAGGTAGATTCGTAGAGACGGGTACAAAAGAAGATATTTATACCAATCCTCAACATATTTACACAAAACGATTACTTTCAGCTATACCAAAAGTTTCTCCTATCGGTAGAGAGGACCGAAAGCGGGAAAGAATCCGCGTAGAACAAAACTATCAAGCACAATATAAAAACTATTTTGATGAGAATGAACGAGTTTTTGATTTAACACCCATTTCCAATACCCATGCGGTAGCGACTACTTCAACAAAGAAGGGGGTCATCTAAAGTGTGGAAAACAATTATCAGAAGATTTTTAATAATGATTCCGCAGTTGATAGTCTTAAGTCTGATTATCTTTGTTTTAGCCAAAAATATGCCCGGCGATCCTTTTACTGGATTAATTACGCCTCAAACTGATCCGGCACGAATTGCCGAGCTAGCAGAAAAAGCAGGGTTAAATGACCCATGGTATGTTCAGTATGCGAGATGGGTAGGAAATGCACTCCATGGTGATTTCGGTCTGAGTTATACGTATAAAAGGGATGTTGCGGATTTAATTGGAGAACGTGCGCTAAATACATTTTGGCTGTCCTTATTAAGTGTAATTTTACTTTATTTAATTGCTATTCCATTAGGCATCTTAGCCGGAAGATATCAAAACTCTCGGTTGGATAAAACAATTGTCCTGTATAGTTTCATTACATATGCTATACCTACATTTGTTTTGGGCTTAATATTCTTATTCTTATTTGGCTATAAATTTGAGTGGTTCCCTACAAGTGGTAGTGTAGATGTGAAATATAGCCCCGGAACTTTTAGTTATTATTGGGACAGATTATATCATATTCTCCTACCTTCGATTACGTACGCTATTTTAGGAACCACAGGGATAATTCAATATTTACGCTCGGAAATTATTGATGCAAAAGCAATGGATTATGTTCGAACTGCACGTAGCAAAGGTATTCCAATGAGAAAAGTGTATTCCAGACATATCTTCCGTAATTCATTACTGCCGATTGCTGCTTTTTTAGGATTTACAATTACCGGACTATTAGGTGGTTCGATATTTATTGAAACAATTTTTGGTTACCCTGGAATGGGACAACTATTTATCAGCTCCATCTTATCTCGTGATTACTCTGTGATTACTGCACTAGTGATGTTATTTGGATTCTTAGCTCTTTTAGGAAGTCTATTATCCGATATTATTATGAGTATTGTTGACCCTCGAATAAGGATTGAATAGATACTGCTCATAAAAGTTAAGGAGGATAAAAAGTGGCAAAGAAAAATAAAAAGCGAAAAAAGATAACCTATGCAAACTCTCCTTCAACTGGATTACAAGTAGTTTTTCGAGAGTTTATGAAGGATAAACTAGCTATGGTATCCCTAATCCTTATAGTAGTGGTAATTATAGGTATCTTTTTATGGGCATGGTTAGGTATCGATCAGCAACAGTTACTGCGTGTTAGCCTAAGAGATAAATTTGCAGAACCCGGAGAAAAATTTTTACTTGGTGCTGACCAAGGTGGTAAAGATATCTTAGGTCAGATTGTTGTTGGTGCAAAAAATTCAATGGCCATTGCCATTGCTATTACACTTATTACAGGTATCTTTGGTGTTGCAGTAGGTTTGATTTGTGGATACTTCGGTGGTTGGATTGATAATTTGTTTATGAGGGTGATCGATTTCTTTATTACAATTCCTCAATTAATGCTAATCATTGTATTTATCACAGTGGTACCAAAATATACTGTTGGAGCATTTATATTAATTATGAGTATCTTTTTGTGGACAGGTACTGCACGGCTTGTCCGTTCAAAAGCACTATCAGAAAGTAAACGGGATTATGTACAGGCTTCTAAAACACTCGGTACAAGTGATTTTGTTATTATTGTGCGAGAAATATTACCAAACTTAAGTTCAATTATTATTGTTGAAATGACATTAAACTTTGCAGGAAATGTTGGAATCGAAACAGGTCTATCTTATCTAGGATTCGGGTTACCACCTTCAACACCATCTCTTGGCACATTAGTAGCAAGTGCAAATAATCCACTTGTATTACAACAGTACTGGTGGGTGTGGCTACCATCTGCATTATTTATCTTATTAATGATGCTCGGAATCAACTATGTAGGACAAGCGTTAAGAAGGGCTGCAGACTCGCGTCAACGATTAGGCTAAGGAGATCTCGAGTGATATTGTCTGAAAATTAAATATTTTTAAAATAGTGAACTTCAATAGTTGTACCAACATATTTACAAGTGAAAAGTAGATATGTTTTTTTATAAAGATATTTTCCGGTACAAAAGAAAAATAGGGAGGAAAAGCAATGAAGAATACTAGGTGGTTATTATTAGCAGCAATCTTCTCACTATTACTAGTTCTAACAGCTTGTAACGGGGGAAATGAAAAGTCGGCAAGTGAAGAACCGAAAGACACAGAAGGTACAACTTCTGAAGGAACTGATAACTTATTTGATGTAGCGGTAACAAATGAAGGTGACACAATAGAAGGTGGAACACTTCAAGTAGCTATGGTTAAAGATGAGCCATTCCAAGGAATCTTCAACTGGGAGCTTTATGAAGATGCTTACGATGCTGAATTAATGGAATGGGCTTCAAACGTAATTTTCGATACAGATGAAAACTTTATGTTAACGGATACAGGTCTTGCATCTTTAGATGTGGATCAAGAAAATAATAAAGCGACTGTTAAAATTCGTGAAGGTGTTAAATGGTCAGACGGGGAACCGTTTACAATTGATGATGTAATCTTACCTTATCTTATTATTGGAAACAAAGATTATACGGGAGTTCGTTATGATTCTGAATTCCAAAATATCATTGGGGCAGAAGAGTACCATGCGGGAACTGCAGATACTATTTCAGGTTTAAAGAGAATTGATGATTACACTTTAGAAATCAGCTTTAAAAAGTTATCACCTGCTATTTTCTACAGCGGTGACGGACTATGGACATATGCTGCTCCTGCTCACCAAATTGGCGATATTCCTGTTGGTGAATTAGTAGAATCTGATGCAGTTCGTAAAAATCCGGTCACATTAGGTGCATTTAAAATTGATAAAATTGTACCAGGTGAATCTGTATCTTATGTGCGAAACGAAAATTATTGGAAAGGTGTTCCTAATCTTGATGGCGTGGTTGTAAAAGTAGTTCCTTCAAGCTCAATTTCAGTAGCCATCGGATCCGGTGACTATGATATAGTTAAAGACTTTAACGCGACAAAAATGCCAGAAATCGAAAACTATGATAATATCTCAATTCTAGGTCGCCAAGAACTTTTCTACTCTTACTTAGGGTTTAAAATAGGTAAATTTGATACAGAAAAAGGTAGAGTAGTAACAGATATGGAAGGATCAAAAATGGGTGATGTGAAATTACGCCAAGCAATGGGGTATGCTTTAGACGTTGAAGAAGTATCTGAAGTATTTTATAACAACTTACGTGAGCGTGCGAACTCTTTAATTCCACCAGTATTTGAAGCTTTCTATGATGGGGACTTAAAAGGATACACATATGACCCAGAAAAAGCTAAAGCTTTATTAGATGAAGCTGGATATAAAGATGTGGATAATGATGGATTCCGTGAAGATCCAAAAGGGAAAAAATTGGAAATTAAATTAGCTTCTATGGCAGGTGATGCAACAGCAGAAGAGATCATCGCATACTATATGCAAAACTGGGCTGATATTGGTTTAAATGTTACATTATCAACGGGTCGTTTAATCGAATTTAACACGTTCTACGATATGGTAGAAGCGGATAGCCCAGAAATTGATATCTTTATGGGTGCTTGGGGAACCGGTACAAATCCATCACCATCAGGTTTATATGGTTCAGTAGATGAGTTTAACTTCAGCCGTTACACATCTGATGAATTAGAAGCTGCAGTGAAAGCGATCGACTCACCTGAAGCTTTTGACACTGAATATCGTGCGAAACAATTTAAAATCTTCCAAGAACATTTAGAGGAAGTTGCAACAACAATCCCAATGCAATTCCGTTATGAAATTGTGCCAGTAAATAAACGTGTGAAAAACTTCAGTATCGACTATGCTGATGACTACACAAGTCATTTACATGAGATTGAGTTAGTTGCAGAAGAACCTCTAGCAAATTAATTATTGAATAGGATGAATCCAGGAGTCTAGAGCTCAGGGTTCATCTTTTTTTAATTTATGGGGGAATAACCAATAATGATAAGGTCAATAAATTAAAAACGAGCTGTTTCTTTTGGAAACAACTCGCCATTGAATTAATAGTCTTTATCTGTAAAGAAAATAGCAATCGTACCAGGACCCGCATGTGCTCCGATAACCGAACCTACCATTGTAATATCAAAAGACTTCGGATGTAATTTCTCCTCAATCATCGATTGAACCTCTTTGGCAAATTCTAAATCGTCACAATGGCTAATACCAACTGTTTTATTAGCGAAGTCACCACCACGTTCAGACATCAATTCAATCATTCGATTGATTGCTTTTTTACGGCCGCGAATTTTTTCAAGTGGAATCAATCTTCCATCTTCTACATGGAGAATAGGTTTAATACTCAATAATCCACCAATAAATGCACTAGATCTTGAAACTCGTCCACCTGCTGCTAAGTAACTTAAGTCTTCTACTGTAAACAGATGAGTCATATGCTCAGCTAGATGGGAAGCTCGTTGATAGATTTCTTCGAAGGCTAGTCCCTCGTTCCGCAATTTAACCGTTTCTTTAACGACTAATCCACAGCCTAAAGAAGCACATTTCGAATCGATAATTTTTAATTTCAGATTCGGATAATTTTCACGTACTTGAGAAGCAATCATAACGGCAGTACTATATGTACCCGATAAATTGGATGAAAAGGCAATATAGATACCTTCCTCATTATTTTTAGCTAGCTCTTCGAATTTATTAAGGAAAACCTCTGGAGATACTTGAGACGTTTTAGGTACTGCGCCTTGTCTCATTGCATCGTAAATAACTTTGGCATCAATATCTATGATATCATTGTATTCTTTATTATTTAAATCCACTCGTAATGTAAAAAGTTCTACATCATTTTCTGTAAAAAACTGTTTAGGTAAATCACAGCCACTATCTGCAAAAATTTTCATCATATACCTCCTTTAAACGATACGATTTGAAATTGATACTATTTTAATTAAGGAAATAAGGAAATAGCGGCTTTCAAACTTTATCTATTACAATTTTAGTCTTTCTATAAGGAATTTGGCAATGCCATCTTCGTTATTACTTAAAGTAATTTCATTGGCAATATTCTTTAAATCATCTATCCCATTAGACATGGCTACACCAATTCCTGCATATTCCAACATTTCTAGATCATTGTCCTCATCTCCAAAAGCAATAATACGGTCACGCGGAATATTCATTTCTTTTGCGATATGAGAGATGCCTACTGCTTTATTTAACCCTTTTCGTACTATTTCAATAATATGGAATGGAGCGCCCCATCGACGATGTTCAATAAGTTCGGCATGGACACTTTCTAAATGGTCACGAATAATGGGTACATTTGCTTCTTCAGCATGTATAAGTAAACTTGTCGGATCATTAGTTAAATTGTTTCTTAAATTTCCGATTGTCACGAGAGGGTCGCCCATATTAAAAATGTCCATCATGCGCACATCTTCATTATGGATAAATACATCGTCCATTACCTCTGCAATTAAATTTTCGTATTGATATTTATCTACTGAGTCAACTACATCATGAACTACGCTTATATCAATTGGAGAATGCATCATATCCCACCCTTTATTTTTGGGATGGTGAACGAGAGCGCCATTAAAATTTACTATAGGAGTAGTCAATACTAATTCATCGTAATACAGTTGACTAGCTCGAAACGGGCGACCTGTCGCAATCATTACCTGATGCCCGGCTTCTCTTGCTTTGAATAAAGTCTTTTTGGTTTTATCAGAGATTTTTTTTTCATCTGTTAATAAAGTGCCATCTAAATCTAATACAATTAAATGTTGTTTCATGAAGGAATGCTCCTTTCTTTGTTCTTTAAATTTTATCGTTCGGAAGAAATTTAGTCAAAATTTTGAAATTCACTGTTCCTTTATTTGAGCAAATTTTTTTCACCGATGGTATCATACTTATTGAATAGTTTTTCTTTATGGGATAAAAATATGAGCTTTAAAAGAGACTCGTTTGGAAAGAATAAGTCCTGTTAATGCTTTAGGAGTGAAAGAAAATGTATGTTCAAGATGATATGTGGAAAGGAATACCTTTATTACATGTTTATGATAATTCTATGAATGAACAATCGCCTATAGTTATTTTTCTTCATGGTTTTCAAAGTGCGAAAGAGCATAATCTGCATTATGCCTATCAATTAGTACAGAAGGGTATACGCGTTATTATGCCTGATGCCCATTTACATGGTGTGCGAAGTGAAAATCTATCTGAGATGAAAATGAGTATGCACTTCTGGGAGATTGTTTTAAAGTCAATTCATGAAGTGAATGCAATTTATGAAGAACTTCAGGATAGAGGTTATGGCGATGCAAAAATAGGCGTAGCTGGTTCATCGATGGGTGCTATCGTAACAGCAGGTTGCCTAAATTCATATAATTGGATTAACGCTGCTGCAATTTGTATGGGAGCGCCAGGATATGTTGAGTTTGCTAGTTGGCAATTGGATCAGTTTGAAGCAATGGGTGTAAAACTACCATTTGATGAAACTCAAAAAGTACAGATTCTTCAACAATTATCGAAGTATGATATAACAAATAATCCAGAACGATTTAACCAAAGACCTGTGATATTCTGGCATGGTCATAAAGATGGTACTGTTCCATTTAAAAATACATATCATTTTTATACACAATTACGTACACACTATGAACAAGTGCCTGAACATCTAGTATTTGTTGAATCTAAAAATTCAGGTCATAAAGTACCGCGTAGTGGTGTGCTTGCTGTCACATCGTTTCTTTCACAACATTTGGCATAAAGATATACATTTGCTATGATAAGTACACGATAGATAAGGAAAGGAGAATGAACAAAAATGGCAATTAGCGAAGATATGAAAGAAAGCATGTTAGGTGCATTAGAAAACGTAATTGATCCTGAGCTTGGCATCGATATCGTCAACTTAGGTTTAGTATATGATGTTGATCTAAATGATGAGGGGTTAGCAACAATTACAATGACACTTACTTCTATGGGATGCCCACTTGGTCCAGTTATTGTAGATCAAGTAAATACGGCATTAGGTGAGCTACCGGAAGTTAAAAAAGTAGATGTGAATATCGTTTGGCAACCAACTTGGTCTAAAGATATGATGTCACGTTACGCAAAAATGGCATTAGGAATACGATAATGTAAGATGAGGCTGGGACAAAAGCCAAAATAGCATTTTTCCACACTAGGAAAAATGCTATTTTTATGTTCTAATGAAAATTGATTTCCATTCCGGGTACGCTTTCCGCGGGCACGGCCTGACACGAACGT
>Ga0180217_1004902_pt1 | contig 10352 bp, 8 predicted proteins | sample eDN3rd37CBELigOP_FD_128521 | JGI IMG/M metagenome (GOLD analysis project Ga0180217, IMG submission 128521) | Enriched Organic Plus compost microbial communities from Emeryville, California, USA - eDNA 3rd pass 37_C BE-Lig OP (version 2) (version 2) ... | reverse complement strand
TCCACCCTGCTCAAGATCGCCTCGGGCCTCATTCCCCAGACCTCCGGTACTGTCACGGTTGATCGCAACAACCTCGGCTACACCTTCCAGGACGCAACGCTGCTGCCCTGGCGCAAGGTGCTTGGCAACGTCGAGCTACTGATGGAATTGCGTGGTTACTCGCCTGAGGAACGCCGCCGCATCGCCCAGGAGCAGATCGATCTCGTTGGTCTGTCCGGCTTCGAGAACCATTATCCGAAGCGCCTTTCCGGCGGCATGAAGATGCGTGCTTCGCTCGCCCGCTCGCTGGCGTTGAACCCCAGCGTCTTCATGTTCGACGAGCCGTTCGGTGCACTGGACGAGATCACCCGCGAACGCCTTAACGACGAACTGATCGACCTTTACGTGCGCAAGGGCTTCACCGGCCTCTTCATCACCCACTCGATCCCCGAGGCCGTCTACATGTCGTCGAAGGTGATCGTGATGTCCCGCCGTCCGGGCCGGATCCTGAAGGTCTACGACATTCCATTCGATTTCCCGCGCTCGCCAGAGCTTCGCTACGACGCCGCCTTCTCCGCCCTGTGCGGAGAAATTTCCGTCTCCCTGCGCCAGGCTATCGAAGGCTAGTCACATGACCAACACGACCAGGATGACCGGCCAGATCTATCAACCGGTTCCGCTTCCCAGGCCCCAGGGCCCTCTGACGCGCATGATCGTCAAGGTTCTGCCTCCGCTCGTGGTGGCTGCCCTGCTACTCCTCCTCTATGCCTGGATCCGCTCCAACCTGGAGCAGCATCGCCTGTTCCTGATGCCCAGCGCCTTTGAGCTCTGGGATAATGCTTTCTCGAAATCCGACGTCTGGGCGGAGCTCGGCAGTCGCTCGGCTGTAACCATCTCGATCGCACTCTCGGGTCTTGCGATTTCGATCCCGCTCGGCATGCTGACCGGACTGGTGATGTATCGCTACTACATCCTGGAACGCGGCCTTCTGCCCAACATCGTGGCGCTTCAGGCCATCCCGATGCTGGCGATCATCCCGCTCATCCAGACTGCGCTCGGCTTCGGTTTCCTGCCGAAGGTTCTGATCGTCGCCAAGATGACGTACTTCGCCATCCCGATGACCTTCCTGCTCGGCCTGAAGAGCGTGGATCGGGGAGCACTGGACCTCTTCAAGCTTCAGAATGCGAGCTGGCGGACCACACTCTGGAAGTGCGCCCTGCCCTCCGCTGCCCCCGCGCTCTTCGCTGGCCTGCGCATCTCTGCCAGCATGGCCGTTGTCGGCGCCATCGTATCGGAACTCTTCTTCCTGGCCGGCAAGGGCGGGCTTGGCCAGATGATCATCAACTCGAAGATCGACTTCAAGTACGAGCAGATGTATGCGGCGCTGATCGCCTCGACTGTGCTCTCGGTCTCGGTCTATCTGTTCTTCAGCTGGCTTGGAAACTACCTGTTCTCCGAGTGGCATGAATCGGGAGGAAAACAGGGTTAGTCCTGAACAGGGCTTGCTCTGCAACCAACAATAAAACGAAGCTGGCAATTGGAATTCGAAAACCTCAAAGGGGGTCACGATGAAGCAATTTACACTGGCATTGCTGGGCGCAGCAGCAATCGCATCTTCGGCGCTCGCGCAGCAGGGTGAGCCCGGCGCCTTCGCCAGGGAACACTACACGACGCCGCTGGCGGACGTTTGCCCGAACCCGTTCATCATCCAGAAGGACTGGCTGGCTCAGGCCGAGCATGGCGGCCTCTACCAGATGATCGGCGCCGGCGGTGAAATGTCGAGCGGCCAGTACACCGGTCCGCTCGGCAGCACCGGCATCAACCTGACCATTCTGGAAGGCGGCGGCGGCATTGGCCTGGGCGACGGCGAGACTGCCTACTCGGCGCTCCACAACGGCAATTCCAAGGCTGGCGTTGTTCCGCACATGGGCTTCCAGGAGCTGGATGGCGCGTTCATCTTCTCCAAACGCTTCCCGGTTGTGGGCGTCGTCACCCCGCTCGAGAAGGCTCCGCAGGGCCTCTGGTGGGACCGCACCACCTATCCTGAAGGCTTCCACAGCATTGAAGACCTGAAGGCCTTCGCCGCATCCGGCAAGGGCATGATCTACGTCTCCACCATCCAGCGCACCTTCGGTCTGTGGTTGGTTGAATCCGGCGTTCCGAAGGAAGTCTTCGTGGAAGGCTACCGTGGCGATGGCGAAAACTTCGTCACCAACAACGGCGCATGGCTGAATCAGGGCTTCATCACCAGCGAGCCCTACAAGTTCTCCACCGGCATGAACTGGAACAAGCCAATCGATGCCGTGACCGTCGGCGAGCTGGGCTATGACAACTACACGGGCATGCTGGCCGTTGCCACGCACCGTCTGGAAGAGCTGGCACCCTGCCTTGAGAAGCTGGTCCCGATCATCCAGCAGGCTTCCATCGATTACGTGAACGATCCGGCTGAAGTGAACAGGCTGATCTACGAGTTCAACGAAGCTGGCAACGCAACCAGCTGGTGGAAGACGCCGATGGACCTGATGGAATTTGGCTCGAAGACCATGAAGGAAGCCGGCATCGTAGCCAACAGCACGAGCGGGGCTGTCGGTGCCTTCGACATGGATCGAGTTGCGAAGATGCACGAGATCGTCAAGGGCTGGCTGGACGAACGTGCAAATCCGGATGTGAAGCCGGAAGACGTGGTCACCAACCGCTTCATCGATCCGAACATCGGGTTCAAGAACTGATGACAGCCATCGTTCTCGATGGTGACGAACTGGCTCGCCGCAAACGCGGCGAGCTGGCTCAAAGGGCGCAGGAGCTGAGAGACGCTGGCATTGTACCCACTCTCGCGACTGTGCTCGTGGGCGACAATCCTGCCAGCCGCTCCTACGTTGCGCGCAAGCATGCGGACTGCCGTGAAGTCGGCATCCAGTCCCGCGAGATCCTTCTTCCCGCAGATATTTCCCAGGCCAATCTTCTGTCGGTTGTCAGCGATCTGAACGCAGATACTTCGGTCCACGGCTTCCTGGTGCAGTTGCCGCTGCCGGAAGGTCTGGATGAAGGAGCAGCCGCTTCTGCCATCCTGCCCACCAAGGACATCGACGGCCTGCATCCCTTCAATCTTGGATGCCTCCTTACAGGCCATCCCACCGTCCTGCCCTGCACGCCCGCCGGGGTTCTGGAGTTGCTTACCGCCTACGACGTGCCTCTGGCAGGCAAGCGCGTGCTGATCATCGGCCGCGGCACGCTCGTCGGGCGTCCGCTCGCCATGCTTCTGTCGATGAAGGGCATCGACGCAACCGTCACCCTGGCCCACAGCAGCACCCCGGACATGGCCGATCTTGCCCGTCAGTCCGATATCATCATCTCCGCTGCAGGAATCCCAGACCTCGTAACGAGGGACATGGTGAAACCCGGCGCAGCGGTCGTCGGCGTTGGCATCACCTACGACGGCGAAGGCAGAATGGTTTCCGACATCGCGGACGAAGTGGCACTCGTAGCCGGCTGGAAGACGCCCCGCCATGGCTCTGTTGGTTCGCTCACACGCGCCTTCCTTCTCACCAACCTTCTGCAGCTGGCGAAGGCGTGATAGACATGACCGCAAGTTTCGACAGTGCCTTTTTCATCAATCCGGAGAACTGATTTGAGCGCACCCATTGTCATCATCGGTGCCTCCCACGGAGGTGTGCAGCTGGCCGCATCGCTTCGCCAGATGGGATGCGAAGACGGGATCATACTCTATTCAGCCGAGGATGTGCTGCCCTACCACCGTCCGCCGCTGTCCAAGGCTTTTCTGGCTGGTGAAAAGGACCTGGAGCAGATTCTCCTGCGCGGCCCGTCCTTCTATGAAGACCACAGGATCGATCTCCGGCTTTCCGATCCGGTTGAATCGATCGATCTCGCCTCGGGCGGTGTCCACGCCCGTTCGGGCGAACAGGCTTTCAGCAAACTCGTCATCGCAACGGGCTCCAAAGCCCGGACGCTGAATGCCCCCGGCGCAGATCTCGCCAACATCTTCACGCTCCGCACGCTGGGTGACGTCCTTGCCCTCAAGCAGGCCATGCTCGATGCCCATGACATCGTGATCATTGGCGGCGGCTTCATAGGTCTTGAATTTGCGTCGACCGCAGCCAAGCTCGGCAAGACTGTCAGCGTCATCGAAGCGCGCGAAAAGCTGCTCATGCGCGCACTGCCCGCTGCCGTCGGCGATTTCCTGCGCGACTATCATGCCGGTCACAACGTCCGGTTCCACTTCAATGCCAATTTTGCCGAATTTGAAGGCTCTGACGGCAAGCTTCAGTCCATCAGGCTGGCAGACGGCGCGCGCATCAAGGCCGACATGGCGCTGGTTGGCATCGGCGGTGAAGCTGACCTTGCGCTTCTCGGATCCCTTGGCCTGACGATGACCGCTGGCGGCATCGAGACGGACGAGCTCGGCCGCACCTCGATCGGGAACGTCTACGCGCTGGGCGATGTTGCCGCCGCCCCAAACATGCTCGTCAGGCAGCCCATGCGCCTCGAATCCGTCCAGAACGCGGTCGATCAGGCAAAGGCCCTCGCCGCGCACCTGATGGGTGAGGCAGCACCGCCGCCCGTCGCGCCATGGTTCTGGACTGACCAGTATGATCTCAAGGTGCAGATGGTCGGCCTTTCACACCCGAATGCCGTGCAGACGCTCCGCGGCGACCGGGAAGCCAATGCCTTCTCGATCCTGGAGACGCTCGACGGAAAGCTGGTCGCCTGCTTCTCGATCAATCGCGCGGCAGACCACATGGCCTCACGCCGCCTGATAGCCGAAGGCAAGCCGCTCGACCTCAATCTTGCCGCAGACGCCAGCGTTCCGCTGCTGAAGACCGTTGCAGCCTGATCGCGCTCAATACTACCATGCAGAAAGGCCGCTCTTGAGCGGCCTTTCTGCATTCCACATTCCGGGATCGATCAGATATCCAGGTTCGCCACGGAAAGCGCGTTGTCCTGGATGAACTCGCGGCGGGGTTCGACCTCATCACCCATGAGCCGTGCGAAGAGCGCATCGGCGTCGGTCGCATCGTTGACCTTCACCTGCAGCAGCGAACGCGCGTTCGGGTCGAGCGTGGTCTCCCACAGCTGCTCGGCGTTCATCTCGCCCAGTCCCTTGTAGCGCTGGACCGTAAGGCCTTTGCGGCCCGTCGCCAGCACCGCTTCGAGCAGCGAGACCGGACCGGTTACGGGCTCGGCCTTGTCGTTGCGGCGCAGAACCGGTGGCTTGGCGAAGACATCCTGCAGTCTCGGCGTATAACGGTCGATCGCGCGCGCATCCGCCGAGTTGATCAGGGCAGCGTCGAGCACGACGATGTCACGCACGCCGCGGACCGTGCGTTCGAACTGGTAGCCGCCCACGCCCTCATAGTCGGGGTTGACACGGCCTTCCCAGCCCCGTTCCGTTTCTTCCGAGATCAGGTCCAGCCGGCGCGCCACATAGGCGGCTGCCGCTTCCGCCTTTTCCGGGTCCTTCAGAACGTCCGCATTGAGCGCCCCGGCTATCGCCGCCTGCTCGATCACCGAGCGGTTGTAGCGGGTGTGCAGGCCGTTGATCAGCGTGCGCAGGCTGCGGGCTTCCTCAACGATCTCGCGCAGGTCGCCGGCAAAACGAACCTCGCCATTGGCGAGCTCAAGCTTGGCGTCCTGCAGGCCGGAATCGATTAGGAATTCCTCGAAGGCCGTTTCGTTCTTGATGTACTGGAACGACTTGCCGCGCGTCACCTTGTAAAGCGGCGGCTGGGCGATGTAGAGGTGGCCACGCTCGATCAGCTCCGGCATCTGCCTGAAGAAGAAGGTGAGCAGCAGCGTGCGGATATGCGCACCGTCCACGTCAGCATCGCTCATGATGATGATCTTGTGGTAGCGCAACTTGTCCGGGTTGAACTCATCCTTGCCGATGCCGGTGCCGAGCGCCGTGATCAGCGTGCCGATCATGTCGGACGACAGCATGCGGTCGAATCGGGCGCGCTCGACGTTCAGGATCTTGCCGCGCAGCGGCAGGATCGCCTGGTTCTTGCGCGAACGTCCGCTCTTGGCGGAGCCGCCTGCGGAGTCACCCTCGACGATGAAGAGTTCGGACTTTGCCGGATCGCGTTCCTGACAGTCTGCGAGCTTGCCGGGCAGTGAGGCAATGTCCAGTGCGCCCTTGCGGCGGGTGAGCTCGCGCGCCTTACGTGCGGCTTCACGAGCCGCAGCGGCTTCCACCACCTTGGCGACCAGAATCTTCGCCTCGGCCGGATGCTCTTCGAACCAGGTGGCGAGCGCCTCGTTGACGAGACCTTCCACGACCGGACGGACTTCCGAGGAAACCAGCTTGTCCTTGGTCTGGGACGAGAATTTCGGATCGGGAACCTTGACCGAGAGAACGGCCGTCAGGCCCTCGCGGCAGTCGTCACCCGTGACGGTGACCTTTTCCTTTTTGGTGAGGCCCGAGCTCTCGCCATAGGACGTGACCTGACGCGTCAGCGCCGCCCTGAAGCCGGCAAGGTGCGTACCGCCATCGCGCTGAGGAATGTTGTTGGTGAAGGCGAGCACCGTCTCGTGGTAGGAATCGTTCCACCACATCGCCACTTCCACCGTGATGCCGTCTTTCTCGTTCGAGATAGAGATCGGCTCGGAGATGAGCGGCTTCTTGGCCCGGTCGATGTATTTGACGAACTCAACGATACCGCCCTGGTAGACGAACTCCACCACCTTCGGATCGGCATGGCGAGCATCCGTCAGCACGATATGCACGCCGGAATTCAGGAAGGCGAGCTCGCGCAGACGCCGCTCCAGCGTTTCGAAATTGAATTCGACCATGGTGAAGGTTTCGGGCGAGGGCAGGAAGGTCACCTCGGTTCCTGTCTCGTCGCCGCACTCGCCAGTGACGGCAAGCGGCGCATCCGCAACGCCATGGGTGAAGCTCATCTCGTGGATCTTGCCGGCACGGCGGATCTTCAGCTTGAGCCAGATCGACAACGCATTCACCACGGACACGCCCACGCCGTGCAGGCCGCCAGAAACCTTGTAGGAATTCTGGTCGAATTTACCGCCCGCGTGCAGCTGCGTCATGATCACTTCGGCTGCGGAAACGCCCTCACCCTTGTGGATGTCGGTGGGGATACCACGGCCGTTGTCGGTGACGGTGCAGGAACCATCCGGGTTGAGGGTAACGGTTACGCGCGTCGCCCAGCCAGCGAGGGCCTCGTCGATCGCGTTGTCGACAACCTCATACACCATGTGGTGCAGGCCGGACCCATCATCAGTGTCGCCGATATACATGCCGGGGCGCTTGCGGACGGCATCGAGGCCCTTCAGCACCCTGATTGATTCAGCACCATATTCGGCGCTAGCGCCGCGGTTCGTTTCTGGCGTGTCGTTCATGAACAGCTTTCGTCATGGAGGCTTTTATGAAGGCATCGCAGGAGCGCGACGAATCAAGGCCTTCGCACAGCTAACATATAGGCATTTCAGCCCATTTTTCCAAGTTTCCGGCCCGAATCAATTGGGGAGTACCGGGGAATTTAGAAGTGCTTCTACCCTTTGCGTTTGGCAACAAAGGGGATTATGAAGCGGCCTGAAGATTTATGTTGAGCCCACCTTGAGGCGTCTATGGTCATGATCAGCGATAAACCCAAGCTCGTAACGGTTTTTGGCGGCACCGGCTTTCTCGGCCGCTACGTCGTGCAGGCGCTCGCGCGCCGGGGATATCGGGTTCGCGTGGCCTGCCGGGATCCGCACAAGGCCATCCACGTCCAGACGCTGGGCAACATGGGCCAGGTTCAGCCGGTCCAGGCCAACCTGCGCTACCGCTGGTCGATCGACCGGGCAGTATCCGGCGCTGACCACGTCATCAACCTCGTTGGCATCCTCTACGAGTCAGGCCGCCAGAATTATGGCGCGCTCCATGTGGCAGGCGCCCGCGCGGTGGCGGAAGCAGCCGCCGCCGCTGGCGCAACGCTGACCCATACCTCGGCGATTGGCGCAGACATCAATTCTCCGGCCGGCTACGCCCGCAGCAAGGCCCATGGCGAACATGCCGTGCTGAAGGCGATGCCGAACGCTGTCATCATGCGTCCTTCGATCGTCTTCGGGCAGGAAGACCAGTTCTTCAACCGCTTCGCCAACATGGCCCGCTTCTCGCCCTTCATTCCGCTGATCGGCGGCGGCACCACGAAGTTCCAGCCTGTCTATGTGGCTGATGTTGCCGAGGCCTTTGCCATGTCGGTGGACGGCCTGCTCCAGCCGGGCACCTACGAGCTTGGCGGACCGCACGTCCTCACCTTCCGCGAGTGCATGGAAGACATGCTGGAGATCATCGGCCGCAAGAAGACATTCATCTCCATTCCGTGGTCGATCGCCCGCCTGCAGGGCCGCATTCTTGGCATGCTGCCCAAACCGCTGCTCACGGTTGACCAGGTGAACATGCTGCAGGTCGACAACGTCGTTTCCGAGCAGGCAGAGGCTGAGGGCCGGACCCTGGAAGCCATGGGCATCAACCGCCATTCGATCCACGCAATCCTGCCGACCTACCTCTGGACCTACCGTCCAAGCGGGCAGTTCACGCAGCCGCAGGCCTGATCCCTTCCGGAACTGATGAGATCTTTATGAGCGCCTTCGGGGCGCTCATTTCGTTTCTGGATCAGGCGGCCTCTTCGGCGCACTTCTCGCAGCGGCCGCGGATCTCGATTGTCGTCTTCGACGCCTTGAAGTTGTGCGCCTGCGCCCAGCTTCCGAGCCGCTCCTCAACCTCCCTGTCGCCAAACTCCGAAACCTTCCCGCACCTGTCACAGATGGCGAAAGCGATGGTCGAATGCGCATGGCATTCCGGATGTGCGCAGGCGACAAAGGCGTTGATGCTCTCCAGCCGGTGGACCAGGCCAAATTCCAGAAGTTTGTCGAGCGCGCGATAGACCTGCAGCGGCGCCCTGAAACCCTTGTCGCGCAGCATGTCGAGGATGGCATAGGCCCCGAGCGGCCCTTCGGCGCTGTCGAGTGCCTTCAGCACAAGGGCCTGGTTCCGGGTCAGATCAGGATGCGCAATGACTGTCATATCAGATTGTCTCCCGCCTGGTCCGCCATGGGAACCGGGCAATGCTGAGGAGGAAAAGCACAAGCGCCGCCACCACGATCGAGGGGCCGGACGGCGTGTCGAACTGCAGCGAGCCCGAAAGGCCGGCGACTACGGCCACGGCTCCCGCCAGCGCTGCAATGATAGCCATCATCTCGGGCGTCGAGGAAAGCCGCCGCGCCGTCGCCGCCGGAATGATCAGCAGCGACGTGATGAGCATGATGCCAACGATCTTCATTGCGATCGCGATCACCGCAGCCATCAGCAGCATGAAGATGATCCGTGCACGTTCCGGGCGGAGCCCCTCGGCCTCGGCGATTTCGGGATTGACCGTCGCTGCAAGAAGCGGCTTCCAGAGCAGCGCCAGAATGGCAAGCACAAGGGCCCCACCGCCCCAGATGAGCGCGAGGTCGAGCTTCGAGACGGCAAGAATGTCGCCAAACAGCAGTCCCATCAGGTCGAAACGCACGGTGGTCATGAAGGCAACCATAACCAGTCCGATGGCAAGCGTGGAGTGGGACAGAATGCCCAGCAACGCGTCCGTGGAAAGTGCCTCCTGCTTCTGCAGCAGAAGAAGCGCCAGCGAGGCGACGGTTGCAACCACGAAAACGCCAGCAACCACGTTGATCTGGAACATGACGGCTAGCGCAACGCCCAGCAGAGCCGAATGGGCCATCGTGTCCCCGAAATAGGCCATGCGCCGCCAGACCACGAAACAGCCGAGCGGACCCGCAGAAAGCGCGATGCCGACACCGGCGATGAGGGCGCGCGTGAAAAAGTCGTCAAGCATCACGCCTCTCCCTTGGGGTGTCCGGTCGCATGGAAATGCTCATGATGGTGATGATGATGATCGTGGTGTCGGTGGTCGTGCTCACAGCTGTCCGTAATCGTCCCATCCGCCATTCGCACGGTCCCATCCGCCAGATGCGTATGGTCATGATGATGCCGGTAGATCGCCAGCGTCTCGGCAGCGCGAGCACCAAACAGGCGCACATACTCCGGGCTTTCCAGCACCTGCGCGGGTGCACCGCGACAACAGATGTGGCCATTGAGGCAAACGACAGTGTCCGTCTCGGCCATCACCACATGCAGGTCGTGCGAAATCAGCAGAATGCCGCAGCCGATCCGGTCGCGGATTTCGCGAATGAGCTGGTAAATCGCGATCTCTCCGGTGAAGTCGACGCCCTGAACGGGCTCGTCCAGCACCAGCAGTTCCGGCTCGCGGGCGAGCGCGCGCGCCAGCAGCGCACGCTGGAACTCGCCGCCGGAAAGCGTCTGCACTTCCGCCTTGGCACGATGTTCGATGCCCGCCGCC
>Ga0180217_1004900_pt1 | contig 10353 bp, 6 predicted proteins | sample eDN3rd37CBELigOP_FD_128521 | JGI IMG/M metagenome (GOLD analysis project Ga0180217, IMG submission 128521) | Enriched Organic Plus compost microbial communities from Emeryville, California, USA - eDNA 3rd pass 37_C BE-Lig OP (version 2) (version 2) ... | reverse complement strand
CGCGCCTGATGGTGGCGGCCGAGGGCATGCACTACACCACCGATGACGGGCGCAAGGTGCTGGACGGCGCGGCGGGCCTGTGGTGCTGCAATGCCGGGCATGCCCGGCCGCGCATCAGCGAGGCCATCGCGAAACAGGCGCGCGAACTGGACTATTCCCCCGCCTTCCAGATGGGCCATCCCAGGGCGTTCGAACTGGCGGCACGGCTGGCGCGGCTGATGCCCGGCGCGCTCGACCATGTCTTCTTCACCAATTCGGGGTCGGAATCGGTCGAGACGGCGCTCAAGATCGCGCTGGCTTATCATCGCCTGCGCGGCCAGGGCGAGCGGGTGCGCCTGATCGGGCGCGAGCGCGGCTATCATGGCGTCAATTTCGGCGGCATGAGCGTGGGCGGCGTGACCGCCAACCGCAGGATGTTCGGGGCGCTGGTGGCGGGGGTGGATCACCTGCGCCACACCCATGGCGATCCGCGCAATCTGTTCACGAAGGGCGAGCCGGAATTCGGCGCCGAGCTGGCCGACGATCTGGAGCGGCTCTGCGCCCTGCACGATCCGTCCACCATCGCGGCGGTGATCGTGGAGCCGGTGCAGGGATCGGCGGGCGTCTTCGTGCCGCCGCGCGGCTATCTGAAGCGCCTGCGCGAGATTTGCGACCGGCACGGAATCCTCCTGATCTTCGACGAGGTGATCACGGGCTTCGGCCGCCTGGGCGCGCCCTTCGCGGTGGAGTATTTCGGGGTCGAGCCGGACATGGTCACCACCGCCAAGGGCCTGACCAATGGCGTCGTCCCCATGGGCGCGGTCCTGGTGCAGAAGCGGATTTACGACACCTTCATGCAGGGGCCGCCCAACGCCATCGAGTTCTTCCATGGCTACACCTATTCCGCCAATCCCGTCGCCTGCGCCGCGGCGCTGGCGGCGCTGGACACCTATGAGGAAGAAGGCCTGCTGACGCGCGCCGCCACGCTGGCGGACCATTGGGCCGGCACGGCCCACAGCCTGCGGGACATTCCCATCGTCGCCGACATCCGCACCCTGGGGCTGATGGCGGGCATCGAACTCGTGCCCCTGCCGGGCCAGCCCGGGGCGCGTGCCTTCGACGCCTATCTGAAATGCTTCGCCGCGGGATTGCTGATCCGCACCACCGGCGACATCATCGCCCTGTCCCCGCCCCTGATCGTCGAGACGGGGCAGATCGACACCATCTTCACAATATTGAGAAACGTCCTGAAGCAGGCCGCATGACACGCATCCCCCATATCATCGCCGGCAAGCCCGTCACGGGCAGCGGCGGCTCGCCCGTCTTCAATCCCGCCACCGGCGAGGAACGCGGCACGGTCCCCACCGGCGGCGCGGCCGAGGTGGAGGCGGCGGTGGCGGCGTCACAGGCCGCGTTTCCCGGCTGGGCGGCGACCACGCCCGCCCGCCGCGCCAGGGTGATGTTCGAGGCGCGCCGCATCCTGGAAGCGCGCAAGGACGAACTGGCCCGCCTCATCAGCGCCGAGCATGGCAAGACCCATGCCGACGCGCTGGGCGAGATCGCGCGCGGCCAGGAGGTGATCGAGTTCGCCTGCGGCATCCCCCATCTGCTCAAGGGCAGCTTCAGCCCGCTGGTGGCGGGCGGCATGGACGCGCATGACATGCGCCAGCCCCTGGGCGTGGTGGCGGGCATCACGCCTTTCAACTTTCCGGTGATGGTGCCGCTCTGGATGATCCCGATGGCGCTGGCCTGCGGCAACAGTTTCATCCTGAAGCCGTCGGAGCGCGATCCGTCCGCCTCCAGCCTGCTGCATGACATCTTCGCCGAGGCGGGCCTGCCCGCGGGCGTCTTGAATGTGGTGCAGGGCGGCAAGGCGGCGGTGGACGCCATCCTCGACCATCCCGGCATCATGGCGGTGAGCTTCGTCGGCTCCACGCCCATCGCCGAATATGTCTATGCCCGTGGCGCGGCCGCCGGAAAGCGGGTGCAGGCGCTGGGCGGAGCCAAGAACCACATGATCGTGCTGCCCGACGCCGATCTAGACCAGGCGGCGGACGCACTGATGGGCGCGGCCTATGGTTCGGCGGGCGAGCGCTGCATGGCAGTGTCAGTGGCGGTGCCGGTGGGCGAGAAGACCGCCGAGGCGCTGGTGGAACGCCTCAAGCCGCGCGTGGCAGGGCTGAAGATCGGGCCTTCCACCGATCCCGCCGCCGAGATGGGGCCGCTGGTGACGCAGGCTCATCGCGACAAGGTGGCGGCCTATATCGCCCAGGGCGAGAAGGACGGCGCCGCGGTCGTGGTGGACGGGCGGGGCTTGAAGCTGCAGGGCTATGAGCAGGGCTTCTGGCTGGGCGGCACGCTTCTGGATCGTGTCACGCCGGAGATGGCCGTCTACCGGGAGGAGATTTTCGGCCCCGTGCTTTCGGTGGTGCGGGCGCGCGATTATGGCGAGGCGCTGGGGCTGGTCAACACGCATGCCTATGGCAATGGCGCGGCGCTCTTCACCCGCGACGGCGACGCCGCGCGCGACTTCGCGGAAAAGGTGCAGGCGGGCATGGTGGGCATCAATGTGCCGATTCCGGTGCCGGTGGGCTATCACAGCTTCGGTGGCTGGAAGCGCTCCCTCTTCGGCAGCCATGGCATCTATGGGCCGGAGGCGGTGCATTTCTACACCAGGCTCAAGACCATGACCGTGCGCTGGCCTGCGCGGGTACACAGCGGCGCCCAGTTCCACTTCCCCAGCAACTAGCGCGAAACGAAACGGGCCGCCCCTTGGGGAGCGGCCCGTATTCTCATTGCCTGACGCGTCTTAGACGGTGCGCAGGCGATAGGCCACCATCTCGCTGCCGCCGGTGCCCGAAGGGGCGATACAGAGCACGATATATTGCCAGCCGCCCACGGCATAGGTCATGGGCGTGCCGGTCTGGCCCTCTGTCATGGGCACGGCGCCCACTTCCTTGCCGGTGGCCTTGTCATAGGCGCGCAGCCAGGAGCCGACACGGCCATCGGCGCCGGTGGTGACAAAGGGATCGCCGCAGATCACCAGGGACTTGGTGACGAGCGGACCGACGATGCCCACCTGGCCGGTGCGCGGGATGTTGAGGCCCTTGAGCAGCGGGTGGTTGCGGATATTGTCCGGCGTCTCGCCATGGGCCACCTGCCAGGCGATGGTGCCGTCCTTCAAATCCAGCGCCGTGATGCGGCCATAGGGCGGCTTGACGATGGGAAGGCCCGCCACCGTCACGATGCCGGGACGGATTTCGCCTTCGAGCGAGGTGCCGCCGGGGAAACCGCCACGGCCGCCGCCGCGCCCGCCACGCCCGCCCGTCTCGCCCGGCACCGGCGCGTTGCCGCGCACATAGCCGAAGGCGGTGTTGTTCTTGAGAATGCCGTACACCACCGGCTGGGTCTTGGAATAGACATAGGCGATCTTGGTCTCGGGATCGAAGGCGCCGCCCGGCCAGTTGGTGCCGCCCTGCGCACCCGGAAGGGTGAGCGTGCCCCACTTGCCGTCATACACGGCCATGGTGGGCGCCTGGAAGATGCCCTCGCCGCGCTGATACTTGTCGGCGATCTCCTTGGCGCGCGCCTTGATGGCGGGCGTGAAGTCCACCAGATCGTCGTCGCCGACATTCTGCCGGTCATAGGCGGGCGGCTTGCTGGGGATCGGCTGGGTGGGCGAGTACCACTCGTCCGGCACATCGCCCGGCTTCACCGGCATTTCCGGGATCGGCCAGATCGGCTCGCCGGTCTCGCGGTTCAGCACATAGAGGAAGGCCTGCTTGGTCGGCTGGGCGATGGCCTTGACCGTCTTCCCGTTGACAGGAATGTCCACGATCATCGCCGAGCAGGGCACGTCATGGTCCCACAGGCCATGGTGCACCATCTGATAGTGCCACTTGCGCTGGCCGGTCTTGAGGTCGAGCGCCACCAGGCTTTCACCGAACAGGCCCGGACCCTTGCGGTGCATGCCCAGATAATCGCCCACCGGCAGCTCGATGCCGACATAGACCGTGTTCAGCTCGGGATCGGCGCACATCTCGCCCCAGGAGCCCGCATGGCCCGTGAGTTCGCCCTGCCCGTCCACCACCCAGGTGTCGTAGCCGAACTCGCCCTTCTTCGGGATGGTGTGGAAGATCCAGAGCCGCTTGCCGGTGCGCGCGTCATAGCCGCGGATATTGCCGTGCGGCCCGGCGGGGACGACCGGGTTGTTGCCGCTCATGGCGGCGCCGACCACGATCACGTCATTGCAGACCAGGGGCGTCGCCTGCAGGCCGATGCCCGCCGTCACCGGGTCGAGATCCTGGTCGTTCTCCAGCTTGAGATCGACAACGCCATTGGTGCCGAAATTGGGGTCCGGAATGCCGGTAGCGATGTCCAGCGACTTGAGCTTGTAGCCCGGCGTCACATAGACGATGCGCTCGATCTTGCCGTCGGTCCAATAGGAGCAGCCGCGGCCCGACAGGGCGCGCGGGGCGTTGCGGCCACGCTCGCCCTCGTCCTCGCGGTGCATCCAGATCAATTCGCCCGTCACCGCATCGACACAGATCACGTCGCGGCGCGTGCCCGCCGTCACATAGAGGCGGCCCTTGATGAGAAGCGGCGTGCTCTCCCAGTTGGTCTCGATGCGCGGCCCGAAACGGGCGGCGTCGAAGCGCCAGGCGACTTGGAGGTTGTTGAAGTTGGAGGCGTTGATCTGGTCCAGCGGCGAATAGCGGTTCGCCAGCGTGTCGCCCGCGAAGGCTTTCCATTCCGTATCCTGCGCGATCGCGCCCTTGGGGGGCGGCGCCGGATAGGCGTTGGCGGTGGCGCCCGCGCCGTTCGGGCTGCGCTGCGCCACGACCTTGGCCACCGAGGCCATGGTGATGGCGGCGGCCGAGCTGTAGAGCATCGAGCGTCTGGAAAGAGGCGGCATGCGTGTCACTCCCAAATATCTGATGCGGCGCCGGCGAGTCGTTCGTCATCCGCCGCGCGGGATTCTGCGATCCGGCGATACCATCGCCCCGATCCGTCCCGGTAAATTCGCGGTAATGTAACGGATTTTGTCGCCGGTCCTGCTGAATTCCTCACTGGCCCCGGAGCCCCTCGCGCGCCCCAGCTTCCCCTCCGTTCGCGGTCTGCGCCGCGATTGCGGGCGATATAAGACGCCAATCGCCGATGGCGTCAACAGCAGGGATGTCGCGAATTTTGTCAGTCGGCGCAGGCTTTTCTTCGCTTTTGCAGCACGCGCAAAAGCGGGGCGCGCCAGGCATGGCCGGCGGGTCCTGACTGCCCCATGTGCAATTTTCGCGGGTATTTCCCAGGTTTTTTGCGTGAAATCTTCCCGCCGCCCGGACGCAGCCCCAGATGGCCCGCAATGGCATCCCGGTACCCCAGCCGGAAGATTCGGTGTCCGAAAGCCCGGCACCAATGCCGAAGCATCGCCGCCGCTGGCGCCGCATCCGCGCCTTGCCGCCCCGATAGGGCCGCGCTATGCCCCCGCCATGCATATCCTGATCGCCTGCGACTCCTTCAAGGACGCGCTGGATGCCGAGACTGTCTGCCGCGCCATCGCCACCGGTCTGAAGCGCGCCCATCCCGGCGTCACCGTTACCGAGATGCCGCTGTCCGATGGCGGCGAAGGCGTGCTCGACATTCTGCGCAAGGCGCTGAGGCTGACGCGCATCGAGAAGCAGGTGTCTGATCCCCTGGGCCGCCCGGTGAGCGCCTCCTATGGCCTCTCCGCCGACGGCAAGACCGCGCTGGTGGAGATGGCGACCGCCTCGGGCCTGCAATTGCTGAAGCCGGAGGAGCGCAATCCGCTCCGCACCACCACCTATGGCACGGGCGAGCTTCTGGCCGACGCCAGGGCGCGGGGCGCGACCACCGCCCTGCTCGCCATCGGCGGCAGCGCCACCACCGACGCGGGCATCGGCATGGCGGCGGCGCTGGGCTGGCGGTTCCTGGACGCGCACGGCCAGCCGGTGACGCCAGAGGGCGGCAACCTGCAACAGATCGCCAGGATCGTTCCGCCCGCGCAGCTTCCCTTCGGGAAGGTGGAAGTGCTCTGCGATGTCACCAATCCGCTCCATGGCCCCATGGGCGCGGCCTGGGTCTATGGGCCGCAGAAGGGCGGCACCCCCGAAAGCATCGCCCATCTCGATGAGGGCCTGCGCCATATCGCGCGGCTGGTGGCGGAGCAGCTCGGCCGCCCGGGACTGGACGAGACGCCCGGCGCGGGCGCGGCGGGCGGACTGGGCTTCGGCGGCATGGCTTTCCTCAACGCCACGCTCAAGCGCGGCATCGAGATGGTGCTCGATCTGGTCGGCTTCGACAGGGCGGTGGCGAAGGCCGACCTGGTCATCACCGGCGAGGGCCATATCGACGGCCAGTCCCTGCAGGGCAAGCTGATCCAGGGGGTCTGCGCGCGGGCCGGAAACACGCCGGTGATCGCGCTTTGCGGCAAACTGTCCGCATCGGGCGATGAGATACGCGCCGTGGGGCTGCGGGCGGCCTACTGCATCAACAGCGAAGAGCGCCCGCTGGCCGAGATGCTGGCGAAGACCGCGCGCAATCTCGAGGAGACCGCCGCCCGCCTGCCGCTCTAGGCGCCGACAAAGTTTTACAAATCTCGCGGCCGCACAGTCGCTTGGCAGCCCCGCCCCGTTGTGATCGGATGGCCGCGTCGAAGGCCATAAGAACCGCTTTCCGGGGAAACGTCATGTCCAGTTCCGCCACCATGCCGGCCAGCCTGCCGGCCGCCCTTCTGCTGCCGCTGATCCTGCTGCTCTTCTTCGCCAGCGGCTGCGCGGCGCTGATCTATGAAGTGGTGTGGTATCAGCTTCTGGCGCTGGCCATCGGCTCCAGCGCCATCTCGCTGGGCATCCTGCTCGCCACCTTCATGGGCGGCCTCTGCCTGGGCAGCTACTTCCTGCCCAAGATCACCCGGCCCAGCCAGCATCCGCTGATCGTCTATGGCGTGATCGAGTTCGGCATCGGCGTCTTCGGCCTCATCATCCTCTGGGGTCTGCCTCTGATCGACGGCTTCTATATCGCGGGCGTGCAGGGCGGCATGCCCGGCATGCTGATGCGCGGGCTGCTGGCGGCGGTGATGCTGCTGCCCCCCACCTTCCTGATGGGCGCCTCGCTCCCGGCCATCTCGCGCTTCATCGCCGCCACGCCGCGCGGCGTCTCCTGGTGGGGCCTGCTCTATGCCGGCAACACCATCGGCGCGGTGCTGGGCTGCCTGCTGGCGGGCTTCGTGCTGCTGCGTCTCTATGACCAGGCCTTCGCGACTTATGTGGCGGTGCTGATCAACTTCGCCGCCGCGGCGGGCAGCTTCGCGCTGGCCAAGGCCTCGCCCGCCGTGAGTTTGACGGTGGAGAAGGACGCGCCCGCCCCCGTTCCCGCTGCCGCGACAAAGGAAGAACCGGACGGCGCGGCCGCCATCTATTGGGCCATCGGCATTTCCGGCGCCGCGGCGCTGGGCGCGCAGGTGGTGTGGACACGTTTCCTGGCCATGCTGTTCGGCCAGACGGTCTATGCCTTTTCGGTGATCCTGGCGGTGTTCCTGGCGGGGCTGGCCATCGGCGGCGGCATCGGCGCGCTCTTGCTGCGCTGGATCAAACCGCGCCCGGCCCTGGCCTGGGCGCAAATCCTGCTGGCGGGCGCCATCGCCTATGCCGCCTGGATGATCACCCAGGTGCTGCCCTTCCTGCCGGAAATCCGCACCGTCAATGGCTGGGAGATGTCGCTCACCGACCTTACCCGCGCCACCATGGCGATGCTGCCGGGCGCGCTTCTGTGGGGCGCGAGCTTCCCCTTTGCCTTGGCGGCGGCGGGCGCGGGCCAGGCCGATCCGGCCCGCCCCGTGGCGCGCGTCTATGCCGCCAACACTTTCGGCGCCATCCTGGGCGCACTTGCCACCAGCCTGGTGCTGATCGCCACCATCGGCACCCGCGACACCCAGCGGGTGATGCTGGTGCTGGTGGCCCTGGGCGGGTTGATCCTGCTGGCGCAGATGCTGCGCCGGCAGACGGGCGCCAGGGCCGCGGCGCTGGGCGGGGCCGTCGCCGCCTCGGTGGCGGGCGTGGGCGCGCTGGCCTGGACGCTGCCGGAGCAGCCGGGCGAGCTGGTCGCCTTCGGCCATCAGGTGCCTTCGCTGTCGCCTTACGCCGAGGTGATCGAGACGGTGGAGGGCCGCACCTCCTCCATCGCCATCACCCGCGTCGGGGACGGCCATTTCCAGATCAGCGTCGGCGGCCATGTCGAGGCCACCACCATTCCCTTCGACATGAGCTTGCAGCGGATGATGACTCACCTGCCCTCGCTGCTGCATCCCAATCCGCAGAAGGTGCTGAACATCGGCTTCGGCGCGGGCGTCACGGCGGGCAGCTACACCTTCCATCCCAAGGTAAAGAGCATCACGCTGGTGGAGCTGGAGCCCAAGGTGCCGCCGATCTCCACCAAATATTTCGGCCCCTACAACAATTTCGTGAAGAACGACCCGCGCACGACGCTGCTGTTCGACGACGGCCGCCACTTCATGCTGACCACCAGGGAGACCTTCGACATCATCGCCTCCGACCCCATCGATGTCTGGGTCAAGGGCACGGCGGGCATCTATTCGACCGATTACTTCCGCAAGGTGAAGGAGCGGCTCAACCCCGGCGGCTATTTCACCCTCTATGTCCCGCTCTATGAGAGCAGCGAGGAGACGGTGCGCACCTCCTTCGCCACCTTCTTCGAGGTCTTCCCCAACGCCATCGTCTGGGCCAACCTGGCCAACGGCTATGGCTATGACCTGGTGCTGATGGGCCCGAAGGACGACGGCCCTGTGCGGATCGACATAGACGCGCTGGAACAGCGCCTGCGCCAGCCGGAATACAAGACGCTGGCCCAGTCCCTGGCCTTTGTCGGCTTCCCCAGCGCCACCGACCTCTACGCCACCTATCTGGGCGACCGCGAGAGCATGGCGGAATGGCTGAAGGGCGCGCAGATCAACACCGACCGCAACATGCGCCTGCAATATGTGGCGGGCTGGGCCATCCATGCCAACATGGCCGATCCGCTCTACCGCAAGATCCTGGCCATGCGGCGCCTGCCCCGGCCCTATTTCACCGGCTCGGAAGCGGGGTTGAACGAGCTCTACCGGCGCATGCACATGCCGCAGGCGGGCCAATATTGGACGGGACAATAGAGACATAAATCCGAGCGATCGGCTTAAGTTTCCGCTCACCAGGGGTCCAAGCTGGCGTGCGCATCATCCCACGCCCGGCGCTATGACGGCGCATGGACCAGCCCGCCCGGGACCTGCGCGAATTGTTGCAGATGGCGTCGCTCCTGAAGGGCGCGGCGTCGCGGGCGGTCTTCCGCGACTGCGCCGCCATCTTCCTGGGCGTGGCCGAGCTTCTGGAGCGCCGCGCCCAGGCGCTGGCGGGGGACCAGCCCGCGCCGCCGACGACGACGCCCGCGCGGCAGCCGCTCAACATCATGACCTGAGGCTCAGCCGTTGAGCCAGGCCACCGCCAGGTCGTGGTCGGTGAAGGCCTTGTGCTGGCAGCAGGCGAACAGGGTGGTGGCGATCTTGACCAGCGGCTCGAAGCCCTCGTTGCGCACCAGATAGGCGGTGCGGGTCCGGCCTTCGTCATCGCCCCAGTCGGCGATCTGGCGCAGCCGGTTGACGGCCTGCCAGTCCACCACGCCGACGAAGCGGCGCATATCCACCAGCGTCTTCATGCTGTGCAGCAGCCAGCCTTCCGCCCGCGCCGTCTCGAAACATTCCAGCAGCGCCGTGCCCGGCGGCTCGCCGGACACCACCACCAGCAGCCGCTCGCCGCGCGCGCACAGGCACACCACGCCGTCGCCGCTCCGGCGCTCGACACGCCGGAGGCCGGCATCGGCCGCACAATCGGAATAGAAAGGCATGACCCCCGCACGCAACTGCCGCCCGGGCGGGATTGAAAGCGCAGTCGGCGGAACTTCGCGCCTCTCTGATCAGGGGAGGCCCGTTCGCCCCGGTCCGGGCACCTTGCCCGTTAACCCTGTTTCCGGCACCCTTTTGGCCACGGGCACGTTCCATCCGTCACAACCTGCGCGAGGTGATGCCCATGCGTGCCGTTCCGGCCCTTCTGCTGCTGGCTTCCGCCCTCTTCCTGTGCGGGTGCGGCCGCGCCACCCTGCCCGAGGAGGCGGGCTATGGCCCCAACCCGACCCTGCCGCCGCCCGCGCGGGAGTGGCCCTTCCCGGTGGTGCATATCGCGCCGGCCAAGGGCTGGACGGCGGGCGAGAAGCCCATACCCGCCGCGGGCCTGAACGTCGCGGCCTTCGCCACGGGGCTGCAGCATCCGCGCTGGCTCCATGTGCTGCCCAATGGCGATGTGCTGGTGGCCGAGG
>Ga0180217_1004898_pt1 | contig 10359 bp, 8 predicted proteins | sample eDN3rd37CBELigOP_FD_128521 | JGI IMG/M metagenome (GOLD analysis project Ga0180217, IMG submission 128521) | Enriched Organic Plus compost microbial communities from Emeryville, California, USA - eDNA 3rd pass 37_C BE-Lig OP (version 2) (version 2) ... | reverse complement strand
GCTTCCACCCGTTTGATGGCTTCGATGATCTGGCTGTCCGTGAATCGTGACTTCTTCATGCTGTAGAACTCCTCAACGAGAAAATTCTACTTCTGGATGCAACGCTTTTGCGGGGGGATTACCACCTGAACAGAAACCTCTAGGCCATTACACTTATGTATAACAGATCAGCCCTCGATGTCGTATGCAATCTACACGCTCACGGCGACTAGAGCGGGTTTCCGTGAAGCAATACATGTTTTGTCAGGTTATTACTCGCGTCTATTTGTAGTTAGTCGCAGTGATAAGGGCGCGTTTGTGCATAGCTTAGCGAAAAGAGCCAGCGTCGTCCTCTTACGCGTCGAAATGAATTAATTTCCTGCTCTGACTTATCCGTCAAAGAGGCCTTCAAATCCGAACCATAGCTAAACTACACCTTTTTTAGTTAACGGGAGCTCATCTTTGGTAAAAACAACGCTTGCATATAGCTCTCGATAACATTTTTTTCGTCAAAGACTTTTCTTGCTAGTTCATGAGATGATTTACCCATTCTTGCTCGACTCTCAACATCGAGGTTAAGAAAGGCTTGTATTTTATTTGTGAGGTCTACGGTATTCCGAGGCTCGCATACCCACCCGTTGGCGCCGTTCACTACGTCGCGGCACCCGGGTACGTCTGTGGTGATGATCGGTCGCCCCATGGCAGCGGCTTCTATTAATGTACGCGGCACCCCCTCTTTATAAAAAGAGGGTAGGACCATACAATCGACCTCTTTAAGCACCGAGGGAACATCATCCGTCGTACCTAAATACTCAATGGCCCCCTCCCCACACCAATCTTGAAGCTGCTGTTTGGACACTGCGCGGGGGTGTGGGGGAAGGAGATTCCCTAATACGAGGAAGCGAACATTATTGTTCGTCCGTTTAACTGCACGTGCAGCATCAACATACTCTTGAATTCCCTTTTCCCACAACAAACGTCCAACAAACAAAAAAGTAATAGCCCTTCCTGGCGATGCGATTGATGGTAGTGGTGATAAGGAAAACCTAGCCAGGTCTACCCCAGAGCCCATGAGGCGCTCGGTCGGGACGTGAGGAGCAACTCCTGCTTTCCTGAACGTTTCGCGATCGTCCTCGTTCTGAAAAAAAATACGTTCTGCTCGTGTAAAGGCTATGCGATATAAAGCAATAATCGAATGCTTCGCTACCACCCCTTTGTTAAAAGCGGTACCCAGCCCGGAAATGTTCGGTAGAATACGTGTCCTAGTGCCATAAATAGCAAGGCCACTATAAACATTTCCCTTCGGGGTATAACTTAGAACGGTATCGATATTAAGAAAACGTAGGGTTCGGCGAAGCGATAATATGGAGCCCAATTCAATTAGTGGATTTGTTCCCGTTGGTGTCAGGCGCCATGGGACATGTACTACCCCGTTTTTTTCCAATTGTTCGGAATACGAGTCGATAGGTGCTACGGCATAAACAGTGGCACCCTTTTCGATGAGGGATTTTGCTAGGTTTAGACGAAAGTTGTATATATACCAACTGGTGTTCGCAACGATTGCTAGCTGAGTGGTCATTTAGCGCGCTTTTTCAAGTGTTATCTCGACTAAATCCTATGGTAGGTCCGGTACCACTCGACGAAATTTTTTAAACCGGTAGCTAGCGGAGTGGTTGGAGAAAAACCTATATCAGCTTGCAGTGCATCGACGTTAGCGTAGGTTGCTAGTACGTCGCCAGGTTGCATCGGAAGAAAGTTTTTCTGAGCCTGATACCCGAGCGCTGCTTCCAAAGTTTCAATAAATGTCATCAGCTCTACAGGATGACTATTACCTATATTGTAAATCTTATACGGAGCAGGGCTGTTAGAAGGAGAGTCGCTGAGCGTAGTGATGTCCTTTCGCTCGGGTATTTTGTCCAGAACACGAACAGTGCCTTCTGCTATGTCGTCGATATAGGTAAAATCTCGACGCATTTTGCCGTTATTAAAAACATTAATAGGCTTCCCGGTCAATATGGCTTCCGTAAAGAGCCACGGCGACATATCGGGTCGACCCCAGGGGCCGTAGACAGTAAAATAGCGTAAGCCGGTAGTGGGTAAATCGTACAGATGGCTGTACGTGTGAGCCATTAATTCATTCGACTTTTTTGTTGCAGCGTATAGACTTGTCGGATGATCTACATTATCGTCGACGGAAAACGGCATGCGCGAATTTAGGCCGTAGACGCTTGAGGAGCTAGCATACACTAGGTGTTCTACATGGAATTTCCTGCAGCATTCAAGTATGTTTGCAAACCCTACTAGGTTGCTTTGGATGTATGCGCTAGGATTCTGTAGAGAATAACGAACTCCAGCTTGCGCTGCCAGGTTGATAACACGCTGTGGCTTAAATTCTAAGAATATTTTGACAAGCTCGGCGTCATCTGCTATGTCGGCCTTGATAAATCTAAAGTTAGGCGCGGAAGAAAGCTGTGCGACACGAGCTTCTTTTAGTGAGGGAGAGTAGTAGGGATTCAGGTTGTCAATGCCCAGAACTTCATGTCCTCGATCGAGCAATAGTGTGGAAACATGCATGCCAATGAAGCCAGCAGCTCCCGTTACCAAAATTTTCATGCGTCGCCTCCAAATAAATCGCGCGTAAATACCTTTGCGTCGAGTACGTCGGCTATTTCCTCTGTTACGCGATTTGCCACAATAATATCCGACTGTTTTTTGAAGGCTTCAAGATCGCGAATCACGGGGGAGTTGAAAAATAGGTCCGTGTCTAGCTTGGGTTCGTAAACTATAACGTTGATGCCTTTGGCTTTAAGTCGCTTCATTATCCCTTGGATGGATGACGCTCTGAAATTGTCAGAGCCCGCCTTCATTATTAGGCGATATATGCCAACCACACGAGGGGACTTCTTTATAATGCAGTCAGCAATAAAATCTTTCCTGGTGGCGTTGGCGTCAACAATCGCTCGAATCAAGTTTTGAGGAACGCTTTGATAGTTGGCTAATAGCTGCTTTGTGTCTTTTGGTAGGCAATAGCCGCCGTAGCCGAACGATGGGTTATTGTAGTGATTTCCTATTCGAGGATCGAGGCAGACACCCTCTATAATCTCCCTTGTGCTGAGCCCATGGCTAGCCGCATATGTGTCTAATTCGTTGAAGAAAGCCACCCTCATGGCTAGATAAGTATTGGCAAATAATTTAATTGCTTCGGCTTCAGTTGGGTTGGTGAATAGTACCGGAGCTTTTTTATTAATTGCGCCCTCGAGCAGCAACTCAGAAAAAATTCGAGCTTCCTCTCTGTGAGCGCCCACGATAATTCGGGAGGGATATAAATTATCATGGAGCGCTTTGCCTTCGCGTAAGAACTCCGGAGAAAATATAATCCTGGGTGTGTTGTAACGGCGCTGCTGCTCTACTGTAAAGCCAACAGGAATCGTCGATTTAATAATTATTGTGGCGTTTGGACATAACCGCATTGCATCGGAAATAACCGACTCAACCGTGCTAGTATTGAAATAATGATTTTCCGGGTCGTAGTCGGTAGGGGTTGCTACGATAACGAAATCAGCCTGCGCGTACGCTTCTTCAAGTGATGTCGTAGCGCGTAGGGAAAGAGCTCTTGTAGCCAAATATTCGCTAATATCTGTGTCGTCAATAGGCGAAAGCTTATTATTGATTAACTCAACACGTTTTGTGTCGATGTCTAATGCAATGACGTTGTGATTTTGAGCGAGTAACACCGCATTAGATAGGCCTACGTAGCCCGTCCCAACAACTGTGATGTTCATTATTCTCAATTATTACGGTGGGTTCATCGAGTTTGCAGCCCAATGTGACTGAGCATGGCGCGAGAAGCAGGTGAGTCGCTACTTATGGCTAACGGGCTGAAGTCATGCCCAGTGTTTAGCCGTGTGGTGGCATCCTATTCAGTCAGAAAAAAGAGATTCAAGATAAAAAGCGTACGTACCAAGGCATAGCTGCGCTTAGACCAGCCCGGATATCGTGAGTGGGTTGATATCCCAGGAGCTGTCTAGCCTTGGTAATATCCGCTTGCGAATGTCGAACGTCCCCCGGCCGAAAGTCGCCGTATATCGGGGAGCGTTTATAGGTAATGCCCTGTTCGGCAAGAAACATCGTGAGGTAACTAAATAGCTCGTTTAATGTTGTGCGGTCACCCAATGCTACATTATAAACTTGGTTTAAACCTTTATCCTCGGCTAAGGCGGCTAATATGTTCGCTTGAATTACATTGTCGATATAGCAGAAATCCCGGCTGGTTTCCCCGTCCCCATTAATAATGACGCTCTTTCCCCGAATCATTGCTGCGATCCAACGTGGAATTACTGCCGCATAAGCTCCGTCTGGGTCTTGCCTGCGGCCAAATACATTGAAATAGCGAAGACCCACAGTTGGAATATTATATGCTTTGGCAAAAACTTCGGCGTATAGCTCATTGGTATACTTAGTTACTGCGTAAGGGGACAGTGGTCGCCCTATCTTATTCTCGACTTTTGGTAACTCTGGATGGTCGCCGTAAGTCGAGCTGGATGCTGCGTATACGAAAGATTTAACGCCCGCATCGCGTGCTGCTACCAAGATTTTTACAAAGCCGCCAACATTTACTTCGTTGCTGGTGACAGGATCGGCGAGTGATCTTGGTACCGAGCCTAATGCAGCCTGATGCAGGACGTAATCTATGCCTTTTGTAGCCTCCCGGCAAGCATCGAGATCTCGAATGTCGGCTTCTATGAAGTGAAATCTGGACCAAGCGTCGCCCCCCACCTGTACTGCGACCTCTTCCAGATTATATCGATGTCCGGTAGAAAAATTATCGAGTCCAACAACTTGTTGACCTGCGTGAAGGAGAGCTTCAACCAAATTAGATCCTATAAATCCAGCGCATCCTGTCACTAACCAGGTGCGTGGCTTAGCTCGCAATTCGATCAAAAGTTCTTGGAGTTTATTCATCGTAAAAGGTTCATGTGTCAAAGGGCAGGGTGAATAAGGGAGCGGTTATAGTCGTAAATCGGCCTCGCTTTGTGAGAGAACATATTTGAGGTCGTATAAGACGTGTTGTGTTTGGCCAAGTGCGCGAATGGAAGCTGCGCCCATTTCAGAAAATTGTTTATGGGCAACCGCGATTATTATTCCATCGTAATAGCCTTGCTTGGGTTGAGCTACGGGATGAATCCCATACTCTTCTATAGCTTCCTCAGGGTTGACCCAGGGATCGTAGACATCCACATCAACACTGTATTCTTGAAGTTCGTTGATAATGTCGACGACCCGTGTATTTCGTAAATCAGGGCAGTTTTCCTTGAAGGTTAAGCCCATCACCAAAACTCGCGAACCCTGTACTTGAATCCGCCTTTTTGTCATCGTCTTGATTAATTGAGATACGACATATCGCCCCATGTTGTCGTTTAGACGGCGGCCAGCCAAAATGATTTCAGGGTGATATCCTATCGATTGAGCTTTGTGTGTAAGGTAGTATGGGTCAACGCCTATGCAATGGCCGCCGACTAGGCCTGGTCTAAAAGGAAGAAAATTCCATTTTGTGCCGGCGGCTTCGAGGACGGCTTGGGTATCTATACCCATGCGATTAAAAATGATAGCCAACTCGTTTATCAGGGCGATGTTTACGTCGCGTTGGGTATTTTCGATTACTTTAGCAGCTTCGGCTACTTTAATTGACGGCGCCTTATGGGTGCCGGCCGTGATTATTTCCGAGTAGAGTTGGTCAACTAATTCGGCGACCTCAGGTGTTGATCCAGAGGTTACCTTGCGGATATTTGTCACCCGGTGATTTTTATCGCCAGGGTTAATGCGTTCAGGGCTATAGCCTGCAAAAAAATCGATATTGAATTTTAGTCCCGAGGATCGTTCGAGAACGGGGACGCAATCTTCTTCTGTTGCGCCCGGATAGACCGTTGATTCGTATATGACGATATCGCCGCGCTTAAGGACTTTGCCGATGGTTTCGGACGCCTTTATTAGTGGAGTAAGGTCTGGCCGCTTGTGTTCATCGATAGGAGTTGGAACAGTTACTATATATACATTGCAATCGCTGAGGTCTGATGGATTTTCGCTGTAGGTGAGTTTGTCCGCCGCACGCAACTCTTCAGCCGTTACTTCAAGTGTGGCATCATATCCAGCGCGTAAGGAATCAATGCGCCGTTTGTTAATATCAAATCCCAAGACAGATCTTCGTTTACCGAATTCCACTGCAAGTGGAAGGCCAACATAACCTAGTCCTACGATGGCGAGGCGAATATCGGAAAGATTCATTTTTAGATTGCTATATGCTCAATGGAAGTAGGCGATATTTACGCGCGGAAATTGAGAGTCGATGCGTCTATAGTAGAGAGAGTTTGTCGGACCCACGGCCTCTGCACTTGGACATGCCGATTGAAAGTCATAGCTGATCTTCGTAGAGGCGTTCGAGAATGCTTCAACGTAAGCTTTAGACACGATGTGGGGAATCGGTGCGAGATTTGACGAACTGGTGCTATTACCTAATGGACGTCCCTTTCGAGGGAAACTGACCGAACTTTTTCGGAGCTATTGCCCCTATTGTTTCGGACTCTTCCGTTGCTTAGCGTTCGCAACAGCGAGAGTGCGCGTTCTCGCTTAGCAGTTAGCCAATACCAGAGTAGTAAAATGCCAGTAAAGGCAATGATTAGTGGGGCATCGGAAAAATTTGCTCGTAACGTAAGTGCGGCGGCTAGGCCAACTAATAAACTAAAGGCACATACAATCGCTGCAGTACGCATCGGACTTACCCCAGCGTCGCGCATTAAATGATGGATATGATTATGGTCAGCCTTAAAGGGGGATGTTCCCCGGCGCATTCGATGGATCATCAATACTAAGCAATCAATTAGTGGAACCGGAATTAGCCAAATAGCAAGGGTGGGGGTGACCGGGTGTCCCGGCGTTTGGGTTAATCTAAAAACAACCCACGCAACTGTAAAGCCGAGGAACGCGCTGCCACCATTTCCCAAGAACGCTTTAGCGCGTGTGCGCCAGGGAAAACGGAAATTGAAATAGAGAAATGAGATAAGCGCGCCACAAATGGTGGCGATGTCAGATACAAGCGGAGCGTTGCCTGAATAAACGGCGGCTGCTCCAACCATTAATAAAGCTGTTAGAGCTACAGAGCCTGCAAAACCGTCCATGCCGTCGACCATATTTAATGCGTTGATTAGGCCGACAGTAGCGAATATGGTGAAGGGGATTGACCAAGCACCGAGGCTAACAGGGGTCGTTCCAAATAAGGAGCCGATTTGTTCGGCTCGAACGTCTCCCCAGACGGTAGTAATTAGTGCCGCCAAAATTTGAGTGCAAATACGTAGCCACCACGGAAGATCGTATTTATCATCCAGTTGTCCAGTAATGAGGAGGACAACGGACGCTGCCGCGTAAGCAAGAAATTCTTGGCTAAGGCCGCCATCGTTTAGCTGATAGAAACACGTCGTGGCGATAATTCCTGTGCCGATAGCTAAGCCTCCGACTACCGGGGTCGGAGTGGCGTGATCCTTTCGGCCTGCTGGATAATCGAGTAGCTGCAGGCGGCGCGCGAGGGGGATTAAAAGCAGCATCGCGAGGAGGGTAAGTAACAGTGCAGTGCTGCTTTTTTGCCAAATAACGATGTCGTTAAAGATAAGATCGCTCATGCTGGAGGGGTTCCCGCCTAGTCGAAGCTAGGTGTCGGTGTTGTGCTCGGATTGTCCATCAGAACTAGTAGTAAAAAATCGCCGTATTGCGCCTTTCAACGGGGTCGGCATTATGGCAGTCTCTACTTGCAAATGCTAATGTGGCCCCGGTATGGTCCTGCGTCGTCGCAGGGGAGGCCTGGAGAGACGGTGTTCTCGAAACCATTCGAGAGCCTACTAGTTCAAGGCTGTAGCCAAACGTTCAACACACTCGACGGCCAGCACTTCTTCCTCGGCCTCGACCATTAGCCTCAACTTCGGCTCGGTGCCCGAGGGGCGGATGAGCACCCGCCCGCGGCCGCGCAGGGCGGCCGTTACCTCCTGGTAGGCCTGAGCCAGGCCGGGGTGGGATTCCCATTGCAGGTCGGGTTGCAGCTTTACGTTCACCAGTTTCTGCGGCAACAGGCGCAGCTCGCTGGTCAATGCTGGCAGGCCCTTGCCGCTGCGGCGCATGGCGGCCAGCACCTGCAGGGCGGCAATGATGCCGTCGCCCGTGGAATGCCGGTCCAGGCACAGGATGTGGCCGGAGCTTTCTCCGCCGAACAGCCAGCCATTTTCCTGCAGCGCCTGCATCACATGCTTGTCGCCCACGGGCGTGCGCACGAACGGCACGTTGAGTTCGCCCATGCGGCGCTCGAACGCGTAGTTGGTCATGACGGTGCCCGCCACGCCGGCCACTGGGCCTTGCGCCATGCGGTCGCGCACGATCACGTAGAGCAGTTCGTCGCCGTTGTACATGCGGCCATTGGCATCCACCATTTGCAGCCGGTCGGCGTCGCCATCGAGCGCGATGCCCAGGTGCGCGCCGGTTTCGCGCACCTTGGCGGCTAGGGTCTCGGGGTGGGTGGCGCCGACTTTCTCGTTGATGTTGAAGCCATTGGGCGCGCAGCCGATGGGAATGACCGTGGCCCCCAGCTCGCGGAACACGTCTGGCGCGATGTGGTAGGCCGCGCCGTGGGCGGCGTCGACTACGATGGTCAGGCCGCTGAGGTCCAGTTCCGGGGGGAAGCTGGCCTTGCAGAATTCGATATAGCGCCCGGCGGCGTCGTCCAGGCGCTTGACGCGTCCCAGCCCTTCGGACGGGGCGCAGGCCATGGGCTGCTCGAGCGCCGCTCCGATGGCCTGTTCTGCATGGTCCGGGAACTTGCTGCCCTGGGCGGAGAAGAATTTGATGCCGTTGTCGCCGTAGGGGTTGTGCGAGGCGCTGATGACGATGCCGGCGGAAAGGCGCAGCGCGCGCGTGAGGTAGGCCACGGCCGGGGTCGGTACCGGGCCGGCAAGCACCACGTCTACGCCGGCCGAAGAGAGCCCGGCCTCCAGCGCCGATTCCAGCATGTAGCCCGAGATGCGGGTGTCTTTGCCGATCAGAACCGCAGGCCGCGCCCCGCGCGGGGATTGCGCCCGTAGCACTTGGCCCGCGGCATGCCCCAAGTGAAGCGCGAATGCCGGGTTGATGACCGGCCCGCCTACTTTGCCCCGTATGCCGTCGGTCCCGAAATATTGGGTGTGTACTGCAGCCATGATTGTTTTCCGCGATTCTTGTTACTGCTTCACGTGCAGCCAATGGGAAAGCGAACGCTCCGCTGCCGGGCGCCCGCTTCAACGTGCCGCCATGATTCCCCATTTCGGCTGAGGCTGGTATCTGCCTTTTAGCCGGTTGCAATCCGTAAGGCCGCCAGCATAGGCCTGGAAGCATGACGCCCTGATGTAGCTATGTAACGAATTGCGGAAAAATTCGCATGAAATAGCCCTCTGAACAGTATGGATAGCGCCATTTCCCCAGGGGTTGTTAATTTTACAATAAGTTACATTGTTTTAAGAATGTATTTTTTTGTGCGGTATTTGCATCACTTTGACTATCGCCCTAGCGGTTTCGATTGTCGGTGTATTTGCGCAGCACGAGCCAGCGGGGCGTGCGAAAGCGCACAATGGCGGTGTACAGCCAGAGGTACACCGCGACGAAGACGGCGAGGAAGCCCACCAGCACGAACTTCTGGTGCCAGAAGGCGGTAGCCGGCACGATGGCGAGCAGGCTGAGTGCCCACAGGTAGGGGGAGGTGCTGGCGTTGCGCCGCAGGAGTAGCCGCGCGTTGCGCGAGCCGACCGCCCAGCGGATGACGCGCTTGTAGATCAGCATGTGCAGGTGGATGCCGTCCGGCAGGCTGGGCGACATGCCGCGGAGATATTTCTTTCGATATATGGAGAAGAGCGTCTCGAAGATGGGGTAAATGAAGAGCAGGGCGGGATACCACGCCGAGACCTGCGGGTTGCGCGCCACGAGCAGGATGCCGAGCTCGGCCAGCATGAAGCCGAGGAAGTAGGCGCCACCATCCCCCAGGAAGATGAAGCCGTAGGGATAGTTCCAGACCAAAAAGCCCAGGATGGCCCCGATCATGATGAGCGCGCCGCCAAGCACGAGCGGGTCCCCCACCTTGAAGGCCACGTAGCCGAGCGAGGCGAACATGGCCATGGCCGCCGCCGCCGCGAGGCCGTTGAAGCCATCGATGATGTTGACGGCATTGACCAGCGCTGCCACGCACACCACGGCCGCAAGGCCGCCGGCCAGCGGCAGGGCGAGCCACGCATCCACCAGCGGCACGTCCACCCTGACCAGGCTGGCATCGAGTACGACGGCGCCCAGCGCGCCGCCTGCCAGCGCGCACAGCAGCCG
>Ga0180217_1004897_pt1 | contig 10359 bp, 6 predicted proteins | sample eDN3rd37CBELigOP_FD_128521 | JGI IMG/M metagenome (GOLD analysis project Ga0180217, IMG submission 128521) | Enriched Organic Plus compost microbial communities from Emeryville, California, USA - eDNA 3rd pass 37_C BE-Lig OP (version 2) (version 2) ... | reverse complement strand
GGCCGCACCGGCAGCCAAGGCTCCCGGTGCCCCTGCCGCTCCGGCGGCTCCCGCAGCACCTGCTGCGCCCGCTGCGCCCAAACCGGCGGTTCCCGCCGCGCCCGCTGCAGCCGCTCCCGTGATCCAGAAGCCGGTGACGCCGAAGAAGGAAACCACGCGCATCCAGGTTCCGCCGGAGCCGAAGACGCTGCCGAAGGCCACAGTGAAGCTCCAGCAGTCCGCTCCGGCGGCTCCCGCACCCGCCGCCGCCGTCAAGACGGCGGAAGTGCCCGCCACGGAGACGAACGCGGCCGATCCGCTCGTCCTTCCGCTGAGCCTCGGTGCCGCGGCTGCGGTGGCTTTCGCCCTAGTGGCGGCCTTCCTGGCGTCCTAAGCTTCAGGCAACCACTTCATCAAGGCTGAAAGTCGGCCCAAAGCCGAATTCCAGTCGAACCTTTTACCATGGCCAGCGAACACGTACAGAACCTCACCGACGCAAACTTCGACCAAGAGGTCGCCAACTCCAGCACGCCCGTCCTCGTGGACTTCTGGGCAACCTGGTGCGGCCCGTGCAAGATGATTGCGCCCATCATCGACGAAATCGCCAATGAGAAGGCGGGAGCCGTCAAGGTAGGCAAGGTCGATGTCGACCAGAACCAGGCCGTCTCGGCCCGTTACGGCATCCGGGCAATCCCGACGCTCCTCATCTTCAAAGGGGGCGAAGTGAAGGAACAGATTGTCGGAATGGTGAGCAAGAAGGACCTTCTTGCAAAGCTCGACGCGGTTTCCTGATCAAGGCCTGATCGCTTCAAAACGGCGTCCTTCGATAAGGGGGACGCCGTTTTTCGTTTTCCTGAACTGGCGCGGGAATGACGATTACCCTCCGGTTTTCCAATGGATCGCCTCCTCGTCCGGAAGCGGGGGCACTCCTTCGCAAGATCCTGGGCCCCTGCCGTGTGTAATATAAAGTCGTATCCGAATCGAGTTGCACCGGCTCCTGCCTTCGCGGTGCCTGGAATGCCCGCTGCAATTCGGGAGGCATTTCCCGGCTGCCCGGGAGCATCGAAGGTTGCCGCGATTCCCCCGGCATTCCCGGCATCCCAGTAACTGGCTCGGCCCTAAGAACCGGAATATACGCATCGTGGGCCGCGCAACGCTGCCTGGGGACCAGCCGCGCGGGCAGATCCGCGGTGTACCCGGTACCCGCGGCCTGGCACCCGGGCGTCGCGCGCAACCCCGTCTCAGCGCACACCTGCACCCGCCAGCGCGGTTCGCTTCCCCGAAACGGTGCCGCCGGGTAGGAAGAGAGCGGCGCGGCTTCCATGAAATCCACCCAGATCGGGAGCGCCAGCACCGAACCGTAGCCCCCGTGCATGATCGGCTTCGGCTTGTCGAAGCCGACCCACACCCCGCAGGTCAGCGATTGGGTGTAGCCGACGAACCAGGCGTCGCGGCATTCATTGGTGGTGCCGGTCTTTCCCGCCGCCGGTCTCCGGAGCCCCAGCTTCGCCGCCCGGGCCGCCGTTCCGTTGCGAAGCACCTGTTGGAGCAGTTCGCTCGTGAGATCGGCGGAGTCACTCCCGATCACGCGGATTTTCGCTCTCATAAAGGTGCTTCCGGCATCGAAAAGTACCGAACCGGCGGCATCCTCGATCCGCGCGATCAGGAAACTGGGCGACCAAACCCCGCCATTGGGAAAGATGGTGTATGCCGAAGTGAGGTCGCGCAGAGTCGTCTCGAACCCTCCAAGGAACGAGGCGGGATAAGGCGGAATCCCGGAAATTCCGGCCCGCGCCGCCGTCTGCCGGACGGATTCGAGGCCCGCGAATTCGCCCACCCGCACGCTCATCGTATTGCGCGAGCGGATCAGCCCGTCCGCCGCGGGCATCCAGCCGCCGTACTGGCCGTCGGAATTGTCCGGGGACCAGTTTTTCGGAATGTCCGGGTATTCGCCAGGCTCGATCCGCCAATCACCTACGAATGAACCGGGAAGCAGCCCCCGTTCGAAGGCGGTTGCGTAGACGAACGGCTTGAAGGTCGAGCCGACCTGCCGCTTTGCCAGGCAGGCCCGGTCGTACTTGCTGTGCGAGTAATCGCGCCCGCCCACCAGCGCCCGGATGGCCCCGGAACGATTGTCGATGGCGATCAACGCCGCCTGGAGGTAGTGCGTCGGCGCTTCCGGCTTGTCAGGCGGCGCGGGGATGTATCCGCTCCGGAGGGGATGCGGCCATCCCTTGCGCGTTTCAATTTCCGCGCTGCGGCGCACCAGCGCCTTTTCGGCCTCTTTCTGGAGCACGGGATCGATGGTCGTGTAAACCCTCAACCCTCCCTGTGCGATCTGCTCCGGGGTCAGATACCGGTCCAAATCGCGCCGCACGGCGTCCATGACATAGCTCTCCTGTGCGGGCAACCAGCGGTTCCCCACGACCCGCAGCGGTTCCTTCCTCGCGGCAGCTTCGCGTTCGGGCGTGAGCATCCCGAGATCGCTCATGCGCGAAAGCACGAGGTCGCGCTGCTCCCGTGCCCCTTGCGGGTTCGTGAGCGGCGAGTACCGGTTCGGGCTGCGGATCACCCCGACAAGCGTCGCGCACTCGCCGAGCGTCAGCATTTCAGCACTCTTGCCGAAATAGACCTGCGCCGCCCGCTGCAGCCCATAGGCTCCCGCCCCGAAGTAAACGCGGTTCAGGTAGCATTCGAGAATCTGTGCCTTGTCATAGAGCTCCTCGATTCGCCACGCCAGCATCGCCTCCAGAATTTTCCGGTCCAGGGTGCGGGCCGTCAGACGGAAGGTGTTGCGCGCGAGCTGCTGCGTGATGGTGCTCCCTCCCTGCCGCACTTCGCGATCCTTGAAATTGATCCACGCGGCCCGAGCGATGCCGGAATAATCGAGGCCGTTGTGCTCCCAAAAGCGCGTATCCTCCCGTGCCAGGAGCGCGTTCAAAAAATCGGCGGGAACCCGCCTCAGGGGAATCAAAAACCGGTTTTCGCCCTGGATGTAGGAGAGAATTTTCCCGTGGGCGTCATAGACCGCGGAACGCTGCGGGATAGCCTGCACTTCTCGAAGGTCGAACCGGGCCACGCGCCTGGCATATTCGCGGTAAAAGTGCCCACAGGCCAAGGCACCGCCGACGCCAAGGATTACCGCCGCCCGCAGAACCATCATCGCTGCCCGCAGGGACGATCCCCCCAGCAGCCGGACCACCTTCCTGAGCTTCGCATTCAAGGGCGATCCTCCCCGGCTACCTCCCCGAAATCCGGCAATGACGACGGCAGTTCCATGAGATTTTCATAGGGGGTTTCGCACAAAACACCGGGAACGGCCCCCGCTGCGTTCCGACGGCGGGATTTGCGCCGGAGAAGGAGGCGTGCTAAAGAGGCGCTATGTTCCGCACCCTTCTCGCCTTTTTCCTGATTGCGGTGTTCACCGGCACGGGCCGGGCGCAAGTCGGCGATTCCGGATTCCCAGCGTTGGAAACGGGGCTTTCGGGCGTTCCCGCCGGGGGGCATATCGAGGCCAGCCTCGTTGCCAATGTCTCGGGGTTCGCCCCCGGCAAACCGTTCAAGGCGGGCGTGCGCCTGAAGATCGCCCCCGGCTGGCATACCTATTGGATCAACTCCGGCGACTCGGGTCTCCCAATCTCCGTGGAATGGAAACTCCCCCCCGGCTGGCAGGCTGGCGCGCTGCAATGGCCGATTCCGGCCAGGCACGAGGAGCCGGGGGATATGCTCACCTTCGGGTATGACAACGAGGTGATGCTGATCGCGGAAATCACCCCTCCAGCCAATGCCGCCCCGGGGCAGGAGGCGGAAATCAAAGCCGAGGTGAGCTGGCTGGTTTGCGAGCGGACCTGCATTCCCGGAAGCGCCGACCTGCAGCTCAAACTCCCCTCCACGGATGCCGCCCCTGGAGCGGCGAACACCGATCTTTTCACCCGCTACGAAGCGCTTCTCCCGAAACCGGGCGAGCCCCCCTACCCGCTTCGTTGGGAGCCGCACGACACGGAGGTTTACCTCAAACTCTCCGGTCTGCCCGAAAAGGCGACCGTCGATTTCTACCCAGTGACCGACATCCCGCGCCATGTGGAGCCTCTTTCGCCCGGCGCGATCCGGATCCCCTTCCCGAAACCGCCGGACGCGCCGTTCGTGCGCGGGCTGCTCGTCGTCACCCATCCCGACGCCGGCGCGCGCGAGGGGTGGTATGTCGAGTACCGTTCCGAACGTGGCACCGGCGCGGTGCAAGGTGCAGGGGCTGGAACAGGGGCGGGTGCGTCCACGGGCACCCCGGCGGCGGCCGACCACGGGCTTGGCATTGCCAGGGCGTTGCTGCTCGGCCTGTTGGGGGGCTTTATCCTGAACCTGATGCCATGCGTGCTCCCGGTCATCGCCCTGAAAATTTTTGGCTTCATCGGGCAGGCGGGTGAATCGCGGGAAAAGGTGCTCAAGGTCGGCCTGGCGTTTTTTGCAGGAATCGTTGCGTGGTTCATGCTGGTGGCCGCCGCGGTCACGGGTGCCCGGGCGGCAGGGCACGAGATGGCCTGGGCGTTCCAGTTCCAGAACCCCGCGTTCGTCTTTGGCATGGCCGTCCTCGTGTTCGTCTTCGCCCTCAATCTTCTTGGGCTGTTCGAAATCTGGATTCCCGGGACGGGCAGGATGGTCACTCTTTCTTCGCGGGAAGGGTACGGCGGCGCGTTCCTGCACGGGATGTTCGCGACGCTGCTGGCCACCCCGTGCACGGGGCCGTTCCTCGGGCCGGTGCTGCCGCTTGCCTTTACCCAGAGCGCAGGGGTCACTTTTGCCATGTTCGCCGCGATCGCCGTGGGGATGGGGCTGCCGTACGTCGTCCTGACGGCACAGCCCGGCTGGATGCGGTTTCTCCCGAAGCCGGGGCCGTGGATGGTGCGGCTCAAGCAGGTGATGGGGTTCCTGCTCCTTGGCACGGTGGTCTGGCTTGTGGGAGTGCTTGCCTCTCTGGGCGACAAGACCTCGGCCATCAGCGCCCTTTGGATTCTGCTCGGGATCGGAACGGCCTGCTGGATCTTCGGCACCTGGTTCACACCGGGGGCGCGGCGGCTTCAGCAACTGCTCTCGATCATTGCCATGGGATTGGCGGTCCTGATCGGGCTGGCCCTTGCGCGCCCGCGCGATCCGGGCGGCTGGGAGCCGTGGTCGCCGCAGCGGGTGGAGGAACTGAGAAGGGAAGGCCGCGCGGTGTTTGTCGACTTCACTGCCGACTGGTGCCTCAACTGCAAGTATAATGAACGGTTCATCCTCGACACCGAGCCGGTGAGGGCGGCAATGCGCCATTTCGTAATGCTGAAGGCCGACTGGACCAAGGGCGACCCGACAATCACCGCGGAACTCAAAAAACTTGGGCGCAGCGGCGTTCCGGTTTACGCCGTTTACCCGGAAGGCGAAGGAGAGCCGGAGGTGCTGCCGGAGATCCTCACCCAAAACATCGTGATCGACGCTTTGACCCGCGCCCGGGAATAAGGAGCACGGGGAATAGGCGCACGTAAGGATCAGACCGGATCAGATCGCATCAGAACCCTCTTGCCCCGTAGCGCCGAATCCCGGAGGAACCCCGAACCTTTTCCCGTGCCGATCACCCGCATTCTTTCCGACCTGCATTACGGTCATCCCGCCACGGCCATTGGCGACCTGAGGCAAATCACTCCCCTGCTGGAAGGGGTCGAACGCGTCGTCTTCAACGGCGATTCGGTGGAAATGCGCTTCGTCAGGGAATACGAGCAGGGTGCCGCCGACTTCGCCCGGCTTCAGGCGTTCTGCGCCGAAGCGGGAACGGAGGGAGTGTTCCTGACGGGCAATCACGACCCCGCCCTGACGCCGCTGCACCACCTCGATCTTCATGAAGGAGCGGTCTTTGTCACCCACGGCGACGCGCTTTTTCATGGCCTTTCGCCGTGGAGCCGGGAAGCCGAGGCGCTGAAGGCGGCCCACAGTCAATGTTTGGCCGATGCCGGGCATCCCTCCGCGCTGGAGCCGCTTCTCGCCGCGGCCCGGAAGGCGGCGCTCGCGATCGAGACGCTGGGCCCCTTTGCCCATCACCATGCCCACGCGAAAACCTTCGCCGGGTTCATCCGGCAGATCTGGCCCCCGTGGCGGCCCTTCAAAATGATCGAGTGCTGGATACAGGCGCCCGGCTGGGCGGCGGCCTTCGCGGAGCAGCATCGCCCGAACGCGAAATGTTTCCTCTTCGGCCACACCCACCGCGCCGGAATCTGGCGCCGGCGGGGGCGGACGCTCATCAATACCGGGAGCTTCCTCCCTTATTCCGGGATGCTGCTGGCCGATCTGGACGGTGGGGAACTCGCCGTGCGGAAAATCGAGCGGCGGGGACGCGATTTTTATCCCGGAGCAGTCGTCCGCGGGGTGAAGCTGGATTGATTTTGCCCCCTCCCGGGTGGGGCGGCATTTTCCCCTTTGACGAAAAACTGTTCGCCTTCGGGGCGGCAAGCCCCTTACGGTTCCGCGCGTGACCGAAACGGAAGCCTGCATCGCCCTCAACATGATCCCGAAGCTCGGGCCCGTCGGTGTGCGCCGGCTGCTGAGCGCCCTCGGGTCGCCGCAGCGGATTCTCACGGCTACCGGCGCGGAGCTTCGCTCGGTGGAAGGGATCGGGCGGGAAATTTCGGAATCGATCCTCGATTGGGAAAAACAGGTCGATCTCGACTCGGAGCTTCGCCGCATCGCCGAATTCGGGGCGCGGGTGATCACGCAGGGCGATCCGGAATACCCCGCCCTCCTCAAGGAAATCCACGATCCGCCCATCGTCCTTTACGCCTGGGGAGAACTGATGATGCGCGATCACCAGGCAGTCGGCGTGGTCGGCTCGCGCAAGACAAGCACCTATGGGCTGGAGTGCGCCAAGAAGCTCTCCTACCAGCTTGCCTATAACGGGCTGACGGTCGTCAGCGGCCTGGCGCGGGGCATCGACACCGCGGCGCACCAGGGAGCGCTCGCCGCGAAGGGCCGGACCGTGGCCGTCATCGGTTCGGGCCTGATGAAGATGTACCCGCCCGAAAACGCGGCTCTGGCGGAAAAAATCGCCGCTTCGGGAGCGGTGCTTACGGAATTTCCGATGCTGGTTTCCCCGGAAGCGCAGAACTTCCCCCGCCGGAACCGGATCGTGAGCGGATGGAGCAACAGCCTGCTGGTAATCGAAGCGGGCCTCAAGAGCGGTGCCCTGATCACCGCCGGGCAGGCTGCCGACCAGGGGCGCTCGGTCTACGCGGTTCCCGGCCCCATTGACCGCCCCACCTCCGCCGGTTCCAACCGCCTGATCCAGCAGGGGGCAAAACTCGTCATGAGCGCCGCCGACGTGCTGGAGGATCTCCGGATTTTCGAGCCGCAGGCCCTGCCGCCGGAAAACACCACGCCGGTGCGCACGCTGGAGTTTACCGACTACGAGCGGGCCGTTTACGATGCGATTCTCGAAAGCGAAACGAACCTTGATTGGATTGCCGAGAAATCCAATTTGCCACCCGGAGTCGTCTCCTCTACGTTGCTCACCCTTGAAATGAAGCGGCTGGTAAAGCGGCTCCCCGGACAACACTTTGTAAAGCTTTTGTAAACCGCACCATGGGTAAAAAACTGGTCATCGCAGAAAAACCAAGCGTGGCGGGCGATCTCGCCCGCGCCCTGGGAAAATTCAAGCGGGAGAACGACTTTTATGAGAACGACGAGTACGTCATTGCATCGGCGGTCGGGCACCTGCTGGAACTCTGCGTACCCGAAGGTCTGGAGCCGAAGCGGGGCAAGTGGGACATCAAAAATCTCCCCATCCTTCCCGAGGAATTTGAACTCAGCCCGACCGACAATAAGGCGGAAGCGCGTTTCAAGCTGATCAAACGTCTGATCAAGCGCGCCGACGTTACCGAAATCATCAACGCCTGCGACGCCGGGCGCGAGGGGGAGCTGATTTTCCGCAACCTCTATAAAATGTCGAAGGCCAAGAAGCCGATCCGGCGGCTCTGGCTCCAGTCGATGACGCCCGAGGCGATCCGCACGGCGTTCCGCAATCTCCGGAGCGACGAGGAGATGATCCCGCTCGCGGACGCCGCCGTCTGCCGTTCGGAAAGCGATTGGCTCGTCGGTATCAATGCCACGCGGAGTATGACGTGGTTCAACTCCAAGCTCGGCGGCTTCCGCCTCACGACGGCCGGGCGCGTGCAGACGCCGACTTTGGCGATCCTTGTGGAGCGGGAGGAAAAGATCCGCGCTTTCAAGCCGCGCCCCTATTTCGAAGTCCACGGCACGTTCAAGGTGGCTTCCGGCGAATACCCGGGCCGCTGGTTCGACGAAAGCTTCAAGAAAGGCGAGGACGAAGATGCCAAGGCCGAGCGCATTTGGGAGCGGGAGAAGGCCGACGCGATCCGCGCCAAGTGCGAGGGAAAACCGGGCATCGTGACCGAGGAGAAGAAGGCCGCGACGCAGGCTCCTCCCCTCCTCTACGACCTGACAACCCTCCAGCGGGAGGCCAACGGCCGTTTTGGTTTCAGCGCGCGCCGGACGCTCCAGCTCGCCCAGGCGCTTTACGAAAAGCACAAGGTGCTCACCTACCCGCGTACTGATTCCCGCTATCTGCCGGATGACAACCTCGCGACGGTGAAGGAGGTGATGGGGCGCTTCCCCGATTCCACCCTTGCCGTCCATGCGGAAAAGGCGCTCGCCAACGGCTGGGTGCGCCCCAACAAGCGCGTTTTCAACAGCGCGAAAGTCACCGACCACAACGCGATCATCCCGACGGGCGTGGTTCCAAAGAACCTTGACGAATACGAAGCGAAGCTTTTCCGCCTTGTGGCGCAGCGCTTCATTGCGGTTTTCTACCCCGTCGCCCAGTTCGAGGTGACGACGAGAATCACGCGGGTGGAGAACGAACCGTTCAAGACGGAAGGCAAGGTCATTGTCGATCCGGGCTGGATGGCCGTTTACGGAAAGGAAGCGGCGAGCGAGGAAGGCGGCGCTTCGATCGCCAAGGTCTCCCCCGGTGAGCAGGCGCAAACCGAGAGCGTCGAGGTGAAGGAGGCGATGACGAAACCGCCCGCCCGTTACAACGAAGCCACGCTGCTTTCCGCGATGGAAGGCGCGGGCAAGCTGGTTGACGACGAGGAACTGCGCGAGGCGATGAGCGCCCGCGGCCTTGGCACCCCCGCGACGCGCGCGGCGGTGATCGAAGGGTTGGTGCTTCAGGAATACGTCGCCCGGCAGGGGCGCGAACTGATCGCGACGCCGAAGGGGATTTCGCTCATCACCGGCTTGCGGGGCATCGGCGTCGACACGCTCACACGGCCCGAGATGACCGGCGAATGGGAGTTCAAGCTCAAGCAGATGGAGCAGGGCCACTTGGCCCGCGAGGAATTCATGCGCCAGATTCGCGACCTGACGGTGCAAATCGTCGACAAGATCCGAAACGGCGCGGAGCCGCCCGAAGGGGCATTTGCGGATCTCGATGTCGCCTGCCCGAAGTGCGGCACCCGTCCCCTCAAGCAGGATTACCGGACCTTCCGCTGCCGCTCGTGCGATTTCGCCTTCTGGAAAACCCTCGCCGGGCGCGAGTTCTCGCCGGAGGAGGTGCAAACGCTCCTCAGTGAGAAGCGGATCGGGCCGCTGGACGGGTTCCGCTCCAAAATGGGCCGCCCATTCGAGGCGGTGTTGGTGCTCGACGAGGAGTTCAAGGCGAAGTTCGAATTCGAAAAGAAAGAGGACGAGGCTGCTCCCGCCGATCTGGCCGACAAGCCGATCCTCGGCGAATGTCCCGTCTGCCACCAGGCCCCCGTACGGGAGCTGGAGAGCGCCTACGTTTGCGAACGCACGCTCACCAAGGAGTGCACCTTCCGCATGGGCCGGTTGATCCTCAAGCGGACAATCTCCCCCGAGGAGGCGCGCAAGCTGATCGAAACCGGCAAAACCGATCTTCTTACAAAGTTCATTTCTTCAAAGACGAACCGCCCGTTCGACGCTTTCCTGAAGCTCGACAAGGGGAAGGTTGTCTTTGAATTCCCGCCACGCGAGCCAAAGGCCAAGAAGGGCGCGAAGGCGAAGGAAACGGCTTCGGCGTAGGGTCCGTATTGTCCCTGGGCGCTCTATCCGGGCGTGGAGCGTTCTTCAAAAATAATCTCCGAAAGGCAAAGGGAGCGTCGCGCAGGGGCTGGGGCCGCAGCGCCTCTCCCAAGCTTTGCAACGCTGCATCAGGGGCGGCCGCGCCCCAGTCCATTCGGAAAGCGTTTTTGAAAGATCATCGGGTAGGAGGCGGGGTCACCCCCGCCGTCCTCCCACACCACCGGACGTACGGTTCCGTATCCGGCGGTTCATGAAGAGGTGCCCTTGGCATAAGCCCGGACGCTCTCAAGCAGTGATATG
>Ga0180217_1004896_pt1 | contig 10360 bp, 7 predicted proteins | sample eDN3rd37CBELigOP_FD_128521 | JGI IMG/M metagenome (GOLD analysis project Ga0180217, IMG submission 128521) | Enriched Organic Plus compost microbial communities from Emeryville, California, USA - eDNA 3rd pass 37_C BE-Lig OP (version 2) (version 2) ... | reverse complement strand
GCGAGGCTCGTCGTGCACGACCTCTTCGCGCTTCCGCTCGGCTGCGTGCTTCCGGATGCGCATCCTCTTTGTGCGCTTGCGGAGATCACGCCACGCGACCTGGCGGATCACGCGCTCATCAGCGTCGCGCGCCACCTGCCGGCCGGCGAGCAGGTGGTGCGGGCCTTCGAGGACGCGAACGTGCCCCTGCGGCTCGTGGCAGAGACGAACCAGTCCTCCGTCGCCTCCGCCCTCGCCGCGGCGGGCGTGGGTGTCGCGATCCTGGAAGGCTTCACGGTGATGGCCGCGAGCGCTCAGGGATTGCAGACACGCCCCTTCGTTCCGACCGTGCGCCTGCAGGCGAGGGCCCTCCTGTCGCGACAGCGGCCCCTGTCCAAGCTTGCTTCCGGCTTCCTGGACGTGCTGTCAGGGTGCCGCTTCGACTGAGCGGAGATGCGCCGGGCAAGCTCTCTCGGCGGAGGCGTCGTCGTGTGGGAAAGGCGCAGCCTGCCGCGCCACCTCGCCAGGGGAGCGGACCCGGGCGCCGGGGCTCTCCATCAGCAGCGCCAGTGGCAACCTGTCCCGGGGCCCGGAAGTCAGGGGGCCTGGAAGTCAGGTTGCGATCTCAGGCACCCACACCCGGCCATCGAACAGGCGGCGCGCAGTACGATAGAACGATCCCGCCCGGGCGACCCATCCGCCGCCCTCCCGCACCACCTCGGCGCCCACGGTGAGGACGCCGGAGGGCATGCCGAGGCGCAGCGGCCCGGCGGCCACGCCGGGCGGGAGCGCCTCCGCCACCACACTGCCCGCAATCCGCGCCGCGACCGCGGTGCAGAGCGAGACGGTGAGCGGCAGGGCCCGGTGCGGCTGGCCGTTGGAGATGACGCGGGCCGCGAAGTCCATCTCGGCGGCGCGGATGGTCTCGCCCGACAGGGTCGGGGAGTCCGCGGCCGGCCTGACGAAGCCGATATAGGGCACGGTGCTGATCCGGCGCGCCGCTTCCACGTCGGGCGCGATGCCCATCACCACCGAGCCCTGGACCCGGATGGCGTCGAGCAGCTTCAGGATGTCGGAGTTGGCCTCCAGCTGGTCGGGCAGCTCCAGCCCGGTCAGGCCGACATCGCAGGCGCGAACGAAGACCGTCGCGTTGCCGGCGTCGACCAGCGACGCTTCGATGATGCCGAAGCCCGGCACTTCCAGACGGTCGCGGACCCTGCCGCTCGGCAGCAGCCTGCCCGTGGTGGCGCCGCCCGGCTGCAGGAAGTCGAGGCGGATCGGCGCGCCGGTGCCGCCGACGCCGGGGATCCGCAGGTCACCTTCGTAGCGGGTCCGGCCGCCCGTGACCGGGAAGGTGGCGTGGATGATCTTCCGGGTATTGGTGTTGTAGATGCGGACCATGGCGGTCTCGCCCTCCGCCTGCACCAGCCCTTCGTCCACGGCGAAGGGACCGACGGCGGAGCTCATATTGCCGCAGTTGCCCTTGTAGTCGACCCGGGCCTCCCTGATCAGCACCTGGGCGAAGGTGTAGTCGATGTCGGCGTCATCGCGCCCGGAAGGCGCCAGCACGCAGACCTTGGACAGCGAGGAGACGCCGCCGCCCATCCCGTCGAGCTGGCGGCCGTTGGGGTCGGGCGAGCCCATTGCCGCGGTGAAGATCACATCCCAGGCCGCGCGGTCGGCCGGAAGATCCCGGGCATGGAACATGATGGCCTTGCTGGTGCCGCCGCGCATGAAGACGGCGGGGATGGGAAACTGGGTCAAGGCGCTTCCTCCGGACTCGACGACACGCGGCTCCGCCGGCGCTCTCCCGGCGACCGGCCTCGCGCCCGTGCTCCTTTCAGGCGATGTCCTACTGCGGCTCGATCCCGGCGAGCCGCACGCGCTCGCCCCAGACCGCCAGCTGCCGCTGCAGATGCGCGCGCAGCGCCTCCGGCCCCAGATGCAGCGGCGCCAGGCCGTGATGGGCAAGCTTCTCCTGGAACGGTGGCGAGGCCAGCGCCTGCTCCAGCGCCGCCGAAGCGCGCGCGACGATCTCCGGCGGCGTGGCCGCGGGGGCGACCATGCTGAACCAGACAGTCGCGTCGAAGCCGGGAACCTCGCTCGCCATGGGCGGCACCTCCGGCGCCAGCGGGAAGGGTGTCGCGGAGGTCTGGGCCAGTCCGCGCAGCCGGCCGTCGCGATGCTGCGCCATGCCGATCCCGAAATCGGTGAAGGTGCAATCGATGCGGCCACCCAGGACATCCGTGATCGCCTCGGGCGTGCCGCGATAGGGCACGGCGGTCAGCCGAAGCCCCGCATCCCGTGCCAGCATTGCCGCCATGATCTGCGAGCCGGCATTGCCGTAGGCGAGCGTCACCTCCTGCGGCCGGGCGCGCATGGCGGCAAGCCAGGATTTCAGGTCGCCGCCCGGGGCCTTCGGCGACACCACCAGGAGGTAGGGTTGCTCGGCGATGCCGCCGACCGGCGCGAAATCGCGGATCGGGTCGTAGGGCAGGCGGCGCAGCAGATGCGGGTTGATGGCCGCTGCGCTGCTGCCGAGCATCAGCAGCGTGTAGCCGTCCGCCGCGGCGTTGGCGACGGTGGCGCTGCCGACCACGCCATTGCCCCCGGGGCGGTTCTCCACCACCACCGGCTGGCCGAACCTCTCCGAGAGCGGCTCGGCGAGCATCCGCGCCAGCAGGTCAGTCCCGCTGCCGGCGGGAAAGGGCGCGACGAGGCGCACCGGTCTGTCCGGCCAGGCGGCGCGTGCGCGGCGCGGCAGGGCGAGGAGCGCCGGCAGGGCCCATGCGGCGCGGCGGGACAGATGCAGACGAGACATCGGCTCAGCCTCCGATCAGAGCGGGCATGGTCTCCCGCAGCGGCTTCGTGTCGATCGCCAGCACCGCCTCGCAGGCGCGCTGCGCCGCGACGGGCGAAAGGTGCATGCCGGCGGCGGCAAGGAACTTGGCCGAGGCGCCGGCCACGTCCAGCGCGCGCTCGCCGGCGCCGCTGTTCACCCGCACATGCCGGCGCAGCCGTCGTCCGTCTGCAAGCTCCACCTCCAGGCCGCCGGAGAAATAGGCGGGGAAGGCGGAGTCGGGATCCGCCTCGCAGCGGCTGCGGGCACAGAGCGCCAGCACCTCCGGATCGGACAGCGCCGCCGGCTCCAGGTCCGCCAGGCCGAAGCGGCCGCGCAGAAGGCAGGTGGCGATCACGAAGGGGGCGCTGAACTTCGCCGCGTATTCGGTCCGCGGCCGCGCCTTCTCGGCGGCCGGCTCGGCGACGATCGGCAGGGTCGGGCCGGGCAGCAGGATGCGGACGCCGCGGATCGCCCGGAGGTCCGGCAGCTCCTCCCGCAGCAGCAGGGCCGCGTCGGCCGCGCCATGGATGAAGTGGCAGGCCGGATAGGGCTTGATCGCGGTCTCGGCGAGATCCCAACGCGCGCCAAGCGCATCGGCGATCAGCGCCGGCTCGGCCTCCGCGGCGTGCGCCTGCAGATGCGACTCCAGCAGGCCGAATTTGCCTTCATAGGGCCGGGAGGGCCCGACGAAGCCGTGCCGCGCGAGATGCGCCGCGGTGATGCCGGCGACCGCGCCCCAGCCGGGATGGAAGCGCTTGGTCCAGGCGCCCTCCTCGAGGAAGACCTGCACGCCGGCGGCGGTGCTCGCCGCGATCCCCTGCGCGGAGACGAGCTGCTCCGCAGTCAGGCCAAGCAGCTTGCCGGCGACTACGGCGCTGCTGAAATGGGAGACGATGCCAGTGGCGTGGAAGCCGGCATGATGGAAGCCGCCCTTCACCGCCGCGCCGATGCGGATCGCCACTTCCATGCCGGCGGCATAGGCCGCCATCACCTCCCGCCCATGCGCGCCGAGATGCTCGCCAAGCGAGAGGGCACAGGGCAGGCAGGCGGCAGTCGCGTGCACGATGCTGGCGAGATGCGTGTCGTCGAAATCCAGCCCATGGATGAGGATGCCGTTGGCCAGCGCGGCGTCGCGCAACGGCAGGCGTTCCGCCCGCCCGAGCAGGCCGCAGTCGCCGGCGCCGCCGAGCGCCTGGATGCCGGCGATGGCCCGTGCGGCGAAGGGATAGGCGTTGGAGGCGAGACCGACGCCGATGCCGTCCAGCATCTGGATGCGGGCGCGCTCGCGCACTCCGGCGGGGATCGAATCGTAATCCAGCGCGACGGCGAATTCGGCGATGCGGCGCGCCAGGCTCGCGGTGACGGCATCGGCGGGCGGGGTGGCGATGGTCATGCGTGATCTCCTGCGGCTTCGTGGCGTCGAAGCGCCCGATCAGGCCGGGCTCGCCGAGCGCCGCATTCAGCGCCGCGGCGCTGCGCTCCAGGATCGGCATCGACATGCCGGCGGGCGCAGCCAGCCCGAACCGGATGGCGAGGTCGTGGCCTGGCCATGGCGCGAGCGGCGGCCTCGGTGCCGGCCACGCCATGGCCGCTGCCGCGGTTCCCGGACATCACCGTCGGGCCAGGCTTGCGCGACAGCGGCCCGGCAAGCGCCGCGCGTCGTCCCGGACGGATGTTCATGGTCGTTTCCTCCCGTGGAAGACGCGCTGCCTAGTTCGGCTGTGTCTCCCGCCACGCTATGTAGCGGCGGATGCCTTCCTCCAGGCTGATCCTGGGCACCCAGCCGATTGCCGCTTCCGCCTTGGCCCGGCTGAAGCCGAGGTGGTCGCCGCCGGCGGAGCGGACCTGCCGCGTGTCGGGCCGGTATTCCGGCTCCAGTGCCGAACCGCAGATGCGCAGCACCGCCTGCACCACATCCGTCAGGGACGAATCGACGCCGGTCGCAAGGTTCATGACAAGGCCGCACTGCGCGCTCACCATCGCGGCGAGACAGCCGGCGGCGATGTCCGTCACATGGATGTAGTCGTGCACTTCCCGGCCATCGCCGATGATGACGGGCCGCGTGCCCTGGCGGACGCGCTCGTAGGTCTCGGCGATGAAGTTCGCGTTCACCGCCCGCACGTGCTGGCGTTCGCCATAGACCGATGCGAAGCGCAGCGCGTTGAACTCCACGCCATACTTCTGGGCATAGAGCCGGCAAAGGCTCTCGCCGAACAGCTTGCTGACGCCATAGACGGCCGTGACCGGCGACAGGGTGGCGGTGACGGTCGGCGCGTCCTCGGTCAGCACCTCGGCCTCGGCATTGCCGTAGGCGGCCACCGAGGAGGAGAACACGACCCGTCGCACCTTGGCGAAGCGCGCCGCTTCCAGCGTGTTCAGCAGCCCGACCGTGTTGACCTGCACGCCGAGCGACGGGTTGGCGAACATGGGGATCGTCAGGAAGCCGGCCAGGGCGAAGATCCCGTCGGCATCCTGCGCCGCTTCCAGCAGCTCGCCCAGCCGCAGGATGTCGCCACGGATCAGCTTCACCCGCTTGTCCTCGAGCAGGTGGCCGATGGTGTCGGGCGTGCCCAGGGCGAAGTTGTCCAGCAGCCGCACCTCGCGGGCGCCGGCGGCAAGCAGGGCGTCGGCCAGGTGCGAGCCGATCAGGCTCGCCCCGCCGGTGACGAGGTAGATCTTTCCGGAAGCGGACATGGCACTACTCCGCCGCGGCCGAGGTGGCGCCCTGCATGGCGTACAGCCCGGCCGAACGCCCGGACAGCCGGCCGAACACCGACCCCGACATCAGCCCCGCGCCGCCCAGATAGTTCTGATAGAAGATGCCGCCCACCAGCTCACCGGCGGCATAGAGGCCCGGGATGGAGGTGTCCGTGGTGTCCTGCACCTCGCCCCGCGTGCTGATCTTCAGGCCGCCGAAGGTGAAGGTGATGCCGCAGGTGACGACGAAGCCGTAATAGGGCGGCTGGTTGATCGGCAGCGCCCAGTTGGACTTCGGCGGCGTGATGCCCTCGGTGCGCTTGCCGTCCAGGATGGCGGGGTTGTAGTCGCCCGGCTGGCAGGCGGCGTTGTAGGCCTCGACCGTCTTCACCAAGCCCTCGACATCGATGTCGAGCGCGCGGGCCAGCCCGTCGATGGTGCCGCTCTCGGCCTTGGTGACCTGCTTGATGCGGTATTCGTCGCGCACCATTCCGATGGTCTGGCTGTCGAAGATCTGCACCGCCGTGCGATGCGGCTGCTTCATCACCTCGCGGCCGTACTTCGCATAGGTGTGGTTGCGGAAGTCCGCGCCCTCGTCGACGAAGCGCTCGCCGTTCAGGTTGACCACGATGCCGAGCGGGTAGGAATGCTTCTGGAAGTTGTCCAGCACCACCCGGTCGCCGAAGGGCGGTGCGCTGATGTCCCACTGCACGGCATGGCAGGTCGACCAGCCGCCATAGGCCTGGGCGCCGATGTCCATCGCGGCGCGGATGCCGTCGCCGGTGTTGTGCCGCGTTCCGCGCACGCGGCAGAGCTCCCAGCCCGGGCCGAGATAGCGGGTGCGCATCTCGGGATTGGCCTCGAAGCCGCCGCAGGCGAGCACGACGGCCTTGGCGGTGATCTCCTCGTAGCCCTGGGGACCGAAGGCGAGCACGCCGGTCACGGCACCGTTCTGGGCCTGCAGCAGCTTCCGCAGACCGGTGCGGTAGCGGATTTCGACGCCTGCCCGGTCCGCCGCCTTCACGAGGAAGTCCACCAGCCCCCAGCCGCCGCCGACCGCCTCGATGTTCACGCCGCCGTAGAAGTGGTGCTTGCCGTTCACCACATAGGACTGACGCCCGAACATCGGGATGAACCGCACGCCCTTGGTGCGCATCCACACGATGGTCTCGCGCGACCGGCCGATCAGGATCTCGGCGAGGTCCTCGCTGGAGAGGTTCTCCGTCACCCGCATCAGGTCGTTCATGTAGAGGTCGGCCGGCAGCGGCGGGATGTAGATCTGGTTCGCCTCGGCCTCCGACAGGTCGACCAGCACGTCCTGGCGCAGGTCCTCCAGCCCGTCATGGACGAAGCGGAAGCCGCCCGCGGTGAAGGTGGAGTTGCCGCCGCGCTCCTCCTCGCTCGCCTTCTCGAGCACGAGCACCCGCGCTCCCTGCTCGCGCGCCGAAAGCGCCGCGCAGAGCGCGGCATTTCCCGCGCCAACCACGATGACGTCGTACTGGGTGCTGCCTGGCATCGGGCCGGATCCTCCTCTGCCTCGCCTGTTCCGCGACGAGGTGCATGGCTTGGCGAAAGGATGCCCACCCGTTGAATGCTCGTCAATACTCGTGTATGCACGCGCGTGCAGACCCGGTCCGGCCTGGCCGGCATGCCCTTGCGGGTGCCCGGTCCGGCAAGGCGGGTATGGAGCGCGCACCAGATGGATCTCGACCTCGCGGAGAACGAATTCAGGGATGACGGGCGCGGCGGCCGCAGCGACTGGGCCTACGAGATGCTGCACGAGGCCATCCGCGAGGGCGCCCTCGAGCCGGGCCAGCGCGTCATGGAGCCCGAAGTCTCCGCCTGGCTGCGCATCAGCCGCACGCCAGTAAGGGAGGCGATGCGGCGACTGCAGGCGGAAGGTCTGCTCGAACGTGCTCCGGGTGGCGGCCTCGCGGTTGTCCTGTATGACCTGCGCGCGATCAGCGAATTCTACGCGACCCGGGAAAGCCTGGAGGGGACCGCGGCGGCACTCGCTGCCCAGAATGCCGACGACACGGAGCGTCGCATCCTGTCGGCGACGCTCGAGGCCATGCGCGCGCTGCCCGAGGACCCGCGCGCCCATGCGCGGGAGAACGAGGTCCTGCATGAGCAGATCTACCAGGCGGCGCACAACCGCTTCCTCCTGAAGAGCCTGCGGACACTACTGAACTTCGTCCCTCTGCTGGGCCGGACCACCTATCACGCGCCCGGGCGGATCGAGGTCGCGCTGTGCGAGCACGAGGCCATCGTGGCGGCCATCCTGGCGCGCGATCCGGCGCGGGCCGAGGCGGCGGCTAGGCTTCACATCCGCCATGCCTATGAGAGCCGGGTGCGTGTCGTCACCGACGACGTCCGCTCCGCCGCCCAGCGCCGCTCGGTCCGGCGCCCCGCCCCGGGGTCAGGTGAGCGGCATCCGGCCGGGCCCGCGCCACGCGAGGACGCCGGCTGACGCCGCAGCCGCCGGTGAGTTCAAGAAGGGAGGAAGCGAAACATGTTCACGAGGCGCGCACTTCTTGCCGGCGGGGCCGCCGTGGCGGCCGCCCGGCCGTCCTTCGGCCAGCAGGCGCCGGTCATCCGCATCGGCATCCTGGGTGACCAGTCCGGCGTGTACCGGGACCAGGGCGGTCCCGGATCGCAGGCCTGCGTCCGGCAGGCGGTGGCCGAGTTCGCCTCGGCCAACGGGCTGAAGGCGGAGGTGCTGGTCGCGGATCACCAGAACAAGCCCGATGTCGGCCTCAACATCGCGCGGCAGTGGTTCGATCATGGCGTGGATGTCCTGACCGATATTCAGGGATCCGCCGTAGCGCTGGCGGTGAACAACCTGGTCCGCGAGCGCGACAAGGTCATGCTGGCCTGCAATGTCGGCGTGTCCGACATCACTGGCCACGCCTGCACCCCGAACACGGTGCACTGGGCCTACGACACCCAGATGCTGACCCGCACAGCAGCGAACGCGATGCTGCGCGAGGGCGGCGACACCTGGTTCGTCATCCGGGCGGACTACGCCTTCGGCAAGACGCTGTTCGAGGAGGTCAGCGCCCTGGTGACGCGTGGCGGCGGTCGGGTGGTCGGCGATGTGGCAACGCCCTTCCCGAACACGGACTTCAGCTCCGCGATCCTGGCCGCACAGGCATCCCGCGCGAAGGTCGTGGCGCTGGCCCTCTCGGGCGACGACATGGTGAACTGCGTGAAGCAGGCGGGCGAGTTCGGGCTGACGCGCCGCGGGCAGAAGCTCTGCGCCCTGCTGACATTCATCAACAATGTGCACGCGCTCGGCCTGGAGGCGGCTCAGGGTCTCATGCTCGGGGCCAGCTTCTACTGGGACCTGAACGATCGGACGCGCGCCTTCAGCCGCCGCGTCACCACCTCCGGCTTCGATCCCGGCTCGCGCCCGAACATGTCGCAGGCGGCGACCTACTCGGCGGTCCTGCACTACCTGAAGGCGGTGAAGGAGGTCGGCGTGCCAGAGGCGAAGCGCTCGGGCGCCGCGGTGGTGGCGCGGATGAAGCGGATCCCGGTGGAAGACGACGTGCTCGGGCGGGCGACGGTGCGCGAGGACGGACGGGTGGTGAGCAGCGCTTACCTGTTTCAGGTGAAAAGCCCGGCCGAGAGCCGCGGCCCTTGGGACTACTACAAGCTGGTCAGCACGCTTGGGCCGGAGGAGGCCTGGCGCCCCCTCAACGAGGGCGGCTGCCCGCTGGTTCGGACCGGCTGAGAGGGCAGGGCGCGGCCTATCCGGCGACCCTTGGGGGCGCCGGCTGGCCCGGCGTCATGCCCGCAGCCCGTGCCATCCGCGTGCCTGAGGCGGAAGACAAGGGGAGCCCGGGGCAGGGAGGGATGCCCGAAGAGGACGGGGGCGGTGTTCCTGTCGAGGATCGAGAGATCCGCCTTGTCCATCGGCCACCGGAGACACTTGCCGGTGGTCCCCGTCAGCGCCGGACACCTTCCTGACATGCCTGCGACCAGGGGCGCCGGCGCTTCCTCGTGACGACCGCCCCGATGGCGGCCTGTCCCGCGCCGACCCGCATCGGTGCCCGTCCCATGGGCGGGAGCGCGTCGTCGCACGCGGTCCCGGCACGGCCGGGCACCAAGCCGCCCGGCATCGATGAAGGCGTCCAGGCCCGGCAGGCGCACGGGGGAGGGCGGGGCCCTCCCCGGCGGCTCCTGCCTTACCGCGCCATTGCCGCCGCCACCGCCCGGCCCAGGAAGGCGAGGGTCGCGGTGACCTGGCGGGCAGGCAGCGCGGCCGGCTCGCGCGCACCCAGGGCGAGCAGGGTCGGCTGGCCGGTCCATAGCGGCACGCGGGCCAGCGCGTCGCGCGCGACGAGCGGCGCGGCTTCCTGGTGCAGCAGCTCCGCCTCGGTCGGCGTGGCGCGGACCACCGCGTCGCGGCCCGAGCCGAGCAGGCGCGCCACCATCCCCCGCGGCAGCTTCACCACGCCGCGGCGGTCGGGTGCCTCGGACAGAAGGGTGCAGGTCTCGATGCCGAGCAGCGCCGGGACTTCCTGGGTCACCGCCTCGGTCACGTCCTGTGCGCGCATCAGCGCCAGCACGGCCAGCCGCACCCGGACGGAGAGGCCCTGTCCGGCGCGGCCAACGGCCACGGCCGCCTGCATTTCCGCCTCCAGGCTGCGGACGCGGCGGCGCTCTGCGGCCAGCATCGCCGCCATGTGGTCGGCCAGGCGCTCGCCATGCACGCGCCGGGGCGGGTTCAGCGCACGGTAGAGGTCCGGGCGTTCCGCCAGGAACTCCGGGTTGGCGCGGAGGAAGGCGGCCACGGTTTCCGGGGCCGGGGTCTCGGCCTCGGGGCGGGGCTCGCCG
>Ga0180217_1004893_pt1 | contig 10363 bp, 9 predicted proteins | sample eDN3rd37CBELigOP_FD_128521 | JGI IMG/M metagenome (GOLD analysis project Ga0180217, IMG submission 128521) | Enriched Organic Plus compost microbial communities from Emeryville, California, USA - eDNA 3rd pass 37_C BE-Lig OP (version 2) (version 2) ... | reverse complement strand
GACGCCTCGGCGGCAACCTGACCCTGTATCGTATCCATAGCGGTCGGGCGGGCAGTCTCGGCAGTGGCTGCGTCCATCGGGCACTCGTTCAGGGCAAGGGGAGGGGGCGGCCGGCGGACCGGTTTCGGCACCGGTCGGCGCGGGCGGTCGCCTGAAGCGACCTGCCGCCTGCACATGTAGGGCAGTGGGTGAGCCGGAGCCAGGGGGGAGGGCGGCAGGCGACCGCGATGCCCCCTCAGGAGGAAGCCGCTACATCCGCGGCGCCCGCCGGGGACCGAGTGACGCCAGCATCCTGGGGCACCGGCATCGGAAGGCCGGCCAATGCCGCCTGCGGCAGGGCAGCATCGTGCAGGGCGATCACACGCTCCGCCGAGGCGCGCCAGGTGGCGATGCGTGGCATATGGTCCACCGGCCAGGTCAGCGCACTCGCGACATGCTGGAAGGCCTGGGCAGCCTGCATCACCCAGCCGAGCGTCACCACGCCCGCCAGATAGGCCGGGGTGGCGGCCAGGAAGGGCAGTCCGCTGCCCAGGCGCGTGTTGCCGACGCAGAACAGCTGCAGATTGGCAAAGGCCCGCGTCTGGTGATGGAAGACGGCGGCGACTTGGCCGAAGAGGCCGGAGAGCACCTGGTCCTGGCGCGTGGCCGCCTGCCTGTTGTCGCGCGACCGCACGAGGGCCGCGCGATATTCCGCCTCCACTGCCTGGCGGTGATCGGTGGAACGGACCAGCGGACGGCCGAGCAGAGCCGCAATCGCCATGCCTGCCCCGGCATAGAGGACGGCGATCCAGAGAAGGTAGCCCGGCAGCGCGAAGGTGATCCCGCCCAGGCTGATCGGGTCGTGGTCGGACAGGGCCCAGAGCACGCCGACGAAGATCGTCAGCATCATCAACCCATGCGAGAAGGAGGAGGCGAGTTCCACCGCCTCCTCCGTTGCGATTCGGGCATCCTCGGCGATCCGGCCATCCGCATTGGCCTCGCCGGCCGCAGTCATGCCGGCGCCCTTGGCCAGCCAAGCCCCGGTCAGCCGCTGCGCCAGCCAGGCGCGCCAGCCCAGGGCCAGCCGCCGCCGTGCCTGCAGGTGCAGGCAGGAGACGCCAGCGAAGCAGGCGACGAGCAGGAGCAGGAAGCCGCATTCCAGCAGCACTTCATGGGCGTCCCGGCGCTCCAGTGCATCGAAGAGGTCGCGATGCCACTGGTTGAAGCGCAGCAGCAGCGAGACCTCGGCGGCATTCAGCGTCAGCAGGGCGAGTGCCACGCCCCAGGCGACGCGCCGCTGCTCGCCCCACCAGTAGCCGCCGGCGACCTGGACGAAACGGTGCAAGATGCCGCGCCAGGTCGCCGGCGCGGGCGAGTCGGCGGGCCGCAGCGGCGGGGACACTCCCTACCGGTTCCCGCCGGCCGGTGCCTGGTTCCGGGTCGGCAAGGGCAGGTCTCGCAGGCACATCGCCACATTCCCCTGGATGCGAATGGCGCCGTGCCGCCCGTCCCTGAGGGTAACGGGCCGGCCAGGCCGATGGGACGGAATGGCTCAGGACGCTTCAAGGCATCCTGGCGCGGATCACGCCGCCTCGCGCCGCAATCCTTCGAGATCGAGCCGACGGATCGCCATGACGAGACGCCCTTCCGCGGCCCGCAGCCATTCCGGCCGCTGCCTGTCGCGGCGGAGTTCAATGCCGCTGCCAGCCAGATCGCGCGGATGGATCCTCTCCGACGCACCATGGCTGGTGGCGCTGGCAGCGGCATGGCCCTGCTCCAGGACCCACCGCACGGCCCATGCGGCCCGGTCAAGCGACGGCTTCCAGGCTTTCGGGCATGAGAGGCGGGAGGTGCGGGCGCATCCACGACCGGCAAGCGTCACGCATGAAAACGGCGGCGGGATCGCTCCCGCCGCCGTCCGATATCTACACCGCCAAGCTCAGGCGGTGTGCAGCCGCCGCTCCACGATCTGCTGCTTCATGCTCTTCTGCAGCTTCTCGAAGGCGCGCACCTCGATCTGGCGCACGCGCTCGCGGCTGATGCCATATTGCTGGGAGAGCTCCTCGAGCGTGGTGGGCTCGTCCTTCAACCGGCGCTCGATCAGGATGTGGCGCTCGCGCTCGTTCAGCGTCTTCAGCGCCTCGCCCAGCAGCGCGCGGCGGTTGGAAAGATCCTGCCGCTCAGCCAGCTCGGCCTCCTGGCTCTCCTGCTCGTCCACCAGCCAGTCCTGCCACTCGCCCTCCGAGTCCGCGCGCACCGGCGCGTTCAGGCTGTGGTCGGGGCTGGCCAAGCGCCGGTTCATGGAGATGACATCGGCCTCAGGCACGTCGAGGGTGCGGGCGATCTTCGCCACCTGCTCGGGCTTCAGGTCGCCTTCCTCAAGTGCCGCCATCTGGCCCTTCAGGCGCCGCAGGTTGAAGAAGAGCTTCTTCTGCGCCGCCGTGGTACCCATCTTCACCAGGGACCAGCTGTGCAGGATGTACTCCTGGATGGCGGCGCGAATCCACCACATGGCATAGGTAGCCAAGCGGAAGCCGCGGTCCGGATCGAACCGCTTCACCGCCTGCATCATGCCGACATTGCCCTCGCTGATCAGTTCGCCTACGGGCAGACCGTAGCCACGGTATCCCATGGCGATCTTGGCCACGAGGCGAAGGTGCGAGGTGACGAGCTTGTGCGCTGCACGCTCATCCCCCTCATCCTTCCAGCGCTTCGCAAGCTGATACTCCTCCTCCGGAGAGAGCATCGGGAACTTGCGGATCTCCTGAAGGTAGCGGGAGAGGTTGCCTTCAGGGGCGATGGGGATGACCGAGTTGGAAGCCATTGTGGACATCTGCCTCCTGCGCTGGCCGGCTCGTCCCGTGACGGCGGCGCCCGAGCCAGCGTCCGATCCTGGCAGCACGAACGCCACGCGGGCCCACCGGGCCGCCACGACCCCGGTCACGACGGGGTGAGGTTGGGAAGCCAGGCTCAATCGGCACCCGGCGGCGCTGCCGAGGAGGGTGTTACCACAGCGGGCGGATCAGGGCAATAAAAACCGACCGTCTTACTAGGTTACTCTTCGTTACCGTCCAGCAATCCGACCAGCCCGGCCAGGTCGGCCGGCAGAGGCGCCGTGAAATGCAATGCGCCCCCGGTGACAGGATGGCGGAAGCCCAGAGTCGCCGCGTGCAGTGCCTGGCGGGGGAAGGCCAGCAGCGCCGCCTGCTTGGCCGGAGGCAGCAGGCGGGCAGCAGCGGGGGTGCGGCGGAGATAGACCGGATCCCCCACCAGGGGATGGCCCCGGTGCGCCAGATGGACCCGGATCTGATGGGTCCGCCCGGTCGCCAACCGGCAGCGCAGCAGGGCGCAGGCGGCGCCCCAGGCACGCTCCGTTAGATAGCGGGTCAACGCCGGCTTGCCTCGCCTGTCCGCATCCCGCCCGACCAGCACCGCCATGCGCTTGCGGTCCGTGGGGTGACGGCCGATGGGGCCTTCGATCTCGCCCGAGAGGGGCCCGGGCAGGCCCCAGACGAGAGCAAGGTAGTCGCGCTCCAGGTCACGGGCCGCGAAGGCTTCGGACAGGGCGCGATGGGCCCGCTCGGTCTTGGCCACGACCATCACGCCGGAGGTGTCCTTGTCCAGCCGATGCACGATGCCGGGCCGCCTCTCCCCACCGATGCCGGGCAGATCCTCGCCGGCATGGGCCAGCAGGGCGTTCACCAGCGTGCCGTCCTGGTTGCCGGGGGCGGGATGCACGACCAGGCCCGCGGGCTTGTCCAGGACGATCAGCTCGGCATCCTCGAACAGGATCGCCAATGGGATATCCTGCGGCAGGGGAAGGGCCGGTGCCGCGGCGGGGACCTCCAGGGCATAGCGGCTGCCGGGGCGGACAGTCTCCGAGGGATCGGCGAGCGGTGCTCCGTCGCGCCGGGCATGGCCCGCCGCGATCAGCGCCTTGACCCGGGAGCGCGAGACCGAGCCTATGGCGGCCGCCAGGAAGCGGTCGGCGCGTTCGCCGGCGGCGTCAGGCCCGGCGACCACCTCGAAGGTCTCGCCGGCAGGCAGGGGGATGGGGTCGGTGCGCGCGCTCAAGGTGCTGGTGATCGTGATGGGGGTGTTGATCGTGGTCGGCACCGTGGCGCTGGTCTGGGTCGTCGTCCAGCGGATCGGCCGCGTGGCGGAGAGCCCCGTGCCACGAGAGGTTGCGCTGCAGCTGCCCCAGGGCAGCCGCATCGCCGGCATTGCCGGCAGCGACCAGGAGCTGGCGATCTGGGTCACCGGCCCACAGGGTGACCGCGTGCTGCTGCTGGACCAGCGGAGCGGCCGCGTGCTGGGCGAGATCCGTGCGGGGCAGTAGGCGCCGCATCACCGCAGGCTGGACCTGCAGGAAGGGGGCCGCACGGAAGCAAGTCCGCCGTTGCGCGATGCCTGCCGCGGCCGATCGCGCATCGCCGCGTGAGGACGGGGAGGGACCCGAACGGGCGCGGATGGACCGCGCCCGTTGCACCTGCGTCACTCCGCTGCGGCGTGCTGCGGCCTGAGGTCGGTGGAGTAGTCCAGGCTGATCGGGGTGTCGGCCTCGAAGGGGCTCTTGAGGTCCAGCTCCTTCGCGAAGGCACGGATCGCCGGCAGCACTTCCTGCCCGAACAGGCGGATGCAGGTCATGCTGTCCTGATGCGTCATGAAGCCGTCATTCGCCCAGAGCGAGAGGATGCCCGGCCGGGTCTGCTCCATGACGTGGCGCAGCTTGGCGATCACCGTCTCCGGCTTCCCGGCGATGATCATGTTGTTCTCGATCTGCTCGTCGAAGCTCGGCCGGCGGCGCGGGCTCGAGCCGCGCCCGACCGAGAACTCCACGAAGCCGCGGCGGTTGTCGGGTGAGGAATAGCCCGCCGGCGTGCTCCAGACCGGATGGGCGAGGCCGGTGAACTCGCCCTGCATCCAGGTGAACTGCCGCGCGTTTTCCAGCGCCTTCTCGTCCGTCTCCGCCACATGCACCTGCTTGAGGTAGCCGTGATAGGCCGGCCCGCCCTCGAAGCCGACCTCGGCTGCCGTGTCGTCGTACAGCTTCCAGATGCGCTGCGTCTGCTCGATGGTGGTGTTCAGCGCGATGTAGGGGTAGCGGTGCCGTGCCGCCCAGATCACCGTCTCCCGGCTGATGACGCCCGGGATCCAGATTCGCGGATGCGGCTTCTGCAGCGGCAGCGCCCAGGGATTCACCACCCGATGCTGGTAGTGCGTGCCCTCCCAGCGGAAGGGGCCGTGCTCGGTCCAGGTGCGGATGATGAGGTCGTGCGCCTCCTCGAAGCGCTCGCGGTTGTAGGCGGGGTTCACGCCCGCCGCCAGCTGCTCCTGCCCGCCGCCGCGCACGAAGCCGGAGACCAGCCGGCCCTTCGAGATCATGTCGATCATCGCCAGCTCCTCGGCCAGCCGCACGGGGTTCTCCGCCAGCGGCAGCGGGTTGCCGAGGATGACGATCTTCACCCGCTCGGTGATGGCGGCGAGGATGCTGGCGAAGATGTTCGCTTTGGCCTGCATGCAGAAGGGCGCGTTGTGGTGCTCGTTCAGCATGATGCCGTCGAAGCCCACCGCCTCGGCCAGCCTGTACTGCTCGATGTACTCGTTGTAGAGGCGCGAGCCCGCGACCGGGTCGAAATGCCGGTTGGAGAACATCAGCGCGGTCGCGCCGAACTTCAGCCCCTCCTCGGCCGGGTAGGCGGACATGGGCTGCTCGGTGAAGTACATGATGTGCATGGCTCGTCTCCCGCTCAGGCCGCGCCGGCGAAGCTGATGACCAGCCGGGCGAGCTCCTCCGGCCGCTCCATGTCCACGCAGTGGCCGCAGTCGGCCACCAGCTCGAGCCGCGCATCGGGCAGTGCCGCGACATAGCGGTGCGCCGCCCCGATCGGCACCACCCGGTCGTGTTCGCCCCAGACCAACAGCGCCGGGGCACGCACGCCGCCCAGCAGATGCGGCAGGGTCTGGCTGTACATGTAGGGCTTCCAGGCGATGCGGAAATTCATCTCCCGGCAGATGTCCCACGCGACGAGCTGGTCGGTGGAAGGATCGGCCCCGTACACTGCGTCGAAGGCCTTCTGGTCGTGGAAGCCGGCGCGGGCGTAGTCGATATGGCTGAGCAGCGCCTGGTCCAGGATGTCGCCCTCGGGCGGCTTGAGGCCCATGGCGCCGACCAGGATCAGGCGGTTCAGATCCCGCGGCGCCATCGTCGCCATCTCCGCCGCGATCCAGCCGCCGAAGCCGAGACCGAGCAGCGTGGCGCGCTCTATGCCGGCATCGGCGAGCATCCAGCGATAGAGTACCGCCAGGTCACGCACGCTGCGCATCCACACTGGACGTTCCGACTGGCCGTAGCCCGGATGCTCAGGCAGCAGGACGTCGAAATGCTCGGCCAGCCGGTCGTAGACCGGCAGCCGGTCGAGACTGCCGATGTCGTGATGCAGCACGAGAAGCGGTGTTCCACGCCCACCACGACGAAGGCGCAGCTTGACCCCAGCAACAGGGATAAGCGATTCTGTCCATTCGGGTGGTGCGACCACCGGCAATTCCTCCCGCTTCTTCGCTGTCGGACAGAACGGTCGCAGGGCATGGCCGGGGTGTCAACGCGCATTGCGCCGGAGCGGCGTGCCGCTGAGCAGTCCCAACTGGCACGAAGTGTTCCGTGCGAGCGAAGTGCGGGCCTGCCAATCCGGAAGTTCCGAGACGGCGCCTGATCGGCCCGGCGAGGTGCCTGCCGCTGCCACTTCTGCTTCCTCCTCGCGACAGGGCGGGTGGGTGAAGGTTGCGTCGGTGCCCGCTGTCAGCCGGTCGCAGAAGATCGTGACGCCCATCCTGCCCATGGACGGGCGTGCCGGGGAATGCTCCCGAAGCCCTTGCCGCAGGTCTGCACCCCTGGTTCCGGTTCGCGGGCAGTGCCGTACGGGCGCAGGATGCCGCTATGGCAGGTCGCAGGGGCCCATCCAGCCGTAGTGCGTGTGATTTGGCTCGAACAGGCGGGCCGGACGACCTCCTCATGGGCGTCGGCTGGGGCTTGCCGGCACATGAGATGCCGGATCCCTAAACTCTTTCGGTAGGTAATTGCCCTAATTTTAGGCTACTTTGGATCAAAAGCCTGATCATGCACAGATTTGGCTCGATACTTGTGCGGTGCAGCGTGGCATCCTGCCTTCACGGAGATGATGGAGGCAGGCAGGATGCAGGTCGGCGTGTTCATTCCCATTGGCAACAATGGCTGGCTGATCTCGACCACCTCGCCCCAGTACATGCCGAGCTTCGATCTGAACCGGGAAATCACGCAGAAAGCGGAGCGCTATGGGCTCGACTTCGCCCTTTCCATGATCAAGCTGCGCGGCTTCGGGGGGGAAAGCCAGTACTGGGACCACAACCTCGAGAGCTTCACCCTGATGGCCGGCCTGGCCGCCGTCACCACGCGCATCAAGCTCTTCGCCTCGGTCGCGGTGCTGACCATCCCGCCCGCCATCATCGCGCGCATGGCCGTGACGGTGGACAGCATCAGCAAGGGCCGATTCGGGGTGAACATCGTCTCCGGCTGGCAGAAGGCCGAATACGAGCAGATGGGCATCTGGCCGGGCGAGGAGCATTTTGCCCGGCGCTACGAGTATTGCGGTGAGTACGTGCAGGTGATGCGGGACCTGTGGGCCACTGGCGTCTCCAACCTCAAGGGCGACTATTTCCGCATGGAGGACTGCCGCGTCAGCCCCCTGCCAGTGGCGCCGATCGAGATCATCGCTGCCGGGCAATCCAACCGCGGCATGCGCTTCGCTGCGGAGTACGCGGATTACAACTTCCTCTCCGGCAGCGGCATGAACACGCCGCAGGAGCTTGCGCCGCATGTCGAGCGGCTGCGTACCGCGACCGCCGTGTCCGGCCGCAAATGCGGTGCGCTGGCGCTGATGATGATCATCGCCGACGAGACCGACGAGGCGGCAATGAGGAAGTGGGACCACTACTGCGCCGGCACGGACCTGGAAGCGCTTGCCTGGCGCGATTCCCAGGCGGCAGCCGATGTGAAAGCCGAACCGCATTCGACTGTCGGGCGCATGGTTCGCTCGGAACGCCTGCCAACGAACATGCTGCGGTTGGTCGGCTCCTACGCCACTGTCGCCCGCCTGCTGGACGAGGTGGCCGAGATTCCCGGCTTGCAGGGCGTGATGCTGACCTTCGACGATTACCTGATCGGCCTGGAGCAGTTCGGTATGCGCATCCAGCCACTGATGAAGAGCCGCGCGAAGCTGGCGATCGCAGCCTGACGATATCACGGGGGAGCGGCTGCAGCAGCGCGGTCGCGAGATCCGCAGCCTGCGCAAGCCGCGCGGCGGCCACATCGCGATGGGGGCGTGTTGCTGCGGGCGGGGCCAGGCGACCCGGCCGACCGGCGTGACCTCAGCCTGACCTGTCAACGAGACGTGACCGAGTTCCTGGCCGCCTGGGTCCGGCGGGAAGGTAACGATGCAGGAGAGTGATCTCACGGCACGGCAGATCTGGGCTGCGCTGAAGGCGGCGCCAGTCCGCCAGCGCTTCGGGTTCGGGCGCCGCGCGGCGCTGGTGAATGTGGACCTGCAACGTGCCTACACGGATGTCGTGGCCTTCCCCGCCACCGCCTACGAGACCGATCCGCGCCAGACGCAGCATGTGAACCGCCTGGGGGCGCTCTGCCGGGCGCGGGGTTTCCCCGTGGTCTGGACCTATGTGGCCTATCTGCCCGACGGTTCCGACTGCGGCATCTGGGGTACGCGCAGCGATACGCCGGACAGCCTGCAGAACATCGAGGAGGGCTCGCCACGTGCCGCGCTCGATCCGCGCCTCGAGATCGCCGGCGGCGATGTGGTGATGCGCAAGCGCATGGCCTCCGCCTTCTTCGAGACCAACCTGCGCTCGCTGCTCACCTTCCATGGTGTCGACACGGTCGTGGTGACCGGCGGCTCGACCTCCGGCTGCGTGCGCGCGACGGTGGTGGAGGGGCTTTCCTGTGGCTTCCGCATGATCGTGCCGGAGGAATGCGTGGCCGACCGGCACGAGAGTCCGCATTTCGCCAATCTCTACGACATGGCCGTGAAATACGCCGATGTGCTGCCTGTGGCGGAGGTGGAAGCGGGGCTGGCCGCGATGCCCGCCCGCGCCTGAAACGATGCCCCATGGTGGCGCCCGGGGCCGTCTGGGAGGGTCAGGAGCCTGGCCGCCCCTGCGAGATCAGACGGCGGTCGCCTCGAAGCGGAAACCCTCGCCCCAACGTGAGAGGCGGCCGACGGAGGGCGAGGGGAAATGTCCGGTGCAGAGCAGCGTGCCCGTCTCACAGTGGCATTCCAGGAAGCGGCGCCGCGTGGCAGCGGCCTGCTTCGGGTCGTGGTCGGCACGCATGGAGATCTCCGGATAGCGCGCCTGCAGCGGGGAGTGGATGAGATCGCCGGTGATCACCGCTTCCGTCCCGCCCTTGCCGATCTCCACCGCGAAATGGTCGGGCGTATGGCCCGGCGTGGGCGTGAGGCGAACATGGTCGTTCAGCGCATGGTCGCTGCGCACCAGTTCGGCGCGGCCCGCATCCACCACCGGCAGGACGCTGTCCTCGATGACTGGGTTCGGCTCCTTCTTGTGCTCCGCGGTCCAGTGGGCCAGCTCGCGTTCCGAGAAGATGTAGCGCGCCTTCGGAAAGGTCGGCACCCAGCGCCCGTTCTCGAGCCGCGTGTTCCAGCCGACATGGTCCACGTGCAGATGGGTGCACATCACGTAGTCGATGTCCCCCACCGACAGTCCGGCGGCAGCGAGGCCGCGCATCCAGGCGTCGTCGGTCTTCATGTTCCAGAAGGGCCGTGTCGGCCGCGGCTTGTCATTGCCAACGCAGCTGTCCACCAGGATGGTGTGGTGCGGTGTGCGGATGACATAGGACTGGATGCAGAGCCGGATCAGGCCGGTGGCAGGATCCAGCGCCTGAGGCTCCAGCCAGGCACGGTTCTCTTCCAGCACTTCCCGGCTCAGGCCGGGGAAGAAGGTCAGCGGATCGAAGAGCGGCTCCTCCTGCTCGATGATCCGGTGGATGGTCATGTCGCCGACCTGGAAGCTGTTCGCCATGGCTGCGTCTCCTCTCCCGCGGCGATGCTAGCCGCGGGCGCCCCTCGGCGCCAATGCCCTCCTGCCTCTGGCCTTTCCGGGGCGGCTCGGGCAGGCTGGCGCCACGCCCCCGCGGGACCCGGGGCAAAGGGAGGAAGACGTGATGGAGTTTCGCTTCGGACGGCGCAGCCTGCTCGCGGCGTCGGCCGGACTCGCCGCGACCGGTGCTGCATCCGCACAGCCGGAGGGCTGGCCCACACGGCCCGTGCGCATCGTCGTTCCCTTCACCCCCGGCGGCAGCAACGACGCGATGGCGCGG
>Ga0180217_1004892_pt1 | contig 10364 bp, 12 predicted proteins | sample eDN3rd37CBELigOP_FD_128521 | JGI IMG/M metagenome (GOLD analysis project Ga0180217, IMG submission 128521) | Enriched Organic Plus compost microbial communities from Emeryville, California, USA - eDNA 3rd pass 37_C BE-Lig OP (version 2) (version 2) ... | reverse complement strand
CCACGCTGCATTCGGCCTTGTCCACGATCTCCGGGCGATTGGCCGGACATTTGGAAACGTCCATGTCATCCGTGCAGGCCGCGAACTTGGCCTTGACCAGGATGGTGTATACGTTGTCGTCGAGGTCGGTAAACCGAACCTTGATCGGGTACGACGGCACCGTGCCGACCCGGAATCCGGCAATCTGGCTATTGGTCGGCATCACCACGTCCTGCTTGTCCATCTTGCAGTCCCGGTCCGCCGGATCGTGGTTCAACGCGCACACCCCATATTTCTTGATCAGTGGTTTATTGGCGTGGCCTTCCATGGACTTGGGTACCCCGATTGCGAGCGAAAACCCATCGGCATAGCTGAACTGCTGTTCGTTCTCCAGGCCCTTGGGGCCGCCCACCGTGAAGACCAAGCCGTCGCCCAACTCGCTCATGAAGCCCACCGCGTCATCCACCGAGAACGCATAGGCATTCATGTTCAGGTCGTCGTGGATCAGTTCGACGTACGGGTTGAACCGCAGGTTCAAGTCTGTTTCATGCAGGTGGTTGTATTGCAGCTCGTGGATGTACATGGACTGGATCTTGGCGTGGTCCCATCCCGGGATGCTCGTGTCGGCGGCGGAAAACCGTCCTTGGGCTTGACTGGCACGTCGTCGGTGGGCGGCAGCGTGCCTGAGCGCTGCGCGAAGATGTTGTAACCGCCGGGCAGCTTCAGTTCCCTCAGGTTGTAGACGGGCCAACCCTTGCCCGTGTCGCTATCCAGGAACGAGGCAAGGTGCTGCCGGAAGGCGGGCAAATCCTGGGTCGAACCGCTATAGCCGATGTACGGGTTGTTCTTGGGACCAATGGCCACGGGCATGTAGACGTGGTCCACATATGAGATGTTGTAGCCGACGTTCTCCGGCTTCAGCAGGCGCAGGGTCTGGCCCTCGGGAATGATGGAGTCGCCGAAGGTGTATTCGGACAGCTGGGCGTAGACATTCTCCGGGAACTGGACCTCGCTGGAATAGGTCGTGAGCGCACAGCTCGTCCCTTGAGCCTTGCACGTCACGTCCTTGGGCGTGGCCAGCTTCTTGTCGCTCCCGTCGCGCAGCCGGTCGTTCTTGTCCGCCAGCACCACGCGCCCGCCGTTCCACCAGGTGATATAGGTGCCCTTGGCCGGCTCGCTGTACAAGGGAAGCGTGATCGTCACGAACGAGTTGGGCGCCATGCCCTTGCCCTCGTTGACATACAACTTGTAGACGTGCGTGGCCGGATGTGGCTCCGTGGTCCGGAAGCACCCTTGTATCCACTCGTTGACCGCATTCTTGCTCGTCGCCAGGACGGGATAAATCGTGCCCTTGGTGTTGTTATGGATAGTGATGGTCTTGGCCTTGACGATCATCTGCTTGCCGTCGTAGTCCTTGCAAGCAATGCCGGAAGGCGCGCCGCCCAACGGCGGTGGCTCGGCCTCGGAGACCGGATCGCCGTCTCCTCCGCAACCGGACAAGAGCAACGCCAGCGCCAGGCCGCACCCGAAGCGCGGCATGCGTGCCGAGAAATTGCGCAAATTCGCGCGCTGATGAAAAACGCCCATTTGATCCCTCGATCAAGAAATGCCTGGCCGAAATCAAGACGCCCTGAATGTACGCAGTGACGGGCTCCAACGGGGGCAGAAAGTACAGGCCTGCCGTCCCAAGTTCGGGGCAAGCGTCCCACGTCCGCGCATCCAAGCGCTGCACCGCACGCAACCCGGCGGAAGGCGGGGGAAGAAAGGCGTCGAGGGGGCGGAAAAAAAGGAAAAGCTGGAGCGGGTGAAGGGAACTATCCCCGGCATCCAACCCGTTGATTGATAACGGGTTTTTCCCATTCGCTACACGGGATAAGGCCAGATATTGTACCAGTCTGGCGTGCTAGTCAACGCAGCGCTTCCATCATCGTCCGGTGACGGCTACCCACAGCCATCGAGGTTCAACGTCAGTCGGTGATCGGTGGCAGGCCATCATCTGGCGGCGGGCTCATGCCCTTCACCCGCCCGATGAACCGCTTCATCGGTTCGGAGGGTTCGCCCTGCCGGCGCAGTAAGTAGGTGGTCAGCGTGGGCGGCGCGCCCGCCAGCGACCGAATCGCAATGTCCTGGCGTTGCCAAGTCTGCACCTGCGAACCGATGCAAAAGCCGATGCCGTAGCCGGCTCCCACCAGCGTCAGCATCACACCCAGGCTCGTCACGCGATCCGCCACCTTGGGCGCGACAGCAGCGCCTCCGAGCACCGCCTCGATCTGGTGGTGGCAGCCTGAAGCTGCCTCGGGATGGCACAGCACCAGCGGGAACTTCAAAGCGTCGTCCAGCTTGACCTGCGCGTGCGCCAGCAGCGGGTGGCGCGTCGGCACGATCACCGACAGCGGATCGCTCCAGGCCGGCTCGGCGACCAACCCATCGTTGACCGCATCCGACAGCGCAAAGCCGATGTCCAGCAGGTCGTTGTGCAGCCCCTTGAGCTGCTGCGAGAACGGCAACTCGAAGACCCGAATCCCCAACTCGGGCTCTTCCTCGCGGCTTCGCGCAAGTAAGGTGGCGACGCGTGGTTGAGCCAGGCTGTCGCAGATAGCAATGCGCAAATAGCTCTGGTAGCCTTGTGCCGCCCCTTTTGTGGCCTGGATGGCCTGATCCAGCGTCGTCAGCACGCGCCGGCACTCCACTAACAGCACTTGGCCGGCCCAGGTTAAGCGTGTCTGGCGGTTGCTGCGGTCGAATAGCGCCACGCCCAGTGCCTTTTCTAGGTCGCGCATCGCACGCGACAGCGGCGACTGGTCGATGCCCAACCGCTCGGCGGCACGTGCCAGGTGCAGTTCCTCAGCCACCGCCACAAAGTAGCGGAGCAATCTCAGTTCCATGACGGCCTCCTTGTTCGTTGTTCTGGCTCGGCCGTTCCGACCCGTTTCATTCGATCCATGCAGCAATCCCTTCGATGCCATGCCCGTCTCTACGAGGTGTCCGCGGTGCTTCGACAGTTCATGGTGTTCGTGAGAGGTCCGGTCGATCGCAGTCCACCGCGATGCAAAGGCAGGACCAGGCAACAGCCTCCAGCAGGCTTGCCATCACGTCCGACGGATAGTGGGCTCCAAGGTACACGCGGCCGAACCCCACCACCAAGGCCATCGGCACTGCAAGAACCACAGACGCCCCGCGCCAACCGGACGATGTTGTTTCGCGCCAGGTCAGATGAATGAGCATGGCCGCCACGGCGGCGGCTGCGATCGTGTGACCACTGGGAAATGCATAGCCATGAGCGGATACCAACGCATCCACCTGGGGTCGGGGCCGTTGAAAGACATTTTTGGCTAGCAGGTTCAGGAGCATGGCGCCTGGACCCATGATGAGCAGGAGGCAGAACTGGCGCCAGCGGCGCCGATAGATCTGCGTCGCGAGGATCACGATGACGAGGCTGGCGATGACCTTATCGTGGACACGGTTCACCCAAAGCAATACGGATGTCAGCACCTCCATGCGCAGCGTACTCAGCACCTACATCCAGTAGAGTTCCAGGGCGCCGTGTTCGTGCTCGATCACCGCTTCATGCGCCAGCAAGAAGAAGAGTCCCGTGGCAAGAATGGTGACAGAGAATGGAAGCCGCGCCCAGCCAGGTTTGCGCAACCAGCGAAGCTCAAGACGGCTGATCATGAGAATCGCGCCCACAGTGCCAGGCACCAAACTAATCCGCACAGCACGAGCGCAATCAGCACAGCCGCGCTACCCATGTCCTTTGCGCGCTTGGACAGTTCGTGCTGCTCATAGGAAATCCGGTCGATTGCGGCCTCGATGCCCGAGTTGAGCAACTCGACGATCAGCACCAGAAGGAGCGAGCCAATCAGCAGCGCAAGTTCCCTCCAATCACCAGCCACCCAAAGAGCCAGTGGTGCGAGCACGAAGGCGAGCAGCACTTCCTGGCGAAATGCACTCTCCCCCATGAAGGCGGCCCTGAGTCCTTCCGCCGAGTGGGCCAGGGCATAGCCGATTCGTTCGAGCCCCGTGCGGCCCTTGTGCGGGTTGACGGCCCTCATGGCGCACTCCGCTGCCGCCGGCAGGCGCCGATCAGGTCCCGGTCAGCGACGTAGCGTTCCGTTTCGATGCGAAAGAGCCCCAGCACCGAATGGAACAGATTGTCGTGATGCGCCGGCTGGCTCGCGCGTCGGCGCAAGCAGGCCTCATCGATGCCGTCCCAGCCACGCGCGCCGGTTCCGCCAAACCACCAGACCATTGGCACGGCCAGTTGCTCCTGCGGTGCAATCGCATAGGGCATGCCGTGCAGATAGAGCCCCTTTTCCCCGAGTGACTCGCCATGGTCGGAAACGTAGATCAGGCCGACATCGAACCGCGCCTCTTGCGTAGCAAGCAGGTCTATGATCGATGCGACGATGTGATCGGTGTAGAGGATGGCGTTGTCGTAGGCATTGACGATCTCGTCCCTGCTGCAGTCTCGCAGTTCTGCCTTCTTGCACTCTGGTTTGAATTGGGCGAACTCTTGAGGGTAGCGCTTCGCGTAGGCAGGACCGTGATTACCCAATTGATGCAGGACAACCACGGTATCCTGCGCCGGCCCCTTGCTGGCGACATCAATGATTTCGCGCAGGCCTTCCACGAGAACCCCATCGAAACAGCGGTTGCCCGGACAAAGGGGCGAGTCGATGCTGCTGGAGGACACATCCTTGAACTCGACGCCCGCGCACACATTCTTGCAGCCGCTTTGGTTATCGAGCCAGACGACACGCATGCCGGCGCGAGCCAGCAATTGGATGAGCGACTCGCTTGCCCGGATGCGCGCCTCGTCGTAGTCGGCACGTCCTTGGGACGAGAACATGCAGGGCAGCGACACCTCCGTCGAAGTTCCGCACGCGCTCGTCTGCGGGAAGTTGATGATGGAGCGCTTGGAGAGTTCTGGATTTGTCGGTCGCGGGTAGCCGTTGAGGGAGAAGTTCATCGCCCGCGCGGTTTCACCGACGACCAGAACCAGCAGCCGCGGCTTCTGGCCAACCGCAGCGCTCGCAGTCCTGATCGGCATCAACGGTTCAGCAGTCCGCGCAGCATCTCTCAGATCGTCGGCGAGTACGCGAATCGTTGAATAGATGACGTTCGCAGGAGTGATTCGATAACGCAGCCCCTTCTGGTTCCGCATGGTTGACGAAAAGTCCTGGAATCCGAGCAGAAGTGCACCGATCCCTACTACGCTTACACCAACCACCGTGAGCACTCTCACACCCAGCGCCCTGCGCCACGAATGTTGGCGCAGCGGGATACGCCAGATTGCGACCGCAGCCACGCTGGCGAAGCACACATTCGCGATAAACCATGGCGTAATAAGTTCCGAGGCCTCTCGCACGTCGGTGCGCAGTGCATTGCGCAGCATCGACGGATCGAGTACCACGCCATACTGCCGCATCATGTGCTGTGCAATCAGGGCGCTCAATACGAACAAGGTCAACACTGGCCGCACCGTGAAGCGCGTGCTCAGAATCAGGGCCGGCACAGCGTGCAGCCAAGCAATGAGCATCGCGGTGGAGAAGACGAACTGCCAAGTCTTCGGATCGTCGAAACTCCGGCCGGCCAGCGCGATTTGCCAGAAAGGCAGGTTCGCAAACACCACCAGCAGGCCGATGACCACAAGCACCAAGCGCTCGACAGACCATTGCTTCGGGGGTGTTGCAGCGATCTCTTGTCTGACGTCAGCTTCGATCCGGCCTTGCGATGTCAGGCCGCTCATTGCTGACCCTCTGCTGAGACAGAGTTCGTATACGAGGGGGAAGCTCGGCCCGGGGCCATCAGCGGGCTGAACACCAGTGCCGCCATCCACAGGTCGATCGCTGCCGCCCACAAGTTGTGGCTCATGAAATGAGCCCCTTTAGCGACCTGCAGAATGCTGAAAGAAGCGCCGACGCCAAGCCCCAGCCAAAGGCCTGCTCGGCACAGCCTGGGGCGACGCAGCACTGCCCCGGCGAATGCGACCGCGACTATCGAGAAGCCGCCAGCCGCATGTCCACCCGGAAAGCAGCGACCTGCCTCCACGCGGGACACGAACCAAGTCGCGCTGTATTCGGCGGCACCGCCATAGGCCTTCAGGCTCCATGGGCAGGCGTGGCTGTTGATGTTCTTGAGCAGCGTGACGACGACTGGCCCGAGCGCCATGGCCAGAACCAGTGTCCAGAGCAGCCTGCGATGCCGGGCAAATCCTGGAATCCTCGGAGCGGCAATCGCGACGGCGAGCAGCAGCATCCAACAGACCAGGACGACAGACTTGCCGACGCGATGGCCCAGCAGTTCGATCCAGCCATTGGTGCCGACCAGAAATCGGTGCTGCGCGGCATCGTAGAAATAGCTGCTCAGCGCGGCATCGAGTCCAGAGTATCTGAACAGCAGCGCGCACGCTGCAAGCCCCACAGGCAGCAACACGCCGACACGGAGCCAGAAATGGCTATGGGGCGGCCATGTGCCGCAATCTGATCGGAACATCGGAAGACTCCTTTTTCAAAGTCTTCAGCAGTGTATTGACAGGGTCGTGAGGCTCCCGTCGATACCTCGTCAAAGTTCCGTCAAATCGCCTGGGCTTCTTTAAAAGAAATCGAGAACTGCGTCCCTCTAGGGACTGCTGCAGTGACGCTCAGATGCCATCCATTGGCCTCGGCGACCTGCCGCGCAATGGCCAGGCCAAGCCCGCGCTCGAAGTCGCTCGCCGAGTGATTGGCGTCCTGAGCGGCGGGTGCGTCGGCGCGCCGCCCGCGGTAGTAGCGATCGAACACGAAGGCGCGTTCCTCTTCAGGTATGCCCGGCCCGTCGTCGGCGACGATCAGTTGCGTTTCCGCATAGCTGACCCGCAATTTGGCTGGAGCGGCATGCTCCGCCGCGTTGCGAAACAGGTTGCGCAGGATCGCCATCAACGCCTGCCGGTCCACGACTGCAACCACCTTCTTGCCGACTTCGTTGGATAGGGTCAGTGCCCGCTTCTCCGGCAGATCTCCAAGGCTTGCCCACGCATCGTCAATGCAATCAGCCAGCAGGACAGGTTCGGCCGGCGACGCCTGACCCGTTCGCAGGGCACGCATCGACTCCAGCGCGCCGGTGATCGCATCGATCGCGATGAGAGCTCTTTGAAGGCGCTGTGACGGCGTGACTCCCCTGGAGGCTTGTGACGACGCATGATCGCCATCGCGCAGGCCCTGGCTCTGCAGCATCTCAAGGTCCGTGCGGAGTGCTGTAAGCGGTGTACGAATCTCGTGGTGGATGTCGGTCAAACGCTCGTTCTCCCGAGCCAATCCCAGCTCCCAACGGGCTTGAACACGCTGGAAGGCCTTGAGAACACGTTGTTCTTCATCGGCAGGAGGCGCCTCTCCGGGCTCGGATGCCGGAGCCCAGTGGTCAAGCAATTGAGCGACCTTCTCCAACGGCGCGATCAGCACGGCGGCGACATACCTGGCAATCCACGCCGCCAGTCCGATGAAGACCAATGCCAGCGCGAAAACTTGTACGGCAAAGGCGCGTACCTTGTCTTCGTTGCGGACGGCGTTGTAGCGAACATATAGACGTCCCTCCGCCACCGGCATCACCATGATGTGATATTCCGCCCCTGGCGAGCTGTCCAGATGCGGGCCGTCCGTCAGGTCTTTCATCTCCGCCGGCAGTGGGCGAGGCACGGAACCGCCCTTGCCAACCCACCACGCCTCGTAGCTTTCCGGCAATAGGCTGTTGCTTATTGCGGCGGGGCCGCTCTCCGCGAGTCGAAGGGCCAAGCGATGGGTCTCGGCCAGGACAAGTTCGTCAACGAGTTCATCTTCCTGTTCATGTAGGGACAGCACTGCGATGCCGCCCTGGATGAGGGTGAACAGGGCGACCAGAGAGACCAGTGCGGCCATGACGCGTCGGCGCAAGCTCATGCTTCGTCCGCCGTTTGCAATCGCCAGCCAAGACCGTGGCGGGTTTCCACGCCATTGAACCCCTCTTGACTGAGCGCCCTGCGCAACAAGTGGATCTGGCTTCGCAGTGCGTCGCTGTCAGGCGGGCCGTCCGGCCAGAGGGCTTCCTCAAGCTCCGCTCGCGATACCAACCGACCGGGGTCTCGCATCAGCACTTCGAGGATTTTAAGGCAACGCGGCGAAAGGTGGACAACCTTGTCGCCAACAAACGCTTGCTGCGCTCGCAGGTCCAGCCTGAGCGGTCCTGCGCGAAGCGGGCCACTCGACATCGCACCAGTCGCTCTACGATGTAGGGCATGGACTCGTAGGGAAAGCTCCGCCAGCGAGAACGGCTTGACCAAGTAGTCGTCCGCGCCAGCCTCGAAACAGGCTTGTTTGCTAGACATGGCTTCCCGCGCGGTGAGCACCAGCACCGGGAGGGTTAGTCCCAGTTGGTGACGTAGTTGCTGCAGGACTTGCTGACCATCGAGCCGCGGGAGCCCCAAATCGAGCACCAGCACATCGAAGGTCTGCTGCCCCAACTGCACCAAGGCGGCCTTTCCATCGTAAGCGATGTCAACCGTATACCCTTGCGCTTCCAAATATTCGACGACGTTTTGCGCGATCGTCTGCTCGTCTTCGACGACGAGAACATGACACCTCGACATAGGCAGGAGTTTCCTCGCGGCAGTTAGCATGGGTATGCGTTTGAAGTTCTCACCCAAGGGTCCGGCAAATCTTTCTGAAGTCTCGTTGGCCTCGCCGGCTGGAGAGTTGCACGTTTCTACTTTGCTTGTCTGCAACAGGTTCAACATGGCTGAATCCGGCGACTGGCTAGTTTGCGCGCTGCTGTCTGCGATATTCGCGGCTGCGATAGCGGTCTGGCCAAGACTGGAGTACAGGGAATCGACACTGACCTGGTTACCCTAGTATGCACTGTTTTCATAGGTGTCCTTCTATCGCTGTTTGTGCTATTTACCGGCAAATGGAGTAATCCGCTCCAACGCTCCAACTGCCTAATAGATCGTTATTGTTTCTCTTTTTGTCGGCCGTTGCTACCGGCGCATCCTGGGTTTGCTGCTTCAGGACACTGCAAGTCGGTCCAGTTTCACTCGTGGCGCCCATCGATAAATTGAGCATCGTGCTGGTAATCGCGTTCGCTATCTTGTTTCTCGGGGAGCGTCCATCGCTGCGTTAATGGCTGGCAGTTTGCATCACCGGCGCGGGCGTCGTCATGCTCGCGCTTAAGAAGTAGCCCCACGTCAAGCCAAACCGGGTAGTGTCCCGCTCGCCACGACCCACCTTTCCGCTGCGGCGGTCCATCCGTAGCTCCTGCGCTGATGGTACGGCTGGTCAGGCCTTACCGGGCTGCGACGGTCGGCCGGCCACGTTGCTGATCGCACTACCACGCCAGAGGGTGAGAACGGGCCGCGTCGGTAGCGTGCAGGAGGAACACGGGACTCAGTGGAACTGCCGACGCCTCGACTGGCCGGCGTGTCCCGCACGCTGACGAAGCCGTTGTGGCCAAGGGCGGGGGCGTCGCGGTACGCCTGTTGGCCGGGGCACCCCACATCGTACTTACTGCGCCCCTGCACGTCATTGACCGAAACCCAAGAACGCTTCGCACAGCGCGCGCGCTCCACATCCTGATGTTGTGGCATGAGGCTGACGCGGCGAAACTCACGACACCTCGCCGTCGGCCGAGACGTGGGCGAAATGCATCTGAGCATCACCCTCGGGACGGTTCGCATTCCGATACAGACGTGATTCTTCCGCGCCGGTTCGGCTCCCTACGATCATGTGGACTGATCACATCAATAGGGAGCAAACATGAACTTACGCCATCTTCGCTGCTTCATCGCCGTGGCCGAGGAACTGCACTTCGGCCGAGCCGCTCGGCGGCTCCACATAGAATAGTCTCCACTGTCACGCACGATTCGCAAGCTGGAGATGAATCTGGGCGTGACATTGCTCAGGCGCACGCCGCGCGGCGCCAGCCTGCCGGCTACACGCTGCTCGCGGCGCAGGTATCCACGCCAGGCACGGCCAGCCCCCCGGCCCAGCCGGTGGCTCCAGCGCCCGTTGTGCGTGTTGGTGGTCATGCTCATATGCCTCGGCTTCAGTGGTGCCTCACCTCGCGGAGCGGCCGGTCGTGGCCTGCCCTCCAGCATAGACCGCGATCAGGAGGGCGGGTTGCGGCCGGCAGAGCCGGGTTGGCTCGGGTCGCAGATCGATTAGATTCTGCACGATAAATCAAACCTTATGCTACTTTCCATGCACGTTCTTGCAATGGCTCTAGGAGTCGATTGGATTCTGTGTTATTTTTATAACATGGATGGAAATTCTCGGCACCAGGTAATCAAGCGACTGCAGGCGGGACTCCCCCGCGGGGCGCCGTTCGACCTTGCCACCCTGAGCCAGTTCGGGGTGTCGCCCCAGCTCGCCGCCCACTAT
>Ga0180217_1004891_pt1 | contig 10366 bp, 6 predicted proteins | sample eDN3rd37CBELigOP_FD_128521 | JGI IMG/M metagenome (GOLD analysis project Ga0180217, IMG submission 128521) | Enriched Organic Plus compost microbial communities from Emeryville, California, USA - eDNA 3rd pass 37_C BE-Lig OP (version 2) (version 2) ... | reverse complement strand
TTCCATGGCTTGGTCTCCGAGGCCGGTTGGGTTATCCAACAACCACCTTAGAACCAAGCCAGCTTCTTTTTCCAGATCAATCCCTGTCCGCAGCGCTTCGCTCAGGATGTGGACCTATTTAGGAAGTCGCCAGCCGCCCCGTTGGCACCCTTTGTGCCGGGGCCACCATTAGGCCCATTTGCACCTTTGCGACCCTGGGAACCATTACCACGACACAGGGGCCGCTGTTCCTGACCACCCGGACCGCCATCACCACCCTCTCCGCCAGCTCCTGCTGCGCCTCCGTCACCGCCAGTACCGCCTGAATTGTGTACGGTGAACCTTTGTGAGAGGGCTGGCAGATTGCCGGCGACAGTGAAGAAGGATACTTGGCCGCCCCGCCCTCCAGCACCTCCAGGACCTCCATTACCCCCTCTGCCACCCGCGCCTCCGGTCCCTCCATCACCGGCCCCCCGGCTGCAATTGAAAAGTGTTTGACTGGCTGGGCGGCCACTCCCTCCTTTGCCACCTCGTCCCCCCTTTTGGCCGACCCCTCCCTTTCCTCCATTTTGTCCACGAAAATCGATCACAATTCCCCCCGGTGCTGGGGCGGACTTCGAGACGATCAAGATGTTCGGCGCTGATTCACCAGCACTGCCGCGACGCCCTGCGGCACCCGAACCTCCGGGGCCTCCGTTTCCGCCGCTTCTATCACCTCCATTGCTCCCCGGAACACCTTCTCCGCCGAGTCCCCCTCCTTCAGGGGCCGAGGTGTGCCGGTCCCAAGTGATTGTTCCCGGCCGTTCTTGATTTTCATTGATCATCTGCTCTGTGACGACGATCAGGGTGTTGCGGCGGCTTCGTGCCGTATTCGTGAAAATTAGCCGGGCCCCCGGCGCAAAACGAATTTTCTTGGCAGTAAGTATTGAGCCGTCAAATACCTTGTTGCCAACGATGCGAAGTTCGGGGCCCAAGCCTAAGAGCTCAACCGAGCTTCGCACCTCTCGAATCTCGTCCACGAATGTGTTCGGCGGAACCGCAGTTGGTGCTTCCCCTGCTGCAATTGCAGTGTCCCCTTGTGGCAGCGGAGGAAGTACTGCGGTCACAGCATCCTCGGTAACCTCACGCAACTGAATGTCATCAGCAAAGGACAAGGTGACTGCAAACAGCGCAAGGGCCGCTACTGCGGCAAGTCTGCGGAGCATTGTATTTCCTCCTGTAGTAGATGAAACTGTTGCCGTGTAAGCTGGAAGGCAGCGTCTAAACTGTTCCGTAGAGGCGACGTGCAGTATCGATGTCAAGAGAGTCTAAGTCATGGCGGGCATGATTCTCCTTAAATTGGGGGAACATTACAGAGTCCGGAGTGGTGCTGTGTGAAAGACCCAGCAAGTGACCAATCTCATGGAGAGCAATAGTTTGGATGTCAAAACATCCAGGCATCATTCCCTCGCACCAAGCAGCCTCCTCATCATCGAAATGAAGTGGTAAAGGAAGCCGGGATGTCGTTAGTGAATGGGGTGGTGGGAAATCCGCGTGTGCAATCAAACCGCCGACAAGGCTAAAATCAGGGTCGTTAGCCGGTCTCCACTCGACGATGACGTCGACAGGCACACCCGCAGGTACTTCTGTGAAAGTGAATCCCGGTAACGCTTGCATCCAAGTGGAGAACGCCGCTCTGACACAGTTCTTCGCAGAGTCGGGGTCGAGGTGGACAGACATGTTTCCGAATGTAAAAGTTAAGTGCATTCGTGGCCAAGGTCCGATACTGTTAGCACCAATCGGACTTTCTGGCACTCCACATCGGGGGGCCATAAGGGCAGCGCGGGTGCTGGAGTCGAAGTTCTGTACCCTCTCCATTCCGTTCATTCGCCGGAATGTATTCAGCGCTTGCAAAAGGTCTTTATTCAGTGACGTTGAACCAACTGGATTGTGCTCGTATCCGAGATGCTGGAGATATCGCGAGACATGAGCGAGGTTCGTGTGAGTATCACCAGCATGAAGAGTGGGTGTCGCGCGTATCGCTGCAAAGTCGAATGACGTGACGTGGCAGGTGTTGCATTGCCTGGAAGTGGACATTGTCGCGGGCCTCCGTTCTGTGCAGTGCGCCACCTAGGTGTGGCGGGGCCTGAGAGTGGGCGCAAGAGCCGAGTGTGGATATAAGGGGGACTAAAGGGCGGGGTGTGGTAAGCGACAGTCGCCCGGTGGCACTATTGAGAAGTAGTGAAGGAGTCGTGCTTTGGAGGTGCTGGTGGCGTGTCTAAGGGTGTCCCTCCCGAGTTGATATGGCAAGGCGGCACCGAGGGCCCGAGTGTGTCTGAGTGATACGTAATACGGTGACGAATGGCCATGCAGGAGAGTGCGTGTACTGCTTGACACGCTGGTGGCTGTACGGTGAGCCATGTGGAAGGCTGATTCCAGCTCTCTGTCGAGGTGCCCTCGTTGTGGCAGTGTTAAAGCGTTAGCAGGAGCTGCGTCAGTCATGGATGTGCTTCACGCGGCGGTGCTAGTACTAGGCAGGTTCAAGTGTGTGTGAAGGCCAAGATACTAGGGTAATCGCAGGGAGCAGGGAGTTCCCGACGCGCTATAAGAGGAAAGTGTAGAAGCGTGTCAGGTAAAGGCCGGTGGCGTGTGTAAGTCTAGAAGCGGCTGCGGCTAAAGCTCAACGAGAATTCTCAAACTTTCGTTGCAGGAGGGGAATTCCTCCTCGCGGGAGCGAAGGCGAGTGTGTGTCGGCACTTAATGATGGGCGGAAATGTGTGGTTGAGTGTTGGTGTGAGTGTGGATGCGAGGTAGGTGTGAAGTGCTCCCTGGATGTGCGGGTTGTGGGTTCAGAAGAGAGTTGATTTGGGGAGACAGGGGCCGGAGCTTCGGGGCTGGTGGGGATGTGTTTAATCGGATGTGACGCACCCCTCCAGTCGCGGGTCGGTGGTGAGAAGGGTTTCCATCTCCGGCAGGCAGTCGCGGGTGGAGAGGATGGTGAAGAAGTCCTCTTTTAGTGTCGGGGCGAGGCGGAGGGCTTGTTTCAGGTCGGCAAGCGGGATGGGATTCGCTCGGAGCGAGTCCCAGAAGTGGGTGGTGTCGAGGAGGGTGGCGATGCGTGTGGTTTCTCGTTGGTGGAGGTGGCTGACGAGGTAGGTGGCGAGGCCGACCTGGAGGCCGTGCAGGCGGGGGTGGGGGGAGAGGAGGTCGAGGGCGTGGGAGATCAGGTGTTCGCTGCCGCTCGCGGGGCGGGAGGAGCCGGCGATTTCCATGGCGATGCCGTTGAGCATCAGGGCCGTTCCCAACAGCCGCATCCCTTCGAGATCGCGGCTGGGGCGGGAGACGAACTGCGAGACGGTGGCGTCGGAGAGGAGAGCGGCAAAGTCGTTGACGGGGACTCCCCGCTCGTGGAAGGCGAGTTTCCAGTCGAGAATCGCCGTGACCTTGGCGATCAGGTCGCCGACGCCGGAGTGCCAGAGGGGCAGCGGAGCGTGCAGGCAGACTTCGGTATCGACGAGAACGCCAACCGGCAACCGGGCGGCGAGCGACTTGCGACCTCCTTCCAGCGTCAGGCTCGAGCGGGGGCTGCAATAGCCGTCGTTCGAAAGCGAGGTCGGGACGGCATAATAGGGGAGCCCGGCAAGAAAGGCGACGTACTTCGCCGTGTCGAGCGCCCGCCCCCCTCCCATGCCGACAATCGCCTGGCAACCGGCGGGCAACTCGGCGAACAGTCGCATCGCCTGCTCGAAGCTGGCCTCGGCGACCATCGCGGTCTGCACGGCGTCGACGGCTTCCCGCTGCAGGCCCTCCTGCATCCGCCGCAGGAGTTCCTCGACAGGCCCGGCACTCACCAGCAGGGCGACGCGGGAGATCTGCTCGCGACGGAGGTAGATCCCCACGCGGTCGAGGACTCCCGGCTTGATGCGCACGAGCGAAGGAATCGAGACTGTCTGCATGGGTTTCTCCCGTGTTCTCCCGGCAAGGAGGCGAACGGCATCGCTTGCGAAACAGCCGGAGAGCGACGGTTCGGGACTCTTTTACGCCGGGCTGACCGGGAACGCAAGGAGGCCTGTTCTCGGCGTCAGATGACCATCTGGTCGCGGGCCGGGCGGTAGGTGGGGTGGAGTTCGGGGATGTGTTCTTTCAGCACCCAACTGCGTTTCACCTTCTCGAAGACCAGGTGATCGACCCGCTGGTTCGAGAAGAGGACATGGGGGTAGATCGTGTCGTACAGGTCGGTGGCGAAGTAGATGCGGGGTTCCAGACGCTCGCGGAGCAGGGTGATCAGGGCGGCGTAGACGCCGACGGCGACCTGGGTGCAGGTGGCGTTGGTGCCGACCACCGAACTGTTGGCGAGGCTGTGGACGTAGTAGACGCGGAGATCGGGGTATTCGAGGCAGACGCCGATGGTGTCGGTCCCTTCGAGCGGGATTTTGGTGTTGTCGCCGACTTCGAGGTCGCTGATGTTCACGTGTCCCTGCTCGCGCCAGAGCCGCACCAGGTAGGACATGGTGCGGGGGTGGATGGCGTAGATGTATCGGGAGGAGGCTCCCAGGGCGGTGCCGAGCTTGACGTTCTCCTCGTGCAGGATGAGAAAGCCGCGGGGATAGGAGGGGAGGCGGACGACCGGTTCCATGACGGGGCGGAGGTCTTCGCGGTGGGAGAGGGCGTTCGCGCGGAGCATCTTCACTTTGCCGTTGACCACCAGGCCGGTCGGCTCCCAGACGGTTTCGGTGAGGAACTCGCGTCGCGACCAGGTGATGAGCGGCCGCCAGCCGTCGACCGCCATCGAGGTGTCGTATTCGAAGTGGATGATATCGCGGGGAGTGCCGTAGCGGCGGACGCCGTGCCACACCCAGATATTCACCGCGCCGGGGTTCATGCCGGAGCTGATAATGTGCGGGGCTTTTCGGGGGATTTCGCGCTTTGGGTGGACGGCGGCGACCATTTCGGGGACGAGCATGTTGGCGTCGTTGAGGGCCGTGTTGACGTACGACACGCCGGCGGCATCGGTGGCCGTCAGGACGGGGAGAGTATCCATATCCGTCAGGTCAAGTACGATGTCGATCTCGTGTTGCCGCAGGAGTTCACGGTAACTCCCCTCATCGGGCCAGCGGAGGCGATGCTGGAGGAACTCATAGCGGAGCCGCCCGTGTTCGAGGAACCGGTCCTTGAGGACGCGATCGCTGCGGTCGAGCAGGAGGAGGCGTCCGAATTCGTTGCGGCGGCCGCCGAGCCGACGGAGAAAGGCCTGGGCCACATGTCCGGAAGCGCCCAGCACCAGCAGATTCGGGGGGCGGTTGTTGTGGCTGTGGATTCCGTGATCGTTCAAGTTATCAAGCATAGATTTCCCGCCGCCTCAAGCAGGCGGCGCATGCAGTGGGGCGGTTCATGCGAATTTGCCGCGCAGGTCGGCGTCTTCGCGGCTCACTTCAACCGGGTGTGACCCTGATCGCTCACTGGTTCGATGCTCATCGGGATGGTTCCTCCTGGTGCATATGGTGAGAGGCGTCGAAGGGCCTGTTTGCCAGGCCCTTCACGGCCGCAGGCAAGAGTCGTTACGCGCGAGGCGTGTTTTGATCGCCTCAGAAGCATCATGACGAGTTCCGCGGCGCTCAAGCAGGGGAAATTCGGGATTCTTTTCCTGGCAATTCCTGATCTCCCACTCGCTGGTGAAGAGGATGATCGGAGCGCCCTGGTGGTCGATCATCACTCGCGAGAGTGTCGGCGGGTCGAAGCTGTTGAGCGCCGCCAGCGGGGCATCAATCCAGCGGGCCGCGATGTAGGGCAGGTGTTCGAGAGTGGTGGGGGTGTTGTATTCGGTTTCGAGCCGATAGCGGACGACATCGAACTGCAACTCGCCGACGGTCGCGAGAACCGGTTCGCGCGAGTTGGTGTTGGCATCGTTCAGGACCTGCACGACGCCTTCTTCGAGTAACTGTGCGAGCCCCTTGGCGAACTGCTTGCGGCGGTCGGTGTGGGTGCAGCGGAGCCGCGCAAACCGCTCGGGGAGGAACTCCCATTGTCCCTCGTACTGAAATGTTTCGCCTTCGATGAGCGTGTCGCCCAGGCGGAACTGCCCGGGGTTCACCATGCCGATGATGTCGCCGGGGTAGGCTTCATCGGTGGTTTCGCGTTCGCGGGCGAAGAGCCGATGCGAGCGTTTGATGCGGATGCGTTCCCCGGTGCGGGCGAGGGTAACGTCCATCTCGCGCTGGAAGCGGCCCGCGCAGACGCGGACGAACGCCACGCGGTCACGATGTTTCGGGTCGAGGTTCGCCTGGATCTTGAAGACGACGCCGGCAAATTCCGGCTGCGCAGGGTGAATCAATCCGCGGTCGCTCTGTCGCGGTCCCGGCGGCGGGCAGAGGTCAAGAAACGCATTCAGAAAAGGCTCGATGCCGAAGTTCGTGAGCGCACTGCCGAAGAAGACGGGTGTCTGCTCGCCGCGGAGAAAACGGGCGCGGTCGAAAGTCGCGCTGGCCCCGTCGAGCAGGGCGATTTTCTCGCGAAGTGCACTTGCCTGTTCAGGGGGGAGCAGCGTCTCGGCCTGATCGAGGTCCGCCGTCGCCGCAGGGACGGTTTGCGTTCCATGCGGGACTGCCGAGAAACGCAGCAACCTGCCGGCCTGGCGGTCATACACACCGCAGAAACCGGCTCCGACGCCGACCGGCCAGTTGAGGGGAACAGCATCGATGCCGAGCACTTCTTCGATTTCGCCGAGCGAGCGGAGCGGTTCGCCGCCGGGGCGGTCCATCTTGTTGACGAAGGTGAGGATGGGAATCTTGCGGGCCGCACAGATCTTGAAGAGCTTGATCGTCTGCGGCTCGATTCCTCTCACGGCATCGAGGACCATCACCGCGCAATCGGCGGCGGTGAGGGTGCGGTAGGTATCCTCGCTGAAGTCCTGGTGACCGGGCGTATCGAGGAGGTTGATCTGATAGCCACGGTAAGTGAACGCCAGCACGGTCGAAGTGATGGAGATGCCGCGTTCGCGCTCGATGGCCATCCAGTCGGAGGTCGCGGAGCGTTGGGATTTGCGTCCGCGGACGGCCCCGGCTTCATCGACACAGCCGGCGTACAGGAGCAGCTTCTCGGTGAGGGTCGTCTTCCCGGCGTCGGGGTGAGAGATGATCGCGAAGGTGCGGCGTCGCTCGGCTTCGCGACGCACAAGTGGGGCGACGGGGGCCGTGGTCGGACAAATGCCCAGTTGCCCGCGCGGGGGCGGTCTGTTTGATTTGATCGAATGACCGGAACGGGAAAGCGACGAAGCCATGATGCTGACTGATTCCAGAAAAGAGGCTGTGCGAACAATTCAGGGCGCGCCGCCGCAGAGATGGTGGGAGCAGGGCGCAGCCGCGATCCGGGAGTGACGAGCGGGGACGTAGGCCCGGGTGCTCGGGCGGCTTTCGGATCAGGGGGGACTGACCATCTGAAAGGGCTTTCCCGTGGAAAGGCCGCCAAGGACAACCAGTATCGGCACACCAGAACCAGAAGCGGCGAATCCCGCATCATCGGGGCCGGTGCGGATGGGGCGCTTCTGATCGGGCCTGGACAACTGTGAAGTCAGGGACGTCAGCATGGTAATCGAATCGTAGCGTCGCACTCCCGCGGGAACAAGCAGAAACCCCTCTCCCGCTGCCGGTCCAGTGAGCCCCGGTGCGGCGATGCCGCTTGTTCGGGCGAGTCGCTTTGGAGGGGGAGGAACCACGAAAGACACGAATCACACGAAAGCGGGCCAGAATAACTGTCCTCCTGCTACTCTGTAATGTGGCTATGTGACATTCAAGGTCCTATTCATGTCTGCTGAATGAGTCTGTCATGTCTCCGGGATGATTGCTGTGCTCGAATGCACTGCGTGCCTGATGTCGCTCGCCAACATCGTCGGTCATTACATGACACCGACAAGTTGCTTGTTTCTCTCCCCTCGGGGACGGTTTAGAATGCGTTGGCATTTCCTCGTCAACGAGAAGGAAGAGAATTCATGAGACATCTGCCGACAGTTCTCAGTGTGCTGCTTCTCGCATCGCCGCTTCTAGCGCAGGATCGGGACACGAAAGTCCGCAACGACCGAAAGGAGTTCGTAGCGTCGAGCGACTGGGTCTACAACGATCTGGAAAAGGGCATGCGGGCGGCCCGGGAAGCGAACAAGCCATTGCTCGTTGTGTTTCGGTGCATTCCGTGCGAGGCGTGCCAGGAATTCGACGATGATGTGGCCCGCCGCGATCCGGTCATCCGCGACCTGCTGGACGAGTTTGTCTGTGTCCGCATTGTGCAGGCGAATACGATCGATTTGACCCGCTTTCAGCATGACTTCGACCTGTCGTTCGCGGCATATCTGATGAATGCTGACCTGACGATCTATGGGCGGTTCGGCACCCGCTCCGGTCGTCCCGAGCACGAGGACATCTCGCTGGAAGGGCTCCGCAAGGCGATGGAAGCTGCCCTCGAGTTGCATCGGATTTATGCGTCCGTGAAGTCCTCACTCGCCGGCAAACAGGTGAAGCAGACCGTCTACAAGACGCCAAACAATTTTCCCAGCCTAGCGGGCAAGTATGGCGAGTCGATCAATTACACAGCAAATACGGCACGGAGCTGCATGCATTGCCATCAGATCCGCGATGCCGAGCGGCTCGTCTACCGCAGGGCGGGAAAGCCGATTCCCGATGAAGTGTTGTATCCCTATCCCGATCCGGAGGTACTGGGGCTGAAAATCGACCCCAAATCGCGGGTGAAGGTCGAGCGGGTGGAGGAAGGAAGTCCCGCCGGTCTTGCCGACCTCCGTCCGGGTGACGAGATTCTGACCGCAGCGGGGCAGCCCCTGCTGTCGACCGCCGATCTCCAGTGGGTGCTGCACAACGCGCCCACATCGTTGAAGCTTCCGGTCGAAGTGCAGCGGAACGGACGGACGATGAACCTCACGCTCGACCTCTCCGAGGGATGGCGGTCGGGGGATATCTCCTGGCGAGTGACGACCTGGGATCTGCGGCGAATGGGATTCGGCGGGCTGCGTCTGAAGGATCTTCCCGACGAAGAGCGGACCGAGCGGGGGCTTGCGGAAACGGGAATGGCCCTGCTGGTGCAGCACGCCGGCGAGTACGGCGAGCACAGCATTGCCAAGCGCGCCGGCGTCCGCAAAGGGGAAATCGTCATTGCGTTCGATTCTCTCGCCGACCGGATGACTGAGTCCAGGCTGCTCGCCTATACACTCCAGAAGAAACGCCCCGGGGACACGGTGACCCTCACGGTGCTCCGCGCCAACGGCGAGCGCGCGACGTTGCGGTTCTCGCTGCGATAGGCGGGCGGTGAGTCAACAAGGTCGCTGGTGGCTTTCGCTTCTTCATCGCCTTGGCGAGGGGGTGAGCCACGAAAGACGCGAACCACACGAAAGATCCTCACCTTGAGCGGCGGTGGTTTATCCCCGCCGCGTGTCCGTAGCGTGTCGCCGGCTTTGTTGTTTTCGTGAGTCCAAAACGCCCCAATGCGAAGTCGGGGGCCGATCCACGACGAAGTAAGTTCATCCGCAGATTTCACAGATTTTCGCAGATTGATGAGGTGGGTTGCATTCGAGACGGGAGGAACCACGAAAGACACGAAGAACACGAACAAGTACGGTGATTCGGGGGGCTTCCTATTACCCCTCGTATCATTAGTGGTTTTCACGGTTCACTCGGCTCTTCGCAGCCGGAGCGAGGCAGATGCGCGATCGCAGCCCGCAAAGCAACATACTCGGGCTGGACCGACGGGCGGCGGGGATAAACCACCGCCGCTCATTGTTACAGTTCTTTCGTGTTTTCGTGGTTAAGAGACTCCGGTGGCGCTTCGCCCGTCGCCGCCGTCACAGGAGGAGATCAGGCCGTTTTCTCGTGAAGACGAGTGACGCCGCAGCACGTTCTCTCGACGGGGCGGCGTGAGTGAGTGGCTGGCGCCGAACGCCAGTCATCCCCCACCCAGCCTCCCTCACGCGATGGTTCAAGGTTCGCTCTTCTGACCAGCCCCAGACAATCGCGATCGCCACCAAAATCGCTGGAGTAACGGTTGCATTCCCGTGCCGCAGGGGGATGTCAGGGGCCTCCGGCAAGAGCCGTGCAAGAATGGCATTCATCGCCGCGGGATATGTGCGAACATCCGTGAAGTCTTGATGCGACATTCCGAAATATTTCCCGGGATGAGGTGTGAGTTTCATCACGAGGGATTGCCAGCCCAGCCGCTTTCCACCTCAAAACTTTATTCCTCTCCTACGAAAGTCGTTCTCAGTATTACGTGCCACTCGGCTGGAGGGACTTAGAGTCTGTCCGAAAAGCCTGCTGAGGTCTAGAATTCCTGCTGAGGCAGAGACTTTGAGACGTCAAGCAGGAGGGTTGCTTCGATGGAGCGCAGGCCATATCCGACCGATCTGACCGATGAA
>Ga0180217_1004890_pt1 | contig 10367 bp, 1 predicted proteins | sample eDN3rd37CBELigOP_FD_128521 | JGI IMG/M metagenome (GOLD analysis project Ga0180217, IMG submission 128521) | Enriched Organic Plus compost microbial communities from Emeryville, California, USA - eDNA 3rd pass 37_C BE-Lig OP (version 2) (version 2) ... | reverse complement strand
CGATGCCGCAGGTCGAGTTCAACCTTCAATCGTTCGAAACCCGCGGCGAGGCCGAGGAACCGTACAACGGGGACAGGGTCGGTAAGACCGGGTACCGGCCGGGGGATCCGATCCACTACCGATTGACCGCTGTGAACCACACAACGTACCAAGGCACGAGCACCAACACGTCGTACGGCAAGGCGCCGCTGCTCAACCCGGTGGTCATTGACAAGGTTCCCGAGTACCTCGAGACACGGCTCCGTGACTATGTGGAAGACGGCGCACTCGACGTAGAACGCGCGCTCGACGACGGGGTGCTGCAGATTCGCTTTGTCGACTCCGAGACGAACGAGCCGCGGGAGGACTTTGCGCTCCCGACGGTCAGTGTCGAGACCGTGACGGGGCTCGACATCGGCGGCGCGCAGCAGTTCGCAAACGACCGCCACAACGACGGCTGGGGCCTGCTCTCGGGCGCGCCTCCGAGCGACACCGCGACGAACCCCGCGGACGAGATCGAGTTCACGGTGTTCACCTACGCGTTCGACGATGAGGCCCTCGGTCGCGGCGAGAGCCTCGAGATCGTCTACGAAGCGCAGGCGCGGAAGACTGGACTGCCGGTCGCGACATACGCTGCAGCGGACGAGGAGGCAGAAGCCAAGTCCGTGTTCGCGCCGCTCTACGGCTGGTACGGCAACAACATCCCGATTGCGAATGCCGCGACCTCGGCGGGCGCGACGAGCAACTTCGACATGGACATGGCGTCCCTGCTCCACGACGCCGGAATCACTGGCGACCGCGGTCACGAGATGACCGAGGCCGAGTTCCTCTCGAACTCCTGGTCGTGGCAGCCCGGGGCAGATTCGACAGTACAACGTCGAAACCCGACGAGTTCAAGTTCAAGCTCAAAGCAAACCACGTTCTACGATTCCTCGGCCGACACGCAGCGTGCCCACGAGGGCTATCTGCGCGAGACCGCTACAAATGACCTGTACACGGCGTTCGCGACGGGACCCCAGGACGACAACTTCAACTTTGCGGGCCGCGCGCGGGTGAACGACGAAGCGGTCACGGCACCAGAGCGCATCCTCTGGACTCAGGACGGCATGCAGTTGAACCGTGCGTGGCTCTACGGCGCAAGCGAGATGCTGCCCGACACTCAGCGTGCGGCGTCGGGGACCGACCCCGCAAACTTCTACGAGCACGACGGCTCACTGAACTCCTATAACCATTACTGGTTCGACTACACCCCATATGTTGACGATGACTACACGTACGCGGTGCAGCTGCACGAGGAGTTCACCGTCCGTCTGCACGGCGCGAACCTCGGTGACTATCCGGTCGAGAACGGGCTCGTGTACACCGAGATCCTGCCGCTCGGCATCACGCCGTACGACGAGCAGGGTGAGCTGCTCGGAATTCGAGCGTTCAGGGGAGACGGCACGGAGCTCGACGCGTCGGCCTTCGAGTATGACGTGATCCAGACACCCGAGAACGACCGGGGGTACCGCGCACCCGCCCAGTCTCAGGAGGCGGGAAGCTACGCCAAAGACACCCGAGACGACGGTGTGCCATACGTCGTTCGGGTGCGGGTGACGGAGGAACAACCCGGCATGTTCAACGATGCCGAGGCCGCTGCCTACGACTACCGGCAGTACGTCGACATTCGGGTGCGGGTGTTCGGCGAGCTGCCGCCGTCAGACGACGGCCTCTCGTACTGGCACGACGAGCTCACACTCACGACCATTGAGTCAGAGGCGTACACCGAGGTGTACAGCGCCGAATACGGTGCCTTCGATCGACCGAACTTGGGCATCAGAAACAAGGACCGTTACCCAAACGATGGTATGCCCCAGGGAATCGACGTCACCGACCTGACGTGGGCGTTCTCGGTAGGTAGTTCAGTGCTTTCCCTCGAACCGTGGGGCATGTATATCCGCGGACTCAACGCGCAGGGCACCACGACGGCGGTCGATGGCAAACCGGCATTGGTCACGGGCGACCAGATCGCTATGCGCAAGCCGACCCTGCGTGTGTGGAGCGAGACCGAGAAGGATTTCTACGGCGAGGAGTACCACGAGTCGATCGAGAACTTCAGCGTCGACCTCTACGAGGAGTTCACGATCCACTCGACTGTCGAAAACCAACAGCTCGAGGTGCTTGGGGAATACAACCGCGACAACCCCGGGTATAACCGGGGCTCGGGCGATAACTTAAGCGACGACGTCTACGTGAACGCGCCGCAGACCATCGGCGGAGCACGTGGCTCGTGGTTCGAGCCGACCGTCACGATCGCATTGCCGTACGGCGTCGCGCCGGTGCTCGAGGATGGCAGGTACGCCCGCTACTACGGCGACATGCAGCAGCAACAGAACGCCCAGTTCACCGCGACGGTGAATGACATCACGTTCAATTCCTCGACGCCCGCCGAGAACGGCGACGTCACCGACAAGTTCGACGTGTCGGTCGAACTGCTCGAGGACGAGCTCGGCAAGCGATTCGTCATGCACTTCACCGTGAACGAGGACCGCGCGGCAGACGTCGCATACGGGCAGTCGCTCGTCATCTCGCCCCGCGTGGCGACGATCGACGTGCCGAGCTTCGCAGACGATCACGATGACAGCAGCTACCGCGAGGTGCTCACCTTCGCAGGCACGAAGCGTCCGGTCTTCAACCCGGTGGTGACGAGCCGTGACGAGTACCAGACCGGCGCCGCCCCGTCGACGACCCCTAGGGATCTCGGCAATGCGTCGTCGGGACCGAACAGCGTGAAGTCGTCGAACGGGCTCTCGATTACCGAGAATGATCGCACCCGTCGCGATTCGACGAGCGTGTGGAACGCCGACACTCGGAAGTACTCGAACGAGGGCGCGCTGAAGATCACCGAGCGCCTCATCTCCGACACGAGAACGTACGATCGCGATACGGAGATCGTGTTGAGTGAGGGTGCCGACTGGACCGAATCGGCATCCGAGCTTGTCGGTGATCTCCTGGCCGATAGCGCCGGGAACCACGGCGCATACGGCGGCACGACGCTCAACCTCAGGAAGCCCTCGATCACGAATACCACGAAGGCCGCAAGCTTTGCGGACTCCGTCGAGCACGATCTCGCGCAGGTCGACGCGGCGGGCACGTTCTGGTACGCAACCGAGATCGCAAACGACGTGACGCCGAACGATGATCCGCACGAAGAGATCAAGACCGCCGGCGATGTGCACAACTCCCGGTTCCTCGTCACACACTTCGTGACTGATTTTGCGCAGGTCACCGGCGAAGTGCGAATCAAGGTGCACGACGACGAGACCGGCCGCGACCTCGTGTACGACCGCGATGAGTTTGAAGCCCTGGGGTACTCGATCACCGAGGTCCAGCGCGATCTGCCGAAGGCCGACGAACACCGAAACCGCATCCAGTGGATCGTGACCCCGCCGCAGAATAAGCGAGGTACCTTCGGCGAGCTCGCGTCCGGCGACGCGTTCAAGATGCTGTACCAGGTGCAGCTGGTCGACGGCTACGAAGACACCGACACGTCGGAGGACGACGTCTGGAGCACCGATGAGCTGATCGTCGACTCGTACGTCTCGCTCGACACCTACGACACGACGCTCATCCCGGAAGGTGGTCCGCAAAGCGAGCTCGACTTCATCACGCAGTCGCCCACGTCGATGACCTACTACGAGTTCGCCGCGGATTCGCCAGAGGACTCGGCGGAAGGAGTTGCAGAACTCGACATCGACGCGGACGGTGAGTTTACGAGCGTGTACGCGCACGATACGGCGCTGATCGAGATCCTGAAGCCGCGTGCGGACGTTCGTGTGAACACGACGCGGCCGCGCCTGAAGTACTCGAACGGTCTCACGGGCGACAACTACTTCAACGGCTCCGACGTGATCGAGTACCTCGTGACGCACGCCGAGAACACCGGCTCTGGTCTCAAGGAGTTTGTCGTCGAGAGCATCCTGCCCAGCCACGAAACGAACGAGAGCACGGTCTCGTTCAGCAATCACGAGATCGAGACCTCGACTCGCTACGTGACGAGCGGTGCGTGGAGTCTGCCGCAGGCGACGCTCGATCGGCTCGGCCAGCATGCCGACGATAACACGACGATCGAAGAGCTGATCGACCAGAAGTTCCGCACCTTCGTCTACATCTCCCGCGAGCTCGCCGAGGACGGGTATGAGCAGGGAGAGGATTGGATCCTGCTGAACCGCGACGGCACGTCGATTCTTGAGAACGAGCAGTTCGACCTCCCGCCTGAGCTGCGGGCGGAGCAGCGGAAGGTGCGGGTGGTCGTCAGGGCGCTCGACCCGGACCATTTCCTCGTGCCGCAGGGGACGCGGCTCGCCATAGACGCGGTGCCCGACGATCCGGACGATCCGGCATCTCAAGGGGTGCAGTCGGTTATCGAAGTCGACCCCGCGAACGAGGGCGCGGAGCCCTATCCGACGACCGTGACCGACAATGCGATCCGCGTCGGCGTGACGGCGCGGTCAGACGCCACCTCGACGCTCTACATTTACGACACCGTTCAGGCCTGGGGCAATTATGTCGCCGATAAGGTTTCGAAGCTGGCGCAGAGCGAGACCCGATCCTACCTCACACCCTCGCGTCCGATCGTGAACGTCAAGTACAACGCGCTCTACTACCGTGGCGACGGAGAGGCCGGAGCGGACGACCGGTACGGCTGGTCCGATGTGACGACGATTCAGCCGCGCACCTCGCCCCATCTGAAGTTCAAGGGCGAGTTCATCAATGCCGACCGGACGATGTGGGATAGCGAGGAGGACAACGCCTACTCGGAAGACCTGCTGATGGACCCGTTCGTCACCTTCCAGCTGCCGACGGTCATCGAGGCCGGCGGCGAGTTCACTTACGTGCCGGCCGAGGACATCACGCCCGATCACCCGCTGCACGACGATCACCGATCAGCGCGTGTTCTCGCGCGGACGGACAGCAACCAGTGGACCTGGCGGATCCTGCACGCCGATGGCACCGAAGCGAACGAGAACTCCGAACTGTCGTTCTCGAGGATGCATACGGGCCCGTGGCCGGGCTTCGACCGGAACCTGGTCTCGATCTGGTTCGAGGGTCAGCTGCAGCCGGGCGACATGGTCGTGGTCGAGTTCATCGCCTCGGTCGACGCGTACGCTCCGGGCGCGGAGGCGGAGGATCTGAAGTCTCGCGCGCTGCTCGGCAACAACACGGGCCTGCTCTCGCCGCTCAACTCGCAGCTGAACGCGTCCAACCGGCTCGGGTATCAGCTCGATACGAGCGATTTCGATGAGGATCGGATGACGAACGATCGCATGGTGCTCTCCGAGAAGACCCTCTTCCAATACGCCAACTACGACGACTACGGCAAGCGAAAGGTCGCGTACTCCGATCTCAATCGCGCCGGCACCGTCGCCCCCGAGAGCACTCCCGTGCGGCAGGGAGGCACCTTCGGCTTCGAGGTCTCCGTCGACAATCCGCAGGAGGTCGGCAGGTCTTACACGTACCCGATCCTCTACGATGTTCTGCCGTTCCAGGGCGACACGTCGATCACGAGGCCGTCCGAGCCCAGGAACTCGCAGTTCTCGGCCTGGCTCGAGCCCGACAGCATCAGCCTGCTCCGCGAGGGCACCGATGCCAGAACTTACGATCCGAGTGAGTACACGGTCTATGTCGGCCCGCTCACGAGACAGGGCGATGAGATCGTGGAGGCCGAGATGGTGCCCGCGGAAGCCGTGGCGGAAGCGCCGTTTTACGACGACCTCCGTTGGCCCGGGGAACCGTCGGAGGTCAGAGACGCGCACTTCGTCGAGCTGGACGCGGTGAAGGATCAGCCGGACCTGCTCAAACAGGCGAAGACGCTGCTCGTCCTGCTGAACAATCCGAGCGAGCAGCTGCCGGGGAAGAGCAAGCTGAAGCTGAACTATGCAATGAAGGCTCCGCACAACGCGCCCGCCTATCTCGAGCAGTTCGACGATGAGTCACGCAAGAGCGAGGCGTCGCTCTGGAACTCGTTCATGGCCACTCAGGGGGTCAGCGGCTTCATTCCGCAACAGTCCAACAACGCGGGTGTCTTCGTCACGGAGCAGCGCGACAAGGCGTACCTCGGCAACTACGTCTGGAACGACGTGAACTACGACGGGCTGCAGAACGAGGGCACCCCGTACGTCGACTCGAACGGTCGCACCCACCTGCGACCGTCGCAGGACCTGAACTTCGACGGCGAGATCGACGATCCCGGCATCAACGGCGTCAAGGTCACCCTGCTCAGCGAGAATGGTTACCACGTCGACGCGCTCGGGAATCCGATCGTGCAGCAGGGCGATGACTGGCAGGTCGTCGACGAGCACGGCGAGCCGCAGTTCGACGAGGTCTTCGGGCTGCCGGTGCTCTCCGAGGGCCCGCTCGTGACCACGACCGAGACCGACATCCACGGCAACGCCGGGTACTACACCTTCTCGAACATCGAACCCGGCAGGTACCGCGTCATGTTCGAGTTCCCGCACGAGTACGCTGCGTTCTCCGCGACGACGCAGAGCGTGTTCGACTCCGCGAAGGTCAGTAGCTACCGACCGGGCGTCCCCGTGCCGGACGACGTGCATGCGGCGGTCGACGACTCGGCATTCGTGGCGATCACGGAGCCCGCGCTGGTCGACCAGTACGCGGACGACGCGCTGCGGATGAGCTTCGATCTGGGCGTCGCGCACACGATCACGATGGGTGGAACTATCTTCGAGGAGCAGCTCGCCACGCTCGACGGCTATCAGGGTGCGGGCGAGACCGGCCTCGAGGGCTATCACGTGTATCTCAAGCGCACGAATGGTGACACAGCGGAGGACGTCGAGGGCAATCCGCTCGTGACCCGCAGCGACGAGACGGGTCATTACGCGTTCACCTTCTTGCCGTTGGATCGCGAGTACCGGATCGAGGTGACCGATCCCGCCGACGAGTTCAACACCGACTGGCTCGTCTCGCCGATCGTGCATTTCGCGGATCCGTTCGCGATGGCGAACGACAACGATGGCGTGAACGAGAAGGGCACGCGGATCGTCAAGACCGGCACCCTGGACTTCGATCTCGAGGGCCTGTTCGCATCGGACTTCGCCCCCCGCGACCTGGTGAGCGTCGGGTTCTACGAGAAGTCCGACGTCGGGGTGATCGGCAACCGCGTCTGGAACGATCTGAACCGGGACGGCGTGCAGGACGACGACGAGCCCGGCATCGAGGACCAGGAGCTTCGCTTGGAGCAGTACCTCGCGGACGGCAGTGGCGGCTGGACGCTGCAGCCGGACTTCCGTGAGACGGTCCGTTCGAACGCTGATGGGTACTACTACTTCACCGAGGTGCCCACGACCGTCGAGGTCGAGGACGAACGCGTCGAAGCCAGATACCAGGTCGTCGTCGATCGACCGGTCACCGGCTTCGCGTTCGCCCCGGCCCACGCGAGCGTCGACGCGGGCGAGCCCGCCGAGCGCGACTCCGACTTCTATCCGAACGGCACCATGCACGAGGCGGGAGAGGTCGGCGAGCACCTGATCAGCCTGCAGGGCACCGACCCCGACACCGGCATCTCCTACGGTTTGACCGACAACACGATCGACCTCGGGCTTGTCGCTCACGCCCGTTCGTCGCTCTCCGGGGAGATCTTCATCGACGCCGATGGCGACGGCATGAAGGATCGGCCCGCCGCCGTCAGCCCCGTGCCTCGGTACGCGGTCACGCTCGAGGTGCGGACCGGGCCCGACGGCACCTGGGTCGATGCGCGGCAGGACGCTGACGGCAACATGATCGAGCCCGTGCACGCGACCGAGGCCGACGCCGTGATGCGCGTGGTCGACACGACCTCATACCGGTTCGAGCGCCTGCACATCATCGACAGTGAGGAGCTCGTGCCCTACGAGTACCGGGTGCGGGTCGAGGAGATCCCGCTCTGGCAGCGGGTCACCGAACTGCGAGCCGGGGAGGATCGCGCGCTCGACAACGACTTCGAGCAGTCCGGGCGCGACCGCACCCTGACCGCGGTGTCCGATGCGCGGATCCTCGGCGAGCTTCACGACGACTGGCTGCTGCCCATCGACAGCGTCGAGGGCACGCCCGCCGAGCACGTGGATCTCGGCCTCGAACCGCTCGACACGCACACGACTATCGGCGATGCCGTGTGGGAGGATCGGGACCGCGATGGAATCCGTGACGCCGGGGAGCCAGGTCTTCCCGGGCGAACCATCTCGCTCTATCGCGTGGTCGACGGCGAGCTCATCCTCGTCGACGACACCGAGACCGATGCCGATGGACGTTACGCGTTCACGGCCGACGTCGCGGACCGCGACCCGGCGAGCCCGACCTTCAACGAGCCGTACGTCTACGTCACCGGGTTCGAGCTCGCGCCGTGGGAGGTTCTGGCTGACTATCGGGCCGGCGCGACGGGTCAGGAGTCGATGTTCCGTGATCTGCTGCAGGACGGCGTCCCGATCTACGGGAATGATTTCGAGCGTCCGCACCGGGCCGCTGTGTCGGACGAGCTCGCACTCGCCAAAGCGGACGAATCGGGTCGTGCGCGGTACGAAACGACGCGCGCCGTGGACGACGCAGACGGTGGGGTGATCGTGTACGAGACCGACGTGACAATCGGCGGCACGGTGTGGCACGATGACGACCTTGACGGGCTCCGGGATGACGGCGAGCTCGGGATCGTCGAGCGCACCCTCCACCTGTGGGAGTACCGCGACGGCGAGTGGGTCCAGACCGAGGATCTGGACGGTCGCGGCAGCGTGGTCTCCGACGAGCACGGCGAGTACTCGTTCCGCGTGAGCCCCACGCACTACGTCGAGGGGGAGCCCGGCTTCCTGACGCCTCGCGAGTATCGGGTAACCATGGATCGGAAGGGCTACGAGGTCTGGTCGCCTGCCGGCGTCGGTGAGGACCCCGCGCTGGACAGCGATGTCGTCCCTGCCGCACCCGGCTTCGGCGGTGCGCTGCACACGGGCGTCACGGGGTCGTTCTCGACTATCGACGTCGATTCTGACTCGGGCCTCGTCGATGTGAGCTCGCCGCGCGACGACCGGCAGATGGACCTCGGCGTCCACGCCTACACGCACGTCGCGGTCATCGGTGGCACCGTCTGGGACGACGCCGACGAGGACGGCGAGCGTGACGCCCGCGAACCCGGCCTCGCCGGGCAGATGGTCACGCTCTGGGAGCGGGTCGCCGTCGATCCCGATGACGACGGTGCCGGCGACGGTGAGGAAGGTGACACCGGAGAGGCCGCGATGGGCTCGGCACCCGACGCGCGCGACACCGACGACGCCGGCGAGGACGACCCCGCGTATGAGTGGCGCGTCGTCGCTGATGCAAACGGTGACTCCACGACGCGCACCGACGAGAACGGCGAGTACGCCTTTGAGGTGCTGCCGACGGAGTACGACGAGCACGCATCAGGGTACTTGCAGCCCAGGGAGTATCGCACCACGATCGAGGTGCCGCAGGGGTACCGGATCAGCGAGGGGATCGAGCCCGCCGCCCTCGATGGGCAGACGGTCGGTTCCCGGAGCGCGCAGATCGTCACCCTCGACGAGTTCGGCGAGCTGAACATCGCGGAGGTGCACGACGATCGCGGCTTGGATTACGCGTTCGCGAGGATCCCGCTCGCGATCACCGGCGCAACGGTGGGTTACGCTCTGGTCCTGGCTGTCGGGGTGCTGCTGATCGGAGCCGGAATCTTCCTCAGCGTGCGTCGTAGGCTGACCGCCGAGAGAGAAGGAGATGCAGCATGACGGACGACGTGCGGGAGCCGGAGACCTCGGTGCGAGGCTTCCGGCTCCGCCGCGGGCTCTGGATCGCGGGCGTAGCGCTGCTCGTGATCGTGATCGGCATCGCTGCTTGGCTGCTCTGGCCGAAACAGCAGACAGAGACGGTCACGCTGCTCGGCACTGAGTACACGACGAACATGCAGATTGAAGAGCACCGTGGCTACGTGTACGTGACCATCCCGGTCAACAGCGATACTCGCGATGTCGTGATCGAGGTACCCGATGAGACCGACAACGCGAGAATCCGCGACTTCCTCGACGAGCTCGACACGCTCGTCCCTGGTGAGCGCGTCATCGCCCTCAGCGACTCCAACCTGCACGTGCTCGTTGACGGGATAGTGGAGTAGAAACCATCGCGCCTGCTACGCGACAAGTTGCCGACGAACGCTAGATGGCCCCCGTCATGCTGTCGCCTCGCGGCAATCGGACGGCCCTCGCTCAGACACAGCACGCCCTACTGCGGGTAGAACCTGAGTTGACCGGTTTAGTGACCACGATCGGGTAACTCGAGTTTCGCGACCAAACCAGCGATCTCGGGTGCCACGCCCGCTCGAACATGATGCTCGTTACCTTCGATCTCGATAACCGCGT
>Ga0180217_1004886_pt1 | contig 10377 bp, 8 predicted proteins | sample eDN3rd37CBELigOP_FD_128521 | JGI IMG/M metagenome (GOLD analysis project Ga0180217, IMG submission 128521) | Enriched Organic Plus compost microbial communities from Emeryville, California, USA - eDNA 3rd pass 37_C BE-Lig OP (version 2) (version 2) ... | reverse complement strand
TGTTCGGCCACACGCCGTCCTGCACGCCGGCGACGACGACGGTGTCGAACTCGAGTCCGAGCGCACCGGCCGGCGTGAGGATGCGCACGCTGTCGTCGCGGGCCGGAGCCTCGAGGCGGTCCTCGGCGACGCCGCTGTCGAGGATGGAGCGGACGAAGACGCGTGGGTCGGCGTCCAGCGAGCGCTCGACGAACCGCTTGGCCGCCTGGAACAGCGCCACAAGCGCGTCGAGGTCGCGGTTCGCCTGCTCGGCGAGCGGGCCGTGTCCGCGGGCGAGCTCCGACCACACGCGCTCGAGCCCGCTGCGCTCCCACGCGGTCCACAGCAGCTCGTGCGCGGTCGCCCCGCGCTCGAGCCCCTCGCGCAGCTCTGCGAGCGTGCGCGCGAGCACCGCCGCGCGCCGTGCCTCGCGGGTGTCAACGAGGTCGAACTCGATCGGATGGCGCATCGCGGACAGGACGAGGTCGCGTCCGGACCGCTCGACGGGCTGCTCGCCCGCATCGGCGCCATCGACGGCATCGGCGGCCTTGGCATCCGTCTCAGCGCCCGCCGTCTCATGCAGCCGGCGCAGCTCGATGTGCCGCAGCGACGCGCGCAGGCGTCGCAGCTCGATCGGATCGAGACGGCCGTACGTGCCGACCAGCGCCGCCGCCACCTCGTCGAACTCCCACTCGTCGCGCGCCGCGAGGTCGATGAGCCGCAGCAGGTCGCCGACCGGTCGCAGCGTGCCCAGCGCGCGCCCCGGTCCATTCGAGCGGGCGGGCACCTCGCGGGCCGAGAGCTCCGCCTCGAGCGCCGCGACCTGCCGGGTGTCGTGCGCGATGACGGCGCACTCGCGCCACGGCACGCCGTCGTGCACGTGCCGCTCGCGGAGGATGCGCGCGATGGCGTCGAACTCCTCGGCGGGCGAGCGCAGCGTGAGGGCGCGCACGGAGTCGTCGGCGGGGATCTCCGTCGTGGGGCTGCGGTGCGCGACGACGCCGACCGCGCCGATCCGGGCCGTCACGCGGCCCACGAGCTCGCGCTGCCAGGCGGTGCCCCGGTGCACGACCGCGAGCACGTGCACGGCGCCCAGGGAGGCCGCGAGCCGGGCGAAGTTCTCGGGAGTGGCGCCGCGGAACGAGCCCGAGCCGACGTCAGGATCGCCGAACGCGAGCACCGCTGCGCCGCGCGCCCGCGCGGCTTCGAGCAGCTCCACGCCGCCGAGCGTCAGCTCCTGCGCGTCGTCGACGAGCACGATCCGCACCCGGTCGATCGCGGGACTGCCCGGGGGCGACGTGCGCAGCAGGCCGACCGCCTCGCGCACGAGACCGGCGGCGTCGCGATGCGCACCGCGCATGCCGGCGCGCACCTGGAGGTACTCCGCGAAGAAGGAGGCGAGAGCGACCCACACCGGGCGCTCGTCGCGCTCGCCGAGCGCGCGCAGCCGGTCGGGCTCGATGCCGAGGGTCGTGCACTCGGCGAGGAACGTGCGCACCTCGGTGCGGAAGCCGGCCGTGCCGCGGATCGCGGGCCCGAGCCATTCGGGCCAGCGGCCGTGGCCGTTCGCCTCGTCTTCGGCATCACCCTCGAGCAGGTCGCGGATGATCTGGTCCTCGTCGCCGCCGGTGAGCAGCTGCGGCGGGTCCGCCTCGGTCGCGACCGCGTGGGCGCGCACGAGCTGGAAGGCGTATGACGCGACCGAGCGCGCGAGCGGGCCGGCGGTCGCGCGGCCCACCGCGAGGCCGAGCCGGTCGCGCAGTGCCGTCGCGGTCTGGCGGGACGGCGTGAGCACCAGGATCGAATCGGGGTCGTGCCCCTCCTCGACCAGGGCGGCGACCCGCGCGACGAGCGTCGAGGTCTTGCCCGAGCCCGGCCCGCCGGCGACGACGCCCGAGGCGTCGGCGGGCAGCCGCAGCACCGCGCGCTGCGTCGCGTCGGGGGCGGGCAGCGGCGCGTCGGGGGCGAACTCCGCTGCCGTCTGCTCCATGCCAACGACGGTATCGCGGCACGCCGACATCGCCCGTTCGCCCACAGCGTGCGCCGCGCGATCCGTCGCTCTCGCGCGGTGTCGTAGAGTGGCGTTCCGGGGAGCCGCCCCGCGCAGGAGGTCACACGTGGAGATCCGCATCGGCATCGCGAACACCGGCCGCGAGCTCAACTTCGAGACGAACGAGTCCGCCGCCGACGTGAAGAAGTCCGTCGCCGCCGCGCTCGACGCGAACGCGACGCACGTGACGTTCGCCGACGACAAGGGCAACTCGTACATCGTCCCGACCGCCGGCCTGGCGTACGTCGAGATCGGCACGGAGCAGTCGCGCCGCGTCGGCTTCGTCGCCTGACGTCATGCAGATCCTGATCGCGTTCATCGTCGGCGCCGCGATCGGCGTGGGGGTGCACTTCCAGCTCCCCCACCGCACGACGCGCGGCGCGGCGATCGCGCCCCTCGTGGGCGCCGTCTCGGCGGGCCTCGTCTGGACGATCCTGACGTGGGCCGGCGTCGGCATCGACACGCCGTGGCCGTGGCTGTCGGCGCTCATCGTGCCGCTCGTCGTCACCTACCCGGTCGTCATCCTGCTCTCGCGCGCCCGCCTCGCGCACGACGAGCGGGAGAAGAAGCAGCTCGGCATCGGCTGACCCGCTCGCGCGGCATCCGAGACAGGCGGCATCCGAGACGGGATGCCGTCAGGCGGCGAGTCCCATCGCGTCCATGCGCCGCGAGTGCGCGGCCATGAGCTGGGTGTAGACCGGCTCGACCTTCTCCTCGCCGGCGGCGTCGAGCGTCGGGGTGCGCAGCGCGGCGCGCGCGATGAGGAGCGTGTCGCCGACGAGGCGCCGGCCCCACAGCGCCAGCAGCGACCGCCACTCGGGGTCGCTGTCTATGGTCGCCAGGATGAGGTCGACGATCGCCTGCCGGTCGTCGTCGGCGCGGAGGATCCGGGCGACGCGGTCGCCGGTCTCGCCGTAGCTCGCCGACAGCGCGAGGTAGAAGTCGTCGAGCATGCCGGCGGTGATGTGCACCGACAGCATCGTCTCCTGCGGGCGCACGCCGTGCGTGGCCGCGCGGAACGCGTCGAGCTGCTCGCGGAACGGGAGCATGAGCTCGGTCGGGTCGTCGCCGCGCTCGCGGATGAGCGCGACGAGCGCCTCGTGCTTCGTCAGCGCCGCGCCGGCGGCGCGCGAGAGCGCCTCCTTCTCGGCGAGCTCGGGCGTCGTCTGGATCAGCTCGCTGAGGGTCTCGAAGAACCCGAGCTGCAGGTAGGCGGCCTGACCGAGGAACGTGTCGACGTCCGGTGCGAGCTCCTCGAAGTCGACGCGGTTCGCCCCGCTGAGCTCGTCGCGCGAGCGCAGCTGGAACTTCCGCTCCGCCCGCGGACGCTGCCAGAACCACTTCACCATGCTGGACAGCCTAGGACCTCCGGTATCCTGGTTCCCGGCCCCGGCGTCGGATCGGGGCGCCCGCGCCTGTGGCTTGAGAGAAGGGCGTGGACCGCACTTCCGCCCGCGCGACGCCTTCGGCAGTCGCGCCAGGGCACAGACCGAGGCAGCATCTCACTGCCGGACAGGCATATATCGTGACGACCTTCGCCGAACTCGGCGTCGACCAGGACATCGTCGATGCGCTCAGCGCAAAGGGGATCGTGGACGCGTTCCCCATCCAGGAGCAGACCATCCCGCTCGGGCTCCCCGGGCAGGACATCATCGGCCAGGCCAAGACCGGCACCGGCAAGACCTTCGGCTTCGGCATCCCGGTGGTGCAGCGGCTCGGCCTCGACCCCGCCCCCGGCGTGAAGGCGCTCATCGTCGTCCCCACGCGCGAGCTCGCGGTGCAGGTGTACGAGGACATGGACATGCTCACCTCGAACCGCTCGACGAGCGTCGTCGCCATATACGGCGGCAAGGCGTACGAGGGGCAGATCGACCAGCTGAAGGCCGGCGCGCAGATCGTCGTTGGCACGCCCGGCCGTCTCATCGACCTCAGCAACCAGCGCCTGCTCGATCTGTCGAACGCGACCGAGGTGGTGCTCGATGAGGCCGACAAGATGCTCGACCTCGGGTTCCTCCCCGACATCGAGAAGATCTTCTCGAAGCTCCCGACGATGCGTCACACCATGCTGTACTCGGCGACCATGCCGGGCCCGATCGTGGCGCTCGCGCGCCGGTTCATGTCGAACCCGATCCACATCCGCGCGACCGACCCCGACGAGGGTCTGACCCAGGCCAACATCAAGCACCTCGTCTACCGCGCGCACTCGCTCGACAAGGACGAGATCATCGCGCGCATCCTGCAGGCCGAGGGCCGCGGCAAGACCGTGATCTTCACGCGCACCAAGCGCGCGGCGCAGAAGCTCGTCGACGAGCTCAACGACCGCGGGTTCAACGCGGGCGCCGTGCACGGCGACATGAGCCAGGAGGCGCGCGAGCGCTCGATGGCCCAGTTCAAGGCGGGCAAGAAGGACGTGCTCATCGCGACCGACGTCGCCGCCCGCGGCATCGACGTCGACGACGTGACCCATGTGATCAACCACACGATCCCCGACGACGAGAAGACGTACCTGCACCGCGCCGGCCGCACCGGCCGCGCCGGCAAGACCGGCATCGCGGTCACGTTCGTCGACTGGGAGGACCTGCACAAGTGGGCCCTCATCAACCGTGCGCTCGAGTTCGGCCAGCCGGAGCCCGTCGAGACCTACTCGTCGAGCCCGCACCTGTACACCGACCTCGACATCCCCGAGGGCACGAAGGGCCGCATCGCGACGGCCCCGAAGACGCAGGCGGTCCGCACGCAGCAGCCCGCGCGCGCGGCGGACGCCGCCGCCGAGGCCGAGACGGAGGGCGCCGGCCGCAGCCGTCGCCGTCGTCGTCGCCGCTCGGGCTCGGAGGAGCGCGTCGGCTCGACGTTCGCCGAGGGCGCCGAGCCCGCCGGCGACAAGAAGCAGTCCGCTGCGACCGGTGACGACGGGGGCCGCGCGGTCGAGGGTGGCGGTACGCACGACGGCGCCGGCAAGGAGCACCACGACGGCAAGCCCGCCCCGCGTCGGCGTCGCCGCCGTCGCGGCGGCAGCGGTGGCGGCGGCGCCGGCGGCCAGGTCGCGGCCAGCGCGTGAACAGATGAGACGGATGCCGGCGGCATCCGTCTCTTCTATCATCCGGTGCTCACCGGACAGACCCCCGGCGTTTCACCCGGCTTCCACCCGGAACGAGGCGTGCGCCGATCGCGTTTCATGGGCACCGCCGCGCACGATATCGTGAGCGACAGCGGCTGTTCGCCGCCACCTCGCATCCTAGAAAGGCACGCACCGTGCGATTCATCGACGCCGTCACCGACGGGTACGAGTATCAGGGATTCTGGGGCTCGTTCTGGGACCTCATCTGGTGGTTCCTCTGGGCCTTCATCTTCGTCGCCTACCTGTTCGCCCTGTTCTCGGTCATCAGCGACCTCTTCCGCGACCACAAGCTCAGCGGCTGGTGGAAGGCGGTGTGGATCATCTTCCTGATCTTCCTCCCGTTCCTCACCGTCCTGGTGTACCTGATCGCGCGCGGCAACGGCATGGCCCAGCGCAGCGCCGCCCAGGTCAAGGAGATCCAGTCCGCGCAGGACGCCTACATCAAGTCGGTCGCGGGCGGTGGGCACAGCCCCGCCGAGGAGATCGCCAAGGCGAAGTCGCTGCTCGACGCCGGCACGATCACGCAGGCCGAGTACGACGCGCTGAAGGCCAAGGCCCTCGGCTGATCCAGGCCTGACGCCGTCGGCGAGCGCCCTCGTCCCCTACGGGTGGACGGGGGCGCTTCCCGTCGCGCGGGCGATGATGCGCGCGACCATCGCGTCGTCGGTGGTGTTCTCGCCGGGCTGGTTGGGCTTGCCGAGACCGTGGTAGTCGCTCGAGCCGGTGACGATGAGGTCGCGGTCGCGGCACAGCGCGCGGAGGGTGCGCAGTCCGGGCTCGCGGTTCTCGCGGTGGCCGAGCTCGAAGCCGGCGAGCCCCGCGTCGAGCATGCGCTCCAGCAGCGACATCGGCAGCAGTCCGCCGCGTCCCGCCGGGTGCGCGACGATGGGCACTCCCCCGGCGCCGGCGATGAGCTCGACGGCGGTGACGGGATCGGGCGCGTACAGCGCGACGTAGTAGTCGCCGTCCGGGTTGAGGATGCCGGCGAAGGCCTCCTCGCGGCTGCGGACGAACCCGCGCGCGACGAGCGCGTCGGCGATGTGCGGCCGGCCGACGGTGGCCCCGTCGGTGGTCTGCGCGAGGATGTCGTCCCACGCGAGGTCGAAGTCCCGCGAGATGCGGTCGGCCATGAGGCGCGCGCGGTCGAGGCGTGACGAGCGGATGCGGTCGCACATCCCCCGCAGCGCCTCGTCGTCGGGGTCGGGCAGGTAGGCGAGCACGTGGACGCTGCGCCACTGGTGCCGCGCCGACAGCTCGATGCCGGGGATGAACGTCATCCCGAGCGAGGCGGCGGCGTCGGCCGCCTCGGCCCACCCGGACGTCGTGTCGTGGTCGGTGAGGGCGGCGGTGCGGATGCCGTGGGCGTGGGCGGCCGCCATGACCTCGGCGGGCGGCTGCGTGCCGTCGGAGTTCGCCGAATGCAGATGCAGATCGCTGGGCCCCTGGAACCGCTGCGCTGCCTGCATCCTTCGAGATTAGCGCGGCGACATGCGCGCCCATGCAGACCGATCTCCCAGCCTGCTCGCATAGGCTCGCCGTCGTGCTTCGCCTGCTCGGGATCCTCGTCACCGTGCTGTGCGCGATCGCCGCGGCCGTCGTCACGTGGCCGGGTTTCTTCCGCGTGGAGCGCATCTTCCCGATCGCGCAGATCGTGTCGTTCCGCGGCGTGCTCGTGCTGTTCTTCGCCGCCGCGCTCGTGCTCGCGCTGCTGCTGGCGCTCATCCGCCCGATCCGCGGTCTCGCGCTGTCGCTGGCGCTCCTGGCGGCCGTCGCCGGCGTCGCGAACGCGGGCATCCTGGCGGTGCGCGGCGGCATCGGCACCGAGCCGCTGCCGGCGAAGACCGACGGCAGCGTGCGCGTCATGACGTGGAACACCGCCGGTCCCGCCACCTCGCCTGAGACGATCGCGAAGATCGCAGTGGCGATGGATGCCGACATCGTGGCCCTGCCCGAGACGACGATCGAGACCGGTGAGCAGGTGGCGATCGCGATGCGCGACCTCGGCCACCGCATGTGGGCGCATCACGCGGAGGATCCCTCGACCGAATGGGATGCCGGGTCGACGACGCTGCTGATCTCGCCCGACCTCGGCGACTACGCCGTCATCGAGTCGTCGGTGGACGGCGCGAGCAACACTTCGACCGTGCCGAGCGCCGTCGCGATGCCGGTGTCGGGCGAGGGTCCCGTCGTCGTCGCCGCGCACGCCGTGGCTCCGCGGCAGAGCTACATGCAGGCGTGGCGCGACGACCTGCAGTGGCTCGCCGACCAGTGCGGCGACGCGAACGTCATCATGGCCGGCGACTTCAACGCGACGGTCGACCACATGGCCGGCCTCGGCGTCGACGGCGCCACGCTCGGCCACTGCACCGACGCCGCCGTCGAGACCGGCAACGGCTCGCTCGGCACGTGGTCGACGGAGCTGCCGGCGCTGCTGGGCGCGCCGATCGACCACATCATGGCCTCGTCGCACTGGCGCGCCACCGGGTCGCTGGTGCTGCAGTCGCTCGATGACTCGGGGTCGGACCACCGCCCGCTCATCGTGCAGTTCGAGCCGGCGGACTGAGCCCCGAGGCCCGGCATCCGATGTCCCGCCGACCCGGGTCCGCGGCGGCCGCATCGTGCGAGACTGGAACGCATGAGCAGCGCAGCCGCGGATTCTCCCACCCGGACGACCCCTGAGATCGGAACCCCGGCACAGGAGACGCCGACCTCCACGAGCACGAATCGGCGCCAGCCCTTCGGCCAGGGATTCCTCGACACCATCTCGCAGGGATGGGCCGAGCGGCCCGAGACCCTGCCTCCCGCCCGCGCGCAGGCGCCGTACGCGGCGAAGCGCCGTGAGGCGGTGTCGGCCGCGTTCCCGGGCAGGCGCCTGGTGATCCCCGCCGGCGAGCTCAAGCAGCGCAGCAACGACACCGACTACCCGTTCCGCGCGCACTCCGCCTTCTCGCACCTCACCGGCTGGGCCTCCGACTCCGAGCCGGGCGCCGTGCTGGTGTTCGACCCGCGCCCCGAGGGCGGTCACGACGTGACGCTGTACTTCCGCGAGCGCGCCGACCGCACCACCAGCGAGTTCTACTCGGATGCCTCGATCGGCGAGTTCTGGATCGGCCCGCGCCCCGCGCTGGCGGGCGTCGCCTCCGACCTCGGCCTCGCGACGGCGCACATCGACGACTTCGAGTCGCGTGACGGCGACGTCGAGCTCGGCGAGGACCCCGAGCTCACGCGCTTCGTGTCGGAGCTGCGCCTGGTCAAGGACGAGTACGAGATCGAGCAGATGAAGCTCGCCGTCGAGGTGACGGCGCGCGGCTTCGACGACATCGTCGCGAACCTGCCCGCCATCGTCGCGCACCCCCGCGGCGAGCGCGTCGTGGAGGGCGTGTTCCACCAGCGTGCGCGCAGCGACGGCAACGCGGTCGGCTACGACACCATCGCGGCATCCGGCCCCCACGCCTGCTACCTGCACTGGACGCGCAACGACGGCTCCGTCGTCCCGGGCGACCTCATCCTCATCGACGCGGGTGTCGAGGTCGACAGCCTGTACACCGCCGACATCACGCGCACGCTTCCGGTGAGCGGGAAGTTCACCGAGATCCAGCGCCGCGTGTACGAGACGGTGCGCGAGGCGGCCGACGCGGCGTTCGCCGCGGCGCGGCCGGGCGTGAAGTTCCGCACGGTCCACGAGGCGGCGATGCAGGTCATCGCGACGCGCGTGGCGGAGTGGGGTCTGCTCCCCGTCACCGCCGAGGAGGCGCTCGACGCCGACAAGGGCGGCCAGCACCGTCGCTACATGGTGCACGGCACGAGCCACCACCTCGGCATCGACGTGCACGACTGCGCGCAGGCCCGCCGCGACATGTACTATGACGGCCTGCTCGAGCCGGGCATGGTGTTCACGATCGAGCCGGGGCTGTACTTCCAGATCGACGACGTCACCGTGCCGGTCGAGTACCGCGGCATCGGCGTGCGCATCGAGGACGACATCCTCATGACCGAGGAAGGCCCGGTGAACCTCTCCGCGTCGATCCCGCGCACCGCCGACGAGGTGGAGGCGTGGATCGCACGCCTGAACCCGTGACCTTCACTCCCCCGGCCGAATTCACCACGCGCCCGACGCTGACGGGCACGTTCGGCATGGCCGCGTCCACGCACTGGCTGGCGACCGCGACGGCGCAGGCGGTGCTGGAGCGCGGCGGCAACGCCTTCGACGCCGCCGTGGCGGGCGCGTTCGTGCTCCACGTCGTGGAGCCGCACCTGAACGGTCCGGGCGGCGATCTGGTCGCGATCGTGAAGTCGGCGGATGCCGAGACCCCGGTCGTCGTGATGGGTCAGGGTCCCGCTCCCGCGCGGGCGACGATCGAGCACTACCGCGCACAGGGGCTCGACCTCGTGCCCGGCGCCGGAGCGCTGGCGGCGGCCGTGCCCGGCGCCGTCGAGGCGTGGCTGCTGCTCCTGCGCGACCACGGCACGTGGGAGCTCGGCGACGTGCTCGCCTACGCGATCGGGTACGCGCGGGACGGGCATCCGCTCGTTCCCGGCGCGGCCGCGACCATCGCGCGCGTCGCGGAGCTGTTCCGCGACCACTGGACGACGTCGGCAGACCTCTGGATGCCGGACGGCGCGCCGCCGCCCGCGGGGATGCTCATGCGCAACCCGGCGTACGCCGCCGTGCTGGACGCCCTGGTGCACGCCTCGTGCACGGTGCGGGACGACGGGCCGGTGGGCCGCGCCGCGCGCATCGACGCCGCCCGCCGCGAATGGCGCACCGGCGTCGTCGCGCAGGAGGCGGCCGCGTTCGCTGCGACGCCCCACCGCCACTCCCACGGCGGCGACCACGCGGGCGTCATCACGGCCGAGGACTTCGCCGCGTTCGAGGCGTCGTACGAGGAGCCGGTCTCGCGCACGTTCCGCGGCCGCACGGTCGTGAAGGCCGGCGCCTGGACGCAGGGCCCCGCGCTGCTGCAGACGCTCGCGCTGCTCGAGCCGCTCGACGACGACCTGCTCGATCCGTCGCAGGAGGCGGGCGCGCACACGATCCTCGAGGCGCAGAAGCTCGCCTTGGCCGACCGCGACGCGTGGTTCGGCGACGCCGACGTCGACCTCGACGCGCTGCTCGCCGACGACTACCTGGCGCAGCGCCGCGAGCTCATCGCCCCGATCGCCTCGGCCGACTTCCGGCCGGGCGAGCTGCCGGGGCGCACCGGCTTCCGTCCGCCGCTGCGCACGGCGG
>Ga0180217_1004884_pt1 | contig 10379 bp, 8 predicted proteins | sample eDN3rd37CBELigOP_FD_128521 | JGI IMG/M metagenome (GOLD analysis project Ga0180217, IMG submission 128521) | Enriched Organic Plus compost microbial communities from Emeryville, California, USA - eDNA 3rd pass 37_C BE-Lig OP (version 2) (version 2) ... | reverse complement strand
TGATCGGATCTTGCGGTGTTTCGAGGATCCACGTTGATGCTCGCGTTCGATCGATATTGGCTGTCAGGTGTGGCGCATGCCACCTGTGCCATTCTGCGAGCGAGCGGATCCCCCACATCGGAGGAAGTGCCTAATCGCCATACGTAATGCGCTGTCAGGCGACACCGTGATTCAGTGCGAAGCGTACGAGGTCCGTACGTCCCGAGAGCTCGAGCTTGAGATAGATCCTCCGAAGATGCGTATCCACCGTCCGCCGGCTGATGTAGAGCTGCTCGGCGATCGCGCCGTTGGTCATGCCAGTGGCGACGAGGCGGATCACCTCGATCTCACGTGTGGAAAGGGTGGCGACCCGCGGATCCACCGCTTCGGCCACCTCGCCGCCGGCGAGCTCGGTGGCCAGTACCTCGGCTTCGGCGATCGCGGTGTCGAGCGCGAGCCGCTGTCCTTCTCCCCAGGCACGATCGAAGGCCGCGTCCCCGATTGCGGATCGCATGCGGGTCGTCGCCGGCTCATCCATCCAGGCGAGGAGATTGCGGCCACGATGCTGGGTGAGCTCGTTGTGCGAGGTATTGACGGCGCTGGCGAGCCGAGCTGCCCGCACGATCTCGCCGCGCTCGGCGGCAATCGCCGCGATGTAGGAGACGGTGTGCAAGGCGGCCAGGCGATCGCCCAACGCGTGGAACGAAGCGAGCGCCTCCGCGTAGTGGCTGGCGGCGAGTGGAATCTCGTGCCGCAAGCGCGCAACCTCGCCGAGAATGACGATCGCCTCGGCAATGTTGCGGAGGTCCCCGCAGGCACGGAGCACCTGCAGCCCCTCCCGCCCGTATGCCTCGGCGCGATCGAGCCGACCGGTGACGAAGGCGAGCACGGCGGTTCCGTTGAGCGCGTTGCCGATCCAGGCCTGGTCGCCGACCTCCCGGAAGAGCTCGAGCGCACGCTGATAGTGGACCTCCGCGCGATCGTGGTCACGCCGGATGCGGGTGGCATCACCGAGCCCGAAGTGTGCCAGCGCCACGGCCATCCTGCTCCCCGATGCCTCGGCAAGCGCCAGGCTGGTTTCGAGTGTGGCGACGGCGTCGTCGAGATCCATGAGCGAGATCCCCAGCATGCCGAGGCCGAACTGCGCGATGGCGCGTGCCTCGGTCGGCTGCGCGGGCGATGCGTCCAGCACCCTCCGCAGCCACGTCTCTCCCTCGACCACATGGCCGCGCACGTACCAGAACGCCCAGAGCGAGCCGGCAATCCGGAGCGCGCCCTCGCGCCGGGCGGGGTGCGGTGAGGCGATCGCCCACGCCAGGGCGGCCCGGATGTTGCCGTGCTCGAGCTCGAGCCGCTGGAGCCACCACAGCTGCTCGCTGTATCTCAGCTTCTGCTCGGCGGCCACAGCCAGATTCAGAAACCACTCGAAATGGAGCTCCGAGGCCCGTTCCAGCTCACCGGTCTCCACCAGCTGCTCATGGGCGAACTGGCGCACGACCTCCAGCATGCGGTACCTCGTGGCGCCGTCCCGGGTCTCCACGAAGACGAGAGCGTGCTCGACCAGGGTGGCGATGGCTTCGAGCGGATCCGTCCCCGACGCGCCGAGCGCATCGAGCGCCTCCACATCGCACCCGCCGACGTAGAGCGACAGCTGACGGAAGAGGGTCTGCGCGCCGGGGTCGAGCAGCTTGTAGCTCCACGCGATCGTCTGCCGGATGGTGCGCTGACGCTCGGGCAGGTCCCGGGCCCCGCCCGACAGGAGCGGCACCGCCTGGTCGAGCCGTCTGAGCAGCTCGGTGGGCCCGAGGATGCGGAGCCGCGACGCCGCCAGCTCCAGGGCCAATGGCAGGCCGTCGAGACGTTGGGCAACGGCCGCGATCGCGGTCACGTTCCCGTCGGTAAGCGCGAACGACGGGGAGATCGCCTGCGCCCGCTCGACGAGCAGCCGGACCGCGTCGGAGGCGGCGATGTCGTCGGCGGTCGCGTGCTCCCCGGACGACGGCAGCCGCAGGGGCTCGACGAGGTACTCCCGCTCGAAGGTCAGACGCAGCGGCGCACGGCTGGTCGCGAGCACGGTCAGGCCGGGCGAGTCGACGAGCAGCTCGGCGACGTCGCCGGCGGCCGGGAGCAGATGCTCGACGTTGTCGAGCACCAGCAGCAGGCGGCGGTTCAGCAGGTAGCCGCGCAGCGCGGCGGCCTCGGCGTCGCGGTGGACGCCGCTGAGCCCGAACCGGGCGGCGATCCATGAGAGGACGAGGTCGGGATCGTCGAGCGTGTCGAGCGGAATGACTTCCACGCCGTCGGGGAACGACTCGATGGCGCGGCGGGCCACCTCCAGGGCAAGGGAGGTCTTGCCCACCCCACCCGGTCCGGTGAGGGTGACGAGCCGGGCACCGTCCTCGAGCATGAGGGCAACTACGCGACCGATGTCGTCATCGCGTCCGATGAGGGGGCGCGACGAGGCGGGCAGCGTCCTCGATGCGGGGGCGACCTCGCCGGTGGCGGCACTATCGCCAGCGATCTGCTCGAGCAGCGATGCACGCTCCTGCTCGGAGAGCTCCAGCGCATCGGCAAGCGCCCTGATGGTGGGAGGGTACGGCCGTGGCCGGCGACCACGCTCGAGCGCGGCGATCTCCCTGGCGCTCATGCTCGACAGGCGGGCGAGCTCCCCCTGCGACAACCCGGCCGCCTCACGCTGCCGACGCAGCCAGACGCCGAACGTGACCGGCTCTGCTGATCTCACGGCTCACAACCCCTGAATGTCCCGATGTCCCGGACTGATTCCCATGGTACCCGCTCGTCAGGCCGGCAGGCCACGCGAGGGTGCATGGCAGATTGTAGGGGTTTGGGCGGTGATGGGGAGGTTCGTGCCATACCGAGGGGGTGCCAAGGCGTGGCTCCACCCGCGGGCAGCATCACGACCGGTCCGCTCACGGGGGATCGATGGGTGATCGATCTGGCGGGCTGGAGATGGATCGAGGATGCCCGCGGGCCTACGCGCTCGTGACGTCGACGGTTGCGGGTGGAGGCATCACCCACCGATCGGGTCGCGAGCGAGACCGTGCCAGGTGGAATCGGAGCGATCACGATGACGTGTGACGTCCCTCCCGGCAGGAGGACCTCACGATCTCCCTCGGCGTGGGGAGGTCTCAGGCGTATGGAGCGGTGCTGGAGGTCAGGTTGGGGCAGCTCCGGACGGTGGATCGATCGACGCGACAAACTCGGCAGCCACGATGACGGGCGATCGCGCGTGCCGCTGGCGGACAGGGAGGATCGCCTGGCAGGCGGCGGATTCGTACCAGGCCCTGGCCCGCTCGATACCGGGGAAGGTGAGCGCGACGAAACGAGATGCGGGCCACTCGCCCTCGAGGACCGTGTACGGGCCACCCCCGAACGACAACGCGCCCGTCGAAAGGCTCGAGGGTAGCGGGAACGGCGCGAGCATCGTCGCCGCAGGCCTCAGGGTCATCGACATCGATCGCGACGATCACACAGGCCGCCATGGGCCCCTCCTTCGCTCGCGCCGGTGCACGACTCTGCCGCATGGATGGCAGGGTTCACCGTGCCGCTATCGTATCGTCGCCACCTCCGCAGGGGATCGTCCGTGCCCGACGGGACACCAGGGGCGTGCCGAGAGCCGGTCTCCGGGAGAAAGGCATCGGTCCGGGGCACCGTTGACCCGATGCGGATCGACGGGCAGCGGGGTGGCAGGCCACCCCTCCGGAGGGCGTCTGCCCGCCCGTACCGGGGCCGGGGGACGCGATCGCGCCACGCCGGGCACTGGCGTGTGGTTCGTCGAGGTGACCGGGTGTTGGGGCACCGCCAAATGCGACATCGCCGGGTCGCCGCCCTCGATGTTCGGTTCCAACCCGGATCCGCCGTCATCGCGCAGGGCAGGTGTGGGGCGGTGGGGAAGACCGCTATGGTCGCTGCGCGCCCACCGGGTAGACGACTGCCTGCGGCAGGTCCACCCCTGCGTCGTGCAGGTGGAAGCATGCCCTGGAACGCAGAGCGGCCCGTACCGGAATGCCATATCGAGCGGCGACACGATCTCTTCAGCGCGCAGGCTGGACACGCTCCGGTATGGCCCTGCCCGCGGACAGGGCCGAGACAAGGCCGGCCCCTACCGGAAGATGCCGGCGGCGAGGCGTGGACAGCGGACCGGACGGTATCGGGGAGCATGCCCGCCTGCATGCGGCGACCGATGAGCAGGCGTCGCGGGGAGCCGTGCCGGGGTCGTTCGCTAGCTTGGGCCGGGGTACCGCGTCTCGAAGTCGACGACCTTGAGCCAGGTGGGCGTGATGCGGATGAGCGCCATGTTGCGATTTTCGGCGCGCACCTCACGCTCCCACGCCGGGAATTTCTCCTCCCCGACGATACGGCGGGAGGCCTCCACGTACGCCTCGGGCAGCCCCTGGTCGTACTCGATGTGCGCCACGCCACGCGCCGAGAGGATGAGCGGCGGGAAGTCGTTGGAGTCGACCGTCAGGGCCACGTTCGGGTTGGCGGCAAGCGCGCGCACCTTGTACCAGTCGGGTGGCGAGGCGAAGACGAAGGCGGCACCGTCCCACAGGTAGCTCACGGGGACAACGCGGGGGTTGCCGTCGAGACCGATGTAGGCCAGACGAGCCGGGATCGGCGCCCGAAGGAGCTGCTGGACGTACGGGTCGGTGTTCATCGTTTCCACGATCTGGTCGTCGGTCACCCTCATGCCCTTTCGCGTCTGCGTCGTGAAGCTGGGTACGGCGTCAACATCGATGACGCCGTCATCATCGCATGACCGGGGACCGCAGCCGTTCTCCTATCCTGCTGTACGCGCTTCGGATCCTCGGGTCCGTTTCCGCCCGGCCCGCTGCACGGTCGATCGCCGCGGAGATGGCGAGCCAGACCGCGACGCGAACGGTACCGGTTCGGCATGACCCGGTATCAGATGCGGCCGGCAAGGTGCTCCCAGTCCTGGGTGAAGCCGTCGGTCGGGATGTCGATGCCGAGGCGCTCGCGCATGTGCGTGGCCTCGCTGCGATGGTGAACGTTGTGGTAGAGGACCTGGATGATGGTGGCGCCACAGGTCTGGCGAACGTCGTCGTGGTCGAGGAAGGTCTCGTCGAGACGGTCCGCGGCAACGACCTCTCGGACGACGCGCTCGAACCGAGCGGCGGTGCGATGGTGCCGGGCGAGGAGATCCGTGATGGAGGCGTGGGTTGGCTCGCTCCGACCGCGACGCTCGCCGGCCATGAGGCCGGTCCAGAGCTCCCGGGCGGCGAGCATGTGATCGACGGTGGTGCGGAGGGTGCGGTGGCCGATGTCGAACTCCCGGTCGAGCTGGGCATCGGAGAGCGGCCGGCTCATGGTGAGCAGATAGATACTCGGTCATCCAGCGGTCATGACCCAGCATGCGATCGAGCAGGTCCATCGGTCGTCCTCCAGATGGGGCGCCGAGCGGCCGCCGGGCCGCGATGCGGTCGCTGTGTATCCTGTCCGGTCCGGCCGGGGCGCAGTTGCTATGCTTGTGCGAGCGCTTTCGCGATACATCCACAGTGAGACCGGCCTGGAGATGGTGATGTCCGTTTTGAGCAGAAACAACGTTACGGCGACTGGAAACGGACAGACACCGATGATGTTCGCGCATGGGTATGGTTGTGACCAGAACATGTGGCGGCTGGTCACTCCGGCGTTCACGGACACGCACCGGGTGATCCTGTTCGACCATGTCGGCGCGGGTCGATCCGATCTCGCTGCCTACGACCGAGCAAAGTACAGCTCGCTCCACGGATACGCGCAGGATCTCCTCGAGATCTGCGACGAGCTCGACGTGACGGGCGGGATCTTCGTCGGGCATTCGGTCAGCGCCATGATCGGCGTGCTGGCCGCGATCGCCGAGCCCGAGCGATTCTCCCGGCTGGTGCTCATCGGCCCCTCCCCTCGCTACATCGACGACGGCGACTACGTCGGGGGCTTCACCCGCAAGGACATCGACGAGCTGCTCGAGCTCCAGGCCAGCAACTACCTGGGATGGTCCGCCACGCTGGCGCCGGTGATCATGGGCAACGCGGAGCGGCCGGAGCTGTCGGATGAGCTCCAGGCCAGCTTCTGCAGCACCGATCCCGAGATCGCGAAGCAGTTCGCCGCCGTGACGTTCCTGTCGGACAACCGCTCCGACCTCCCCCAGGTGCGGGTGCCATCGCTCGCACTGCAATGCCAGGACGACGCGATCGCCCCCATGGCGGTAGGGCAGTACGTGCAGCGGCATCTGCCGGCCTGCGAGATGGTCGTGTTGAACGCGACCGGGCACTGCCCGCACCTGAGTGCGCCGGAGGAGACGATCGCCGCGATCAGGGACTTCCTGGATTCATGACCGAGCTCCCAGGCCGCGCCGACATGAGCGATGCGTTTCTCCAGGAGAGTCTCGAGGAGCTGTACGAGCAGGGGCCGTGCGGGTACCTGCTGACGAACCTCAACGGCACGATCCTCCACGTCAACGACACGCTGCTGGCCTGGACCGGATACGACCGCGACGATCTCGTCGAGACCCGGCGATTCCAGGACCTGCTCACCCTCCCCGGCCGGTTGTTCTACGAGAACCAGTACTTCCCGCTGCTGCGGCTGCGGGGCTCGGTGAAGGAGGTCGCCTTCGACCTGCGGCGTGAGGACCGCGAGCCCCTGCCCGTGTTCACGAACTCCATCCTGCGGACCGACGCGGATGGACGGCCGATGCTGATCGCGAGCGCGATCTTCGACGCGACCGACCGGCGCTCCTACGAACAGGAGCTGCTGCGATCCCAGCAGCGAGCGGAGCAGCTGGCGGCGGTGGTCAGGATGTCGAGCGACGCCATCGTCAGCATGTCGGCCGACGGCATCGTCGAGACATGGAACGCGGGGGCCCAGCGGCTGTTCGGGTATCCGGCGCAGGAGATGGTCGGGGGCAACCTGCGCACGATCCTGTCATCCCCGGACGACGAGACGTGGCGAGAAACGATGGTCGAGCTGCGGCAGGGTCGTCCGGTGGTGCGCGACCTGTCGGGTCGCTGCGCGGACGGGAGCACGGTCGACGTGTCGGCCAGCTTCACGCCGCACACGAATCTGCTGGGGGAGCTGGGAACGGTCTCCGTGATCATGCGGGATATCGCGGAGCGTCGGGCGGTCGAGCAGCTGCAGCGCGAGTTCCTGGCGGTCACGACGCACGAGCTGCGCGGTCCGGTGACGGGCATCACGGGGAACGCCCAGCTCATGCGGCGACGCGGGGCCTACAGCGACCGGTCGGTCGACGCGATCATCACGCAGTCGGAGCGGCTGGAGCGCCTGATCGACGACCTGCTGCTGGCGTCCGAGATCCAGGCGGATCGCCTCACGCTGGCGATGGAGGCGACGGACCTGGTGGGCGCGACGCGCGCGGCCGTATCGCTGCTCGGTATTGGCCAGTCGCGCATCTGCATCGAGGCGCCGGACGAGCCGCTGCTGGTGTCGGCCGACCCGCTCCGGCTGGGCCAGGTGCTCACCAACCTGCTGACGAACGCGATCAAGTACGCACCGGGCGAGAGCGAGATCACCGTGCGGGTGACGGCCGGGACGGGCGAGGCATCGGTGGCGGTGGTCGATCGAGGGGTGGGAATCCCGCCGGAGAGTCTGCCGTACGTGTTCGACCGCTTCTACCGGGTGACGGACACGGCGGGATCGGCGCAGGGGCTGGGTCTGGGGCTGTACATCTGCCGCCGGATCATGGAGGCGCACGGAGGGCAGATCGAGTCCGACTCCCGGCCGGGCCAGGGCAGCACCTTCACGATCACCCTGCCACGCCTCTCCCACCCGCACGACTGAGCGAGAAACCGGCCTCGGAAAACGAACAGACTGTCGACCTTCTGGGCACGCTGGGAACCTGAACGGCTCGGGTTCGGAGCAAGCAAGCGGTGATCTTCAAGCAGAACAAAGGTTTAGGAAATGCGAAGGCACCATCTAATCATTGATTGACTGAAGCTCCAACTGATTAACACGCAAGTAATCACGCGCCAGGCCACCAAACTTGGAAGCAGCATTGACTTCTATTTGTTCTAGAAGTGACAGCGCTCGATCTCGATCCAGATATTGGAAACTCTGAGGCGCACGCTTGATGCCGACCGCGCTTTCCAAGGTCAGATGTTTGCAAGATCGATATACGTCGCGAATCAGAATGCCCGTTCCTGTGGAGTGGGAGTTGAAATACGATTCAAACTTTTCCCGATCAATTCCTGAAACGGCGGAAAATCGCTCCCACAGTCGGTCAGGACTCCCCGTCTGCTGACCATCTACCGAGAATGCCCCGATGACTGCACCTATTGGCTTGGTAGCGTACAGAATCACATGGGTTACATCTTGTGCAATAGGTTTTTTGCGGAACTCAACCCGCTTCTCGCCGGCAAGGATCGCTTCCGCATACTCGGGGTGGATCGATATCAGAGCTACTCGCCCAACCGCTCTCGAATCCATTCCACCCCCTCTTCTCTAACTCTTTGAATGCTCTGCGGGTGCTTTAGGAGTGCTCCTGCATCCCTCATGGCCGCTAGAGTCCAAGGCGGAGAGTTAACCCTGTCCAGTCGAAAACGTATAGCCAGCACGAGCCGTTTGTGGCACATGCGTTCTATTTCCTCCACTGAGTATACGGTCCTATTACCCACGAAGGAAATAACCGCGTCTGCTTGCGCTGAAACCAGGGTTGACTCGACTACACCAACTACAGTGACAACTGATTGACCTCCTGTACGCACAAAGAGCAGTGTGTCCCCAGGTTTGAGACGGCGATTCGGGGAATGGCTCAGGTACGCCTTGCCGATCGCATTTCCACATGCGTCTTGTCCTGGGAATAGCGAGCGCTGAGGTTCAGCCTCGGGAAACAGCCGACCATGAAAAATGGGCTTAACAGGAACAAAATGGGGATCCTGCAAACGTAACGAGCCTGGACCATAGGCAATGTTATGGTCCAATGGACTCAGGACCAACTGAAGTCTTGGCGACGTCGCTTTAACATATACATATTCTCCCCTTCTCGTCGTTTCGTCCGATATCCGCTCAAATCCAAACCCTTCCAGCCAGTCAATCAGGCGCTGTTTGTCAGGCAGGACTTCGAGATAGACCGTGGTGTACTGATTGCGTCGGGCATAGTCGATAGTTGCTTTGAGCAGAAGTTCTCCTCTACGCGAGCCGGAGTAGGGGGCTGCAACTTTGAACGTGCAAATCTTCAATGTTGCGTCGGGTAAACCATATGGCTCATGCGTCTCGGGCTTCAGAACGGCTACAGCTTGGGGATCGTCAGGTATCCCGATGGTTAGTACGTCCCGATGTTCACGAGCGACCTTAGAACGCCACCACTGCTCAAAATCATCATAATCCTCCTTCAAGTCATCGAATATACTAGATCCTATGCGGATTTGGTAACCTTTTACCGTCTGAATACCAGGTATAACAGATGGTTGATTAAGATAGAACCCAAATGTCTCAATGACATCCTGGAGACTAAATACGCGGTTCTGGTAACCAGCACGCGACGCTCGCTTCCGTAAATTGCTGTCTTGCGTAACAAGCCAGTCCGCTGCATCGACGGCCAAGGCCTGCAGGACTTCGAGATCAGCTCGATCATTCTTCGACAGATTGGGCGGAAAACCAGATCGGGCGGCCAACGTCAAGTCAAGAGTCATTTGCTCCAAGACTGTGTATCGCTGTAACTGCCTCTGCCTCTGGGAGCGGAGTTGTTCTGGCGCACTGAGAATATCCGCCCTGGTACCTTGAGATATAACGACTTCTACGCGCAACTGACCGGCAAGTCTCATGAACTCGGCTGCAAAGTGACTATGCTCATCGGGAGCTGCACCGATATTCTCAGCGGCAATAAACACATTAGTGTCAATAACAATCTTTAGTGGGAGACTTGGGCGGTTTGCCTTGCTTATCATTCCGCGCATCCGATCGAAAATTCTAACGCAAAGCAACACGACAAAAGTACGCTTTGATCCGACTGCAGTACGATCCCTCGCAGCATCGGCAGCTCTTGGACATGACTCAGTTTGGCTCTCAGTAGATTCTATAGCCCCACGATGGGATAGGGAACTAGCTAGGAGGATGATCGGGTCGACTCTACGAAGTCAGCCCGAACAATGTGCACATAGATGGAGTTTCAAAGATGGGAGGCATCGTTCGCCCGTCATTACCCGTTGGCTATATAGACTTTGTTAACACTCACCAGCTCACGCACTGGTTTTTCATCCCTTCCTCGTAAATGGTGCGGAACGTCGGCTCGCCGGACGTGGTTTGTCCTCACTTGGTTACTCGCGGGGTGCAGGCATCGGGTTTAGGCCGTTGAAGTCCTGCCGCCAGGGTAGCCATTGGGCGCGGATGACAACACGGGCATATGAGGCCGCCACAGGGTCGGCGCT
>Ga0180217_1004880_pt1 | contig 10385 bp, 8 predicted proteins | sample eDN3rd37CBELigOP_FD_128521 | JGI IMG/M metagenome (GOLD analysis project Ga0180217, IMG submission 128521) | Enriched Organic Plus compost microbial communities from Emeryville, California, USA - eDNA 3rd pass 37_C BE-Lig OP (version 2) (version 2) ... | reverse complement strand
CTGGTGTTTCTCGATCCGCCCTATGGACGCGGTCTTGCCGAACGCGCGCTGTCGTCGGCGCGTGAGGGCTCATGGCTTGCGCCCGATGCCTTGGTGATCGTGGAGGAGGCGGCCGATTCCGGTTTCGAGGCGCCCGAAGGTTTCGAGACGCTGGATCAGCGCACTTACGATGACACGATGCTGATGGTTTTGCGTTTCAACGCGCAGGATCGCGGCGCGCAACCTGTCCCGGCGTGACGTCGAACAGATCGGCGCGACCGGCGATGTCGGCGAAGGCGGCGGGATCGGCGCCGGTCATCCAGACCTGCGCATCGAGGCGCTCCAGCGCATCGTAAAGCGCGCGCCGGCGGCCGGGATCGAGATGCGCCACGACCTCGTCGAGCAGCAGCACCGGCGCATAGCCCGTCATCTCCGACAGCAGCGCGGCATGGGCGAGCACGAGGCCGATCAGCAGTGCCTTCTGTTCGCCGGTCGAGGCATCCTTGGCGGGCACGGCCTTCGGCGCGTAGATCACCGACAGGTCCGTCAGATGCACGCCGTCGAGCGTGCGGCCGGCGGCGGCGTCGCGGCCACGGCCCTCGCGCAGCACGCCACGATAGCAATCCTCGACCTCGACGGCGGGCCGCTCCAGCACCATGGTCTCGATCCAACCGTCCAGCGCGATATCGGCGGACGGAAATGTCTCGTCGCGACGGGCGGCGAGCGCGCCTTGCAGGCGGCGCACGGTCTCGGCGCGGCCGGCGGCGACCGCGACCGCGAGTTCGGCGGTCTCGTGCTCGACGGCGTCGAGCCAATGCGCGTCGGGGCGGGGATTTTCCAGAAGCCGGTTGCGCGAGCGCAGGCTGCGCTCGAGCGCGTTGACCCGTGAGCCGTGCTCCGGATCGACCGCCAGCACCAGCCGGTCGAGAAAGCGCCGCCGCTCGGAGCCCGGTCCCACGAACAGCGGGTCCATGGCCGGCGTCAGCCAGATCACGCGCAGATGATCGGCGAAGGCGGTGGCCGAGGACACCGGCTCGCGGTCGATGCGGCAGCGGCGCGCGGCCGCGTTCTCTCCGGGCGCGGGTTCGATGCCGGTGCCGAGCGTGGCCAGTCCCAGCATGCCCTCGACCTCGGCGGAGACGGCCCAGCCGCCGTCGCCCTCCGAACGCGCGATCTCGTCGAGCGTCGCGCGGCGCAGGCCCCGGCCGGGCGCTAGAAAGGAGATCGCCTCGATCAGATTGGTCTTGCCGGCGCCGTTCGGTCCGGTGAGCGCCACAAGACCGGCGCTCACCGCGAGCGATGCGGCGCGATAGCTGCGCATATTGGTCAGCGAGAGGCGGCGGATCGCGGCGGCGGTCATGACGCTGGCTGTACCACAGGCGCTAGAGCCGTTTCGGTTCTGATGGAATCAGAACCGCGGCTCTATCTGTTTGTTTGATCGCATTTTCTTCACGCGAACCGGTGCGCACTTCGCTCGAAAATGCTCTCAGTCCCCTCCCACACGGCAGAGGGTGCCAGCCTGAAGGTTACACCCGCATCGGCATCAGCACGTAGAGCGCGCCGTTGGCGTCCTTGTCCTCGATTAGCGTCGGCGAGCCCGGATCGGCGAGGCGCAGCACGGCGGTCTCGCCGTCGAGCTGGGCGGCGATGTCGAGCAGATAGCGGGAGTTGAATCCGATATCGATCGGGTCGGCCGTGTATTCGACCTCCAGCTCCTCGGTGGCGCTGCCGGAATCGGGATTGGTGACCGACAGTGTCAGCCGTCCGGAGGTCAGCGACAGCTTGACCGCGCGGCCGCGCTCGCTCGACACGGTGGAGACGCGATCGACGGCGGCCTCGAAATCCTTCTTGTCGACCACCAGCTCCTTGTCGTTGCCGGCCGGGATCACCCGCGCGTAATCGGGGAACGTGCCGTCGATCAGCTTGGAGGTCAGCACCACTTGGCCGATGGTGAAGCGGATCTTGGCCGGGGACAGCTCGATCCCGATCTCGGCCTCGGCGGTCTCGATCAGGCGCTGCACCTCGGCGACCGTCTTTCGCGGCACGATCACACCGGGCATGCCCGTGGCGCCCTCGGGAACCGGGACCTCGGCCTGGGCCAGGCGGTGGCCATCGGTCGCGACCGCGCGCAGCGTGGCCTCGGGGCCCTCGCCGGCGACATGGAGATAAATCCCGTTCAGGTAATAGCGGGTCTCTTCGGTCGAGATTGCGAACTGGGTTTTCAGGATCAGGCGCTTGAGATCGGCGGCCGAGAGCGAGAACCGGTGCGCCATGTCGCCGGCGGCGAGATCGGGAAAGTCGCTTTCCGGCAGGGTCTGGAGCGTGAAGCGCGAACGCCCGGCGCGGATCGCCAGCACTGCCCGGTCGCCGGCGGCTTCGAGCGCCACCTGGGAGCCGTCCGGCAGCTTGCGGACGATCTCGTAGAACATATGCGCGGGCACGGTGGTCGAGCCGCCCGGCGAGACCTCGGCGCCGATGCTTTCAATCACCTCGAGATCGAGATCGGTGGCCTTGAGGTTGAGCGCGGATTTATCCGCGCGCAGAAGCACGTTGGCCAGGATCGGAATGGTGTTGCGGCGCTCGACCACGCGATGCACGTGGCCCAGCGACTTCAACAGATCGGCGCGCTCGACGGTGACTTTCATGGCGGGGGCGCTTCACCTCGGAGACGATCGCCCGGGGCGGGCGATCCGAATTGTGTCCCGGCGGGGCCGGGGGGCCCCGAAGGTGGCGGGAAAGCGCCGCTTCCGCAAGGGAAACCGGTCGAACAATGGCCTCTATCCTAAGGATTCGGCCGGTCCGGTGGCCGCAGGGGGCTGAGAGAGGCGAAATCCAGCTCCCGAAACGATTACGCTTCGCTAAAGCTAGGTCTGGAGCGGATTCAACGTGATTGAAACACGCTCCAAGCGCGTCGCCTACTCCTGAAGCTGGCGCTTGAGGACCTCGATCTCGTCGGCCAGCATCGTGTCGCTGCCGACCAGACCCTCGATCTTGCGCACCGCATGCAGGACCGTGGTGTGGTCGCGCCCGCCGAAGCGGCGGCCGATCTCGGGCAGGGACCGCAGCGTCAGCGTCTTGGCCAGATACATGGCCACCTGGCGCGGGCGGACGACATTGGCGGTCCGGCGCGAGGAGAGAAGGTCGGAGCGGCTGACGTTGTACTGGCGCGCGACGATCCGCTGGATGTCCTCGACCTTGACCCGCTTGGGTTCCTGCGGCCGGATCAGGTCGCGCACCTCGCGCTCGGCCAGCTCCATGGTGATCGGCTGGCCGGTCAGCTTGGAATGCGCGAGCAGCCGGTTGATCGCGCCCTCCAGGTCGCGGCCGTTGTGAGTCACCGCGCGGGCGATATAGGCCAGCACCGGCATCGGAACCTCGAAGGTCGGATGGTAGTGCCGGGCGGCGGCGACGCGGGTCTTGAGGATTTCGAGCCGCAGCTCCTCGCCGAGCGAGCCCATCTCGACCACGAGGCCGCCGGCGAGCCGCGAGCGCACCCGGTCGTCGAGACTTTCGAGGTCCATCGGCGGCCGGTCCGAGGCGATCACCACCTGGCGGCCGGCGTCGATCAGCGCGTTCAGCGTGTGGCAGAACTCGGCCTGGGTGGATTTGCCTTGCAGGAATTGCAGGTCGTCGATCACCAGAACGTCGATGCCGCGCAAGGCCTCCTTGAAGGCGAGCGCCGTCTGGGTGCGCAGCGCCGAGACGAAGCCGTACATGAACTTCTCGGCGGTGAGATACAGCACCTTGCGGTCGACGCCGTTGTTGCCGGCCCAGGTGATGGCCTGGAGCAGGTGGGTCTTGCCCAGGCCCACGCCGGCATGCACGTAAAGCGGGTTGAACATCACCGGCTCGCCGCGCCGCGCCACCGCCACCTGCTTGGCGGCGGCATGGGCCAGCGTGTTGGAACGGCCGACGACGAAAGTGTCGAAGGTCAGCCGCGTGTCGAGCGGCGAGCCGCCGAGCGCATCGTGGCTGGTGGCAACCTGACCGAAGCCCACGCGCAAATCGTGGCCGTCGACGCGTGGCCGCAGATCGCGCGCCGGTTCGGGCGTGGGGGCGGCCACCGGCTTGGTTGCATTGGAGCGGATCACGGCGCTGCGGACAGACAGCTCGATCCGTTCCACCTCGGCCCGCTCGGCCTGCCAGCAGGCCAGCACCCGCTCCATGTAATGCGACTGAATCCAGCTCTTGAGGAAGCGTGTCGGAACCGAAAGGCAGGCGGCGCCGTCCTGCACGCGCTCAAGTTCCATGCGTGCGAACCAGCTCGTGAAAATGTCCTCACCCACTTCGGCGCGCAGTCGGCCTTTTACGCGCATCCATGGATCCTGCTCGTCAGTCATTCCAAAGTTCTCTTCTCTATTTCGATAGGGTGGCGCCAAACGGCGGAGACAATCGGATGAAATCGGCAGACACCTATTCTGCCGAGCCGAGAAGCCCGGTTGCACGCGCTGGCGATGAAACAGTCAGATCAAGCGATGCCTGGATCGGCTCAATTCAAGCGGTCAGGCATGGGGCGGCTCTGTGGGCCGCATCCGCGCGCGTCCGGCACGGACGCAAAGCTCGCGGTCAAAGGGCCGGCGACCACGGGGGTGGCTGCGACCGGCGCCGGCAAGCGGGGGCTTGCAAGCGAACAATGGACGGTAAAGAGGTTAGACATGGCTCGCGTCGCCACGATGGCCACCGGTGTTCGATATTCGAAGAATAGCGCTTCAGACCGTGTCGTCATCAATACCCCCTCCTCCGTCGCGAACCGCGCGACGGCTGTGTACCACCAACCTGTGTCCGTACAGTGCCTCGTCGATCACGTGCCACCATCCGCAATAGGGCCGCAGCGGTGCAAACGCGATCCAAAGGACGTCTTCATCAGGCCGGTCAGATACACAACAATCTGGGTGGCAGAAGCAAGACCAAGTTCGTCTGGATTTCAAACTTGGATCGGATCCAAACTTGGCTGGACTGCATTCTGTTTTTCCTGGCCGATGCGATCCTTTGCAATCAAGTTTGCGAGTGACGCCATGAACAGGAAAAACTTAGCACGCGCTCCGTTCGACACAATGATGAATGCCGCGCAGGGCCCGTCATCCGGCGATCACCTGGCGTGTGGTTGCCATCACGCCTGTGAATAATTCAACACCAAAGCCTTGAACCATCGCTGAGATTCGACAAGCCAATCCCTGTGTCGAGCCATCGGATCGGTGGACTCCGAAACGGAGCCGATCGTCGCGCGACGCCGCGGTTTTTTGACTCGTCGCCATAGCTATCCACACAACCCATTCTGTCACATGACATTTTCATGTCCGAAAATAAGGGTAGCCCATCCGGGCGCCGCGACTGGAATCGCGCCCGGTGCTGAATCGCGGCTATCGGTATGAATACGTATGGACCATCTCTGATGATGGCTTGTGGCATCGGCGGCACAGGCGAATTGCCGCGCGTGATGTCGTGATCGCGCGCTGCGAAGCGCGCGCGGTCGGCGTGTGATCTGCAAGTGATCTGCGAGACTTGCCGATGAGGGCAAAAGAGCGTTACGCGACGGCGGCGTGACAAAACGATGCGTGCCCCGCGCCACGTTCACGCCGGCGTCTTCCAGCGCGACGGCCTTTGGCGTGACCATGATATGAAAGATGACAGTCTCTACGCGCGGCGCCGTCGCCTGGATGACGTGCGCGCGATCGGTGAAGGCGCGCGAGCGCGCCGGATGCCGGGCGCCGCTCAAGCCCGTTTCATGGCAATGACACGCGACCGCGCCGTCGCGTTTTGTACCCAAGGCTTATGGCCAAATCCGGTGGCCATGATGGGCGACCGTGACGCGCAGCCAAACCTCCGACGACGATCCATGAACCAGGATACGTGATCAGGTTCTTGACTGAGACTCTTGACCAAGATTCTTGGCCAGGAATCGCGATCAAGACCCATGGCCTCGACACGCAAACGAAACGCCGCCGGGAACCGGCGGCGTTCAAGCGCGGCGATGCGAACGAGGATGCGCTATTGCGCGGCGATCTTCGCGATCGCCTTGGTCAGGCGGGAAACCTTGCGGCTCGCCGCGTTCTTGTGAAGCTGGTTGGTCTTGGCCGCCTTCATGAGCTGCGGCTCGGCGGTCTTCATCGCCTCGAGCGCGGTCTCGCGGTTGCCGGCGGCGATCGCCTCCTCGACCTTGCGCACGGCGGTGCGCATCCGGGAGCGGCGGGCCTTGTTGACGGCGGTGCGCCGGGCGATCTGGCGGACGGCCTTCTGGGCTGACTTGGTGTTGGCCATGAACTCATAAATCCTGGCGCATGATCCCGGACCAGGACGGCGCTCGGCCGCGGGTTCCGGACGTTTCATGCTCGAATGGGATCGAGCGGCGGGACGCCCCCGCCACCAGCGGGCCGCTTATAGTGAGCCTGTGCCGGCCCGTCAACGGCCGGCGCGCTCAGGCGCCCCGGATCCGGTCGTATTCGGCGGTGACGGCGGCCCGGTCGGCCTCCGGGAACGGCGCCAGCGGCGGCTTCACCCGGCCGATGGCGGCGTCGCGGTGAATGTGCCCTAGGAGCGCCTTCACGCCCGGGACCAGGGCCTTGCCGTCGAACAGCTTGCGGATGCTGACGGCGGCGTCGAGCGCGGCCTGGTCGCCGGAGGACCAGCCCCGCTGGCAGAGGTCGGCGTTCAGGTTCGCGGTCGCCGAGATGCAGCCGGCGAAGGCGCCGGAGCGGGCCTCCAGCAGGACCGCCTCGGTCGAGGGGAACACGTCGAAGTCCGAGGAGATGGCCGCCGCCGCCTTCGCATAGGCCATGTCGCCCGAGGAATCCTTCAGGCCGACGATCCGGCCCTTGTGGGCGTCGAGCAGGCGCTTCACGAGGTCGACGTGCCAGTGCAGGCCCGATTGCTGCGGGTAGTGGTAGCGGTAGAGCGGGATCGCCGGGGTGGTGACGGCTGCGACGATGGTGTCGATATAGGCGACGAGCCCGTCGTCCGGCACACCCTTGTAATAGAACGGCGGCAGGACGAGCGCGCCGGCAAAACCCAGCGTCGCGGCATGGCGGGTGAGCGCCACGGCGTCGGACATGGCGGCGGCGCCCGTGCCGACCATCATGCGGTCGAGCGGCAGGCCGGCGTCCCGGTAGGCGTCCATCACCCGCTTGCGCTCATCGAGGGAGAACGAGGTTGCCTCGCCGGTCGTGCCGAGGACATTCAGTCCATCGCAGCCGTTGTCGAGCAGGAAGCGCGCGAGCTTCGTGGCCTTCGCGAGATCGGGCGAGCCGTCGTCGGCAAGGGGGGTGGCGATGGCGGCGATCACGCCGCGCAGGCGCTTTGCGGTCATGGATACTCCCGGTCGTCGGTTCAGAGCATGATCCCGGAAAGTGGGAACCGGATTCCGGACCGGATCATGCTCCCAGTTCATGGTCCCGTGAAAGCTTAGCCGCTGACATTGAACGCGGCGAGCGCGGCCATGTTCACGAGCTGCGAATCCTTGGCGCCGAGCGGCACGATCTGCACCGGCCGGTCGAGGCCGACCAGGATCGGGCCGATGACGGTGGCGCCGCCCAGCTCCTGAAGCAGCTTGGTCGAGATCGAGGCCGAATGGGAGGCCGGCATGATCAGGATGTTGGCCGGCCCGGTCAGGCGCGAGAACGGATATTGCGCCGCCAGTTCAGGGTTCAGCGCGACATCGGCGGCCATTTCGCCGTCATATTCGAAATCGACGCGGCGGCGGTCAAGAAGCTGCACCGCCTCGATCACCCGCTGGGAGCGCTCGCCGGCCGGGTGGCCGAAGGTCGAGAAGGACAGCATCGCCACGCGCGGCACGTAGCCCATGCGGCGCGCCACGCCCGCCGCCTCGACGGCGATGTCGGCGAGCTCGGCCGCGGTCGGCATTTCGGTGATGGCGGTGTCGGCGATCAGCACCGGCTGGCCGCGCGACAGGATCATCGACAGGCCCATGACGCGATGGCCGGGCTTATGGTCGATGACGCGGCGCACGTCGTCGAGCGCCACGGAGAAGTTGCGGGTCACGCCCGTCACCATGGCGTCGGCGTCGTCCAGCGCCACCATGCAGGATGCGAAGATGTTGCGATCCTGATTGACCATGCGCTGGCAGTCGCGGAACAGCTGGCCCTGCCGCTGCAGGCGCTCATAGAGGTGGGTCGCGTATTGCGAGGTGCGGGTCGAAAGCGCGGCGTTGGTGATGCGGATGCGATCGCCAAGCTCCACGCCGAGCTGCTTCGCGGTCTGGCGGATCGGCTCCTCGCGGCCCACCAGGAGCGCGGTACCCAGGCCCTGCTGCGCGAAGCTCGCGGCCGCGCGGATCACCTGCTCCTCCTCGCCCTCGGCGAAGACGACGCGCTTGGGTGAGCGGCGCACCAGATCGAACACGCGCTGCAACACGGCGGCGACCGGATCGCGCCGCGAGCGCAGCGCCTGCCGATACTTCTCCATGTCCTGGATCGGCTTGCGGGCGACGCCGGTGTCCATGGCGGCCTTGGCCACCGCCGGCGGCACCTGGGAGATGAGGCGCGGGTCGAACGGCACAGGGATGATGTAGTCGGGACCGTATTTGGGCCGGGCGCCGTAAGCCGCGGCCACGTCGTCCGGCACGTCCTCGCGCGCCAGGGCGGCCAGCGCTCGGGCGGCGGCGATCTTCATCTCCATGTTGATCGAGGTCGCCTGCACGTCGAGCGCGCCGCGGAAGATGTAGGGGAAGCCCAGAACGTTGTTGATCTGGTTGGGATAGTCGGACCGGCCGGTGGCCATGATCGCATCGTCGCGGACCTCGGCGACCTCCTCGGCGGTGATCTCCGGGTCCGGGTTGGCCATCGCGAAGATGATCGGCTTGGGCGCCATCGAGGCGACCATTTCCTTGGTCACCGCGCCCTTGACCGAGAGGCCGTAGAACACGTCGGCTCCCTTGAGCGCCTCGGCGAGCGTGCGCGCGGAGGTCTTGGCCGCATGGGCCGACTTCCACTGGTTCATGCCTTCCTTGCGGCCCTCGTAGATCACGCCCTTGGTGTCGCAGAGGATGATGTTCTCGCGCTTGAAGCCAATCGAGCGCAGCAGCTCCAGGCAGGCGATGCCGGCGGAGCCCGCGCCGTTGCAGACGATCTTGGTGGTTTCCATCGTGCGGCCGGTCAGCTCCAGCGCATTCAGGAGGCCGGCGGTGGCGATGATCGCCGTGCCGTGCTGATCGTCATGGAACACCGGCACGTCGAGCAATTCGCGCAGCTTCTGCTCGATGATGAAACACTCGGGCGCCTTGATGTCCTCGAGGTTGATGCCGCCCCAGCTCTTGCCCAGCACCTTCACGCAATTGATGAATTCCTCGGGGTCCTCGGTCGAGACCTCGAGGTCGATGGAATCGATGTCGGCGAAGCGCTTGAACAGGACCGCCTTGCCCTCCATCACCGGCTTGGCGGCCAGCGCGCCGCGGTTGCCGAGGCCCAGGATGGCGGTGCCGTTGGTGATGACGGCGACGAAATTGCCCTTGGTGGTGTAATCGTAGGCTTTCGCCTCGTCCTCGGCGATGGCCAGGACCGGAACGGCGACGCCGGGGGAATAGGCCAGCGACAGGTCGCGCTGGGTGGCCATCGGCTTGGTGGCGACGATTTCCAGCTTGCCGGGGCGGGCACCGGCGTGGAAGTCCAAGGCCTCCTGATCGGTGAAGGTCGGCCGGTTGCCGTTCGATGTCGTCGCCATTGTCACTCCGTGGTGTCGGCCGTAGAGAACTGTCGCGATTGTTGCCAGGAACCCATGCCGGCTGCATGACGGAAAGGCAAGAGAGATCGGGTGGCGATCGGGCATGGAAGCTCTGGCGTCGCCGCGCCGGTTCGCGCATTGAACGCCGCGACCAGCCGCGCTATCTCCGGGTGGCGGCCCTAAGGCATCCCGCCGGATCAATCCGATGCCGACGCTTCGGTCAACGTCCTCCCGGTCCACGCTCTGGACGATCCTCCGGCCCAGTCCCTTGGCCCCCAGTCCCTTGGCCCCGACATGATCCGATTTGTCTTTCGTTTCGTAGGTGTGATGCTCCTGGCGCTAGCCTTCCTTCTGCTCGTCTATGACGGCATGAAGTCGATCGCCGACGGCCGCCTCTATTTCACGGCCTTGGGACCGCTCTGGCTGGAGTTGAACGCCGCGAGCCACGACAGCATGCGTGGCCTGGTCGAGCAGCAGGGTGCGGGGCTTTGGGCGATGATGGTCGAGCCGGTCTTGAGCCAGCCGGCCTTTGCGATCTTCGCCGTCCTGGCGGGTCTTCTCATCCTGATCGGCCGCCGCAAGCGGCGGCTGATCGGTTACGCGCGAGACTAAAAACCCTATTTCTCCGCCGGCTTCCCGCTGTCCGGGGCGGTCGTGTCAGTGGCCTTCAATGCTTCGGCGCCGGCCTGGCCGATCTTGCTGTTCTGGCTGGCGAGCGAGCCGGCGACGCCGAT
>Ga0180217_1004879_pt1 | contig 10386 bp, 9 predicted proteins | sample eDN3rd37CBELigOP_FD_128521 | JGI IMG/M metagenome (GOLD analysis project Ga0180217, IMG submission 128521) | Enriched Organic Plus compost microbial communities from Emeryville, California, USA - eDNA 3rd pass 37_C BE-Lig OP (version 2) (version 2) ... | reverse complement strand
CGAAGTCGTCCATGACTCGGGCCCCTTCGCTCACGGTTCGGAGTCCGCTGCGGCTGATCAACTGGAGGAGCTTTTCCACCCAGACCGGGTCTTCCCACGCCTTCGGATAGCCCGTGAGGACGCGGCGCTGCTTGGCGGCGGGAATCTCGGCGATGATTTCGTGGAAGCGGCGCTCCTCGTCGCGGATCACCTCCCCCAACGAAAGAGAGCCGCACCCGGGCTCCAGCCCGGCGGCTTCGCAGAGTTCGTCGCGGCCAAGGAGAAGCTCGATCGCCAGCCCCGTGTTGAGGCGGCGGTTTTTTTGGGCGGCGTCCTCCGCCGTTACGACGACCTCCTTGAGCCGCTCGGCGGGGATTTCGCGGTAGTTGCGGACGATCTGGTCGAGCGCGGCGACCTGCGCCTTGATTTGCCGGGCGGAAGTGAATGCCGCCAGCAATTCGTCCGCGTGCGAGATCGCCTCCTCGCGGAGCACGATCGCTTCAGTTTTCTTGGCGGGAAGCGCGATGTGGCCATCTTTCTTGAGGATCTTTTTCGTCCCCTCCCACCAGCGCTTGAACTCGGTTTCGTTGAAAATTTCGCCGGAGAGGGCTTGCGCGATCTGTTCCTGCGTGGCCTTGCCGCCGTGGCTGCGGAGGACGATCCGCACGAGTTCCCCGGGGTTCTCCCGGGCCAGCGCCTTCACGGCGTCGGTCTTTACCGTCTTCTGGACGAGAATGTGATCCTCGGGCAGCGGCACGAGCGATTCCGCAGCGTACTGGAGCTGCATCGTGTGACCCTTTTTGGTTTTGAAATCGATGACAACCTGGTTGAGCAAAAAATCGACCTGCGCGATCTGCCCGAAACCCCAGCTCTTGTGCAGGCAGTAAACGCCGGGCGGGAGGCCTTCCAGGGCTTTGGCGGCTTCCGGGGTGAGCTTTCCCGCTTGTACGGCTTTTTCGATTTCGGCTTCCATAGGAACTGACAACATAAGGAAGGCTTTCCCGCTTGGCTAATGAAAATTCAGGGGGGGACGGCCCTGGGGGATGGCGGCCCCCGGCATCGGAAGAATATTTTCTCCGGCAAGGTTGGACGCAGGCCCTAACGCAAAGCTAAGGTAACGCAAAGCGGCACGATGACCGAACCCCACGAAACCCGGCTCTCCGAAGACCTCAGCGCCCTGCTGAGCGAGGGGCGTCCCATGACGCTGGGGGACATCGAAGCCCGTCTGCGGGGCCGGGGTTTCGCGCTGATCATCATGCTCCTTTCGGTGCCTTTTCTCATCCCGAATATTCCCGGGCTTTCCACTCCGTTCGGCGCGGCCATCGCCCTCATGGGATTACGGATCGCCGTCGGTCGTAAACCGTGGCTGCCGCAGTTCGTTCTCCGGAAGGAACTCTCATGGAACAGGCTTGAAAAGATCATCGGGGTTCTGCTCAAGATCTCCCTGCGGATGGAGAAGATTGTCCGCCCGCGGATGCACTTCCTCCAAGGCCCGTGGATGCTGAACCTGATAGGCGTGGGGATCGGCATCGGCGGCTTCTTCCTCCTGCTCCCGTTTCCGTTTCCCCTCTCCAACACCTTTCCGGCGTTCTCGATCCTGCTGCTTGCGGCGGGCATGATGGAACGTGACGGGCTGGTGGTGCTGGCGGGATATTTGATGGGCATTTTCTCCTGCGCTTATATCGCCGCGTGGATTTTCCTGACGAAGGCGGGCTTCGCCTGGCTGCATAGTTTTCTCTAGCCTTCTCCCTGCCCGCCCCCATTCCGGGCACACAGCCACCGCTCCCTGTGAAGCCGAACCGGCTCATGACAGGGGGTATGTCAAGTCTGTATTCCAGAGACAATTGCCAGCCGCATCAACCGCGCTACACCACGGGGTCTGCGGGAATCGCGGGGCGGATCGAGCGGTTTCTTCTCGTCGGGGTCGTCGGCCTCGGGGTGAACCTCGCGGCGCTCTGGTTGCTGCATGGCTGGCTCGCCGTGCCGTTGAGCCCGGCGGCAGCCGTCTCGATCCTCCTCTCGATGGTTGCCACGTTCGTGCTCAACGAACTTTGGACGTGGGGCGACCGGCAGCGGCGCAGTCCCCTTCCCGCGCGAGTGGCCTTTTACTCTGCCATCAACGGCACGGGGATGCTCATCAACTGGCAGCTGCTCCTCTTTTTCCATCATCACGGGCAGCACTACCAGGTCGCGAACCTTCTCGGCGCGGCCACTGCCGCAGTCTGGAATTTCCTCCTCAACAATTTTCTGACATGGCGCACATGAACCGGGAAGAACCAGAGCAAACCGGCTATAGCCGCACCGGGCGGGTCAATGGAACAGGACAGACCGGGGAGACCGCCGAAACGGGCGGCGGCGAGGTGAAGCGCGACGAAGCGGCTCCCGCGCCACTGCCTGCTGCTCCGGCATCTTCGCCCGCCCCGGAACACGCTACGCCTTTGGCCGAAGCGACATTCTTTACCCGCTCGCGGCTTTCCGGTGTCGGGCTTGCCCTTCTGGCGGGGCTCTGCCTGACGTTGATCCAGCTTGCCGCCGCTCTGAGCGTCGCCCCGGGTTCGAACCTGGCGGAACGCTATTACTCGCTCTTCCAGCACGACAGCTTCTGGTTCGAGAACATCATGGTGCGCGGCTATGTCAGCACCGTTCCTCCCGCGCCATACAAGTCGTACGATGTTTCCAATGTCGCCTTCTTCCCGGCGTACCCGTATCTCGCGGGATGGATGCTGGAACGGCTTGACCTCGACACGCGGGAAGCCCTGCTGTTGACCTCGCAGCTCGCGGCTTGGCTGTTCTGGAGCTACGCGGCGGCCCTGCTGCTTCGTTGGCGCACTCCGTGGCCGGCGGCGGTGGCGGTGCTCGGTGTCATCGGCACACACCCGGCGGCCTTTTACCTGGTGGCCGCCTACTCGGAAGCGCTCTTTCTCGCGGCGCTCGTCGGGTTTCTTTTCTGGTCTTCCCGCGCCGGGGCAGGTTCGGCCATCCTCGCGGCGGCGCACGGCTTCTGCATGACGGCAACGCGGATCGTCGGCATTCCGTGCGTGGCCGCGGCGGGCGGAGGCGACCGAGGTTTCTTCCGCCGCCTGGAACGGCGGATCTGGATCGGCTTTGTCTCCCTGCTCGGGGCCGCACTGTTCTTCGCCCTTTGCCAGGGGCGGTTCGGCTCGTGGGATTTCTATATGCAAACCCAGCAGGCCGGGTGGGGGGTAATGCCGGAGTACCTCGAACCGCTGCGCCTGGAGAACTACACGCATATCGCCCCGGACTGGACGGAGCCGCGCGAAGTCGCCGAGTTCAGCCTTGCGGTGACGCTCTGGATGGCCGTCGCCCTTGGCGCGGCGGAGGTCGCCGCGCGCCGGCAGGCACAGCGGCGCGGGATCTCCAGCGGCTTCATGCAGCGCCTTCCCTTCTACTTCTGTGCGGCCGTCGTCTTCTACGTCTCGATGGCGGGCGTTGCTTCCGTCGCCTTCGAAAGCATGATCCGCTACCAGTTCTGCACGTATGCGCTCGCCGCGCTGGCGGCGGCCCATCTTCTGGCCTGCGTCCCGCCCCGTTCGAAGGCGGTCCGGGCGGTGCTCTGGGCGCTCGCGGCGCTGCTGATCGCCGCGGGGGCCTATCTGCAGGCGTACTACGCCGCCGTCTTTACCAGGGGAGGCTGGTTCGCATGAATAACAACGGGCATTCCACAACCACGGTGGCGATCATCGGCGCGGGGCCCGCCGGGCTGACAGCCGCCTATCTCCTGGCCCGGCGCGGCGTGGACGTGACCGTGTTCGAAAGCGATCCCTCGGAAGTCGGCGGCATCGCGCGGACAGTCAAACACAACGGGTTCCATTTCGACATCGGCGGCCACCGGTTCTTCTCAAAGTCCGCCGAGGTGGAGGCGCTCTGGCGGGAAATCCTGCCGGATGACCTGCTGGAGCGCCCCCGCTCTTCGCGCATCTACTACGATGGCAAGTTCTTCGCCTATCCGTTACGTCCGGCGGAGGCGCTGATGAACCTCGGCGTGGCGAACTCGGCGCTCTGTGTCTTCTCCTGGCTCAAGGCGCAGGCGTTCCCGGTGCGAAACCCGGCGAACTTTGAAGAGTGGGTGAGCAATCAGTTCGGCCGCCGTCTTTTCTCGATCTTCTTCAAAAGCTACACGGAGAAGGTCTGGGGCATGAACTGCCGGGAGATCTCGGCGGACTGGGCCGCCCAGCGCATTCAGGGGCTTTCACTAGGCAAGGCGATCCGCAACGCGCTTTTTCCCGGCAATGGAAACGGCAACGGAAACGGCGAGGTGATCAAGACCTTGATCCATTCCTTCCGCTACCCGAGGCGGGGGCCGGGAATGCTCTGGGAGGCATGCGCGGAGAAAGTGCGCGCCAATGGCGGCCGTATCCTCATGGGCGAGACGGTCACGGGCTGCACCTACGATGGCGAACGGTGGCGGGTTCACCATGCGAACGCGCAAAACCGGGGTGGCGGGATGATCGAAGCCGATCACGTGATTTCTTCCGCGCCCATTCCCCAGCTCCTTGACGGGCTGAACCCCCGGCCCTCTCCCACGGCGCTCGAGGCGGCGGCGGCGCTCCGATACCGCGATTTTCTGACGGTTGCCGTCATGCTGCCCGACCGTGGTCTCTTCGACGACAACTGGATCTACATCCATGACCCGTCGGTGAAAGTGGGGCGTATCCAGAATTACAAGTCGTGGTCGCCAGAGATGGTTCCCGACCCCGCCATGACCTGCTACGGCCTGGAATACTTCTGCTTCGAAGGGGACGGCCTTTGGGATTCCAGCGACGAGGCGCTGATCGAACTGGCGCAACGGGAGCTGATCCAGATCGGCCTTGCCCGGCCCGGCGAGATCGTGGACGGGAAGGTGGTGCGGCAGAAGAAGGCGTACCCGGTCTACGACGACGGTTACGCGGAGAGAGTCCAAGCCATCCGCGGCGAGATCGCACGCTCCTACCCCCGCCTCCATCTCGTGGGCCGCAACGGGATGCACAAATACAACAACCAGGATCACGCCATGATGACGGCGATGCTCTGCGTGGAAAACATCCTGGCGGGGCGTGAAATCTACGACCTGTGGGCGGTCAATCAGGATGCCGAGTATCACGAAACAGCCTCCGGCGACGACGCGCGGAGCGGCGCGAGCGGTCTGCGCCAGGTCCCCCGCCCCGCCTGAACAGACACGGTTTTGGGTAAGCAATAACAAGAAAGGAAAACACACACGATGAAAACGAAACACATGATCAGCATGTCGCTCTTCGCCCTGGCTTCGGCGTTCCTCACGGGATGCGCCACTTCGCCCGTCGGCGAATGTCCGTCCGAGTGCCCGGCGCCCGTCAGCGAGATCGTCGAACCGGTGAACGCCTGCCCGGCTCCCGTTCACGAGCGGATCGAGTACCGGACGCTCAGGTCGAACTGCTACTGAGCCCCTCCCGCCTGCCGCGCCGGGCGGCCGTGTCACAACATGGCAGGCCAGCGCGGAAAGGCATTCCGGCTCGAAAAGGTACGCACGTCGCCTTCGTCTCCGCCCCCGGGGACGGAGGCGTGCACAAACCTGGAAAGGAAGCCAAGAATGACCAGAAGCAAGACAGGACGAACCCTGCCCATCCTCGCGATGGGGCTTCTTCTGGCCGGGTGCGCGACTTCGCCCGTGGGCGAACTTGCGGTACCGGTCGAGGAATCATGCGTTGCGCCGATAGGCGCTCGGGAGTACCGCCCCCCCATGTGGTTGCGCCCCAGCAACTACCCGGTGACGAGGCGGTTCCTGCCGGTAAGCGGCGGCGGGCAGTTCCCGCTGCTGACAGGAAACACACAGTATGACCCGGGTATACGGGTCAGACCCTACTATCGCCCCTGGAGCGTCGAACCGGTGGGCGAACGAATCTACTATCGCCAGCCCCTTTGGGGAGGGCGCATCTACGACGCACTGACGAGAAGCTGGGAGCGTTGCTCCCCGTTCGAGCCCGTTTCCCTCACGAGCCCGTCGGAGTGGTGGTAACCGCCGGAATCCGGCGCAACAGAAATACAGGCTGCGGGGCCCCGCCGCACGCCTTGGAGGAAACAACAATGAGAGGAAATGGAATGATTGGGGTCGGGCTTCCGCTGCTGGCGGGAGCGTTGTTCCTGACGGGATGTGCATGCCCCGTCGGGGAGTGTGAAATCGTCGGCGAGTCGATCCAGACAAGCTGCCCGGGCGTGTACCGCACGCGCATCGTCCGCCGGATCGAACCGGTGGGCGAGTCGTGCCTCGTCCGGAGCCAGCCGCTCTGCATTACCTCGCCGGGCGACCGGTACTTCAATCCGATGACAAGGGGCTGGGAACGCCCGTGGCCCTGGGGGCCTTACGACACGGCAAACTGGCGGTGAACTCCGCCGGGAATGCCGCTCGGGCGAGCGGACCGGTCCGCCAAAACAAGGCGGGCCGGTTCGTTTTTGTTTTTCCGTTTGTGTACCGGGGTGATCAATAGGCGGTATTCGGTGGGCGGATCATCTGGAGCACCGTCTGCCAAACAATCCTGACATCGAGGAAAAACGACCACGCTTCAATATATTCGATGTCGCACTCCACCCGTAGGATGATGTCCTCGCGCGCTGCGGCTTCGCCGCGAAAACCGCGAATCTGCGCCAGGCCGGTGAGCCCGGGCTTCACGAAACGGCGGATGCCGTAACTGCTCATTTTTTCCGCGAAGATCTTGTCGTGCTGGAGCATGTGCGGGCGCGGCCCCACCAGGCTCATGTGCCCGAGGAGGACGTTCAGGAACTGCGGAAACTCATCAAGGCTGAACCGGCGCAGAATCCGCCCCGCGGGGTAGATGCGGCCATCGCCCCGCGTGGCCTGTGCGGCGGAATCGCACTGGTCCGCGTACATCGTCCGAAACTTGAAAATGGTGAAGTGCCGGTTGTCGATTCCCGAGCGGGTCTGGAGGAAGAAGAGCGGCCCCGGTGCCTGGAAACGCTGGAAGAGCCAGACGGCCAGCGTCATCGGAGGCAGGATAAGGCCGACTACCGCGAGGCTTACCACGAGGTCGAACGCCCTCTTGACCGCGCGGTTGACGAGGTTCTGCAACGGCTCCTGCCGCAGCTCGATGAGGTCGACATTGTCGCAGCGGAAATAGGAGAGCCGCCGCTGGAGGAAAAGATCGAGGTCGTTGACCAGCGAGACGCGGCAGCCGCGCGCTTCCGCAAGGCGCATCCACCCGCCGAGCACGCGCCGGTCGCGCGGGCTCCCGATAATGAAAATGTTCCCGATCTGGTGCTGGTCGAGCACGCACTCGAGATCCTCCGGGTTCCCGAGCTTTGGCATCCCCTCGGGAAGCTCCGACGGATCCGCCTCCGTGATGATGCCGACGGTTTCGAACCCGAACAGGCGCGCCTTGGAAAGGAGCGTCTGCACGTTGCCGATCTCCTTCGGCTGGCCAACGAGGACGAGCCGCTGGTGTTGATGCCGGAGGAAGAAGCGGAAAAGATCGAGGGCGAAATAGCGGCTGAAGATCACCAGCACGACGTACGCAGCCGGGACGTAGGTAAACAGGAAGTGGCGGGCGATGACGTGCGGGTCGGTCATCGCCAGGAAGCCCGCCGTGATCACGGCGGCAACAAGGAGGTGCGGGGCAACAAAGCGATGGCTTTCCAGAATGCCCGAGGTGACGGAAAGCACGTCGTTTTGCCGCGACTGCAAAAACGAGATCTGCACCCCGAAGACGATCGCCAGGTAATAGGTGAAATAGTTGGAAGCTTCCATGCCGGGATGAGGCGCAACCTTCGCGAGCGTCAGGTAGTACGCCCAGAACAGTGCCGTCAGCAACAGCAGCACCGCCGTTTGGTAAGACTTGATGAGGCCCAGTTCTCGGTGTTGGAACATAGATGGATGTTCGAGACCCTTGATCGAAACCCCAAGGTCAAAACCGGAGGGTCCACCCCACGCCCGTGATATTGCTGATGTAGTTCGCTCCCTGCGAGTCGCCGAAGCGTTGCTGGATGTTATTGAAGGCGAACAGCTCCCACATCTTCGATACGGCCAAGGATACCGAGAGGCCGCCCTGAAGGAAACAGAAATCCCCCGTTTCGGGCGAGGTATTGGCCATCTTTTCCACATAGCCTCCCTTCACATGCATCTTGATGTCGGTTGTCCCGAAAAGGCGCACCAAGGCGTACGATTCGATCCCGGTTTCGATATCGAGGTGCAGCCGGTCAAACGTCACGGTGGCAATGGAGCGATAGCCGCGCAGCACGAACGCTGTGTTGTCGTTCCAGTGATAGCTTCCAGTCACATCGAAAACGGGGGTAGCCAGCGCCCCCTTGCCGGCCACTTCCCGGGAAAACTGGCGGAACTGCATCCCGCCCCGCCCCTCGAACTTGAAATGATAGGAGGGGCGAAACGAGGCCTGCCCCTGAAGGACGTAGTAGGTTTGGTGCCCGAAATCCGCGTTCACCCGGCCCACCTGCACCGAAGGGCCACCCCCGATTGCATCGTTCCAGCGGTAGTTACCCGAAAGCAGGAGCGCATTTTCTGTGGCAGAGCCGCCGGGATCGGCCTGGTCATCGCGGGCGGTGTAGTCGAAGAAGAGGCTGAACTTAGGGCTCGCCGCGTAGCTTCCAAAAAACCGGCCGAGGAGGCTCCGCGCTTCGGTAAACCCTTCGCTGTTTACGAAAAGGCCGCTCTGCGTCAGGTAGACGACATCGCTTGCCAGTTCGAGCTTCGAAAAAGGATAGCGAAGGTTGAAGACGAGGCTTTCGTCCCAGCTATTCATCCCCTCGTAGGTGGCGTACCGGATCAGCGTTGGCCGATAGAGAAGGCTTGCGAGCCCCCTCGTACCGGTTTCGACGACCACGCTCGGCTGAAAGATGGTGTACGCATCGCCGACGGGATGGTCGCGGCTGCCGAATACGTTGGTGTTGTAGGCGAAGCTTTGAGTGGCCTCAAAGGCGGTACGCACGGGGCCAAGCCGCAGCCGCCGCGCCTTTTCCTTCTCAAAGACCAGGCGCGGTTCCGGCACCGCTGGGGTCGTCCGGTTGATCGTGCCGATCTCCATCCCGAAAAGGCGGCTCGTTTTCTCGATCGTCTCGTAGGCCTCGCGTCCCATTTCGCGGAGCTGCAGCTCCGCGGGGCTGGGCGTCGGCGTATCGGGGATGGAGAAGTTCGGCGTGTCGACAGGAAGCTCCATCCGCTCGGTGGGATCGAGTTCGGCGGGCGTTTTGTCCGGCCGCAACCAACGTTGTTCCCATTCCTGGTAAAACGCCGGTTCATCCAGCACCGTATTGGGCGGGCGTTCGAGCCCGGGCAGTTCCACCATCGGATCTTCCTCCGGCAGAAAGGGAAAGCCGGGGCCGTAGGGCTTGGCCGTTCCCGAGGGAAGCTCCTCCTGGGTGGTTTGCGAATGAAGGTTCGACAGCGGGAGGGAGAGGAGCGCGATGGTTGCGCCCGCGATGGCAAGCCTCCCGGAGCTTCTTCCGTGCGGCGTCAGCGGCTTCGGCGACTTCAGCGGTTTCTGGCTGCCCGGCGGCTTCACGGAGCGTTGCGCCAGCTCTTGGCCGCTTCCAGCAGTTTGGCCTCCGCCTGTTCGCGGCTGATCCCGGACTTGCCCACCGCGTGCAGGAATTCCTCGATCAACTCGCGACGCCGCGCCCCCGCCTGCGAGCCGTCGCGGTGAGCATCCTCGCCGATCTCATTTCTCCAGACCTTCAGCGCGAGGAGGAGCATGGAACGCGCCTTGTCGCGCGGGATACCCCCTTCCTGAAGCATCCCCAGGAGTTCGCCAAAAATATCGCGCCGCTTTTGACCCTCCGCCGAGGAGTCGCGCCGGCTGGCGAGAACCAGGGGAATCGCCGCGCCGCAGCCGCACCGGCGCGCGGCCGTGTTGGCCGTGTTGGTCGTATCGGTGCACGGTGTGGTTGAGCGGATGCATTCCTCGCGGGTGGCGTATCGCCTTCCGCACGCCGGGCAAACCACCGGCCCGGAGGGTTCCGGCGTTTCCGGCCGGACGCGCCCGGGGGCACGCTGAATGTCCCGGCTGAGAATGACGCCCGAGGGGCGCGCCCCGGCGCGGGTCAACAGATCGACGGCACGGGTGACGGAATCCTTCGAGGTTTTTCCGGCTTGCACGACGAGGCAGATCACCGGGAAGAAGCGGGCAAAGGCCAGGGTATCGCTTGCCGTGGTGACGGGAACGGAATCGAAGACGATCTGGTCGTAGAGCACCCGGGCTTCCTCCAGGAATTCGCGGAAGCGGCCACGGGAGAAAATCTCCACGAAATGCGCCCGCGACAGACCGGCGGTGACGAGGTCGAGATTCGGGAACGGCGACGCCATCAGAATATTCGAGAACGATGCCTCGCTCATGAGGTATTCGGCCAGCCCCCGGCTTTCGCCGCGGCCAAGCAGCCACCGGCCCAGCGAAGGGCTTGCGAGCGAGG
>Ga0180217_1004876_pt1 | contig 10390 bp, 10 predicted proteins | sample eDN3rd37CBELigOP_FD_128521 | JGI IMG/M metagenome (GOLD analysis project Ga0180217, IMG submission 128521) | Enriched Organic Plus compost microbial communities from Emeryville, California, USA - eDNA 3rd pass 37_C BE-Lig OP (version 2) (version 2) ... | reverse complement strand
CGCGCTGGGTGCCGGTTGAGCGTGGTAGGGGGCCGAACGGGCGTATGCAATACGCCCCTACATAGGGTGGGTGACAGGATTCAGGGCGTCATCGCACCAGCGTGATGGATTCGTGTCGATGTAGGCACGGATGCGGTTGAGTTCGTCGTCGTTGCGAATGATGTGTTCGTAGTAGTTGCGTTGCCAGACAGTGACGCCCGGCGTATCTCGGTGGGTATTAATCTGTCTGGTTGCTGCGGCCTTGAATCCGCGCACGATCGCGCCAATTGTCTCCGATGGCGAGTGGAGTCCAACTTGTTCCGCGGTGCCTCGATTGTCCGTCGCGGTGCGAAGCACGATGATGCCGTGGATGTGATTCGGCATCACGACCCATGAATCGAGATCGACTGCCGGACGCACACGCTCGGTCTTTACCCTTTCACGAGCAACGATCGTTCCCAACGCATTCAGCTTCATACAACCGGCGACGATGTCCCCAAACAGCTCCTCACGATCGTACGTACAAATCGTGACGAAGTACGAACCGACCGCCGCATAATCGCGACTGGCAAGCCGGATGGATCGCCGGTGGTGTTGTTCGGGATCGTAGGTCATAAACGTCACTGCACCCATGTAGGGGCGTATTGCATACGCCCGTTCGGCCCCCTACCACGCTCAACCGGCACCCAGCACGCCCGTTCGGCCCCCCAACACCGCAGTCCAACGTATTGGCGCCGCCATCGACACGTATCGCCCCGTCTATGGACCCGGCCGAACAGGCGTATGCAATACCCCCCACCTGCCCTATTCGCCCCCTACCGTCATTACATCGCCAACCTGCTCTTCGGGCAGATCAGCGAGCGCGCCGAGCGGGATTGGACGCAGCGGTGGGCGGGCGGTGATCAGGCTGACTTCCTCAGCCGTCGCACCGACCTTGCGCTCGACGTAGGCGCGGACAATCGGCGAGCAGACGCGGCTCTGGCACATGCCCATCCCGCAGCGCGTGCGACGCTTGATGTCGTTGATTGACACCGTGCCGTTGGCGAGAGCGGCGTCGATCTCACCGGCTGTCACTTCCTCGCAGCGGCAGATGATCGTATCGGGAGTCACGAGGTCGGGGAGCGCCGCGCCGGGCGAGTAGATCGTGTTCAGGACGCGGGCGATGTCGCGACGATGGGCGATTTCCCGCTGCAACGGACCTGCCTGGGCGGTGTACGCGCGTTCGCCGAGCAGATCGAGGTCGCGTGCTGCGGACAGGCCGGCCATCGCGCCGGTCGATTCCGCCAGGTCTGCGCCGCCGATACCAGCGATCTGACCAGCGACGTAGATCCCCGCATTGCTTGTGCGCATGCCGTCGTCGTGGGCGACATGCCAGCCGCCGCGATCGGGATCGTACGCGACCTCGCACTCAACCATGCGAGCGATCTCGGTCAGCGCCTCAAAGCCGAAGTGCAGGCAGAGGGTGTCGACTGCAACTGTGCGCTCCGTCTCCGGCAGGACCTGCCACTCAGGATCGACCTGTGCGAATGTCACTTCCTCGACTCGGCCATCGCCACGCGCCGCAATCACGACGTGCCCGTTGTACATCGGGATGTCGTGCCGGTCCAGAATGCGCCGGTAGTCCCATGCCTCCTTCACCCGCCGCATCTGGCCCCAGAAGTGGTGCAGATGACGCAGCGGCGCGGTCGCCTGGCTACCCTCGACAACGCCGACGACCTGTCCGCCCGCCTCGGCAATCTCGGCTGCCACGGCCAGCAGCAGCGGTCCGGTTCCGGCGACGAGGGAGCGTCGGCCAGGCAGAATACCCTCGCGACCGAGGAGTGTCTGAACACCACCGGCCATGACAACGCCGGGCAGTGTCCAGCCGGGGAACGCGGCGGCGCGCTCCATCGCGCCACCCGCCAGGATGACGGCGTGAGGCTTGAGGATGTCGGCCCGTTCGCCGCGCAGGATCGCGACCTGATGTGGCGCGAACATGCCCCAGACGAGCGTGCCGGTCAGCGCCGTAAAGCGCTCGCCGTGCAGCGCTGCCAGACGATCCTGGCTCTTCTCGACGCGCTCATCGAGGTCGCGTCCGCGTGACAGGCCACGCGCGGCGAGGCGCTGCTTGTAGTACTGGCCGCCGACCTCCGGCATCTCATCGATCAGCGTGACGCGCGCGCCCTGCGAGAGTAGCATCGTCGCGGCGGCGATACCCGCCGGACCCGCGCCAACGACGACGACCTCGGGTTCGTTCGATCTGTCGGTCATGAACGATCTCCTTCGGCTGCCCACTCGTGCTGACGATTGCGCTCGACGACGAGCCCGGCAGCCGCTGGCGTGACGCACGCCCGGCAGCTCGGTACGCCGTCGACCGTCACCAGACAGTCGAAGCAGAGGCCAATACCGCATAGCATGCCGCGCGGCTGGCCGCCGGGCGTCTGGCGCAGAGTGCGGATGCCACTCGCAACGAGCGCGCCCAGAATCGACTCGCCGGGATATGCCGTGACTTCTTCGCCCTCCCAGGTGAACGTGAACGGATCGCCACGTTCGACGGGCTGCTCGCGAAGCTCCTCAATGCGCATGTGCCTCCCTTTCTCCTCGGCGGCATTATCGGGCATGCAGTACAGTCACACCATCTTGAGGAGATGCTACAGTCCCGCAAACACGTCCAATTTGAAGTGGAGGCAGGCTATGGCAACGCTGCGGTACATCGACGAGTCCGAGGCGGACGATCGCGTCAAGGCGGCCTTCGAGGACATCAAGGCCGGATTCGGCAAGGGCCAGGTTCCGACGGCCTACAACGTTCTCGGCCACAACCCGACGATCCTGGAAGCCGCCGTCGAGCATCGCCACCGGGTAATGGATGAGGGCGCGCTCGACCCGACCCTCAAGGAGTTCCTCGCCTGGGCGACCGTCACACTGCTCAACAACCGCTTCGGCATCCAGGTCCACACGGCCCGTCTCAAGCGCATGGGCTTCAGCGACGCCGACGTCGTTGAGGCGCTGGGCATCCTGCAGTACTTCGCCGGCATCTCCGTCGTCATCAATGGCCTCGACCTCGGTGACGATGTGAATGAGAACATCAAGAAGTATCTGGCGGGCGAGGAGTAACGGCAATTAGCATCAGATAGTGACTCGGAAAGCGGAGTGATCAAGTGACTGCGATCTGGCGGAATGATGGTGGTGGCTGGCGGATGCTGGCACCGACCGGCTACCCCGAGGAACTTGCCCTCCATCGGCTGGTCGAAGAAGCACCTCAGATGTTGCCTTTATCCGGTGGAGACCGGCTAACCGTTGTTGGCCGGGAGGTCATGCTCGGCAACGGTTACGCTGACCTGATCGCAGTCGAATCCTCCGGACAGGTTGCAGTCATTGAGGTCAAGCTTGCACGGAACGCCGAGGCAAGGCGCGCCGTGATTGCTCAGGTTCTGACATATGCAGCGTATTTGCGCGGACTAAGCGTTGAAGCGTTCGAGAACCGAATCCTCGCAAGCCACCTGGCTCAGCGCGGATATCAAAGTCTTGCCGACGCTGTAGCCGATGCTGATCAGGAAGGTTCATTTGATCGGGCAACCTTCTCCAGCGGACTTACTGCAAGTCTATTAGCCGGTTCATTTCGACTCGTTATCGTGTTGGACAACGCTCCTGACGAACTTTCCCAACTGGTCGGCTACCTGGAGGCAGTCGCCCCCGGATTGACGATAGATCTGATCACCGTCGCATCGTACGACATCGGCGGCTCGCAAATACTTGTGCCGCAGCGCGTGGAGCCTGAGCGGCTCCGCGCCGCGAACGCAGCAGTCGTTACTCCAGTCAAGGCACCACAAAGAGGAGTCGCAACCCAAGGGGTTGAGCAGTTCCGCGCGGCCATTGATGAAGCTCCTGAGGATTCCCGTGCGCTGCTCAATCGCCTTTGCGATTGGGCCGTCGAACTGGAGCAAGCAGGGTTAGCCCGCCTGATCAGCTTCCACGGTGTCTCAAATGTGTGGTCTCTATTGCCACATATCGCGTCCGACGACGCAGGATTCGTCACAATTTACAATCAGAATGGTCCTGGACTATCACTTCATCGGACCGTGTTTGAGAGACGGGCACCAGAAAGCATCGAACGAATCGAACAGATTATCGCGCCCGCTCGACTTGGCCAAGGCCGCTATGCCCCAAACATCACACAGGAACTGCTGGATGCAGTAACCGATGCATATCGGGAGGCCGCCAGCTCAGCATAGTCAGGTCCCCACCTACTCCACCGGCGTATTCGCCAGAAGCTCCTCAACGAACGCGGTGAAGTTGTCGAGTGCGTTGTCTACCAGCGCCTTGCCGTACTCCGGCGTGGCGATGCGGGCGTCGCCGAGGGCGCCGTTGCGCGTCATCTCGTCGAAGCGGTACGGGACGCTGACGTTGTAGCGCTTCAGCGTCTGGTTGAACTCGTACATCAGGTCGGTCATGTCGCCCTGCGCGATCGTGTCGTACTTGACGTGCTGCGGGATGAGTTCCATCGCTCGCGCAGTCTCGGCCTCGCAGGCGTGGCCGGTGTACTTCGTCGCTCCGAAGCGCTCATGGATTGAGCGGTCCATAAAGTGGAAGTAGCTCGACGCGCCGATGAAGAGCGGATCGATCTCTTCCTTGATGCGGACGGTCGCGACACCCATCGCCGGGATATTGCCGCCGTGGCCGTTTACCAGCAGGAAGCGCTCGAAGCCGTGATGATGCAGCGATGCGACCACCTCGGTCAGCACCTGCACGAATGTTTCGTTTGACAGCGTGATCGTGCCGGGGAAGTTCATGTGGTGGAACGAGACACCCCACGGCACCGGCGGCGCGACCAGCACCCGCGGATAGAGGCGCTCGCTCGCTCGGCGACAGAACTCGAACGACGCCGCGATGTCCATGCAGAGCGCCAGGTTCGGCCCGTGCTGCTCGTTCGAGCCGACCGGCTGCAGCACCAGCTCGACCTGCTCGCGGATCTCATCGACTTCCGGCCATGAGCGATTGGCCAGCACCAGATCCCGTGCTTCATCCGCCTGTGCCATTGGTTCGTCGCTCCCTCCTCGTCTCGTGTCGTACCAGTTCGGCGATTGTAGACGCACATGCAGCAGATCATGTGATGATAATGACGACGAGAATGAGGCCAGACTGACGGAATCAGGCAACGGAGCGGAGCCCCGGTGACAGCACAAACGCCACCAATCGAGCCACTCGCTATCGATGGCGACGAGATCACGATCATCGATCAGACGCTGCTGCCGGGCGAGGAACGCCGCATTGCCATCACAACGGTCGAGGAGATGTGGGAGGCGATCCGCTCGCTCCGCGTCCGTGGTGCGCCGGCTATCGGCATCGCGGCGGCGTTCGGTCTGGATATCGCAGCACGACTGTCACCGGCCACGACACCGGAGGCGCTGCTGGCCGACATCGACCGGGCTCGTGCCCATCTCGCGACTTCGCGACCGACGGCGGTCAACCTGTTCTGGGCGCTGGATCGCGTCTGGAATCGCTTGACGACGAGTGGTGGCGACGTTGATACGCTGCGCTCGATCGTGCGGGACGAGGCGCTGGCGATTCTGGAGGAGGATCGCGCGGCAGGACGGGCCATCGGCGAACACGGCGCTGCCCTGCTGGGTGATGGCGCGGTGTTGACCCACTGCAACGCCGGCGGCCTGGCAACATCCGGCTACGGCACTGCGCTCGCGCCGATCTACGTCGCCCACGAGCAGGGCCGCAACCTGCTGGTCTACGCCGACGAGACGCGACCGCTCCTGCAGGGCGCACGCCTGACCGCCTGGGAGCTATCGCGAGCCGGTGTGCCGGTCACGGTTATCGGAGATGGCGTGGCGGCGTCGGTGCTGGCTCGTGGTGGCGTGCAGGCTGTCCTGGTTGGAGCAGATCGAGTCGCGGCCAACGGCGACGCGGCCAACAAGATCGGCACGCTGCCGCTCGCGATCGTCGCACACACGCTGGGCGTGCCGGTGTACGTCGCGCTGCCCATCTCGACGATTGACCTGTCGATTGCGACCGGCGCAGACATCCCGATTGAAGAGCGCGACGCGAGCGAGCTCCGTCTGTTCAACGAGCGCACGATCGTGCCGGACGCTGCCGGTGTTTACAACCCCGCGTTCGACGTGACACCCAACGAGCTCATCACAGCCCTCATTACCGAACGGGGTGTTATTCGTCCGCCCTACGAGCCGGCACTCCGGTCACTGGTCGAGGGAGAGAATCAGGCGCGCAGCTCGTAGCGCACGTCCGGTCTTCCGTCGTCCGCGCAGACGAGCGTGAAGCCGCACGCTTCGAGGACGTGACGCAGGACGGTGTTGCAGGCGGCGACGTCCGCGTGGAGCGGTCGGGCCTGCGCCTCGCTGAGGAACAGCGTCAGCGCGTTCGTCGCCACGCCGTGGCTCCAGTGCGCGCGGTCCAGCCAGTAGCCGAGGTGCCACTCGCCAAGCACGTCGAAGCAGACGATAGTCCCAGCGACTGCGCCGTTCAGCGCAATCGTGCGCTTCTCGATGGTTGGGTCGGCAAGGATGCGCTCCCAACGCGCCGCGAACGCCTCGCGGTCCGGCGATGGAACCCCGGAGAGCGCACTGGCAACCGCGTCGTTCTGATACGCGTAGAGGGCAGCGATATCGGTCTGAACGACCGGCCGCAGGGTTACCTCGTCGCGCTGCGTCGTGATCGGCGCGCTGTGGCTGCCTTCGACGTCACCCGAGAGCAGCCGCCATTGACCATCGGATTGGCGCTCCAGTGTCAGCCGGAGCGTGATCGTCTCGGCGGCTGCATGCTCAAGATCGGCCGTGGCAGTCACCGCCTCCTCAACCCGGCTGGAGCGGAAGCTGATCGGAGCGACCACCTGTGCCGGCGCTGCTGTCGGTGCGGGTGCTGCTGCCGGCTTCGCGTCCGGCTTGCGGGTCCAGAGGTATCCGGCAAAGATCAGCGCGATGCCAATCGACATCGCGATGTAGAGCAACTGGTGGCTGCCGAAGCGGGTGAGCGTGCCGCCGCTCGCCACGGACAGCGTACCGAGCGCGATCAGCAGGCAGCCGATCATGCGATTGCGCATGATCCCCTTGCGGCGGAATGAATAGACGGAGTAGAGCAGCCCACCAACGAGAATCAGCGTGCCGCCGGAGTTGATACCGACCGTCAGCGCCGTCATCCCGCCGCTGGGCTCCAGCGCACGCCAGCCTTCGTCGGCAAGATCCGGGCCGATCGGAGTCTTGGAGATGAGCGCAACTGCCAGCGCAGTGAGCAGAATCATGACGCCGCTGGCCTTGTCGGCCCATGAGCGGCGCATCAGCAGATAGAGCTCACCGAGGGCAAGATAGCCGACGACGAGGGTCGCGCCGAGGACGTAATAGGTGCGGGCGACCAGTGGTGTCCAGCCGGACAGCGAGCCGATGACCTCGCAGAGGGCGGCCGCGCCGAAGACGGCGAAGGCGATCGTCCAGACGAGGCCGTTCGGACGCGGCCGTGCGAGATAGTCCCGAAAGACTGCGGCAGCGCAGCCAAACGCAAGGATCGTCGCGACGATCGGAAACACAACCATAGAAAGCAGCTCACCCAGTCTCCGTCAACCGAAGCCCGTCGGGATTGTACCGGACCTCGGATGGAGCGCGGCGCTACTCGCCGGAGGCGATGAAGGCCAGGATGTCGGTCATCTGCTTGTCGTTCAGCTCCATGATCGTGTAGGTCGGTGTGTGTGGATCGGCAGCGCCCGATTCAGAACGCAGCTTGGGGATCCACTCGGAAGGATCAAACACCTGACCCTTGATCGGCTGAGCACGGCCACCGTCGTGGCAGCCGGAGCACCACGGGTTGTAGAGCACACCACCGCCGGCGACATCGGCATTCGCGAACGCTTCGACCACATCGCTCGGCGCGTCTATCGGGGTTTCGGTCGGCGCACTGGCCAGGGCGGTCGTCGTCGCTGCAATCTCGGTTCGCGCCGCCTCCGGCGTCAGATCCTCAAGATTCACGCGCCCGCACCCTGCGACGACGATCATTGTCAGGACTGCAGTGAACACGAGCATCCATCGTCGCATGGTCGACTTCATGGCGGCGACCGCTCCTCTCGAACGCAATCATCGGCTTGACCGTCTCAGTCGCTGAGATCCCGCAGGATGGAACATGCGCCACGCATGCGGGGGCGAGCAAGACTCGGACACCAATAAACATGACATCCACGGTCGTGGCCGTGGCTGTCGTCATCATCTGAGGTTCTTTCTGGAACAACCGGACGTACTATAGGCATCCGGGAAATGCATGTCAAATCCCCAGACGGAAATGACAAACGTGCAAGACGGCAACCGATGAGATCGGTTGCCGTCTCTGCTGCCTGCGCGAAATGTGAGCGGGGCCTAGCGGGCGAGCCGGTCGGCCCGCACTTCCTTCGGTAAGCCCAGCACGCGCTCACCGATGATGTTCTTCTGGATCTCTGACGACCCGGCGTAGATCGTCTCAGCGAACGGGTGCATGAAGTGATACGGCCAGTTGTCATGCTCGTCGGCCTGGCCGTCCGGCGCATAAGCGTACGCAGCCGGCCCACCATCGACGATCTGCCCATATGGACCGAGGATATCGAGCATGAGCGAGTAGACGCGCTTGTCCAGCTCGGAATAGTGCAGCTTCGAGATCGACGATTCCGGGCCCGGCTGATTGCCCTTCTCCAGCGTCGAGAGCACACGGAGCGTCGCGTAGCGCAACACCTCGATGTCGGCCATGATCTGGCCCAACCGCTGCCGGACGATCGGGTCGTCAATCGGGCGCTGGCCGCTCGCCTGCGGGATCTGCACGATCTCCAGCAGGCGGCTCCAGGAACGCTGCAGGCCGGCGACGATGCCGACGGTGTCGCCGCCCCGCTCGTATGAGAGCGTCGTCTGGGCGATCCGCCAACCAGCGTTCAGCTCGCCGATCAGATTGTCGGCCGGCACGCGGACGTTGGTGAAGAAGACTTCGGCGAACTCGTCGGTGATGCCGGTCACCTGGCGGAGCGGACGCACCTCAATGCCGGGCTGGTGCATATCAACGATCAGGTAGGAGATGCCCTGGTGCTTCGGCGCTTCGCGGTCGGTGCGGACCAGCAGAATGCCCATGTCGGCTTCCGGCGCGGTGCTCGTCCAGATCTTCTGGCCGTTGACAATGAACTCATCGCCATCGATGTCAGCACGGCACTGCAGCGACGCCAGGTCGGAACCGGCGTTCGGCTCTGAGTAGAGTTGGCACCAGACCTCTTCGCCGAGCAGGATCTTGCGCAGATAGCGCTCGCGCTGCGCGTCGGAGCCGTGATGGATGAGCGTCGGACCGACGAGGCCCAGCCCGGCCCAATTGATCGAGGACGGTGCGTTCGCGCGGGCCATCTCCTCAACGACAATGGCCTGCTCCATTGGCCGCGCGTTCTGGCCGCCATACTCCTTCGGCCAGCCCATGCCGAGATAGCCAGCGTCATAGAGCGTGCGATGCCACGCCTTCTTCTCGTCGACCGTGCGCAGTGGCTCGCGCGGAGCGTTCTCGGCCAGCCAGGCACGCACCGTCTGCCGAAATGCCTCATCCTCCGGAGTAAAGCGCAGGTCCATCGTGCCTCATCTCCCGACTATGCCTGGTGATTTCCCGTTCATGAGCGGCAGTATACGCGCGACCTACGACCCGAACGCGCCGAGCAACCGCATCAGCCGCTGCTCCTCCGCCTCGACATCGCCGATCGGCAGATGTGAGACGAGGATTTCATCCAACCCGATGTTCAGGCGCTCGGTGAGCTGTGCGGCGATCTCGCCGTCGCTGCCGCTGATGATCAGGTGGTCCAGCAAGCCATCGCTGAACTCGCCTTCCGGCGTCAACGGATAGCCGGCTGCGGCGAACATGCGCGCATAGAACGGCAAGCGGCGGTAATTCGCCAGCTGCTTGCTGGCCGCGGCGCGGACAGCTTCGCGGTCGGTCGTCAGCGCGACCGGCACGTGGGCGATCATCGGCGGTACAGGCCGCCCGGCTCGCTCCGCCCCGCGCTGCAGCGCCTCCCGCGCTTCGCCGGTGAGGTAGTCGACCGGGCAGAGCCAGGAGACGCCGCCATCGCTCTGCTCACCGGCCAGCTCCCACGCGCGTGGCCGCAGCGCCGAGACCAGCAGCGGCACATTCGACGTGCCGGTCATCGTCGCGTCAACCTGATACCAGCGGCCCGCAAGCGTGACAGTCCCGTCGCGCATGGCCGAATGCAGAATCTGCACGTACTCGCCGAACCACTCCAGCGGCTGGTCGAGCGCCAGGCCATATGCCGCCATCGTCGGACCGTGACTGGTCCCGATGCCCAGCCGAATCCGGCCCGGCGCGATGCCATCAAGCGCCAGCGCCTCACCGGCGAGGCCGAGCGGATGACGGGTGAAGGCGGGCACGATGCCACTGCTCATGCGCACGCGCTCGGTCACCATCGCCGCAGCGG
>Ga0180217_1004872_pt1 | contig 10398 bp, 10 predicted proteins | sample eDN3rd37CBELigOP_FD_128521 | JGI IMG/M metagenome (GOLD analysis project Ga0180217, IMG submission 128521) | Enriched Organic Plus compost microbial communities from Emeryville, California, USA - eDNA 3rd pass 37_C BE-Lig OP (version 2) (version 2) ... | reverse complement strand
TTACAGTGTTTGAAAGGTCAGACCGAGTTGGAGGATTGCTAACGTATGGAATTCCCAAAATGAAAATTGAACAACCTGTTGTGGATCGTCGGATTAATCTTTTAAGAGATTCAGGAATCACGTTTGTGACGAATACAGAGATTGGTAAAGATTATCCTTTGGAAAAACTAGATTCAGAGTTTGATAGTGTGATTATCTGTACCGGAGCAACAAAGCCACGGAATGTGGTGGCGGAAGGAAGAAATCTAGAAGGTATCCATTTTGCAATGGATTACTTGCATCGCAATACGAAAAGTATGCTGGATTCTAACTTCGCGGATGGGAATTTTATTTCTGCAGAAGGCAAAGACGTCATTGTGATTGGTGGGGGAGACACAGCGACAGACTGTGTGTCAACGGCTCTCCGGCATAATTGTAAAAGTCTAGTACAGTTTGATATTTATCCTGAGCGGTCAACCAGTCGAACGGAGGAGAATCCTTGGCCGCAATATCCAATCATTCACAAGCTTGACCATGGACACGAGGAGGCATTAGCGAGGTTTGGAAGTGACCCCCGTGCATATGCGACATCAGCTATTGAATTTTTAGGAGATGAGAATGGGCACTTAATAAGTGTTAAGAGTATCGAAGTTAGGACGATAGTGAATGAAAACGGAGAGAAAATCAGAGAGCAAATCCCAGGTTCAGAAAGAGTCTGGCCTGCCCAGCTTGTTTTATTAGCGGTCGGATTTGAAGGGATGGATCAAGATCTCTTAGAGAAATTCAACCAAGAAGGAAATACAACGAGAGCCGACAAACTAGAAGATCCTTACCAGACAAACAAGGAAGGAACCTTCATAGCAGGTGATGCCCGCCGCGGTTCAAGTTTAATAGTATGGGCTATTCAAGAAGGAAAAGAAGCTGCAGAAGCCTGTCACAACTACTTAATGAGCATTTAACTTTATTCAGTAAAGTCCATTCTGTAAATACTGGGATGAAAATAAAGTGAATATACATTTCAGTTTATGTTCAAACACAGACTGAATAAAGTTAATGCCTCCGGAGGTTGCCACAGATTTTTAAAGGAAACTTTTCGATTAAGTAAGATCAAAGACTAAGAACGCCACGTCCTGTGGCAACGTCTTTATGACCCACTTCATGTGGGCCTAAAATCTGGCGTAAATACGCCAATGCGCATTTGATTGATATGGAGGAGTACCAATGACATTAACAGACTATACCCAACAACTCTTTGCTGATCGAATCGGTGGATCGTCGTTCGGACTCAAAGATGAGATTTTTAAATTTGAAAAAATAAAAAGGGCTAAAAAAGCTGCCTTAAAAGAGAATCCCAATATTGAATTAATTGATTTAGGGGTTGGTGAACCAGATGCAATGGCTGATGAAGCGGTTGTAGAAAAGCTGTCATTAGAAGCAGCAAAGCCAGAAAATCGATTCTACTCAGATAACGGAATTTCTGAATTTAAGGAAGCGGCTGCTCGCTACATGGAAGAGGTATTTGGGGTAAGCGACCTTAATCCAGAAACGGAAATCAATCACGTAATTGGCTCAAAATCAGCACTTGCGATGTTGCCAGCAGCTTTTATCAACCCAGGTGACATCACACTAATGCCAACACCAAGTTACCCTGTACTAGCTACTTATACAAAATATTATGGGGGTGAAATCGTACAGCTGCCGCTATTAGAAAAGAATGGATTTTTACCGGATCTTAGTCAAATTGATCAGGATACATTGAAAAAGGCAAAACTACTTTACTTAAATTACCCTAATAACCCAACTGGTGCTGCGGCAACTAAAGAATTTTTTGAGGAAGTAGTTGCATTTGCAAATCAGAATAACTTAATCGTTGTCCATGACGCAGCCTATGCCGCACTGGTATTTGACGGTGAGAAACCACTTAGTTTTCTATCAATCCCCGGAGCAAAGGAAGTGGGGGTAGAGCTTCATTCTTTATCAAAATCCTTTAATATGACCGGATGGAGAATAGGCTTTATCGCCGGACATCCAAATCTAGTTAAGGCATTTGCAACAATTAAAGACAATAGTGACTCAGGCCAATTTATACCTATCCAAAAAGCAGCAGCATATGCCTTGGCACATCCAGAAATCACAGTAAAAACAGCTGAAAAATATTCACGCCGCCATGAATTACTTGTTAACGCGCTTCGTGATTGTGGATTTAAGGCGGAAAAACCGAAGGGCTCCTTCTTCCTTTACGTAGAAATACCTGTTGGAGTTGTCGGAGGTCCGACTTTTACAAATGCAGAAGAATTTGGACAGTACCTGATTCGTGAGCACCTTATTTCAAGTGTGCCATGGGACGATGTGGGCAACTATATTCGGTTCTCAGTGACCTTCCAGGCAGACAGTAGGGAAGGTGAAAAGAAAGTCATAGATGAGATCAAATCACGGTTAAGTAGAGTCCAATTCATATTTTAGAGAAGGAAGGTGAGTGTAAGTGCTTTTTACAAAAATGCATGGTTTAGGTAACAATTATATCATTTTCAATCTCTTAGAATCCTCCTTGAGGGAACAGGACCTTACTAGCCTCGCCAAAGCGGTATCCGATGTGAATTTTGGCATTGGTTCTGATGGGATGATTCTCATCTGTCCATCAAGTGTAGCGGATTTTAGAATGAGAATATTTAATGAGGATGGATCAGAAGGAAAAAACTGTGGAAATGGACTCCGTTGTGTTGCAAAATATCTGGTCGATCACTTGTATGCAGAATCAAACACATTTTCAATAGAAACTCTAGGTGGAATTGTGTATGTGACTGTTACAACCGGACACAAAAATGTCGTCGAGTCAATCACAGTTGACATGGGAGAGCCTAAATTACTAAAAGGAATGGTCCCTATGGCGGGCGACCCTTATTCAACAACAATCAATGAACCTGTAAGTATTGGTGATAATCAATTTCTTTTAACTTGCCTTTCAATGGGGAACCCACATGCAATCCTTTTTGTTGACGATGTTCATGAAGTACCACTAGAGACACTAGGTCCTGCCATTGAGCACTCATACCACTTTCCTGAAAGAGTAAATGTGGGAATCGTCCATATCAGAAACAGTAATGAAATTGATTATAGAGTGTGGGAGAGAGGTTCCGGAATTACAATGGCTTGTGGAACCGGTGCTTGTGCAGCTGTAGTTGCAGCCACGTTAACTGGGAAAATAGCAAAACACATACCTGTAACGGTTCACCTTCCAGGAGGTGATTTGGAAATCAGGTGGGATGAGAACAATCATATTTGGAAAAAAGGGGCTGCAGAGTACATTTGTCACGGTGAGATCGATGTACAGGCATCCTTAGCAAGGCATATTACAAAAATAAATTAGGATTAGTTAGTTTTCGCCCGTATCTAGACAGTGATATCTGATGCCTTGATGAGTAAATAGCAACGATGTGAGCGGTAGCGATACTAATTACAAATATAAGAGGTTGTTCAAAAAGTCGGCCAAAAATGACACATCGAATTTCTGCGTTGGCTTGCTTCTCCGTTCCTCACGTATTAACTGCATACGTTCCGGTACTCGAAGCTGCTCCGCCTTGAAATTCTCGGTCCTTTTTACCCTACTTTTTGAACACGCACTATAAGGAGGAAAATTTTATGGGAAGAACTTATACGAAAGAAGAAATTCTACAAAACGCAAAAGAGGAGAATGTACGCTATATTCGCTTACAGTTCACAGACTTGTTCGGTATTATCAAAAATGTAGAAATTCCGGTTAGCCAATTGAAAAAGGCATTGGATAATCAAATGATGTTTGACGGATCTTCAATTGAAGGTTTTGTGAGAATAGAAGAATCCGATATGTATTTATACCCAGACTTAAATACATGGCTTATCTTTCCATGGAGTGCAGATGAAAGCAAAATTGCACGGCTAATCTGTGATGTATATTTACCTGATGGCAATCCATTCCCTGGCGATCCTCGCGGAGTGTTAAAGAGAGTATTGAGTGAAGCAAATTCCTTAGGGTTTACGGCGATGAATGTCGGCCCAGAGCCAGAATTCTTTTTATTCAAGACCGATGAAAAAGGCAACCCAACTATGGAACTAAATGATAATGGAGGCTATTTCGACTTAGCTCCAACTGACCTGGGTGAAAACTGCAGACGCGATATCGTACTAACATTAGAGGATATGGGATTTGAAATCGAGGCATCCCATCACGAAGTGGCTCCTGGACAGCATGAAATTGATTTCAAATACTCTGATGCTGTTGATGCTGCTGACCAAATCCAAACATTTAAGCTTGTTGTGAAAAATATTGCGAGAAAACATGGGTTACATGCAACCTTTATGCCTAAGCCACTTTTTGGAGTAAATGGTTCAGGGATGCACTGTCACCAATCCCTATTTAGAGGAAACGAAAATGCATTCTTCGATGAAAGTGATGAATTAGGTCTAAGTGAAACAGCGAAGCAGTATTTAGCTGGAATTCTGAAGCATGCGCATAGTTTTGCCGCAATCACAAATCCAACAGTTAACTCCTATAAACGTTTAGTTCCAGGATATGAAGCACCAAGCTATATTGCATGGTCAGCGAAAAATCGTAGTCCGCTTGTACGTGTTCCAGCAAGCCGAGGGTTAAGCACACGTATTGAGTTGAGAAATCCAGACCCATCTGCAAACCCATACCTTGCCTTAGCAGCTATGCTTGCTGCAGGTTTGGATGGTATTCGAAATAAACTTCAATTAGGGGATCCTGTGAATCTAAATATCTATCATATGACAGATGAGGAAATGGCAGAGTTAGGAATTCAAAGTCTTCCGGAAAATCTAAAAGAAGCTGTTACAGCCTTTTCAAAGAATGAGCTACTCATTAATGCCTTAGGAGAACATATTAGCACCCATTTTATTGAAGCAAAACAAATTGAATGGGATCAGTTCCGTACTCAAGTCGACACATGGGAAAGAGACCAATATATGACTCTTTATTAATCTATCCGAATAGAAATTTGTCTAACAGATGAAATAGCCCCGGACACAAAAAAAGTGCCGGGGTTTTTGCTTATTATTTAACTTGGAAAATAAACCTAATATAGCCTGTCAAACACATATTTTGTTAATGGGAAGTTTGATGTATAATATTAAATGATTCAATAGTTGAAAGCGAGTGTTCTAAATGGGACGTAAATGGAACAATATTAAGGAAAAGAAAGCGTCTAAGGATGCAAACACAAGTAGAATCTACGCAAAATTTGGACGTGAAATTTATGTAGCAGCAAGACAGGGCGAGCCTGATCCTGAGTTAAACCAAAACTTAAAGGTCGTTCTTGAACGTGCAAAAACATATAATGTACCAAGAGCAATCATTGACCGTGCGATTGAAAAAGCAAAAGGTGGCGGAGAAGAAAATTACGATGAGCTTCGCTATGAAGGCTTTGGACCAAACGGATCAATGGTTATTGTTGATGCATTAACAAATAACGTGAACCGTACTGCATCTGAAGTGCGTGCAGCATTTGGTAAAAACGGTGGAAACATGGGTGTCAGTGGTTCAGTAGCCTATATGTTTGATGCAACAGCTGTGTTTGGTATCGAAGGAAAAACAGCCGATGAGGTATTAGAATTATTAATGGAAGCAGATGTAGATGTACGTGATATCTTGGAAGAGGAAGAATCTGTCATCGTCTACGCGGAGCCAGAACAATTCCATGCTGTCCAAGAAGCATTTACAAATGCTGGTATTACAGAGTTTGCAGTAGCAGAGCTTACCATGCTTGCTCAAAACGATGTAACCCTTCCAGAAGATGCACAAGCAAAATTCGAAAAAATGATCGATGCACTAGAAGACTTAGAAGACGTGCGCCAAGTCTACCACAACGTCGACCTAGGCGAATAACAAACAAACCAGACCCTTTGGGACAGAGGGACAGGTCCCCTGTCCCAAACCAAGGGTCTTTTTTTGTGTGTATAAAAGTGTGGGTCGAGGGGACAGGTTCCTTGTCCCACACTTTTTTACGAAAAAATTTTTCGAACATTGAAACTTTATAATCCTTTTTGCGTATGGATACTACAGAAGTTTTTTGAGGGGGAAGATTATGTATCCTGGAGATATGATGTTTAATGCTGTTCCAATTTTTATAATGATTGGGTTTATTGTTGTAATCGTACTCGTTATTCTTAATCTAGGAAAGGGAATCAATCAGTGGAAGAAGAACGAGGATTCTCCTAGGCTAAGTGTTCCTGCAATAATAAAATCAAAGCGCACACATGTTAGTAGACATACCCACCATCATACAGAGCCACACCACCACGATCATGTAACATCATCGACAAGTTACTATGTTACGTTTGAGTTTGAGAGTGGAGATCGATCTGAGTTTATGGTATCTGGTGGAGAGTACGGTCTTCTTGCCGAAGGGGATACGGGGAAACTGACATTTCAAGGAACACGTTATTTAGGGTTTGAAAGATTGTGAGCATAAAAGGATTTTGTCGATTTTTCTAGAATTATAGACATGAGGAGGGGTTTTACAATGTCAATTGAACGATTTTTAGAGGAACAAAATAAAGCAATTCGCGAATTACATATTAAAGGTGCAGAAGCATCATGGATGGCCGCCACAACTGGTGAAGAGGAGTGGAATGCAAAATCAGCAGAAGCAGAAACTGCTTACAGTGTTTATTTTTCAGATGCGGAGCGCTTTGAACAGGTGAAAGAATACCTCGAACAGACGGATGATTCAGTTCAAAAACGCCAGCTAGAACTACTATATTCACAAATGCTTGAAAACCAACTCCCGGAAGACAAACTAAAGGAAATGGTTGAATTATCAACAGAATTAGTAGGTGTATTTAATACATTCCGTGCGACTTTAGACGGAAAGCAAGTTTCGGAGAACGATGTTCGCCAAATTTTAATAAAAAGCAATGATCTTGAACTAAGAGAAGAAGCATGGCATGCAAGTAAGCAGATTGCAAAAGAAGTAGAAGAAAAATTATTGAAACTTGTGAAAAAGCGCAATGAGGCGGCCCGTTCACTAGGTTTTGAAAACTTCCATCAAATGAGTTTTGAATCACAGGAACTTGACCGTGAAGAGATTTTTTCTATTTTTACAGAGCTTAAGCAGCTTTCGGATGAACCATTCCGTGAACTAAAGCAGGAAATGGATGAAGAACTTGCTGAACGATTTGGTATCAAAGTAGAGGACCTGCGTCCATGGCATTATGCGGACCCGTTTTTCCAAGAGGCGCCGCCATCTAAGGAATTAGATTTGGATCCGTTTTATGATGGGAAAAATCTTGAAGAATTATCAACACAGACTTTCGCAAAAATGGGTATGGATATTACAGATATGCTGCAAAAAAGTGATCTGTATCCAAGAGAGAAGAAAAATCAGCATGCATTCTGTACCGATATTGATCGCGAGGGTGATGTACGTGTCTTAAGTAACAATGTACCTTCCGATTACTGGTCCAATACAATGCTACATGAATATGGGCATGCGGTTTATTTTAAATATATTGACCGTGATCTACCATTCCTATTGCGCAGTCCAGCACATACACTAACAACTGAGGCAATTGCGATGCTATACGGTCGTTTTGGGAAAAATCCTGAATGGCTTCAGCAGTTTTTAGGGTTAGACCAAGCGCAAGTTGAAGAGTTGAAGCCACTCATTGAAAAATCATTGCGTCGTCAAATGCTGATTGCGGGCCGTTGGATTATGACATTTGTGTTTTTCGAACGTGAGCTTTATGAAAATCCGGATCAGGATTTGAATCGTTTATGGTGGAAAATTGTCAGTGAGATTCAATTGTTAACGCCGCCAGAAAATCAGGATTATCCACATTGGGCTGCGAAAATTCATTTTACGTTGGTTCCGGTGTATTATCAAAACTATTTACTTGGTGAGTTAACAACTTCTCAGCTGCAGCGCTATATCGAGAAGAATATATCAACAGATCTTTTCACGGAAAAAGTGGGAGAATTTTTGTTAAATGATTTCTTTAAGCCAGGTGCGTTATATAATTGGAATGAAAAAATAGAAAGAGCCACTGGTGAGAGGCTTAACCCGCAGCATTTTGTTGATCAGTTTGTTGCGGTAAAATAAAATGAGAGAGCATATCTCTCATTTTTTTCTTCAAGAGGAGGGTAAAAATGTTCTCTTTTTTTGGTGCGAAATGTGCGATTTGTAAAAGAAAAATTAAGCCTTTGCGACAATATGTCGATGATAAGGGGAATACAATAAAGGTGTGTATTCCATGCTCGGAATACGCGGAACGGCGGGCTTATAAAATTCGAAGATAAAGAAGGTTGAAGTAAGTTGTATTTAACAGTTAAAGAAACAGCAGAATATTTATCAATCCCAGAAGAGCTTATAAAAAAACTTATCCAAGAAAAAAAGGTACGTGCACTTTTCGATGGGGAACAATACTTATTAAATAAGGAACAATTCAACACTACCCTCGAGCAGCTTGAAAAATACAAAAAGCTCTACCTAGAATGGCTAAACGAACCCATCCCAGAAGATATTGATGTGAAGGATGAAGATTAAGGTGGGACACAGGGACAGGTCCCTTGTCCCACCATTTTTTTACAGGGGCAGTGTACTTGTCCCTAATACCCTTTCTTATAGTCCACGACATTCCTCGGCAGAACTCCGCCTTGAGCGTAGCTTTTTAGATTCGGGATAAAGATATCTTCAATGACACGTTTGGTGTAATGCTCTGTTGAACCAGACGTATGCGGTGTCACTATCACATTTTCAAAGTCCCACAGCGGGCTGTTTTCTTCAAGCGGTTCTTTTGTAAATACATCCAAACCTGCCCCAGCGATTTCTCCTGAGCGTAGTGCCTCAATTAAATCATCTTCAACGACAATTTCACCGCGTCCGATATTAATGAAAAATGCAGAAGACTTCATTTTTTTAAACTCTTCAGCCCCAAACAAATGATGCGTTTCATTAGTCAATGGCAAAGTTACTACGACATAATCACAATGAGGCAGAACATCAGACAGCTGGGCCGTTGTATACATCTCATCTACAAATTCCTCTTCCCGGTCAGAGTGGCGAACCCCAATTACCTTCATACCAAAGGCCTTAGCAATCTTCGTCGTTTCCTTCCCAATATGACCGACACCTATAACCCCAATTGTCTTTTCATGAATTTCCAGATTCATATCGGCATGATGCCACTTTTTCTCTTGTTGATTACGGACATATGTATGTATTTTTCTCGTTAACCCGAGGATTAAGGCAAAAATAGTTTCTGAAATCGGATAGGCGTGAACTCCATTTGCGCTCGTCAGAACAATATTTTTCTGCTCCATTTCCTCAAGTGGCATACTATTGACACCAGCACTCCAGCTTTGTAACCAGCGAAGCTTTGAGTCAGCAAAAATGGAATGCTCCGCAATTTCTTTTTTCCAGCCAACAATAACCTCAGCATCTTTTAGATGATCTAACCAAACAGATGAATCTCGTCCCGCAACAATCTCCCAGTCAGGAACAATCTTTTTAATCTGATCCAAATGTAATTCTTCTATGTTTTGCGTAATAACTAGTTTTGCCATGTAAGTCCCACACCCCAATTTTTTTATTTTTATCATAATACAGACTGGCACGTATTACCAGTCTCCGGGTCACAGGGACAGGTCCCGCGTCCCACCACATTTTTACAGGGACAAGGGACCTGTCCCTCCGTCCCATTTGTTTTAGTTGTTTGGTGGTACTCCAGCAGGATTGGAGTAACATCAAGATCCATAAATTAGGAGGGTTACGCTAATCCAGCCATATTGTAGTGTCACCACCTACCGAATCATAAGAAATTAATGGTGCACAAGCCGGTTAGTTTTGCTCCGAGCAAGTAATTTTGACCAAATTTTGATGAAAATATGGCTAAAATGGTAACTCTATTTATTTGTGAAATATTTCACATGACATAAAACTTGTCCCGATGTATGATTGACTTGTAAGAAAGTTTGTTCAGTAGTGAACAAACTAAGTCTTAAAACAAACATATATGTAAACAACCTTTTATTGGATGGAGGTCATTGATGATGAAAGCATGGGATGGTTTTAAAGAAGGAAAATGGCAAAAGGACATTGATGTACGTGACTTCATAATAGAGAACTTTACACCATATGAGGGTGACGATGAATTTTTAGTGGGACCGACCGAAGCGACAAATACGCTATGGAAGCAGGTAATGGAGTTAACAAAGCAAGAGCTGGAAAATGGCGGCGTACTTGATATGGATACGAATATTGTATCTACGATTACTTCACATGGTCCTGGTTACCTTGATCAGGAAAAGGAGAAAGTGGTTGGATTCCAAACGGATAAACCCTTTAAGCGCTCACTTCAACCGTTTGGTGGAATTAGAATGGCGGTTGATTCTGCGAAATCCTATGGGTTTGAAATAGACCAGGA
>Ga0180217_1004871_pt1 | contig 10400 bp, 10 predicted proteins | sample eDN3rd37CBELigOP_FD_128521 | JGI IMG/M metagenome (GOLD analysis project Ga0180217, IMG submission 128521) | Enriched Organic Plus compost microbial communities from Emeryville, California, USA - eDNA 3rd pass 37_C BE-Lig OP (version 2) (version 2) ... | reverse complement strand
CTCGACTGAGCGGTCAGCGGCCGGGGTCTGGCCGCGGGACACAGCCGGACACGGCGGCGACATCCAGGCCGCGCGCGGTGACGGTGACCGCGATGTTCAGCCCGTCCGGGCTCATCCGGTACGCACCCCGCTCCTCCGTCTTCGAGTACACCTGCGTCGCGCCGTGCGCGTCGAGGGCGGTGCGGATGCCGGGGACCACGTCGGTGGGGACCGTCGGGCCGGTGCCGTACATGTGCCACTTCACCCCGCGCCGCTCGTCCGGGAGCCGGCACCGACGGGCCTCCGGTTCGGGGAGCCCTTCCACCCAGCCTGCGGCGGTTGCGGCGGCGGTGACCGCTGCGACGAGGTCGTCCCGGTACTTCTCCGCAGGCACCGCGCCCAGCTCGGCGGGGTCGCCGTCCGCGCACACGGTCGTGAACCGTGCGCTGCCGTTGGCGGGAAGGAACACGGCGCTGCTGATGAGGTCGCTCTTGCCGCGCACGACCTCGTCGCCGCCTGGGACGGTGGTCTTCGCGTTCAGCCCGTGCTCGTCCCACACCGCTTCGACGGCGGCCGCGATCTCAGCGGCGGAGCCCGTGTACGCCCCGTTCGTCCACCGGGTCATCCACTTCACACCGGACACCCCGTTCGGCAGGTCGCACGCGGCAGCGACCGGTGGGGTCGCGATCATCACACCATCCGGGGACAGGGCGCGGGTCGCGTCCACGAGCTCGGTGAACGCCGCGTGCGTGTCGTCCGCGTCGGCCAGCTGCGCGGGCAGCGGGGCGCATGCGGTGATGAGGGCGAGGGTGCCGACGACGGCGCCGGCGGCGAGCACGCGAATCATGGGTCTCCGGTCGGGTGGCGGCCGAGTCCGCCTCGACCTGCCCCTTACCCTGCGGCGTGTTCTCAGCCCTTGGCGGTCGGGCCTTCGGTCTGGTTGCCGAACCCGTCGATGTAGACGGGGCCTTCCACGCGGAAGTGCTGCCGGGGCTTGTGCACGGCGAGGAACGCGCCCAGCTCCTCGATGGACTCGAACCGCTGCCCGCCGCTGAGGGACCATTCCACCAGCGGACGCCCGTACCACTCGGTGATGAGCTTGCCGAGGTTCGCGAGGCACCACACGGTCGCGGCTGCGGCCGCGTTCACCGGGGACGGCTCCCGCCCGGCCGGCTTGACGGCGAGGATCGTGCGGGCCTGGTAGCCGCGCCCCTCCGTGTGCTCGAACGCGTGGTCGACGGTGAAGTAGGTGTACCGGAGGGGCGCGTCCCGCTTCCGCAGGTACGCCTCCGCTTCGGCGCGGTCGAGGAACTCCCGCCCGCCGACGGTGTAGACGGGGACGGTCTTGGTCGTCTCGATGATGCCCGTCACGGGATCGGGTTCCCGTAATCGTCGAGGTACACCGGCCCGTGCGCACCGGCCGCGGCCATGGCGCCCAGGTAGTGGCTCAGGCGGTCCGGGCTGTCGAAGCATTGGCCTTCGTTGAGGCGCCACCGCTGGATCGGGTCCCCGTTCAGCGTGCCGATGGGGTACCCGAACCGGACTTCGCAGTACTGCAGCGCGATGACGTCCGCGTGCATGCTTGCGGGCTTCTTCGCCGCGATGAGCGTGCTCGCGCGGAGACGTCCGCCCGCCCCCATGTCGGGGTCGTGGGACACCAGGAAGTACGTGTACTCCAGCGGCGCGCTGCGGCGGGCGAGTTCGGCTTCCGCTTCCTCACGGGTGTCGAACTCCTGGTCGCCGACGAGGAACACGGGGCGGGTCGTCTCAACGATCTGCAACGTCATGGTGACTCCATGCGCGGTGCGGGGTGCCGGCGGTGACCGGCGCCCTCAGGTCACGCGGCGGCGAGCTCTCCCTGGTCGGCGAGCACCTGCTCGTCGATGGCGGCGTCGATCTCCGCGAGGCGGGCGATCGCGGCGGCCAGCTCGTCCTCACGGTCGAACACCGCACCGTCGGCGAGCGCGTTCGCGTTCGCGGCGTGCCGGTCGTACTGGTCGGCGCGTTCGATGAGCGCGACGGCGGCCTCCCCCGCGTTCGCGAGGATCGCGTTCACCTTCTCCGCCAGCCACGCAGCGACGGTGCGTGCGGACTTCCGGGCGAGCTTGCGGTCCACGTCGAACGTCGCGACCGTCTGGTAGCCGACGGACAGCTCGAAGCTGCGCAGGACACGGGACCCGTCCACCGATGCGCGGATGTTCCACCGGCCCACGTCGAACCGGGCGTACGAGTGGCCGTCGCGCTGCCACGCGTGCACCTGCTGCCGCAGGGAGGCGACGTTCACCTCGGGGGCACCATACTCGTCGATGATCTCCTGCGCGTCCATCAGCGCGGCAGCCTGGCGGCGTGCGGTCGCGGCCTGCTGCTCGGCGTGCTTCGCGTTCTGTCGGGCGGCGTTGACGTTCTGCATGTGCACCGCGCGCAGCAGGCGGAGCTTCTTCACGGTCGTGCGGGCGTTCGCCTGCTCGAGCAGGAGCGGGTTGCCTGCGGCGAGCGCCTTCACCTCGCCGTAGCTGAGGGTCGCACCGGACACGTCCTCGAGCTCGCGGGCGGAGGAGCCCGCGGCGTACAGCGCGTCGAACGAGCGTGACTTCCGCTCCAGCGTCTGCCACATGTACGCGTCGAATGTGCCCTCCACGACGACACGGTGGACGCCGACGACCGGGTTGAGGTTGCCGTGGCGGATGGCGCGGCCGTCCCGCTGCACCATCTCGGAAGGCAGCCACGGGGCATCCAGGTGCCACAGGTCGGTGAGGCGGGTCTGCACGTTCGTGCCCATGCCCACCTTCGGGGTGGAGCCGATGAGGAACGCGACCTCACCGTCGCGGCAGGCGGCGAACAGGGCGGTGCGGGCTTTGTCGGTGGTCGCCTCGTGCACGAACCGGATCATGTTCGCGGGGACGCCCTCGTCGACGAGCGCACGCCGGATGCGGCCGTACGTCTGCGCGTCGTCCGGGTTCGGGGTGCCCAGGTCGCAGAACACGAGCTGGAACCCGCCGGGGCGTTCCAGCTCGCCGAAGCGGCGGTCGCGGTTCTGACGGTAGATGGCGGCTGCACGCCGGGCGAACTCGCGGACCTTCGCGCTGAACTCGTCCAGTCCCACCAGGCGCGGGTCGAGGGCGACCTTCCGGCCGTCACCGACGATGAGGAGCATGTTGTCGTTGTCGATGCCGGTGTCGCGCTTGTTGCGGAGGTCGTCGGCGCGGGCGGCGAGGCTCTTCACATAGCTCATCTGCTCCGGGGTGCCTTCGACGACGATGGTCTCGTACTCGGCGTCGGGACGTTCGGTCTGGAGCGTTTCGGGGTCGATGAGGTCGGCGACCTGCGCGAGCATCGACTTGATCTCGGCGACGTTGACCAGGCCCACGGGGCGCCGGTAGGAGCGGAACCCGGAGCCGTCGGGGGCGACCTCGTTCGCGGTCTCGTACTTCACGAACGCGGACGCCCACGCGTCGAACGAGCGCATCCCGAGGCGGCCGAGCATTTCCGGCTGCAGGTATCGCTGCCACACCCACGTTTCGGCGAGCGTGTTCGACCACGGGGTGCCGGTGAACCCGGCGAACGCGGGCGCGTCCCACCCCTTCCTCCGCCGGAGCGATTCGACCTTGAGGAGCAGGTCGGTGGACCGCTTCGACGACCCGGAGCCGAGGCCGTTCCCGCGCTGGGTGCTGTGCGTGGGCAGCCGACGGAAGAGGTGCGCCTCGTCCACCATGATGTAGTCGATGCCGAGCTGGTCGAAGTAGATCGCCTCCCGGTCGTTCATGCCGCTGCGCGCCTTGCCGAGCTGCTGGTCGAGGGCCCGCATGCGACGTGCGATCGCCTTCGCGCCCTTCGAGCCGCGCAGCCCGTCGGTGTGTGCGAGCGCGTTGGCGAGCTCGTACTTCTCCTCCGCGATCCACGCTGCCTCCACATCCGGGTGGACGGGGATCATGGTGAACGCGGAGTGCGTCATGATGACGGCGTCCCAGTCGCCGGTGGCGCAGCGGGCGGCGAACACGCGCCGGTTGTCCTTCTGCAGGTCCTCCTTCGTCGCGACGAGGAGCTTCGCGGTGGGGATCACCTGCTGCGCCTCACGGGCCATCTGCTCGAGCAGGTGGTTCGGGACGATGATGAGCGGCTTGTTCGCGAGACCGAACTTGCGCAGCGTGACCGCGGACAGCGCCATGGTCGCGCTCTTGCCGGCGCCCACGGGGTGGCCGATGAGCGCGGTCGGGGTGGACACGATGCGCTCGACGGCGGCGCGCTGGTGGGTCCAGGGCGTGAACGTGTCGCTCATGCCGGGGAAGATGAGGCCGCTGCCGGTGAACGTGCGGACCACGTGCGCGTTGAACCGCTCGTTGTACTCGCGGACGAGCCGATCGGCTCGTGTCTTGTCCTCCCACACCCACGTGGAGAACCGGTCGTTGATCTCCTCCAGCTTCATCATCGCTGTCGCCGTCTTGTCGGCGTTGCGAACCTGCTTCCAGTCGCCGCGGGACGGGTCCCAGACTCGGTCGGAGATCTCGGGAGCCTTGTTGTTCAGGGCGTGCTCGACGAGGCGGGCCGGGGTGACGTCGGGGGTGCCCCACTGTGCGCGGGCTTCCAGACTGAGCCAGTCGCCGCCGTCCACTTCCCATGTGCCCAAATGCGGCTCGTGGGTGACGGTGACGTGCCCGGCGTTCAGGCCGTCGCTGACGAACTCTTCGACGTCGGCGGGGCGCACGAGCGGGTGGCCGAGGCTGAGGATGATGTCGAGGGGGCCGAGGTCGGCGGGGATGACCTCGCGCAGCGCGGCGGCGCCCTCCTCGTACCCGAACCGCTCCGCGGCGCGCAGCTTCTCCCGCACGTTCCCGGACAGGTACTCGGCGGCGGTGACAGCCCGGCCGGTCTGCGGGTCGTCGAACACGAGCCCGGTCAGCGCCTGCCGCGCGTCCTCCGCGGAGGGCAGCGCGAGCAGCCCGGCGACGCGGTCGAGATCCACCCGACCGGACTCCCCCATCGTCACGGCGAGCGCTTCCGCCGCGGTGTCCACACGCTCGATCGGCTCCGGGGCGCGGTTCACGCGGCGGCTGAGGATGTCCGCGGGGCGGGCAGCACCGGTCACCTGGTCGAACACTTCGAGGGCCATCACGAGCGCGCTGTCGGGGTCGCGGCGGAACCCGCCCATCGCGGGCCGGCGCCAGGACAGGGCGGGAAGCCCGGTCTCTTCGTCGATCTTGCCCTCCACGAGCGTGCCGCGGTTCAGGGGCCCGAACTTCTCGACGTACTGCTCGTAGCAGGCGCGGGTTGCGGCGCGGTGGTCGGCCATCGCCTCGTCGAGGAGGCTGGTGTCAGCCTCCATCGCGAGCAGGTCGACCATGAGGTTTCGCATCCGCACGAGGTGGACGAGCTCTTTCGACGCGCGCACAGCGACCAGGCGGCCGTTCTCGACTCGGTGCATCTTCCCGTCGATGACGTGGAACGAGCCTTCCTTGCGGCCCGCTTCATCTTCCAGGACGACGTCGTCGAGCGTGTCGATGCCTGCCGTCTGCGTCAGCGGAGGGAGTGAGGGGGTGAGCGCGGCGATCGCGCGACGCACGTCCGATTCGACGTCGTCGGACACGACGATGAGCGGGGACCGCTCGAACGTGGTGACCTTCATCTGCCCGGCGACGTGCTCAGGGTGCTCCCGCCAGTACACGGACACGCGGGTGCGCACGCCGGGCGCGGCCTGGGCGGGCTCGTCGACGAACAGACCGTTGTCGGTGATCTGACGGTCCCACGAGTAGTAGCTCGACGACCCGGTGGCGGTCAGCTCCGCCGTCCCGTCCCAGAACGGTGCGTCCTGGCCGGGGTCGTTGCGGCGCAGGACGATGATGTCGGTGACGACGGACGTGCCAGCGTCCGCGAACGCGCCGGACGGGAGCCGCACGGCGCCCGCGAGAGTCATCCCCTCGAAGCCTTCGCCGTGGGTGCGCAGCAGCCCGGAGTCCGCGTCGAGGGTGTGGCGGGAGGTGACCGCGACAACGTAGCCGCCTGGGCGGACAGCGGCCGCGGCGCGCTGCAGGAAGTAGTTGTGTAGCGCCCCGGAGCGGCCCGCGTGGTCGTACACGCGGGTGGCTGAGAACGGCACGTTGCCGACGGCGACGTCGAACGTGCCGTCGCGGACCTCGGTCTTCTCGAGCCGTCCGGTGATGATGTCCGCCGTCGGGTGCAGGAGCTTCGCAATGCGAGCCGACGTCGGGTCGATGTCGACGCCGGTCCAGGCGATGTGCATGTCGGCGGGAGCTGCGCTCATGAACGCGCCCGCACCGCAGCCGGGCTCGAACGCGCGGCCAGCCGTGAACCCGACGCTGCGGAGGATGCCGTAGACGGCGTCGGTGACCACGGTCGGGGTGAAGAACGAGGTGTCCACCTGCATCGACGCTTCGAAGAGCGCGTCGGGCGGCATGATCTCCTCCAGCTGCGAGGCGACGTCGGCCCACTTCCCCTCAGGCTCGGGGGCGAACGCGGCGGCGAACTGCCCCCAGCCCATGAACCCCGCGAGCGTGGAGCGCTCGTCGTCAGTGAGTGTCCGCGCGCGTGCCGGATCGAGGGACCACGCGAGGCGGACAGCGGCAATCTGGGCATCGAGGGAGCTCATACCGCTCTACATGCGCGGCGCCCGGATGCGGCGGTGACAGCAGCGCGCATAGGTGCGGCATGGGATGGTTCATCGTGTCGGGGCTGCTGGTCGCCGCGGCCGCCATCGGGTACTTCGGTCTGCGCCGCATCGTCGGCTCCCCCGTAGACGGTGCGGCACTGCTCATCGGCGCCGGAGCTGTCGTCACCGTCGCGATCGCTGTCGCCACCGGGTGACGGCACCTCCGCCGCTCGCCATCGTGCGGCACGGCGGGATCTCGGGCGGTCGATTACGCTCGCCCCGGCGTCGTACCGCAACACCCACGAAAGAGCAAACTTCCGAATCTGTCCGACTCGGCGGATACTTTGATTCGTTGATGTGTTCGGATGGGGGTGTCTGATGCTCGCGTTCCCAGTAGCGCCCGCGTCCGTGGCGCTTCCCGCTCGTGTGCTCGTCGCACCGGTCTCCGTGGCGGCCGGTTTCCCTTCGCCCGCTCAGGACTGGTACGAGGGCCCTATCGACCTGACGGAGATGCTCGTCGACGATCAGGCGGCCACGTTCGTCGTCCGCGTGTCGGGGCATTCGATGACGGATGCCGGCATCTGGGACGGCGATGAGCTGCTCGTGGACAGGTCGAAGACACCCCGCGACGGGGATGTGGTCGTCGCCGTCCTCGACGGCGAGCTCACCGTGAAGCGGCTGCGGCTGACCGGGTCAGGGGTGGTGCTTCAGGCGGAGAGCACTGAGTATCCGGACATCGTGGTGCCCGAGCTGAGCGACCTGCAGGTGTGGGGCGTTGTGACCTACTGCCTCCACCACGTGCGACGGTGACCTCATGTGCGTCCCTTTGTGCGTGCGGATGATGGCCTCTGATCACCCTGCGGCGGACGCGCGCGCCTGGTCAGAACCAGGCGTCGTCGAGCCCGTCCTCGAACGGCGGGGCCGGTTCGACATGCGCTTCCATCCGCACGAAGTCGACCGTCTTCGTCTTCCCCGTCCGGCGGTCGAGGTAGGTCGTCTGCTTCTTGGCCGGGCTGCGGAGCACGACGCGGCCGTGCACGAACGCGGGCGGCAGGTCGAGCGGGTCGATGCCTTTCCCGCGCAGCATCCGCACCCGGTCTCGGTTCCCGACCCCGTGCAGTTGCCGGTGGGAGAAGTGGGTCGAGGCGAGCATGCTCAGCGAGTTCACGCGGGCGTCCGCCTGTCGCCACCGGAGGTACCGCTGGACCGCGTCCATGTCGGGGAGGCTGAACGCGCGCGAGTCGAACAGGCCGACCTTGTCGGTGACCGTCCCGAGTCGGCGGGCGTTCAACGTGGCGGTCGCGATCGCGGCGCTGATGGAGGTGAGCTTCTGCACTTGCCCACCGAACATGAAGCCCTGCACGGCGTCGTCGACACGGTCGGTCAGCAGCAGGCTGATCTCGTCCGACTGGGTGTACACGAGCCGGACGCCGTCGATCTGCTCAGCGAGCGCGACGGCGACGGCGTCCATGTCCTCGACGAACCGCTCGTCGAACGGACGCTGCAGCCCCTTCGTGTACGAGTGGAACGCGCGCCCGTCCAGGCGGATGACGGCGGGCAGACCGGGCGTCAGGTGCGTGCGGAACTGCTTCTCGGCGTCTTTGAACTCGGTGCCGTCGATGCGGGCGTAGGTGTCGGTGGTCACATGAGCGCTATGCGCAGTCGGGGTCTGCGGCCGCGACGAGGGGGCTGCTGATGCTGGCCCACGTCGACGTCAACTCGGCCTACGCGAGCTGGGAGCGCGTGTTCCGGCCAGACCTCGAGGGCCGCCCGGTCTGCGTCCTTTCGAATAATGACGGAATGGTGGTGGCTGCGTCGAAGGAGGCGAAGGAGCTGGGGCTCGACCTCGGCGAGCCGTGGTTCAAGATCCGGCCCCGCGCGGAGCATCTGGGGGTGGTCGCGGTGTCGAGCAACTACGAGCTCTACGGTGATTGCTCGAGGCGCGTCATGGACATCCTGTCTCGTTTCACCGCCGACCTGGACGTCTACTCGATCGACGAGGCGTTCCTCGTCGTGCCGCCCCACATCGAACGGGAAGGGCGAATGGAGTCGTGGGCGCGGGAGATCAAAGACACGCTCCGCACGCTCGCAGGGGTGCCCGTGTGCGTCGGGGTCGCGCCGACCCGGACGCTCGCGAAGATGGCGAACAAGTGGGCCAAGAAGGCGCCCGCGTTCGACGGGGTCTGCGTGTGGCCGGAGACCCCGCAGCCCTGGAGGGATGCTCTCTTCGCTCGCCTCCCCACCTCCGAGGTGTGGGGCATCGCCCACCGACTCGAGAAGAGGCTCGCCGGCATCGGGATCCGCACCGTCGCCGACCTCGCTGCCGCGGACCCAACCGTCGTCCGGAAGAACACGTCCGTCGTCACGATGCGCACCGCGCTGGAGGTGCGCGGCATCCCCTGCATCGGGGCGGAGCCAGACCGGACCGGGCGGAAGGACCAGCTCATTGTGTCCCGCACGTTCGGGGAGAAGATCACGACCGTCGCGGAGATGCGGCAGGTGCTGTCCATCTACGCGCAGCAGGCCGCTACCCGCCTCGTCCGCCACAAACAGGCCGCGAAGCTGGTGATCGCGTTCGCGTCCGTGTCCCCGTTCGACGAGAACCCCGTCCGAGGTGGCGCACAGCCGCGCACGCTGTTCCCGCAGTCGATGGCCCGGCTCCCGTCCCCGACCGCCGACCCGGTGCAGCTGACGAAAGCCGCGCACGCGCTGCTGCCGAAGCTCGCAGACGGCGTCCGGTACGCGAAGGCAGGCATCATGCTCACCGACCTCCGCAAAGCGCACGAGCACCAGCCGCTCGAGATGTTCCGGCACGCGCACGAGGAGTCCCACATCGCCGAGCTCATGAGCCGCGTCCAACGCAAGGCGGGACGCGACATGCTGGGGCTCGGCTACGCCGGCTTCAGACCCGGCCCTGCCTGGCAGGTGAAGCGGGAGATGCTCACCAAGCGAGCAACCACCCACTGGGACGAGCTCGTGACGGTGAGGGCCTGACGGCACTTCACCGTCATGAGCTCGTCGGCTCGCCGCCCCGCTTACGCGAGCGGCTCACTGGCGCGCGCGAGGTTCGCCCCTCGAGTTCGGACTGCCAACATGCAGAAGGAGCCGTCCCCGAACGGGGACGGCTCCTTCTGCATGTGCCGCGGCTACAGCGCTTCCAGGACCGGGATTTCGATTGCCTGGCTGAGCTCCTCGTAGCCGGCGTCGAGGAAGTTGAGCTGAACTTCGCGGCGGAGCAGCGTCAGGTACTGCTTCGTCGCTCGCGCGGCGGCGAGACGCTCGACCTCCCCATCGCCCAGGAAGCCGTTGAACTCGTAGTCTTCGAGGAGCTCGAGGTCGCCGTTGACGGTTCTGAGGGTGGACTCGATCGCTTTCACCTCACCGGCGATGCCGAACGCGAAGTGTCCCGGCGCTCGAAGGTCCACCTCGTCGTCCATCACTTCCAGGTAGCCGTGGAGGTACCCCGCGAGCTCGTCGAGCTGCTCTCCCGGGTCGACGGCACGAGGCTCGTCGATGTCGTGCTGGACGTACTCCTCGATGGATTCGAGGAACACCTCCGGGGTGGCGGGGATGGGCAGCGCTGCGCCGTTCTCCGAGCGGTGCTTCATGTACTGGGCGGTGTGGATGCGGTTCGCGTCGGACAGCATCTGCTCGGTGAAGACAGAGAAGGTGGACATGGTGGTCCCTTTCGGTTGAGTGTGTGCTGTCGCATCGCGACAGCGGGTCATATAGGTCGTGTACGCGGCGCTTCAGAAGAACGTGCGACGGGGTTCAGTCGAGGATGTGTGCGAGGTCGGCATGTCCTTCGTGTTCGGCTGCT
>Ga0180217_1004869_pt1 | contig 10402 bp, 8 predicted proteins | sample eDN3rd37CBELigOP_FD_128521 | JGI IMG/M metagenome (GOLD analysis project Ga0180217, IMG submission 128521) | Enriched Organic Plus compost microbial communities from Emeryville, California, USA - eDNA 3rd pass 37_C BE-Lig OP (version 2) (version 2) ... | reverse complement strand
GTCTTCGTCGTTATCCAAGATGGGGACGCGAGCCGGCACCGTGGCCACGGCCATGCCGTGGGTCAGGTCCAGTTGTTGGACTTTGGCGGCCAGCTTTCCACCTTGCTGATTAGCGGTAAGCATTTTCTGGATCTGGCCGGTCGTTCTGCCAGCCAGTAGCGTCCGATCGTCATAAAACAGAAACTCGCCGGCTTCGCCATCGGCCGTGTTAGCGGTCCAGTATGGCTTGCCGTTCAGCGTGCTTTCGGAAATGTCGGACAATTCGCCCGATGCCTTAATAGCTTCCCGGTCCAGCGGCTGCTGCGAGATCAGGATGGTGATTAGTTGAATGCTATCGGTCTTGGGAATCCCCACGAGCTTAGCTGCGTCAACCTCGCCCTTGGCATCGAGTGCATCCGGGCTGTAGCCCACCATCATGATGGCCCACTCGATCTGGCCGAGGTCGATGCCCCACCGCTTGTTGGCATTGGGCAGCGGGAGCATCTTCTGGATGTCTTGCAAGAGCGGCGATTGGCTCATCTTGGCCGGACGAGCGACGATCACCCACGAGAAGTGATCCGCGACCCACGCCGGGTTGATCGGCAGCTTGCTTGGGGCGGCGGCCTGGCCATTGGCCGGTGTCGATGTTGCGGTAAACGTGGCCGCCCGAATGTAGTCCTGGTCGGCCTTGCTCAACTTGTCGAGCGGTACCACCACTTGGCGGCCGTCCGCCCGCAGCAGCGTGACCTTGTCGCCCTCGATGCCCAGCATGCTGGCTTCGACGGTGTAAGTGCCGGAGGAGTCGGTCCAGGTCCGCGATTGCATGGGACCTTGCGCGGCCGCGGGCAGCGCCGGCAACAGAATCGCTGCCAGCAGAGCCATCGCCAGCGGTAGCGCAAATGCCGTGGTGAAACGAGGGAAGCGAGACATGTCCGGCTCCTTGGAGACTTAGGGCGGATTGGCTGCCTGAAGTGAGGTGATCTCCGTTACTGACATTCTCCCCCAATGAGGGGTTCGCTGCAACACGCTCGGCATTGACAGGCGGCGCGGTTTATCCGATAGAACTTCGCCGCATTGCTTGCGATATCAGCTTTTCGTTCGCTCTTGCCTATCTTTGCCATGCCGCCGTCGCAACCATCCAGTTCTGCCGGGCCAGGGGCGAACCGGCCCCGCGGCCTGTCAGGTCGCCTGGCCCAACGGGTTGCGGCGATTCAGCGCTGGGCTAGCGAACATCGGACAGCAGCCGCGACAGTGGCTGCGCTATCGGCGACGGCGATGGTCGCCGGCGTGCTAGCGGTGGTCATTCTGGGGGCGTCGCGCGGATCGATCTCGGCCGTGTCGGCGTTGCAAGCCCTGGACCGCAAAGACCTTGCCAGGGCGGTATTCGAAGCCGAGCAGTTAGCCCTCACCAGTCGCACACCAGGGCCCGAGCGCAGTACGGCGGCCTTCATTCTAGGCGCCGTGGAGCTGCAGCGTGCGGAAACCAGCGAATCGACGATGGCTGCGCGCTATGCGCTTTCGGCGGCTTCTTACCTGGAGCAGTCGCGGCGGTGGGGCTTTCCCAGCGGTCGGCACGGCGAAGGCTACGCCATGTTGGGCCGCAGCCAGTTTGTGATTGGGAACTACCCCGAGGCGCTTGAAGCCTTGGAAGAAGCCTTGGCCCGCGAAGTCCAGCCGGCTGTGGAGCTGCACCGCCTGGCGGCCCAGGCCTGCCTGCGGTTGCCCAAGCCGCTCCCTCGCCTGGCACTGGACCACCTCAGGGCCTGTATCACCGCCGAGCAGGTTGCACCCGCCGACCGCAGCCGGGCCATCATCCAACAAGCCCAGGTGCAATTTGCCCTGGAAGACTACGAATCGTGCCGCCGCTCCCTGCAAACCCTGCCGGCGAAGGAACAGGTGGCCGGCGAAGCGGCCCTGCTCTTTGGCCGGCTGCTCCTGGTCGAGGCCGATTGCCTGACGCGGGGTGGCAGCGAATCGGCCCTTACCGAAGGAGCGTCGCCGGCCGACGTTGCCCGCGAGCGTTATCAGCAGGCCGTGGAAACGTTCCGCACGGCGCTGCTGCATCGCACCACCGATCCACGGCTGGTAGCCGAACTGCATTACGGTTTGGCGCAAGCCTATCATGGCCTGGGCGATCAGGTCGCGGCGCTGCGGCAACTGCGGCGGATTCAGTCGGGCTTTTCTGTGCAGGACGTCGCCTTGAAGGCGGCGCTCGATGAAGGCGAGCTGTTGCTCGCTCGGGGTGACTATGCCGGCCTGGTCAACCTGCATGTCCAGGTGTTGGAGCGCGCCCCAAGCTTGACGCCAGGCACGGCATCGCCGCTGGCTGACGAGCTTCGCCAGCGATGCCTGGCCAACGTGGAGCGGCTGAAAAGCGAGCGTGTCTACGCCGAAGCCATCGAATTGATCCGCGCCGCGGTATCGCTGCTGCCGCCAACGGAACGGTGCGCCCTGATTGGGCAAACTTATCAGGCCTGGGGCGATAGCCTGATGGCCGACGCGATCGCAGCGCAGGATAGGGCTCGCGCATCGCGAGGGGGAGACACTGGGCAAACTGCGGAAGTTGATGGGTCGGCCGAGGTGGCAGGGGAAGCGACCGATGAGCCGGAGCAAGAAGCGGCTGCGCCGGAGCCCCCTGCCCTACCGATCGGGCCAGTAAGCCTGATTGCGATCGAAGCCGGAAAGACGCAGGGCCTGCTGACCCTTGGCTTCTCGCCTCAGGCTCAGGAGTTGATCGACCAGGCTCGATCCTGTTATCGCAAGGCAGCCGACGCCTTCGCCGAGCTGGCCCAATTGCGGTATCCCACCGCCAATTACCCCAACGATTTGTGGTTGGCCGCCGAAACGTACCAGCGAGCGCGCGATTACCCGGCTGCGATTCGCCTGTTCAAGGCGTACTTGGAACACGCGCGGCCGCACACCCGGCAACCAGAAGCCCTGGTGCAGTTGGGCGAGATGTGGATGGCCGAAGGCAACGCCCGAGAAGCGGTTGACGCCTTGCAAAGCGTGGTGGAGCTTTATCCGCGCCATCCGGCCAAGTACGCAGCCCGGCTGCTGTTGGCGCAGGCCTATCAAGAGATGGGCGAACCGGAGAAAGCCGCGGCCGAGCTCCAGGCCAATCTCGATGGCGACGATCTCACTCCGGCCAGCCCTGAGTGGCGGTCGGCGCTGTTTGCCTTGGGGCAGCTTCGTTATGGTCAGCAGCAATGGGATCAGGCGGCGAGGTTGCTGGAACAGGCCGTAGCGCGGTATCCCCAGGATCCGCTGGCCGCGACCGCCAACTACCTGCTGGGCGAGTGTTATCTGCAGCATTCGGGGGCACGGGCCGACGAAAAAGTGGCACCGCTGCCGGTGGCTGAGCGTAGCCGCCTGGAAGGTGTGCGAAACCAGAAGGTGAAAGCACTGGCTGCTTTCGATCAGGCACGCGCCGCCCTGGAGCGGCAGGCTGCTAGCGGTGAATTGACATTGCTCCAAGAATCCGTTCTGCGCAATACTTGCTTCGCCCGGGCGGCGCTCCTCAAACAGTTGGGCCGCTTGGACGAAGCGCTCGATGCGTACACGGCCCTGATCAATCGGTATCAGCATTCGCCCGCCGTGCTCGATGCGTACGTTCAAGCCGCCGCGATCTATCTCGAGCAGCGGCAGGAAGCCAAGGCTCGTAACGCGATCGCGGCCGCCCAAAGTGCGTTAAAGCGCATGCCCGATAACGGCCTGGTAAAAGACCTCACCGGCGAATCCAAGGCAGACTGGGAACGCTACCTGGCCTGGCTGGCAAAGCTGTAACCGGTCACCAGGGGTGTGCCAGCACCCGGGCGAAAACTCCTGTCGCCAGCTTCACCTCTTTTAGGTATTGATACGCGGCGTCGCCGGACACGCACTCGCTGTGCCGGTCGCCGTCGATCGATCCCCTGCGTCGTTTGCTACGAGCCAGGAAGGCCGCCAGCATGTCCGACACCCAGACGCTCGCCCTCCTAATCCAGCGTAAAAGGCACTGCGTTGAGCAGTTGCACGCGCTGGGCGGCGAACAGTTGGCGTGCATCGAACGTGGCGATATCGACGGCCTGTTCTCCGTGCTCGACGCCCGTCAGAAATGGCTGTCGGCCTTCGAACGCATCGAAGAACTGCTCAAGCCGTATCGGCAGCAGGAGCCTTCGCAGCGTCACTGGGCCGACGAGCGGCTGCGCGAGCAGTGCCGTGCCGATCAGGCGGCTTGCCAGCAGTTGTTAGGCGAAATTGCTGCTTGTGAGGAGCGCTGCCGGTCGCTGCTCCAGGCGCAATGCGACGAGATGGCGATGCAGATGCGACAGATGAATGGCGGCCACAGGGCCGCGTCGGGATACCTTGCAGCGGCTGCTGCTCCAGATACTGGCGGTTGCCTCGATCTCTCTGCGGAGTCCTAAGCCCATGAGCAAAGAGTCTCCCCACGGTGGCGCCGGCGCGGACGAACCCCGCGATGTGCTGCCGTTTGTGCAGGCAGGTGTCGATCCCCACGCCGACTTGGAGAGTGTGCTGGCGGCATGGCACACGGCGACCGTTCGGCTGGAACGCACACACGAGGCGCTGCGGTCGGAAGTTCGCCGGCTCACCGACGAACTGGAGATCAAAAACCGCGAGCTGGCTCGCAAGAATCGCCTGGCCGACTTGGGCCGCGTGTCGACCGTGGTCGCCCACGAAGTTCGCAATCACCTTGTTCCGTTGACGCTTTACCTCAACCTGCTGCGCCGCCGCCTGGCCGACGATCCGGGCAGTCTCGATACGCTCGACCGAGTGGCAGCCGGCATAACCGAACTGGATGCCACTGTGAACGACTTGCTGCACTTCACCTCGGATCGTGAACCCGATTTTGAGCCGCTGTGCCTGCGGGCGTTGGTCGACGACGTGGTCGCCGCGTTGGCTCCGCAGCTTTCGGCGCAGGGCATCGAGGTGGATGTGGACGTGCCTCCGTATCACGAGGCGCATGCCGATCGCGATATGCTGCGGCGGGCCATTTTGAACCTGATGCTCAATGCCTTGGACGCCATGCCTGAGGGCGGCGACCTGGTGGTGACCTCGGTCGAAACGCCACGCGGCATGGAGCTGGAAATTGCCGACAGCGGGCCGGGCCTCAGCGACGAAGTTCGCCGCCATGCCTTTGAGCCGTTCTACAGCACCAAGAGCAGTGGCACGGGCCTGGGGCTGGCGATTGTCGATCACATTGTTGCCCGGCATGGCGGCAACATCTCGGCGCTGAATTGCCACGAAGGCGGTGCCGCTTTCACGCTGACGATTCCGCGCCGCGTCGTCCGCCTGCAAGGAGCCAAGGCTGCATGAGTTCTGCCGCGGTCGCTCGTTCTGCCGCCAAGTCTGCCGCTACGGCCACGTCTGAAGGGCGTGTGCTCGTCGTGGACGATTTGCCCCATGTCCGCGAGGCGATTGCCGCGACCCTGCTGGCGATTGGCTACGACGTGGTGGCATTGCCCAGCGCGATTGCCGCCCTGGAACGGTTGGAGCACGAGAGTTTTGATGTCGTGCTGACCGACCTGCAGATGCCGGGCATGGACGGCCTGGAGTTCATTCGCCGTATCCAGAAGCGGCAATTCGGCGTGCAAGTGGTGGTGATCACAGCCTATGCCGACGTGGACTCGGCCGTGGAGGCGATGCGGCACGGGGCGTTCGATTACGTCAAGAAGCCGTTCTCGGGCGAGCAGCTCGAGGAGCTTGTGGCCGCCGCGTTGGCACACGGGCGGCGGATGGATAAGGCATCGACGATCGACCGCGCCAAGCCCGGCGACCCGGTGCTGATCGGTTCTAGCCCGGCCATGCAGGCTTTGCGGCAACGGATCGCCCAGGTGGCTCCCACGCCAGAGCCGGTGCTGATCACCGGCGAAAGCGGCACGGGCAAAGAAGTCGTCGCCCGCTGCATCCATGCCCAAAGCAATCGCGCAGCCGCACCGTTCATCCAGCTCAACTGCGCGGCCTTGCCGGAGCAGTTGGCGGAAAGCGAACTATTTGGGCACCGGCCGGGAGCGTTCACCGGGGCTGCCACCGCGCGGACCGGCTACTTTGAAGTGGCCAACACCGGCACGATTCAGCTCGACGAAATCAGCGAAACGCCCATTGCCTTGCAAGCCAAGCTGTTGCGAGTGTTGCAGGAACAGGCGTTTCAGCGGGTAGGCAGCAGCGAGACGGTTCGCGTCGACGTTCGCGTGCTGGCCACGAGTAACCGCGACTTGCCGGCCGAGGTGCGCGAAGGCCGCTTCCGGGAGGACTTGTACTTCCGCCTGAACGTGCTGCCGATGGTGGTGCCGCCGCTGCGCGAGCGCCGGTCAGACATTCCAGAGCTGCTGGACCACTTCCTGGAGCAGTCGGCCGCCCGGTTGGGTAAGCCCAAGTGTGAGCTGACCCCGGGGGCGTTGGATCTGCTGCAATCGTATCACTGGCCTGGCAATGTGCGCGAGCTCCAGAACATCGTCCGCGGTGCCACGGTGCTGAACCATGGGCAGCCGATCGGGCCCGATGAACTCAAGCCCTGGCTGATGGGCACACCAGGGCCCGAGACGCCGCCGGCCTTGAACGTGGCGGCGGGCGTTAGCCTGCGACAGATGGAACGCCAATTGATCGAAGCCACGTTGAAGGCCTTTGGCGGGCACCGCGAGAAAACAGCCAAGGCGCTCGGCATCGGGCTGCGGACGCTGACCGGCAAGCTTAAGGATTACGGATATACGTCGTGCCGTTCAGGCTCGGCGTCCTAAGTATGAGTGTTGTTGCGGATTGGCCAGGGTAACGCCCATGATTCCAAGCCTGTTTTCCGGATCGGCCATTCCGGTACTTGAACAGGTGGCTTCGTTTACCGAAGCACGGCACAACATTCTGACGGGGAACCTGGCAAACCTGGATACGCCCGGCTACCAGGTGCGCGACCTGTCGGAGGAAGGATTTCAGGCACGGTTACGGGCGGCGATTTCCGCACGCGATACGGCTGCCAGACCGTCTTCCTCCGGGCTATCGCCTGGGGCGATTGGCGGATTGCTGCCGCCCGGAGCGGCGCTCACACCATTATCGACGTCGGCCGCGTCGATGGCATCGCTAGAGACGGTCAACGACAACCTGGCCGACCTGCTGCATCACGATGGCAACAACGTGAGCCTGGAAAAGCAGGTGGCCGAGATGGCCAAGAACCAATTGCGCCACAACCTGGCGCTCACCATTATGACAGCCCAGTTTCGCACCTTAGAGGCGGCGATCAGCGAGCGCGCCTAATCATTGACGTACGGCTCGCGGCTGGCACCCATTCGCTTCATCAATCGTATTTTCTGTTCAGCGTTCGCTTATCGAGAGAAGGTGTACCATGTTTTCGGCCATGGATATCAGCACCAGTGCGATGGTGGCACAGCGGACGCGTATCAATGTGATCACGAGCAATATCGCGAACATCTCCACCACGCGGAACGAGATGGGCGAGTCGCAGCCGTACCAGCCCAAGTTCGTGGTGTTTCAGACGGACGACTCGGTGGGCCAGGCGATGGGAGCCGCTGGCGTCCAGGTGAGTGCGGTCGAGACGGCCAATGTCGAGCCGCAGTGGCGGTATGAACCGGGCCATCCCGACGCCATTAAGGAAGGGCCCCGCCGCGGCTACGTGGCCTACCCCAACGTCGACCTGACCACCGAGTTTGTCGATGCCCTGGAAGCCACCCGGGCGTACGAAGCCAACATCGGTGCCATGGAAATCAGCAAGGAGCTGGCCAACCAAACGCTGCGCATTCTCGCCTGATATCGCAGCTTCTCACGGCTTTCTGGATTGCCACAACAACTAGCCGTAGTGCTGGCATAAAAATGCTCCGCCGGTCGCTTGTCGACGGGGTTTCTGATGTGGGCCGGTAATTCTAAGTGCCGGCTTTGATTGCGCTTGCGCTGCAGCGAGCGGTCGCCAATTATATGTCTTGAGCTGTAACGGGGTTTTTGCGCAATATACGCCCGCTTCCAGCCATCGGTGGACTCCCCGTAACCCCGTTGGTACCGGACCCAGATACTGCTGCGATTGGTGGGCCAGTTAAGCCATGTCGTCCATTCAAGGCATTTCCGTCACGCCTCCGGCGATCCCGCGACCGCCTTCGCCATCGGTCGGGGCTACGTCCGACGCGGCTGGTTCGTTCCAGACCTTTCTGGCCAACTCGATCCAGGAGGTGAATACGGCCCAGTTGCAGGCCGACCAGGCGGTCGAGGCCTTGTTCACCGGCGGCGAGGTCAACCCGGCGGAAGTCTTATCGGCTGTGAAGAAGGCGGATCTTGCGTTCCGGATGTTGATGCAGATCCGGAACAAGCTCGTGGCCGCTTATGATGAAGTCAAAAACATTCGTGTATGAAACAGCATGCGGGCAATCAGGAAGGCCCGCTTGCATCGAGTTGTGATGCGGTATTGATGCGGCGGCTTGTCAAGCCGCCAGAAGTTGCACGTCAATCATTTCACTACGCCAATTCAGTTCAGCAGGCTTCACCTTTCGTTGCCGACAGCGGCTTGGAACCGGAGCGTTTGAATGGGTGCCGTGAATCGGGCCATTGCTCAGCTTAAAGACCTGTTCACCTCCATGACGCCGGGCACGCGGGTGGCCACGGCGCTGTTGCTGGCCGTGATCGTCATCAGCCTGTTCTTTCTGTTCAACCAGGATTGGGGCGGACGCGGCACTTACTTGATGGGCGGGCGGCCGTTCTCGCCCAGCGAGATGCCAGCCATTCACGCCGCGTTTGCCGCCGCCGGCTTGCCGGAGCCTACGTACGAAGGCAACCGCATCCTGGTTCCGGCCGGACAGGAAGCTGCCTACGTCACGGCGCTTGCCGAAGCCGGCGCCATGCCTGCTGATTTCCACAGCTACCTGGAAAAGACCTTGTCTGACCAGGGGCCGTTTGTGGGGCCACGCCAGCGTGATGAGCTGATCAAGAACGCCAAGCAGAAGAAGCTGGCGGCGATCATCGCATCGATGCAAGGCATCGAGTTCGCCACGGTCGATTACGACGAACGCCGCGAGGGAGGCCTTTCTCGCCGCGTTACCTGCACGGCTTCGGTCAGCGTGAAGCCGGTGTTGAATCAGCAGCTCGATCCGGACCAGGCCCGGATTATTCGCCACCTGGTTTCCGCCGCGTTTGCCGGCCTGAAGCCGGAGAGCGTTACCATCGCCGATCTCAACGGCCGCGTGTACGTGGGCAGTGGCGACAGCACCATCGATGGCGAAGAACATCAATACCTGCGCGTGATGCACGCGTATGAAAACCTGTTCCGTCAGCGGGTGCAGGACGCCCTGGCCTATGTGTCGGGCGCCACGGTGAACGTGAACGTGGAAATTTCGCCGGAGCTGGAAAGCAGCCGCGAGAAAACCACGCTAGATGACAAGGCCAGCGGCACGCTGTATCAAAGCGAACAAACCAGCCTGCGCGACTCCAACTCGGGTCCGCCGGGCGGTCGGCCGGGCGTGGTTGCGCAGCAGGGCAACGCCAACCAGGCGACCCAGCTTGCCGGTGCCCGGGTGACGCATTCTGTGGACGAAACCAGTTCGTCGCAGCGTCAGACGATTCCGGCGCACGAAACGGTGCGATCCAAGGCCATTGGCCTCGTGCCGCAACGCGTGACGGTGGCGATCGGCATCCCCAGCAGTCACTACGAGATGATCTGGCGGAATCGCAACCCGGTGCAGCCCGGCCAGCAGCCCACGGAGCCCGATGCGGCTCAGTTGCGGCTGATCGAACAGGAAGAGCAGGAGAAGATTCAGCGTCACGTAGCCCAATTGCTGCCGGCTTCGGCCGGGGTGGCGGACCTGGAGCCGCTGGTGAAGGTCACCACGTTTGAGCACGTTGCCGCGGCTTCGCCCGAGGGCGAAAACACGGTCGACGCCGGCCTGGCCTGGTTGAGCCAGAACTGGATGAACGTTGGCATCCTGCTGCTCGGGCTGGGCAGCCTGCTGTTCTTGCGGTCGATCGTTCGTGGTACGCCTGCTCCGGCGGCGCCGGCCGCTCCCGCGTTCAACGTGGTGTCGCCCGACGACGAACGCGGCCCTGAATCCCCCGAACCGCCGGCGCCGAAGCGGATGCTCAAGCGTCCCAAGGGCGAAATGTCGCTGCGTGATGAGTTAACGCAGATGGTCAAGGAAGACCCTGATGCCGCGGCCAGCGTGATCAAAGGCTGGATTGGAGGCGCCAGTTGAGCTCGTCTGCTTCGCATAGCGCAAACAATCCGCTCCGCAAGGCCGCAGTGCTGTTGATGGTGCTCGATACCGACACCGCCGACCGACTGCTGGAGCAGATGACGGCCGAACAGGCATCGCTCATCCGGCAGCAGTTGCTGTCGCTGGGCGAGGTTTCAGCCGAAGAGCAAGAAGCCGTGGTGGCGGAGTTCTTCCGCGCCGGCGGATTCCTGGATGATGAAGAACCGGCCGCGGAACTCGATCCGCACCTG
>Ga0180217_1004861_pt1 | contig 10411 bp, 9 predicted proteins | sample eDN3rd37CBELigOP_FD_128521 | JGI IMG/M metagenome (GOLD analysis project Ga0180217, IMG submission 128521) | Enriched Organic Plus compost microbial communities from Emeryville, California, USA - eDNA 3rd pass 37_C BE-Lig OP (version 2) (version 2) ... | reverse complement strand
CACGCTGAAAATCCTCGCGCCCTCCCTGCTGTCGCAGAAAGGGAAAGGGTGGACGACTTTTACGCCGCCCGCAGCAGCTCCATGCCGCCGCTTCCGTGGCCTAATTTCTCACCGCCGTTCTCACGGCACGAAGATTCTCTGGGGCCAGATCAGCGTGGTCTTCCTGATCGTGCTCACCTTCATCTGGGCGGCGACGCAATACGTGGCCTGGAGCCTCGGCTTCCAGCCGCAGCTCGGCTCGCCCTGGTTCGAGATCCGGGGCATCCCGGTCTATTACCCGCCGGCCTTCTTCTGGTGGTGGTATTTTTATGACGCCTATGCCCCGCGTGTCTTCAATATCGGCGGCATCATTGCAGCCTCGGGCGGTTTCCTCGCCATCGCCGTCGCCATCCTGATGTCGGTCTGGCGCGCCCGCGAGGCGGAGGAGGTCGAGACCTATGGCTCGGCAAGATGGGCGAAGCCGGACGAGGTCAGGGAGGCCGGGCTGCTCGGTCCCGACGGTTTGGTGCTGGGCCGATACGAGCAGGACTACCTGCGCCATGACGGGCCGGAACATGTGCTCTGCTTCGCGCCGACCCGCTCCGGCAAGGGCGTCGGGTTGGTGGTGCCGACGTTGCTGACCTGGCCGGGCTCCGCCATCGTCCACGACATCAAGGGCGAGAACTGGCAGCTGACGGCCGGGTTCAGGGCGAAACATGGCCGGGTGCTGCTCTTCGATCCGACCAATGCGGCCTCCGCCGCCTACAATCCGCTGCTGGAGGTGCGGCGCGGCGAATGGGAGGTCCGCGACGTCCAGAACATCGCCGACATCCTCGTCGATCCCGAGGGCTCGCTGGAAAAGCGCAACCATTGGGAGAAGACCAGCCATGCCCTGCTGGTCGGCGTCATCCTGCATGTGCTCTATGCCGAGAAGGAAAAGACCCTGGCGCGGGTCGCGGGTTTCCTCTCCGACCCGCGCCGCTCGATCGAGGCGACGCTGGCGGCGATGATGAAGACCCCGCATCTGGGCGAGGCCGGGCCGCATCCGGTCATCGCCAGCGCCGCACGCGAGCTGCTGAACAAATCCGAGAACGAACGATCCGGCGTGCTGTCGACGGCGATGTCCTTTCTGGGGCTCTATCGCGATCCGGTCGTCGCCCAGGTCACCAGCCGCTGCGACTGGCGCATCGCCGATCTGATATCGGGCGAGACGCCGTCGACGCTCTATCTGGTGGTGCCGCCCTCGGACATCTCCCGCACCAAGCCGCTGATCCGGCTGGTGCTGAACCAGATCGGCCGCAGGCTGGCCGAGGATCTGCATGCCAAGGATCGCCGGCACCGGGTGCTGATGCTGCTTGACGAATTCCCTGCGCTGGGGCGTCTCGACTTCTTCGAATCCGCTCTGGCCTTCATGGCGGGCTATGGCATCAAGTCCTTCCTGATCGCGCAGTCGCTCAACCAGATCGAGAAGGCCTACGGCCCGAACAATTCGATCCTCGACAACTGCCATGTCCGGGTCAGCTTCGCCACCAACGACGAGAGGACCGCCAAGCGGGTCTCCGACGCCCTCGGTACCGCCACCGAGATGAGGGCGATGAAGAACTATGCCGGCCACCGGTTGGCGCCCTGGCTCGGCCATATCATGGTTTCTCGTTCCGAGACCGCCCGGCCGCTGCTGACCCCCGGCGAGGTCATGCAACTGCCGCCCGAGGACGAGATCGTCATGGTGGCGGGCACCCCGCCGATCCGGGCAAAGAAGGCGCGCTATTACCAGGACGCGCGGTTCCGGGAACGGGTCGTCGCGCCGCCGAAGCTGGTGCCAGCAACAGAACCGCGTGCCGACGACTGGAGCGGGCTGGCGATCCCGGTGGCCCCGAAGACCGATGTCGCGCCCATGTCCGACGGCACCGGCAGCGAGGACAGCACCGAGTCCGAACAGCGCCTTCAGCCGGAACTGAGCCGAACCGGCACCGTCGAGCGCCAGCGGCTGATCGAGAACGAGTTCGATTTCGGCGAGCCCGCTGACGACGCGCAGGAGGACATCGCCCGCACCAGCCGCATGACCCGCAGAATGCGGACCATCGCCCGGCAGGCCTCCATGGACCCATCGGATGGGATCGAACTCTAGGAGGACACCATGGCGAAATCACCCCGCAAGCAGCGCCTCTCCGTCTATCTCGAACCGGAGATCATGCAGGCGCTCACCGCCCATGCCGCGCGGCGCAACCAGTCCCTGTCGCTGATCGCCGAGGCCGGCATCGCCTCCTTCCTCTCGCCCGACGCGACGGAACGGCAGGAAGCCGCGCTGATCCGCCGCCTCGACCAGATGGACCGGCGCCTCACCCGGCTGGAGCGCGATCTCGGCATCGCCGTCGAGACCCTGGCGGTCTTCGTGCGATTCTGGCTGACCACCAGCCCGCCCCTGCCCGAGCCCGCCCATCAGGCCGCCCGCGCCAGTGCCGCCAAGCGCTACGACGCCTTCGTTACCACGCTAGGGCGAAGGCTGGCGCAGGGGCCGAAGCTCAGGCAGGAGGTGGCGGAGGAGATCGATCACGATACCCCTGCGGCCCAGGCAAGGCACATGCCGGACGGGTGAATCATTACGCAAATTGCCGAAAATATCAGCATAATTCGACACGCAGTGCGGACCTGATCCGAAAGCGATATTTTCTGTTCCGCCGAATCGGCTTTTATTGTAGACAATCTGCAATCAGGGATTCGGACAGCAGGATGGGAACCATGGCTGCGCAGTCGATAAGACGTGAAACGATGGGGGCCCAGCTGGTGGCCATGCTGCGGTCGGCGATCCTGTCCGGTGAATTCGCGCCCGGAGAGCCGGTCACCGAGACGGCGCTGGCGCTGCGTTTCGGCGTCAGCCGCGGGCCCATGCGCGAGGCGATGCGGCACCTCATCGATCAGGGCCTGCTCGTCACCGTCCCCTATACCGGCACGCGCGTGCTGGATCTGTCGACCGCCGACATCAACGACATCTATTCGATGCGGATCTGTCTGGAAATCTTTGCCTTCGAACAGGCCTGGGACCGGCGCGATGCGGCCTTCCGGGGCGAGATGGCCGAACGCCACCGCAAGCTGCTGGAGGCGATCGACGCCCGCGACGATGTCCGGGCGATCGACGCCGAACTCGACCTGCACGGGCTGGCCTATGAATGGTGCGGCAACAAGCTGCTGCTCAGCAGCTGGGATGCGGTTCGCGGCCGGCTGCAACTTTACTGGGCGGCGCATCACCGCGCCCATGGCATCACCGGGCCGCTGCGCGAAAGCCATGACGACTATATTCGCCTCGCCTGCGGTGACAGCCTCGAGGCGATGAAGAACGAGATCCACAGCCACATGCGGCGCGGTCTCGACAAGACCAAGGCCTTCGTCGAGTCCCTCGACGAGCAAAGGCGGCAAACATCACCCAACGGGAGAACGAAATGAAACGACGGATGTTCCTGATCGCAGGGGCGGCTGCGTCCTGCCTGCCCTATGCGCGCGCCTTTGCGGCGGACAACGATACGCTTTCGCAGGTCAAGGCCAGCGGCAAGCTGCGCATCGGCGTGACCTCGGCCGAGCCCTGGTTCTTCAAGGATCCGATGACAGAGAAATGGACCGGCGTCGGCATCGCCATGGGCGAGCGCATGGCGCAGGAGCTGGGCGTCGAGATGGTCCCGGTGGAGACGAGCTGGGCCAATGCCGTCGCGGGGCTGCAAGCCAACCAGTTCGACATCATGTTCGTCCTCGACCCCACCGAAGAGCGTCGGAACGCCGTCGATTTCCCGGATCAGCCGCTGTTCTACTATGCCATGGGGGCACTCGTCCCCGAGGATTCCGCCGTCGCAAGCTGGGCCGACCTCGACACGCCGGAAACCAAGCTGGGCGTGACCCTGGGCACCTCGCTCGACCGCAACGTGACCGAGATGATGAAGAGTGCGGCGATCAACCGCTTCTCCTCGAATGACGAGGCGATCGCCGCCTTTGCCGCCGGCCGCGTGGACGCGGTGGTGCAGTTCCATCCGGCGCTTGTCGTGCAATATTCGCGGCTGAAGATGGGCAAGGTCGTGCTGCCCACGCCGGTCGATCCTGTCGCCACCTCGGCCGGGATGCGCAAGGCAAGCGACGACAGCTTCAGGACCTGGGTCGGGGAAACCTTCGCCAAATTCTATGAAGAAGGCGTGCCGGACCAGATCTTCAGCGCCTATCTGGAAAGCAAGAACATCGACCCGACCGGCATTCCGGGCCTCGTGAAAGAGAGCTGGTAGACCACCCCGGACGGCCCGCCGCCTGGTCCCGTGGCCGGGCGCGCCGGCCTTCTTCCCCCCAAGCGAAAGATGTCAGATGGACTATTCCTGGGACTTCGGCCCGGTCATTGCCCGTTTCGACATGCTTGCGATCGGTTTCCTGAATACGATCAAGATCGCGATCGTGTCGATCCTTCTGGGCGTCGTCGTCGGCCTGGTGCTGGTGCTGATGCGGCTTTCGCCGCGCAAATGGCTTTCCTGGCCCGCGGCGATCTTCATCGAGTTCTACCGCAATACGCCGCCGATCGTGCATTTCTTCTGGTTCTTCTATGCGCTGCCGGTGCTTCTGTCCGTCAGCCTCGATCCCTATGTCGCGGCCGTCCTGGCGCTGTCGACGCAATCCGGCGCCTTCTATGCCGAGGTGTTCCGGGGCGGCATCGTCTCGATCGAGCGCGGCCAGTGGGAGGGCGCCCGCGCGCTTGGCATGACCCATGCCGCGCTGATGCGGCGCATAATCGTGCCGCAGGCGATTTCGCGCATGGTCCCGCCCTTCATCGAGCGCAGCTTCGAATTGCTGAAGACCACGGCGCTGGCCTCGACCCTCGCCTATGCGGACCTGCTCTATCAGGCGATGATGGTGAATGCCGAAACCTTCCGGCCCCTCGAAGTCTATACGACCATCGCGCTGATGTATCTGGTCCTGCTGGTCACCGCCAGCCAGCTCGCGCGCCTCGCCGAGGCCCGGCTGACCGCCTATCAGTAAGAGGTCGATGATGAATTATTCCCCCGATTTCAGCGTCGTCCTGGACAACTGGCCCGTGCTTGCCCGCGGGCTTTGGGTGACGATCCAGATCTGGCTGCCCTCGATCGCGCTGGGGCTGATCGGCGGCTTCCTGATCTCGCAGGCCCGGCTGTCGTCGCGCCGCTGGCTCTCGATCCCGAGCCTGGTCTATGTCGAGCTGTTCCGCGACACGCCGGTGCTGATCCAGCTGATCTGGTTCTTCTACGCCTTCCCGATCCTGATCGGCGTGCAGCTGACCCCCTTCACCGCGGCCCTGCTGGGGCTGACGCTGAACACCACCGCCTATTCGGCCGAGATCTTCCGGGGCGGCATCAAGTCGATCCATCGCGGCCAGATGGAGGGGGCCAAGGCCATCGGCATGACCCATGCCCAGGCGATGCGGCGGGTGATCCTGCCCCAGGTGATCAAGAGGATGCTTCCCGCCTTCACCAACCGGATGATCGAGGTCGCCAAGATGTCCTCGCTCGCCTCGGTCATCTCGGTCCACGAGCTGATGTATCAGGGCCGGCTTCTGTCCTCGACCTATTACCGCCCGTTCGAGATCCTGACGGCGGTGGCCTTCATCTATTTCGTGCTGATCTATCCCGGCACCTTCCTGGCAGGGCGTCTGGAAAAGCGCCTCGCGCGGTCGTCCTGAGCAAAGGAAAGGATACCCCATGCAAAAGCCAATTCTCGAGATCAAGGGCCTGCACAAGCGGTTCGGCGACCACCACGTCCTCAGGGGCATCGACTTTTCCGTCGCAGCAGGAGAGCGCATCGCGATCATCGGCGGATCGGGCTCGGGCAAGTCCACCTTCCTGCGCTGCATGAACTTCATGGAGACGCTGAGCGAGGGCGAAATCTGGCTGGATGGCAAGCGCATCGGCACCGAAAGGAACGGCCAGGTCACCTACCCGGAACGCCAGCTATGCGCGGTGCGCGAACGCGTGGGGATGGTGTTCCAGCAGTTCAACCTTTTCCCGCATATGACCGTGCTTCAGAACGTCATGGAGGGGCTTGTCACCGTCAAGGGCATGGCGAGGGAGCAGGCACGGGAAATCGCCCTGCAGGAACTGGACAAGGTCGGCCTGTCGGAAAAGGTCGATGCCTGGCCCGGCCGCCTTTCCGGGGGCCAGCAGCAGCGCGTGGCCATTGCCCGCGCCCTGTCGATGAAACCCGAGATCCTGCTTTTCGACGAACCGACATCCTCGCTCGACCCGGAACTGGTGGGCGAGGTCCTGCGGGTGATCAATCACCTTGCCGAGGAAGGCCGCACCATGCTTCTGGTCACGCATGAGCTTGGATTCGCCTATCATTTCGCGACCAAGGTCATCTTCCTGGCGGACGGCGTATTCCACGAGGTCGGCACGCCGGACGAGGTTCTGAAAAACCCGCGGCAAGCCCGCACGCAGGAATTCCTGCGCCGTTTCGGCGAATTTGCCTTCTGAGCTTCCACATATCAAAGGACACTGAAATGACTCCGCAGAGCAGCGCTTCGTCGCAAAGCTATGTCAAGGATCCGCGCAACGAATCCGTCGAGATCTATGTCAACGGCCAGTTCTACAAGCGCGACGAGGCCAAGGTGTCGATCTTCGATGCGGGCTTCGTCCTGGGCGACGGCGTGTGGGAAGGTCTTCGCCTGGTCAACGGCAAGCTTCTGGCCATCGACGAGCATATGGACCGCATCTTCGAAGGCGCGCGTTCGATCCAGCTGGACATCGGCCTTTCCAAGCAGGGCCTGGTCGAGGAGGTCTGGAAATGCCTGCGCCACAACGGGATGGAGGACGGCGTCCATATCCGGCTGATGATCTCGCGCGGGTTGAAATCGACGCCGAACCAGGATCCGCGCTTCGTCGTCGCCGGCGCGACCATCGTAATCGTGGCCGAATACAAGCAGCCGAACCCCGAGCTGAAGAAGAAGGGGCTGAAGCTGATGACCTCCACCATCCGCTGCTCGACGCCGGACGTGTTCGACCTGCGGCTGAACTCGCACAGCCGCCTGAATTTCATCCAGGCCCTCATCCAGGCGATCAACATGGGGGCGGACGAGGCGCTGATGCTCGACGACCGGGGTTTCGTGGCCTCCTGCAACTCGACCAATTTCTTCATCTTCCGGGGCGACGAGCTTTGGACCTCGGAAGGGCTGACCTGCTTCAACGGCATCACTCGGAAAAAGGCGATCCATATCTGGCGCGAAGCGGGCTTCACCGTGCGCGAAAAGCCTTTCACCCTGGCCGAGGTCTATTCCGCGGACGAGGCCTTCGTCACCGGCACGCTCGGGGGGATCACCCCGGTCGCGATGATCGACGGCCGCCCCATCGGGGACGGGAAGCCCGGCGCCCGCACCGCCCGGATCAACCAACTCTACCAAGAGTATATTTCGCAGTAAGCCGGTGGCAAGGCGAACCGGATTCAATCGCAGGCGCCATCGGTTGCGGCGCCTGCTCGCCCCCTTCCGCCTGCGCGCGCTGGTCCGCCGCAGCGAGATCGCCTATACGGTGATCGCGGCCGTGATCGGGATCGTCGCCGGCGGCGCGGTGGTCCTGATGCAGGAAGCCGTGACCTTCATGGCCGTCCTGATCTTCGATTCCGCCGGCGAGGTCAGCGGCGCGGAAAGCGTGAACCCTTTGCGCGCCCTTTCCGGCCCGCTGGCCGGCGGCATCCTGCTTGGCGCGTCCTATCTGATCGGCCAGCGCTGGTTCCGGCGCGTCGCCGACCCGATCGAGGCCAATGCCGTGACCGGCGGCAAGATCGCCGTGCCCGGCAGCCTGTTCATTTCCGGGCAGACCATGGTTTCCAGCGGGTTCGGCGCCTCGGTCGGGATGGAGGCGGCCTATACGCAGGCCGCTTCGGCCCTCGCCTCATGGGGCGGCCAAAAGCTTCGCCTGCGCCGGGAAGACCTGCGCCAGCTGGTCGCCGCCGGTGCCGGGGGCGCGATTGCCGCCGCCTTCGACGCGCCGCTGACCGGGGCGTTCTATGCCTTCGAGCTTGTCCTGGCCTCCTATACGGTCGCCGCGCTTCTGCCCGTCCTTGCCGCCGCGATTTCCGCGACGGCCATCACCCGCCTTGTCGGCGGGCATCACGGGCTGGACCTTTATTTCGCCGGCCAGATCCCGGCACCGTCCTTCATCCCCATCGCGGCACTTGCCGTCATCTCTGCCGTGGTCGGCATCCTGATCATGCGCGCCGTTTCCGCGACCGAGAACACGTTCCGCAAAAGCGTCCTGCCGGGATGGAGCCAGCCGGTTGTCGGCGGGCTTTGCGTCGGCCTGCTGGCATTGGCGACGCCGCGCGTGCTGTCCTCCGGCCATGGCGCGATGGACGTGGTGTTCGGCAGCAACCTGACGCTGGGTGCCCTTGTCCTGCTTTTCGTGCTGAAGGCGCTCGCCTCGGTCATCTCCATCGGGTCGGGCTTCCGGGGCGGGTTGTTCTTTGCGTCGCTTCTGCTCGGGGCCATCCTGGGCAAGATCCTCGGCATCGCCTGGCTGATGGCATTCGGGCTGGAACTGCCCATCGTCGTCTTTGCCGTGGTCGGCATGTGCGCCCTGGCGACGGCGGTGATCGGCGCCCCCCTGGCGATGTGCTTCCTTGCCCTCGAGACGACCAAGAGCCTGCCGCTGGCGCTTGCGGTGCTGTTTGCCGCGCTGATCGCCACGGCAATCGTGCGGCAGTTCTTCGGCTTCAGCTTTTCCACCTGGCGTTTCCATATCCGGGGGGAAACGATCCGGTCGGCCGCGGACATCGGCTGGGTGCGCGAACTCAGCGTCGGAAAGATGATGCGTCGCGTCGCGTCCGAGGCACCGGCATCGATGAAGCTGGCAGAGGCCCGGCGCCGGTTTCCGCCGGGCTCGACCAAGGCGGTGCCGATGGTGGACGACGCCGGCCGCTATGCCGGGCTGTGCATCACCAGCGAACTTTATGGCGAAGGGCTGGACCCGCAGATGCCGCTTGCCTCCATCGCCCACCTGACATCGGCATGGTTGCGGCCCGACCAGACGGTGCGCGAGGCGATCTTGGCATTCGGCCGCCACGAGGCCGATACGCTCGCGGTATTGGACGCGGACCACCGGGTTCTCGGCACGCTGAACGAGCAATATTGCCTGCGGCGCTATTCGAACGAGGTCAACCGCCGGCTTTATCCCCAGCGCGGCTAGAAAGGATCAGGACATGAGACGGCTTCTGTTCGTCGGCTGCGGCAACATGGGTGGCGCGATCGCCTCCGCCGCGATGCGGGCGATCCCCGATGCGAGGATCACCGTCGTCGACCCCTCGCCCCAGCGGGCAAAGGCGCTTCTGCCCGCCGGCATGGCGGTCGAGATCCACCCGGACTTCGCAAAGCTCGGGGAGGCCAGGTTCGATCTCGGCATCCTCTGCGTGAAACCGCAGCAATTTGCCGAGCTCTCCGCCTTGGCGATTTCGGTGATCCGCTCCGGCGCCATCGCCTCGATCATGGCGGGCGTCACGTTGGACGCGCTTGCAGCACGGCTCGGCAGCGAAAGGATCGCGCGGACCATGCCGAACCTGCCCGCCCTTGTCGGCCAGGCGATGACCGTGGGAGTTGCCGCGGATGGGCTGACCCAGGCCGACCGGCGCATGGTCGCGACCCTGTTCGAGGCCGTCGGCCGGTTCCGCTGGCTTTCGCACGAAACCCTTGTCGATGCGGCAACGGCCGTCGCGGGCAGCGGGCCGGGCTACATATTCGCCTTTGCGCAATACATGATGGAAGCGGCCGTGGCGTCGGGCATGGATGCCGCGCTTGCCGACCTGCTGGTGCGCCAAACCTTCCGCGGCGCGGCCGAACTCATGCATGCCGATCCCCGGACGGCGGAAGAGCTGAAGAAAGCCGTGACCAGCAAGGCGGGCACGACCGAGGCCGGTCTGGCCGTCTTCGAAGCAGAAGGCGCGTTGCCGGAACTTTGCCTGAAAGCCGTCGCCGCCGCCGCGCAGCGGGCGCGAGAGCTTTCTCAAATCATGGAAGCCGGTTCCTTAGCGCAACAATAGGCACAGCCAACAACTTGGAGATAGGTAGCAACAGTGCGGTGAGTGAAACGAAAATCCTGACCGCACATTCGAAAACAACCATCCCTTTCCTTTCTTTTCCTGCGCCGCAGTACGCCGGCCCGGTTTCCCTTGTTGCCAGCGGTGATTTTCTGTCTCTTCTACTTGTCCCCGATCCAGGGCCGCCCGTCGCGGGTGCCCGTAACGGAACGAGGACGAGATGGCGGCTGCTCACCAGAAACCTGAAGCGATCCGGCGCGGCGCCCACATGCTCCGAACCGCGCTCGGACCTGCCATCTCCGCCCTCTTGCGGGATCCCGATATCGTCGAGGTGATGCTGAACCCCGACGGGCGGCTCTGGATCGACCGGCTTTCCGAGGGTCTGAACGACACCGGCGAACGGCTGTCCCCT
>Ga0180217_1004859_pt1 | contig 10414 bp, 10 predicted proteins | sample eDN3rd37CBELigOP_FD_128521 | JGI IMG/M metagenome (GOLD analysis project Ga0180217, IMG submission 128521) | Enriched Organic Plus compost microbial communities from Emeryville, California, USA - eDNA 3rd pass 37_C BE-Lig OP (version 2) (version 2) ... | reverse complement strand
GTGAACCTCATCGTCGAGGGGCTGACCGACAACCGCAACCGTGCGGCGTCGAACATCCGGACCATTTTCTCGAAGAACGGCGGGAACTTAGGCGCATCCGGCTCGGTGACCTTCCAGTTCGACCGCATGGGCGAGATCACCTATCCGGCTTCCGTCGGCTCGGAGGACAAGGTCATGGAGGCGGCCATCGAGGCCGGCGCCCAGGACGTGGAATCCGACGAGGAAAGCCACGTGATCTACACCGCCTTCGAGGATTTCGCCGAGGTCGCCGCGACCCTGGAAGGGGTGCTGGGCGAGGCCAAGTCCAGCAAGATCGTCTGGCGTCCCAAGAGCACGACCCAGGTCGAGGGCGAGGCGGTCGCCACGCTCCTGAAGCTGATCGACGCCCTCGAGGACGACGACGACGTGCAGAACGTCTACGGCGACTACGACATCTCCGACGAGGAGATGGAAAAGTACGCCTAAGGAACAGTCCAGTCCCGGCGGAAGCTTAACCGCACTTCGCGCGTTCTGCCGGGATGGACCTTTTCCGCCACGCCTATCTCGTGCCCATCCTCGCCGCGGTGCTGGCGGGCGGCCTGATCGGCTATGAGCGGGAATACCGCGGCCGGGCGGCCGGGGTGCGGACCCACATCCTGGTCTGCCTGACCTCGACCCTGCTCATGCTGGCGGCGGTCTATCAGGTCGAATGGATGCGGGGCACGCCGGAAGATGTGATCCGCATCGATCCGGTCCGCATGGCCCACGGCATACTCACGGGCATCGGTTTTCTCTGCGCCGGCGTGATCTTCCGCGAGGGTTTCTCGGTCCGCGGCCTCACCACCGCCGCCTCGCTGTGGATCACCGCCTCGCTCGGCATTCTCTACGGGATCAGCCTGCACGGGCTGGCGATCGCCGGGACGGCCGCCACTCTGCTCGTGCTCGCTGGCCTGCGTCTCGTGGAGGCGCGATTGCCGCGTCAGCGGCATGTGGACGTGGCCATCCGCTACGGGCGGGAACAGGCGCCGACAGAGGCCGAGTTCAAGGCCTTCTTTGGCGAGCACGGGCTCATTCCCAACACCCTGGTGGTGCGCCTGCTGCCCGAGGAAGGCGGCGTGGAGCTCGCCTCCACCCTGCGCGGGCGCTCTGGCCCGTCCTGCCAGCCGATCGTCGACAAGCTGCTCGCCGATCCCGCCGTCGTCGCCTTCGAGCTGTCTCCTCGCCACGAATAGCCCTTTCGTCGCAAGCCTCTTCGGCCCGCCGAGGAAACCCGCGAACAAGCTGCGCATTGTTTCAGGGGGACTTGGAGGGCTGGATGCGGGCGAACGGGAGCGCTCCGGATTTGAACCGCCGACGGCTGCTGGCCGCCGGCCTCGCGGCCGCGCCTGCGGCGGCGGTCGCCCAGACGCCCACAGCGCCGCAGCCCGGGCCGCAGCCGGCTCAGGCGCCTGGGCCCAGTCCCGGTCCCGCGCCCCTCGCCCGGCCGGCGCCGGATTGGAACCGCCTGCGCAGCCAGTGGGATCTGGATTGGGGCGAGGTCGACCTTTCGGCCATGCTATTTGCGTCGAACCCCAAGCCTGTGCGGGACGCCATCACGCGTCATCGTCAGGCGCTCGATCGCAATCCGATCACCTATCTGGAGCGGAACAACAAGTCCGGCCAGAACGCCGCCCGACGGGCGGCCGGAGCCTATTTCGGCGTGCCGATGGAGCAGGTCGGCCTTTGCGAGAGCACGACGGCGGGGATCGGCCTCGTCTATGCCGGGCTCAACCTGCGCTACGGCGAAGAGGCCCTGACCAGCATCCACGACTACTACGTCACCCACGAAGCCCTGCGACTGGCCGCCCGCCGGACTGGCGCGGGCGTTCGCAAGATGGTGTTGCATGAAGGGGCGGCCACCGCCTCCACCCAGGACATCGTCCGCCGGGTGGTAGCCGCCATCACGCCGGCCACGCGGGTCCTGGCCCTCACCTGGGTCCATTCGTCCACCGGGTTGAAACTGCCGATCCGCGCCATCTCGGAGGCGCTGAAGCCGATCAACGCTCAGCGGCAACCCAACCAGCAGGTGCTGTTCTTCGTGGACGGGGTCCACGGCTTTGGGGTGGAGAACACCACCTTCCCCGAGCTGGGCTGTGACGTCCTGGTTTCCGGCTGCCACAAGTGGGTGTTCGGACCACGGGGAACCGGGGTGGTGTTCTTCAGCCCGCAGGCCCTCGCGCGGCTGTCGCCGACCATACCGACCTTCCTGGCGCCAGGCGCCTATTCGGCCTGGATCGGGGGCTACGACCCTGGTCCGGTGACGGCGGCCCACATGACACCGGGCGGCTTCAAGGCCTTCGAACACATCTGGTCCATGCCCGAGGCGTTCCAGTTCCTGCAGATGGTCGGTAAGGAGCACGTGGCCGCCCGCACCTACGAACTGGCGGACCGGCTGAAACGGGGCCTCGCGGCCATGCCCCACGTGCGGCTGCAGACGCCGCTCGGCTCGCAGATGTCGGCGGGCATCGTCTCGTTCGACGTCGCCGGAATGTCGGCCGCGAGCGTCGTCTCGCGCCTTCGGTCCTGGCGCATTCTCGGCTCGGACGCGCCCTATGCGACGCCGCACGTGCGGTTGACGCCATCGATCCGCAACACGCCGCAGGACATCGATTTCGCCCTGCAGGCGGTCGCCACACTCGCCGGCTAGTTGGACCTCTTCGGCCCGTCGCCGCTGATCAGGGTCAGATGTTCGCCGGTGGTCTGAGCGGTCACATGCGATTCGGTGACCAGCACGCTCGTTCCCGGCGTGATGATCGACTGAACGTCCTCCATGAAACCGTGGGGCACGCGCAGTCGCTGGAGTTCCGAAGCATCCACCGGTCTTCCATCGTCCTCCGGATGGCCGGGCACGCCCACCATCACCCACTGGAGCTGGCCCGCGCTGGTCTTGGTCAGGGTCGCGACATGGGTCCCGCCGGGATCGCCCTGGATCTCTGCGCGGGCTCGGCCGATCTCGACGCCGTTGCGCAGCACGACGGCGAGCTTGTCGGGCCGGGATATGACGACCGAAACCGGCCCCTGCGCCGAGCGCTCGGGCGCCCAGCGATAGTCCTGGTGATCCTCGAGCTCGAGCGCTGTGTGATCGGCGGCCTTTCCGGGCGCGAGGACCCCGGCCGCATCGGCCTTCACCGGCTCGCCATGACGGCCGGCGATCACCACGGTTCCGCCCATGGAGGTCGTCTCGAACAGCAGCTTGGCGAATTCATAGGGCAGGTGAATGCAGCCATGGCTCTCGGGATAGCCGGGCAGGCCGCCCGCGTGCAGCGCCACCCCGTCCCAGGTCAGCCGCTCCTGATAGGGCATGGGGGCGTTGTTATAGGTGCTGGAGCGGTGGTTCTTGTCCTTCTGCAGGATCTGGAACACCCCCGTGGGGGTCTCGTGGCCCGGCTTTCCGGACGAGATCGTGCTGACCCCGATCCGGACCCCGTTGCGATAGACGGTGGCGAGTTGCCGGCTCAGATCGACATAGACGATGACCGTGCCGGTGGGGCTCACCTCCGGCGCCCAGACCCATTGGCCGGGTTTCAGCTTGTCCGCCTGCCGGGCCAGCTCAACGGCTGAACTGACCTTTGAGCCCTGGGCTTCGGCGATTTCGGCGGTTCCCAACGCCAGCACCCCGGCCACAGCCGCAGACCACACCCGCATCGTCCAGCTCCAAAACACGCCAGAGGCGAATAGGGCATCCTTTCCAGGCGGCGTCTAGGCGCGCGGATAGAGGATGATCTGGGTGCAGCGGAAGGCCGCCATCAGCTTGCCCGTGGCTGCGTCCTCGACTTTCGCGTCCCAGACCTGGGTGGTGCGCCCGCCGTGCAGCAGGCTCGCCGTGCAGACCGCTTCGCCCTCGCGCAAGGTGCCGACGAAGTTCGCCTTCACCTCGGCGGTTGTGAAGCCGTTCGCCCCCTCCGGCCAGGCGGTGGAAACGCCGTAGGCGCAGAGAATGTCGGCCACCGAGAGGACCGCTCCCGCCAGCAGGTAGCCGGTATGGGCCACCAGGTCCTGGCGCACCTTGAAGCGCCCGACGACCTTGCCGTCGGCGACCTCGGTGATCACCAGGCCAAGATGACCCGGCAGCTTGCCTTCATTGGCTTGGTTCAGCTTCTCGACGCTGGTGTGGTTGCTGGTCGCGCCCATGGATCCCCCCGTTTTGGTTGGGAGCGATCATGACCGGGAACTGAGACTGGCGCTATCTGGAGTTGCCGGCCCCTGCGCGCGACCTTGCGTATGCCTGCGTGCCGGCGGTGTAGATCCGGTCGCCTTGCTCCAGCGCGTCGGTGTCGAGGTCGGGCGCCGACTCCAGCTCACGGTAGAGGGGGGCGAAGTCCGTCTCCAGGGTCTGGCGCAGCAGGTCCTCGAAGCTGTCGATCACGAAATAGGTCTGCTGATAGTCGTCGATGCGATAGTTGGTCCGCATCACCCGCTTCAGGTCGAAGCCGATGCGGTTCGGCGAGGGATCGTCGAGGGCGAAGATCGACTCTCCGTAGCTTGAGACGATGCCTGCCCCATAGAGATGCAGCCTGCCTTCCTCGCGGATCAGCCCGAATTCCACGGTGTACCAGTAGAGTCGCGCCAGCTTGTGCAGGGCGCCGTACTTCAGCGACCGCAAGCCCCCCTCGCCATAGGCCTGCATGTAGTCGGCGAAGACCGGATCGGCCAGCAGCGGAACATGGCCGAACACGTCGTGGAAGACGTCGGGCTCCTGCAGGTAGTCGATCTGCTCGGGCTTGCGAATGAACCGTCCCGCGACGAACCGGCGATTGGCCATGTGCTCGAAGAAGACGTCGTCCGGCACCAGGCCGGGAACGGCGACCACCGTCCAGCCGGTCAGCTTGCGCAGCCGTTCATTGAGTTCGTCGAAATCCGGGACTCCAGGCTTTGAGAGCCGCAACACGTCGAGGCCGCGCATGAAGGCGGGCGTGACCCGGTCGGGCAGCATGGCCGCTTGCCGCGCGAACAGCGTGTCCCACATGGCGTGTTCGGCCGGCGTGTACGACCTCCAGTCCTGCGGGATGGTCCAATCGGCGGCCGCCCCCGGCGGCGGCCCATTCAGAAGTTCGGCCTTGGCGTCGCTCATGCGCCCAGCCTAGAGCGAGCAGGTCGGAAAAACCCTGTCTTTGGTTGTTGGATTGTGCATAGTTTGAGGCTGCATTCCCGATATAATCGAATTGATCGTTTCGCTAAATTAGTTGAACGGCCGGGTGTGTGCGTGGCGCGCTATGAAGGGTGAATAGGATAATGCAGGCGCCGGCCGATCTCGACGATACCGATCTGCGTATCCTGGAGGCGTTGCAGAAGGACGCCTCCCTTTCAACCGCCGAGCTGGCCGAAATCGTCGGTCTGTCGCAGTCGCCCTGCTGGCGGCGGCTGAACCGCCTGAAGGAAGCCGGCTACATCCGCGACCAGATCACCCGCCTGGACGCCGAGAAGCTGGGCTTCAACACGATCGTCTTCGCCAATGTCCGGCTGTCGGCGCATGGGCGCGCCAACGTGGCCGAGTTTTCCGACGCGATCGGCAAGTTCCCCGAGGTGATGGAGTGCTACACGATCCTGGGCGCCTTCGACTTTATGCTGCGGATCGTCACCCGCGATATGCGCACCTATGAGCAGTTCGTGTTCGGCCGTCTGCTCACCTTGCCGACGGTGCAGGAGATCCATTCCACGGTGGCGCTTTCGGAGGTGAAGAACACTCAGGCCCTTCCCCTGCGCGGGCGATAGACTGATAGAGCATCACCCATGACCACCCGCATCTGGATCCAGACCAGCTTTCACGACGCCTTCAAGTGCGGCGGCTGGGCCTATGTGCGAGCCGGCCAGAGCGGTCCAGCCGGCCAGGCGGGCGGAGACCGCTATGTGACCCCCGATCGGATGGCGCTCGCGGGCCTGCTGGCGGCGCTCAAGGACGCACCGGCCGGCGAGGTGTCGATCCAGATCGACAATCGCGCCGTAGCCGTGATCGCCGCGCGCATCGCCGCCGGCCGCCCGCCGCAAGGCGAGGAGGCCCCGGCGGAAAATCTGGACCTTTGGGCGGCCCTGACGGCGGCCCTCGCCGAACGCAGGGCGAGTTTCGCGGTCGCGGCGGCCTCGAAGGCCAGTCCCACCGGCTTTGCGGCCGCCTGGGCCGAACTGGCGCGCGACAAGGCCAACGCCCAGGGGGCCTTCGTCTCGGCCATTCCAAAGCCGAACCTGGCGAAGGTGGCGGGGCTCTAGGGCGCTTCCTCGAAGAAGCTGCGGAGGGCGGCCGCCGCCTGCGGCTCCTCGAGGGTCGGCGCATGGCCGACGCCTGCAATCTCCATCGTCCGCATGTGCGGAGCGGCCGCGGCCATGCGTGCGGCCGCGTCCGCTTCGAGGATGTCGGAGGTCTCGCCGCGGATCAGCAACAGCGGGCGGTCCTTGGCGAGGGCGTTGAACAACGGCCAAAGGTCGGGGGGCTCCGCCGGCGGATTGCGAACCGCCTGGGCGATGGCCGGATCGTAGTCCAACGAGAAGGTCCCGTGGTCGTCGCGGAAGATCCGCCGCGCGAACCGATCCCAGTCGGCGTCAGTGAAGTGCGCCAGCGCCTCGCCATTGATCGATCGCGCATAGGCCGCCGCTTCGGCCCAATTGGCGACCTTGGGCTCGCCGCCGACATAGGAGGCTATTCGCGCGGCGCCGGCGGCCCCGATCTCGGGCCCGATGTCGTTGAGAACCGCGCCGGCGATCAGCTCGGGCCTGGCCGCAGCCAGGATCATGGTGATCAGTCCGCCCATGGACGTGCCGACGAAGTGAGCGCGACCGACGCCGGCCTGTTCCATCAGGGCGGCGACGTCGGCCGCATAGGTCCCGCCATGATAGTTGGCCGGCTGCGGATCGCGATCCGAACAGCCCCGCCCGCGGACATCGAGGCTGAGCACGCGACGCCCTTGCGCAGCGAGCCGGGGCGCGACCACCTCGAAATCCCGGGAATTGCGGGTCAGTCCGTGGATGCAGATGACCGGCAGCTTCGCAGGGCCTGAGGCCGGGGCATGGTCGCGGGCGTACAGCGTCAGTCCGTCCGGACTGTTCCAGGTGCGATCGGTGATCTGGGTCATGCCTCTTCCTCTGCCGCCGGCGCGGAGCCTACACGCCGTACGGCCGATAGGGCCCTGCGATCAGCTGTTCGAACACGCCCATGCCGGAGATCGGCGCCTCGCCCGGCAAGGTCATGGTCACGCGCGACAGCGCCTGGATGTGCACGTTCTCGGGCGCGGCCATGTCGACGCCGCCGAGATCGATATCCTCGCGTTCGACGACCAGATCGCCCTTGTAGCCGCCGTGCCGCCACGCCGGCGCGCCGTAGCCGATGCCGCGCATCAGGAAGGTCAGGAAGGGCTCGAAGCGGATGCTGGCGCTTCCCTGAGCCAGCGGGATGTTCAGGGCTCCGCCCTTGGCGTGGCGAGTGCCGGGGATCAGGGTCACCTCATCCATGGTCGCGGCCTCGGTCTCGTGGAAGCCGTCATGCGCGGCGCCGTCGGGAGCGATCACGGCGCGGGTGTTCCAGGGACGGCCATCCGGGTCGGCGTTGACGTGGAAGAAGACGCTGCGATCGGCGAAGTTGAGCGGCGTCCACTGCCAGAAGAAGCCGGTCATGGTCATGGGAACCGGCGGCTGCGGGTCCGGCGCGCCCACCGGCCGCACGCCCCAGGAGCGGTCGCGGGTGCCGACGGTTCCGGCGGCGAGCTCCTTGCGCACCCCATCCACCTCGATCCAGCCGCTGCAGCGAACGTTCTGGGTCAGCCGGGTGTAGTCCATGAAGGCGCGCGGCCCGATGCGGCGCATGAACCGCGGCTCTTCGATCGGAAACGACCGGCCCTCGAACGTGATCTCGGCCGCAAAGCCGTTCGAGGGCTCGACGATGACCTTCAGCTTCCGCAGCGGCTCGATCACCTCGATCCGGATCGGCCCGCAGGAGAGGTCCAGCCGCTCCATGTTCATCACCTTGGACGCGTGCAAACAGTGCTCGACGCCGTCCCGGATCACCGAGAAGTGGGCGTCGGCGATGTTGAGCTGCGGATAGACCCCGAAGGCGGCCGCAAAGAACTCCGTGCCGTCCGGCTGATAGCCGTTGAAGAAGTAGCGGTCGTAGAAATTCCGGTCCGTGCCGGCATAGGCGATCGGCTCGGGCGTCTGGTGGATCGGAAAATCGTCGGCCTTGGTCAGCATGCAGCGTCCTCCCAGACGTCTCTGTGTGGATGGCGATCTTCTGTTTGTCGATTGACGGTATTGCGACGTCGCCGGTCTGCGCAGTATCAAAGTGATCAAAGATAATAAGGCAAGGGAGGATGTTCTTCGCTGACGCCGCGTAAGCTTACGGGGCGTAAACCAGCGACGACGTCAGTAGCCATGGGCATCAACGGCGCGCGCATACCCGATGAACACGCGGTGAATCTGGTGGATCCTTCCGCCTACGCCGACGGACGTATTCACGAGACTTATAAATGGCTTAGGGCGAACAATCCGTTCGGTCTGGCCGAGGTGGAGGGCTTCGATCCCTTCTGGGTGGCGACGAAGCACGCCGACATTCTCGAGATCAGCCGGCAGAACGCGCTTTTCCACAACGGTGACCGGGCGACGGTGATCACCAACAAGGCCGCCGACGCGGCCGTCCGGCAACTGATGGGCGGCAGCCCGCATCTTGTCCGCAGCCTGGTGCAGATGGACGCGCCCGACCACCCCAAATACCGGGCCCTGACCCAGGCCTGGTTCATGCCCCCGAACATCAAGGGGCTGGAGGACCGCATCCGCGGCATTGCGCGCCGCGCCGTCGACAAGATGGCGGCCAAGGGCGGGGAGTGCGACTTCGTCCGCGAGGTGGCGCTCGGCTATCCCCTGCACGTGATCATGGAGATCCTGGGGGTGCCGGAGGAGGACGAGCCGCGCATGCTCACCCTCACCCAGGAGCTGTTCGGCGCCGCCGATCCCGAGCTCGGCCGCAAGGCGGACGAGAAGAAGGACATGACCAAGCTGATCGCCGAAGGGGTGGTCGCCGACTTCTACGCCTATTTCGCCAAGCTCTCGGCCGATCGCAGGGCCAATCCGAAGGATGACGTGGCGACCGTCATCGCCAATTCGCAGATCGACGGCCAGCCGATTTCGGAGCTCGAGGCGATGAGCTACTACATGATCGTCGCCACCGCCGGCCACGACACCACCTCGTCTTCGACCGCAGGCGCCATCTGGGGCCTCGCGCAGAACCCGGCCGAGTTCGCGAAGGTGAAGGCCGATCCCTCCCTGATCCCTGGCCTGGTCGACGAGAGCATCCGCTGGATCACGCCGGTGAAGACCTTCATGCGATCGGCCACGGAGGATGTCGATTTCGCGGGCCGCCAACTCGCCAAGGGCGATTGGATGATGCTCTGCTACGCCTCCGGCAACCGGGACGAGGAGGTCTTCGACGACCCCGCGGCCTTCCGGATCGACCGCAAGCCCAACAAGCATCTCGCCTTCGGCTATGGCGCGCACCTGTGCCTGGGCCAGCACCTGGCCAAGATGGAGATGCGCATCCTGTGGGAGGAACTGCTGCCGAGGCTCGAACGCCTCGAACTGGCGGGCGAACCCAAGCAGAGCCACGCCACCTTCGTGAACGGGCCCAAGACCTTGCCGATCCGCTTTGCGATGCATTGAGGTGAGGCGCGACCGCCTTCAAAGCAGATCCTCCCCCGCTGGGGGAGGTGGCTCACGGCGAACGCCGCGAGACGGAGGGGGCCTGCGGAAGAGTCAAAGTCCCCCTCACCGGGCCGTTCGGCCCGGAGCTCCCCCAGAGGGGGAGCATCTAGATTGGTCAGGTCTGGCATGAGCACCCCCCTAGAACCGCGCCTAGCCGCCTATATCGCCGCGCGGATGCCCTCGGCGCAGCAGGTCTCGGTTGCGGATCTTTCCCGCATTTCCGGGGGCGCGTCGCGTGAAACCTACCGCTTTCGGCTGATCTGGAACGAGGCGGGGCAAGCGCGTGAGCGGCGCCTGATCCTGCGGCGCGACCCGCCGGCCTCGCTGATCGACACCGAGCGCCGCATCGAGTTCGAGGCCTATCGCGCCTTCCGCGATAGCGCCGTGCCGGTCCCCGAAATGCTCTGGCTCGAGGAGGCGGAGGAGGCGCTCGACCATCCGTTCTTCATCGCCGAGGAGATCTGCGGCTTCCAGGCTTCGCCACAGGCCCTGTTCGCCCCGCCCTATGTCTCGACCCTGGCCAAGCTGGGGGAACGCAAGTGGACCATCCTTGGGGAGATCGCCAAGGCCGATCCCACGGCCGTGGGACTTTCCGGCGTCATGCAGGCCGTCACACCCGCCGCCTGCGCCGACCGCGAGCTCTCCTACTGGGAAAAGGTGCTCGACGAGGACCAGGCCGAGCCCCTGCCGATCACCCGGGCGGCGATCCGATGGCTGC
>Ga0180217_1004856_pt1 | contig 10419 bp, 10 predicted proteins | sample eDN3rd37CBELigOP_FD_128521 | JGI IMG/M metagenome (GOLD analysis project Ga0180217, IMG submission 128521) | Enriched Organic Plus compost microbial communities from Emeryville, California, USA - eDNA 3rd pass 37_C BE-Lig OP (version 2) (version 2) ... | reverse complement strand
TTCGAGCGTTTCCTCAATCCCGAGCGCGTCTCGATGCCGGACTTCGACATCGACTTCTGCCAGGAGCGGCGGGACGAGGTGATCCGCTATGTCCGCGACAAGTATGGCGCGGCCAAGGTCGCCAACATCATGGCGCTGGGATCGCTCCAGGCGCGCGCGGCGGTGCGCGATGTCGGCCGGGTGCTGCAGATGCCGCTGGGCCTGGTGGACCGCATCGCCAAGCTGATCCCCAACCCGCCGGGCAAGCCGGTGTCGCTGGAGGACGCGCTGAAGAACGAGCCGCGCCTGCAGCAGATCGCCGAGGCCGAGCCCATCGCCCAGCGCCTGTTCGAGATCACCGGCAAGATCGAGGGCCTTTACCGCCACGCCTCCACCCATCCGGCGGGCGTGGTGATCGGCGACCGGCCGCTGCCGGAAATCCTGCCGCTCTATCGCGATCCGCGCTCGGACATGCCGGTGACGCAGTTCGACTATGAGGATGCCGAGAAGGCCGGGCTGGTGAAGTTCGACTTTCTGGGCCTGAAGACCCTCACCGTCATCGCCAAGGCGGAGGAGCTGCTGGCCCGGCGCGGCATCCGCCTCAAGACCCAGGAGATCGACTTCGACGATCCGGGCACTTTCGAGATGCTCTCGCGCGGCGACAGCGTCGGCGTCTTCCAGCTCGAAGGCGCAGGCATGCGCGATTTGCTGCGCAAGATGAAGCCCGACCATATCAACGACCTGGTGGCGCTGGTGGCGCTCTACCGGCCGGGCCCGATGGATTCCATCCCCACCTATATCGCGCGCAAGAACGGGCGCGAGCGCGTGGAATATCTGCATCCGGCGCTGGAGCCGATCCTGGCCGAGAGCTATGGCGTCATGACCTATCAGGACGACGTCATGCGCATCGCCCGCGAGCTGGCGGGCTACAGCATGGGCGAGGCCGATCTTCTGCGCCGCGCCATGGGCAAGAAGATTCCCTCCGAGATGGTGGTGCACCGCGCCAAGTTCCTCAAGGGCGCGGCCGAGCGCGGCATCGCGGAGGACATTGCCGAGCAGATTTTCGAGCAGGCGGAGAAGTTCGCGGGCTACGGCTTCAACAAGGGCCATGCCGCGGCCTATGCCCAGGTGGCCTACCAGACGGCCTATCTCAAGGCGAACTACCCGGTCGAGTTCCTGGCCGCCTCCATGACGCTGGATATCGCCAACACCGACCGGCTCAACATCTTCCGGCAGGAGGCGCAGCGGCTGGGCGTCACCATCGCCCCGCCCGACATCAACCGCTCCGAGGCGGTATTCTCGGTGGATGCGGAGAAGAACACCGTCTTCTATGCGTTGGCGGCGGTGAAGGGCGTGGGCCGCCAGGCGATGGACCATGTCGTGGCGGTGCGCGAGGCGGGCGGGCCGTTCCGGTCCATCTCCGATTTCGCCGCCCGGGTGGACCCGCGCCAGGTGGGCAAGCGCGCCTTCGAGAATCTGGCGCGGGCCGGTGCCTTCGACAGCCTCAATCCCAACCGGCGGCAACTGGTGGAGAATTCCGACCGCATCCTGTCGGGGGCGCAGGCGGCGCAGCGCGAGCGCGAGAGCGGGCAGAACAATCTGTTCGGCGGCGGCAGCGCGGCGTCGGAACTGCGGCTGACGCCCGTGCCCGACTGGCCGCTGCATGAGCGGCTGGGCGAGGAATTCGGGGCGATGGGCTTCTATCTCTCCGGCCATCCGCTCGATGCCTATGGCAGCGCGCTCAAGCGGCTGGGGGTGGTGAGCTATGCCGCCCTGCTGGAGGATCGCCGCCGTGCCGGGTTCAAGGCCAAGATCGCCGGAACCCTGATCAAGAAGTCGGAGCGGCGCGGCCGCAGCGACCAGATGTACGCCTTCGTCGCCTTCTCCGATCCCACCGGCATGTTCGAGGTGATGCTGTTCCCCGAAGTGCTCCAGGCCAGCCGCGCGCTTCTGGAGGCGGGCCGGTCGCTTCTCATCACTGCCTCGGCGGAATGGGATGGCGAGGAACTGAAGCTGCGCGCCGCCGCCCTCGCCGATCTGGACGCGGCGGCGGCGCAGGCGGGCGAGGGCATGGTGGTGCGCCTCTCCGACGTGAGCGGGCTGGGCGCGCTGCAGGCGGAACTGGCGCAGGCCGGCAAGGGGCTGGTGCGCCTGGTGGTGCCCGGCGAAGGCGGGGCGGAAGTGGAGATCGCCCTGCCCAAGCGGGTGCAGGTGACGCCCGCGCTGCGCAACCGGGTGGCGGCGCTGCCCGGCGTGCTCGCGGTCGAGGCGGTGTAGCCGGAACCTTCCCCGCGCCCGGAACCATTCGGCCGCTCACGTCTTTCTGCGGGATGAAGGAAGGAGGCTCACATGTCCGATCGCAACATCGTCAACTGGCGCGGCCCGGAGACGGCGCAATCGTTCCTGACGCCATTCTCCTCGCTCCGCCGCGAAATGGACCGTCTGTTCGACGATTTTCTGGGTGAAGGCAATGGCCGGCTGTTCGGCGGCCGCGGCCTACAGCCCGATATCGAAATCCAGGAAACCGACAGCGCCTATCGGGTGACGGCGGAACTGCCCGGCATCGAGCAGAAGGACATCCAGGTGGACCTGAAGGACAATGTCCTGTGCATCGCGGGCGAGAAGCGCCAAGCGCGCGACGAGAATGAGCGCGGCCGCCATTACAGCGAGCGCTGCTATGGCAGCTTCGAGCGCCGCATTCCCCTGACCGACGAGGTGGATGCCGACAAGGTCGAGGCCCGGTTCGCCAATGGCGTCCTCAACATCACCCTGCCCAAGAACCCGAAGGCCAGGGAGAAGGGCCGCCATATCGAGGTCAAGTCCTGACCATGGCCGCGCCGCAGGATTCGGGACGGCGGGAAGGCATCGCGACGGAAGCCGATGTGCGGCGCCTTCTGGGCCGCCTGGACGCGGCGGGCGTCAGCGCGGTCCTCGCCCTCAAGCCCAGCCTGGGCGATGTCGAGTTGGCGGCCGCCTGGCTGGCGGGCGACGGCGACCTGGCGGCGAAGGCGGGGCGGCCGCTGAGCGGCACGGCGGCGGCGATCTCCGACATCGCCGCGCCGGATGAGGATGACCGGGACGTCCGCTGACAGCCGGTTCGTTCTCCGGCCGAGCTGGCGAGGCCTCCGACGCGGGTTATTCCAGCGTCAGCCTTTCCGCGAAGGCCAGGCTGTCGGAAATACCCGTTTCAGCCAACGCAGGCGGTTCTGGCCTTTCAGGAAATGGTTCAGGGGCGGATTTTCAGATCGGTGACGGTGAAGCCGCCGGGACGCTGCTCCACGGTGGCGGCATAGCCGCCGGGGTGTTCCCCGGTCTCGAAATCGCCCTCGACCTGCCAGCGCCCGGGGCCGATGCGGCGGATGGCGGCCTGGGCGCAGGCCGGGAAACGGGCCACCGCCCGCGCCGCCACCGCCTGCTGGGCGGCGCGGCAGGCTTCCAGGTCCGTATCGGGCGGCGCCGGTGCCCAGGAGAGCGGGCGCGCCAGGAAGGCGGCCAGGAAAGCCGCGCCCGCCACGCCCAGAGCCAGCCATCGTCCCATGCCGCCAGCATGGCAGCGGGCCGGGCGGCAGGGAACCCGCCCGCACCGGGATTTCCGGTTGCTTTTTGGGGATTTGGCCTTATAAGCCGCGCCATCTCGCACGCGCGGGTGGGTTTCGGTGGGTGTTCCATCGTCCCCGTCCGGTGCCTCCGGGGAGCATCGGCCCCGCGAAGTTGAAGACTTCGCGTCAGGCCGTGCGACCATGAAAAGGAGGTAACCCGCGCGTCTGGCCAACCGGTAAAGGAGACGTGTTCATGGCTCTGCCCGATTATTCCATGCGTCAGCTTCTGGAGAGCGGCGCCCATTTCGGCCACCGCACCCAGCGCTGGAACCCGAAGATGGCGCCCTACATCTATGGCGCGCGCAACGACATCCACATTCTCGACCTGACCCAGACCGTGCCCCTGCTGCACCAGGCGCTGCTGGCGCTGCGCGACGTGGCCGCCTCGGGCGGGCGCATCCTCTTCGTCGGCACCAAGCGCCAGGCGCAGGAGCCGGTCGCCGCCGCCGCCAAGCGCTGCGCCCAGTACTATATGAACCAGCGCTGGCTGGGCGGCACGCTCACCAACTGGCAGACCATCAGCCATTCGATCCGCCGTCTGCGCACCATCGAAGAGACGCTTTCGGGCGCCGAGCATTCCGGCCTGACCAAGAAGGAACTGCTGGGCCTGCTGCGCGAGCAGGACAAGCTGGAGAAGTCGCTGGGCGGCATCAAGGAGATGGGCGGCCTGCCGAACATGCTCTTCGTCATCGATACCAACAAGGAAGCCATCGCCATCTCCGAGGCCCGCAAGCTGGGCATCCCGGTGACGGCGATCCTGGATTCCAACTCCGATCCCGACGGCATCGCCTATCCCATCCCGGGCAATGACGACGCCGCCCGCGCCATCGCGCTCTATTGCGACCTGGCCGCCCGCGCCATCATCGACGGCCTGGGCCAGAGCCAGATCGAGGCGGGCGTGGATGTCGGCGCCGCCGTGGAGGTCGAAGACACGGCCAGCCATGTCGAAGAACCGGCGCAGGCCACCGCGTAAGTCACGTTTCTGACATCGCGGCGCGCCAGCCTCGGCGCGCCGCCCCTTAGCTACCGGAGAAGACCCATGGCGAACATCACCGCCCAGATGGTGAAGGAACTGCGCGACACGACCGGCGCGGGCATGATGGACTGCAAGAAGGCGCTGAACGAGACCGGCGGCGACATGGAGGCCGCCATAGACTGGCTGCGCAAGTCGGGCGCCATGAAGGCGGCCAAGAAGGCCAGCCGCGCCGCCGCCGACGGCCTGGTGGGCGTGGCGGTGTCGGGCAATACCGGCGCCCTCGTGGAGGTGAATGCCGAGACCGACTTCGTCGCCCGCAATGACGAGTTCAAGGCGTTCGTGAAGTCGGCCTCTGAGATCGCCCTCAAGGAAGGCGGGGACCTGCAGAAGCTGCTGGCCGCGCCCCATGGCGGCTCGACGGTGCAGCAGGTGCTGACCGAGCTGGTCGCCAAGATCGGTGAGAACATGTCGGTGCGCCGCACCGTCGCCCTGTCGGTCAGCCCCGGCGTGGTCGCCCCCTATGTCCACAACGCCGCCTCGCCCGAGCTGGGCAAGATCGGCGTCCTGGTGGGCCTCAAGTCCACCGCCCCGGCCGAGAAGCTGGCGCCGCTCGCCAAGCAGATCGCCATGCATGTGGCGGCCGCCAACCCGCTGGCCCTGACGGTGGAGCATCTGAACCCGGAAGTGGTCGAGCGCGAGCGCAACGTCCAGATCGAGATCGCCCGCCAGTCCGGCCGCCCGGAGAATGTGATCGAGAAGATGCTCGAAGGACGGATGCGCAAATTCTATGAGGAGAATGTCCTTCTGCAGCAGACATTCGTGGTGGACGGGGAAACCCAGATCGCCAAGCTGCTGGAGAAGGCGTCCAAGGATTTCGGCGCCCCGGTCGAGATCGAGGGCTTTGTCCGCTTCCAGGTGGGCGAGGGCATCGAGAAGGTCGAGAGCGACTTCGCCGACGAAGTCGCCCAGATGGCCGGGACCAAGGGCTGAGTCGTCAAGAAGGCGCTTGCTCCTCATGCTTCGACAAGCTCAGCATGAGGACATGAGAGAATCCTCGCCCTGAGCCCGTCAAAGGGTGAGGATCGGGTAAGCCCGCGCCAGGCTTGCCGGGCATGGGCCGGAGAAACTGATGTCTATGACGCCGAAATACCGCCGGGTGCTGGTTAAGGTCTCCGGCGAGGCGCTGATGGGCGAGGGTCAGTTCGGCATCGACGTCGCCACGGTGGACCGCATCGCCCGCGACGTGGCCGAGGCGGCGGCCACCGGCGTCCAGCTCTGCATGGTGGTGGGCGGCGGGAATATCTTCCGCGGCCTGGCCGGGTCGGCCAAGGGCATTGACCGCGCCACCGCCGACTATATGGGCATGCTGGCGACGGTGATGAACGCCCTGGCCCTCCAGGCCGGGCTGGAGCGGGCGGGGGTGCAGGCCCGGGTGCAGTCCGCCATCGCCATGAATAATGTGTGCGAGCCTTACATCCGCCGCCGCGCCATCCGCCACATGGAAAAGGGCCGGGTGGTGATCTTCGCGGCGGGCACCGGGAACCCGTTCTTCACCACCGACACCGCCGCGGCCCTGCGCGCCGCCGAGATGGGCTGCGACGCCCTGCTGAAGGCGACCCAGGTGGACGGTGTTTACAGCGCTGACCCCAAGAAGGACCCCAAGGCCGTCCGGTACGATTCCTTGAGCTATCACGAGGTCTTAGCGCGCGATCTTAAGGTGATGGATGCAAGCGCCATCTCGGTGTCCCGGGAAAACGGCATCCCGATCCTGGTTTTTTCGCTGGGCGATCCGGGGGCGCTGGCAGAGGTGCTGGCGGGCCGGGGCCGGGCAACCGTCATCGAAGAAAAGTAAGAGTTTATCGGACCCGGGAGCGGGCTTTTGGGGTAGGTTAGGGCCCAGGGGACGGACCGGGCAGGGTTGGAGCGGAGAATGGCTGACGCCTACAGCAAGGACGAATTGGACCGCCGCATGAAGGGGGCGGTCGGCACACTCAAGAGCGAGCTGGCGGGCCTGCGCACCGGCCGGGCCAGCGCCGCGCTGCTCGACCCGGTCAAGGTCGAGGCCTATGGCAACATGGTGCCGATCAACCAGGTGGGCTCCATCGCCACGCCCGAGCCGCGCATGATCACCGTGCAGGTCTGGGACAAGGGCCTGGCCAAGGCGGTGGACAAGGCCATCCGCGATGCGGGGCTGGGCCTCAACCCGCAGATGGACGGCCAGCTCCTGCGCATCCCGCTGCCCGAGCTGAACCAGGAGCGGCGCAAGGAACTCTCCAAGCTGGCCGCGAAATATGCCGAGGCCGCGCGCGTGGCGGTGCGCAATGTCCGCCGCGACGGCAACGACCTGCTCAAGAAGCTGGAGAAGGACAAGAAGATTGGCGAGGATGAGCACCGCACCAAGGCCGAGGAGCTGCAGAAGCTCACCGACGCCCATATCAAGGACATCGATGCCGCGCTCCACGCCAAGGAGCAGGAGATCATGCAGGTCTGATGTCCGAGGCCCCTTCCAATCCCATGCCGCGCCACGTCGCCATCATTATGGACGGCAACGGGCGCTGGGCGCGCAAGCGGCACCTGCCGCGCGAGGCCGGCCATGTCGCGGGCGTGGCGGCGGTGCGCGAGACGGTGCGCGCGGCGGTGGAGCTGGGGCTGGAGAACCTGACCCTCTTCGCCTTCTCCTCCGAGAACTGGAAGCGCCCCAAGACCGAGGTGGGGGCGCTGATGGGCCTTTTCCGCCGCTTCTTCGACAGCGACATGGACGAGCTGGTGCAGAAGGGCTGCCGCATCCGCATCATCGGCCATCGCGGCCGCGTCGCGGGCGACATCCACCGCATGATCGAGGAGGCGGAATGCCGCTCGGTCGGCAACAAGGGCCTGAACCTCACCTTCGCCTTCGACTATGGCGCGCAGGAGGAGATCGCCTCGGCCGCGCGGGAGCTGGCGCGGGCCGCCCGCGACGGCCGCCTGGACCCGGAGACCATCACCCCGGAGCTCTTCGCCAGCCGCCTTTTCACCAGCGCCCTGCCGGAACCGGACCTGATCATCCGCACCTCGGGCGAGCGGCGGCTCTCCAACTTCCTGCTCTGGCAGTCGGCCTATGCCGAGCTCCTGTTCCTGGACACACTGTGGCCGGATTTCGGCCGCGCCGACCTGGCCGCCGCGCTGGAGGTCTTCGCCCAGCGCGAGCGCCGCTTCGGCGCCCTCAACTCGGAAGCGGTGGCGTGACAAGCGGCGAATCCATGCCTGACGACGGCATCGCGCGGCTGAACAGCGACTGGGTCCTGCGCCCGCTGTTCGGCATCCTGCTGGCGGTGGTGGTGCTGAGCGCCGTCGGCCTGGGCCCCGGCTATTTCGCCGTCATCGTCGTGCTGGCCTCGCTGCTGGCGGCGCGAGAATGGCACCGGCTGGTGCGCACCATCGAGCCGCCGGACCTGCCCTTCCACCGCAACCCCTTCCATCTGCAGACCATCCTCACCACGCTCACGGTGGCGGCTGCGGTGGCGGCGATCCTCAACTATCTGCCGCTGGTGGCGCTGGGCGTCCTGGCGGCGGGCACGGTGGCGGGCTTCGCGCTGGCGGCGGCGCGGGGCGACAACGCCCTCTGGCAGGCGGCGGGCGTGCTCTATATCGGCATCCCCGCCCTGTCGCTGATGGCGATCCACCTCTATCCCGTCTATCACGCGCCCCATCCGCTGGTGGTGGCGGGCTTCTTCATCATCGTCTGGGCCACCGACACCGGCGCCCTGATCGTGGGCCGTATCGTGGGCGGCGCCAAGCTCGCCCCCGCCATCTCGCCGGGCAAGACCTGGGCGGGCACCATCGGCGGCAGTCTGATCGCGGGCCTCTGCTATATGGGCTATGTCTTCCTGATCGGCGGCTCGCTGGCGGCGGCCTTCGTCTTCGCGGCCCTGTTCAGCATCACCGCCCATATGGGCGATCTGTTCGAATCCTTCGTCAAGCGCCGCTTCGGGCGCAAGGATTCGGGCCGCATCATCCCCGGCCATGGCGGCATCCTGGACCGCGTCGATTCCACTTTCGCCGCCGCGCCGGTGATGGCGCTGCTGGTGGTCTTCCTGGGCTTCAATCCGCTGATGGTGGAACTGCTGTGACGCCCATCGCCGCCACCCGCACGCCGGAGGATTCCCTTGAGGCCGTCTGCGGCCGCCGCGTCACCATCCTGGGCGCCACCGGCTCCATCGGCGTCAACACCGCCGATGTGATCCTGCATGCGCGCAAGAGCTATGGCGAGCACGCCTTCCCGGTCGAGGCGCTGACGGCGGGCGAGAATGTGACGGGGCTGATCGTCCAGGCCAAGGCGCTGAAACCGAAACTGGCGGTGATCGGCAACGACAGGCTGCTGGGCGAGTTGCAGGCGGGCCTTGCGGGCACCGGCATCGCGGTGGCGGCGGGCCGCCAGGCGGTGATCGAGGCGGCCGCCCGGCCGTCGGATTTCGTGATGGTTGCCATCATGGGCGCCGCCGCCATCGAGCCGGCGCTGGCGGCGATCCGCCGGGGCGTGATCGTGGCCCTGGCCAACAAGGAATGCGTGGTGGCGGCGGGCGCGGTGTTCCGCGAGGCGATGGAGAAATCCGGCGCTTCGGTGCTGCCGGTGGATTCGGAGCACAACGCCATCTTCCAGGTGCTGGGCGGGGGCGATGCGGGCGAGGCCGATCTGGTCACCATCACCGCCTCGGGAGGCCCTTTCCGCGAATGGCCGCTGGAGAAGATGCGCGCCGCGACGGTGGAGGAAGCGGTGGCCCATCCCAACTGGACGATGGGCCGCAAGATCAGCCTGGACAGCGCCACCCTGATGAACAAGGGGCTGGAACTGATCGAGGCGCATTTCCTCTTCGCCCTGCCGCCCGAGAAGCTGTCGGTGCTGGTGCATCCCCAGTCCATCGTGCATTGCCTGGTGAGTTACGACGACGGCACCACCATCGCGCATCTGTCGGCGCCCGACATGCGCACGCCCATCGCCCATGCGCTGGGCTGGCCGCGCCGCGTCTCCTCGCCCTCGCGGCGGCTCGACCTGGCGGCGCTGGGGCAACTGGTCTTCCAGCCCCCCGCCCATGACCGCTTCCCGGCGCTCAACCTCGCCATCGGCTCGATGCGCTCGGGCGGGCTGGCGCCCACCGTGCTCAACGCCGCCAACGAGATCGCGGTCCAGGCCTTCCTGGACCGCCGCATCGGCTTTCTGGACATTTCGCGGGTCGTGGGGGCGACACTGGACCTGGACGTGGCCAAGGGGGCGAACGGCCACGCCATCGACCTGGATACGGTATTGGGGACTGACGCCCGCGCCCGCGCGCTGGCGGAGGAAATCTGTCAGCGAGTGGGGGCGTAAGGAAAACCCATGGACATCCTCCAGCGATTCATCGAATGGGCGCCGACGGGCCTGCCCACCTTCCTCTTCTACATCACGGTGGTGGTGTTCGTGCACGAGATGGGCCACTTCCTGATGGCGCGCTGGTTCGGCGCCAAGGTGGACGTATTCTCCATCGGCTTCGGGCGCGAGATTTTCGGCTTCACTGACAAGCGCGGCACGCGCTGGAAATTCTCTTGGCTGCCCATCGGCGGCTATGTGAAGTTCGCGGGCGACGCCGATGCCGCCTCCACCCCCGACCGCAACGCCGCCGTGCGGGCGGCGCCCACGGCGCGGGCGCAGATGATGGCCTTCCGTCCGGTGGGGCAGCGCGCGGCGGTGGCCGCGGCCGGGCCCATCGCCAATTTCATCCTGGCGATCGTGCTCTTCACCGGGCTGTTCCTCTATTCCGGCCAGACCCTGGTGGCGCCGGTGATCGGGGACGTGACCCGGCCCAGCCCCGCCGCCGCGGCGGGCATCCAGCCGGGCGATGTCGTCACCCG
>Ga0180217_1004854_pt1 | contig 10420 bp, 9 predicted proteins | sample eDN3rd37CBELigOP_FD_128521 | JGI IMG/M metagenome (GOLD analysis project Ga0180217, IMG submission 128521) | Enriched Organic Plus compost microbial communities from Emeryville, California, USA - eDNA 3rd pass 37_C BE-Lig OP (version 2) (version 2) ... | reverse complement strand
GGTGTTGATAGGCCCGGCCGGCACCCCGACCTCCTCGAAGCGGGCCACCAGCTCCGCCTTCGACATCCGCTTTGTCAGCTCGAACAGCATCGGCACGAGGATATCGCGATGCGCGACACGCGCCGAATTGACGGCGAAGCGCTCATCGGTCGCCAATTCCGGCGCGCCCAGCACCGCCATCATGCGCGCGAATTGCGCGTCGTTGCCGCAGGCGATCAGCACCCAGCCGTCATGGGTGGGAAAGGTTTGGTAGGGCACGATGCTGGCGTGCGCATTGCCCATGCGGGTCGGCGGCGCGCCGTCGATGAGATAATGCGAAGATTGATTGGCGAGCACGCCGACCATCGAGTCGAGCAGCGCCATGTCGATATGGCTGCCCTTGCCGGTCCTGTCCCGTTCCCGCAACGCGGCGGTGATCGCCAATGACGAATAGACGCCGGTGAAGACATCGGCGAAGGCGACGCCGAGGCGCGTCGGCTCGCCCTCGGGCGTGCCTGTCAATTCCATGATGCCGCCCATGCCCTGCACCAGAAGATCGTAACCGGCGCGGTGGCGATACGGCCCGTCCTGGCCGAAGCCGGTGATCGAGCAATAGATCAGGCGAGGGTTCTCGGCCGCGAGGCTCTCGTAATCGAGACCGTATTTCTTCAAGCCGCCGACCTTGAAATTCTCGATCATCACGTCGGAGCGCGCGACGAGCTTCTTGACGATGCGCTGGCCGTCGGCGCTGTCCAGATCGACGGCGATGGAGCGTTTGCCGCGGTTGCAGGACAGATTGTAGGACGAGCTGAAGCGGCCGCCGTCCTTGTCCTCCATGAAGGGCGGCCCCCATGTGCGGGTGTCGTCGCCGGTGCCGGGACGCTCGACCTTGATGACCTCGGCGCCGAGATCGGCCAGGGTCTGGCCGCACCATGGCCCGGCGAGGATGCGCGCCAGTTCGAGCACGCGAATGCCGCTCAGCGGACCGGACATGATGGACCCCTTCCATGGATGCGCGGCGCTTATAGCATTGGATTCATGAGCGAGGGCAAACCCCGGCCTGGCTTGTGGACGGCGAGGCGGTGAGAACCGGGTTCACGACGGTGGGCGGATGTCGGCGGACAAGCCCTTGCCACGCTCTGCCGGCATCGCCTGGAGCGATGCAGCGAGCGTCACGCCTTGCCAGAGACCGCCTCGGACCAGGCGCGCCACGACGCGCTTGATCTCTGCGACGACCACATTGGTGGCCTGCTTCTTGAGTTGCGACCGATGGCGAACGAGATGAAGGCGCCATTGCAGGTTGGGATCCTGAAGCGTGACCGCGAGCAGCGAGGAGTCGCTCCCGGGACCGGCCAGCGCAGCATCCGTCATGAGTGAAAATCCGATGCCTTTCCGAAGCAAGGCATGCGTCGTCACAAATCCATCGACCTCGGCGATGACATTCAGCAACAGCGAGCGCTCACGGAACGCCTGCTCGACGAGCAGGCGTCTGCTGTTGCGGCTTTTAGGCAGAATGAGCGGCAGATTTTCGAGTTGGGCGAGGTCGTCGATGGGCCCGAGTGCCGCCATCGCGGCCCGCTGTCCCAGCAGGACCATGTTTTCAGTCGCGAGGGGTTCGCCGGCCAGGTCTGCATGGGCGGAAGGGTCATAGAGCAGCCCGATGTCGACGCCTCTTCCGAGCAACCGGCCGTATGTCTCCGAACTGCGGCCCTCCACGATGTGCAGGCGGATGCCAGGATAATGCGCGCCCAAGCCGGCAATGATCTCCGGTACGATAATCTGCCCCACCGCCGACGGCACCCCCACAGAGACCACGCCGGCAATGTCATAGCTGTTGGCCCGCACCTCATTCCGCAGTTGAGCAAACTGATCGAGAAGATCCTTTGACCGTGCCAGCAGGGCCTGGCCGGCCGAGGTCAGTTCGACGCCGTGACGGGTTCGCGTGAGCAACTGGCAGCCGAAATCCTGCTCCAGCAATTGAATGCTGCGGCTGAGCGCCGGCTGCCCCACATGGAGGGCATGGGCTGCCTTCGAGAAGCTACGGCTCTCGGACACATGGACGAAATAGCGAAGATTGCGAATTTCCATGTCCGACAGGCCTCCCGGTCATATGAGTTTTATCGATCGATCGAATTCATCATATGAATTTGACCGATGTCTTGGCCCCGTGCAACCAGGACCCACGAACCGCGGCGGCGGCACCAATGGGCAAGCGTTCCGACTTGACCAGGCTGCTGGCGCCAGATGAGGGGGAGGGTCCATCCATGACATCAAGGTTTTTCGTTGCCGCAGCTTTCTATCTCTGTGCGGCCATATCGATCGTCTGCTTTGAGGGACAGGCTAAAGCGAGCGGGTCCTATCCAGATCGACCGATCCGCCTGGTCGTCCCCTGGCCGCCGGGATCCGGCGGCGACATCGCCGGGCGGATGGTGGCCAACAAGCTCACCGAGCTTCTGGGAAAAAGCGTCTATGTCGACAACCGCGGAGGCGCGGGCGGCACGATCGGCTCGCATTCGGCGCGGCGCGAGGCAGCCGACGGGTACACGCTGATCCTCGGAAATTCGACGAGCCACGGTTCGGCGCAGGTGCTGTTCCCGAACGCCTATAATGCCGCGACCGATTTTACGCCGATCTCGCTGATCTACCGGAACATGCTTGCCGTTGCGGTCAAGCGTGACCTGCCCGTAGCGACCATTCCCGAACTGGTGGCCTATGCGAAGGCCCGTCCCGGTGAGCTTGGTTTCGGCACGCCCGGCATGGGCACGCCCCATCAACTGGCCGGAGAGATTCTGAAGCAGAAGGCCGGCATCGAGATGATTCATCTCCCCTATCAAGGCGGGGGGCCGGCCATGAGAGACTTGGTCGGCGGTCACATCCCGGTGGTCGTCGGCGCGTTGTCGACCGCGCTGGAAAATCACCGTGCCGGCCGGATCAAGATTCTCGCCCTCACTGAGGCCGAACGTCTGAAATCTCTTCCGGACGTGCCCATCGTCGCGGACTATTACGCACCCTTCGATTTCTATGGCTGGGGCGCCATTCTCGGTCCTCCCGGACTCCCGGACGCGATCGTGGCCCGGCTCAACGCCGCGATCCGCACCGCGCTTGAATCGGACGACCTGCGCAAGATCATGAGCGCCGCCGGCTTCACGCCCGAGGCCTCGTCGCCGGAGCAACTGCGCGAGCGGATCGAATCCGAAACGAGCCGGTGGGAAGACGTCGTCAAAAGCGGCGTGAAGATCAGAAAATAAGCGGTGCTCCTCGACGCGCCTCTCAAGGGACATCGGTAACAACGTCATTGTCCAGGACAGGAAATGAACACTCATCCCTCCGAACTGATCCACTCGTCAGTCAAGCCGACGCCTGGCTGTCCTCGTCTCGCGCCCAAGGATCACCACAAGGACTGGGCCCGCGAGCGCTATAAGGGAATGGAAAATCTGCTGATGCCCTCTTTCACGCCCGATCTTAAGGGGCTGGACGAGGAGGGCATTCGGCACGATGTCCGCCAAAGCATCGCGCACGGCTTCTTTTCGATCGCTTGCGTTGCGCCGCTCACGCCTCTCCCGGAATACAAGCGTCTTCTTGAGATCGTTTGCGAGGAGGGGAACGGAAGGATTCTGGTCGGCGCCTATGTGGGCGAAGCAACCGAGGAGCAGAATCTCGATCTACTGGCGCATGCGGAGCGCGTCGGTTGCAGCCATGCTGTCGTGGTGCCTCGCTTTTTCGCCCCGGCCTCGCACGACGATATCTACCGCTGGTATCTGCGCCACTTCGAGCAGACCAACCTCGCGCTCGTTCTCTATGCCCAGAACAACGCATTGCAGCGCCATCTGCATCCCAGCGGTTTCTCTCTGGAGACCTTCGCCCGGCTCACCGAGCTGCCGAATGTCGTGGGCGTCAAGCTGACCCAGACGATGAACCCGATTCGGGCCATGGAGGTGTTCGAGCGCCTTGGCCAGAGCCTTCAGGTCGGTCCGGTCCACCTCGATACGGTGCCGTTGCTCGCCAAGAGCTATCCCGTTCAATGGAGCGGTCAATGGTGCGTGGAATCGGTCCAGTCGCCCGAGAAGCCCTATGCGGTGATGTTCATGGACGCCATCGTCAAGGGCGATTGGGACGAGGCTTTAAGGATCTATTGGACCCTCGAGCCCGCCTATAAGGCGTTCTATCAATTGCAGACGCCCTTCCTACAGAAGGGCGGGCATCCCTGGATGCATATGAAGTATTTTCAATGGTGCGTCGGTGGAAACGGCGGAATCATCCGGGACATCAACAAGCCCCGTGACCAGGTTCCTGTGCTGACGGCGGAGGGACGGCAGCTTATTCGCTCCACGTATTCCCAGATCGGCATCGCGTGCGCCTCGGAATCCGATGAGGAGTTCGTGGTGGGATTGTCGAATCTCAAGAAGGGCTTCGAGCCCAAGGATGTCGTGACCAGACCGCTCTACGAGTCATAGCCTCCGAGGCAGCCGCCGGCGATCGGCGATCGGAGAGGGCGCCGCCGGCCTGGGTCGAGGCGTGTTAGAGGATTGACACTTGGTCCATCCTCCAACAGCTTGATCGGCGCAGCCTCTCAGCATCGACGGTCCGGGCCCATGATCCTTCTCTCCAACGGCGGCACCAACATCCAGACCGCCGACGAGCCATCCGATACGATTCTGGTCGGCACTGTCGATGGCGTGGCGCTGCTGGGGCGGACCGAGCGCGGCTGGAGCGTCAGGCACAAGGCGCTTCAAGGCGTGTTCGTGAGTTCGGTGACGTCCGACGATGACGGCACGCTCTATGCCGCGACGCGCGGCGTCGGCATGGCGCGCTCCACCGACGGCGGGATGAGTTGGGCCTGGATCAACAACGGTCTCCATCATTTCGAATTGTGGTCCGCGCGGGCCGGTCGCCTTCAGGGCCGCGAGGTCGTGCTGTGCGGCGCGTTGCCGGCGCATCTCTACATCAGCGAGGACAAGGGCGAGACCTGGCGCGAGCTTGACGCGTTTCGCAAGACCGAAACGGTCGGGCAATGGACCTTCCCGCCGCCGCCGCGCGTCGGGCATATCAAGGACATCGTGATCGATCGCGACAGGCTGTGGGCCGGTGTCGAGATCGGCTCGTTGCAGGTGTCGGACGATTTCGGCGAGACCTTCACCGAGCTGCGGCTCGATCCCGATCCGCGCGAATGCGACATCCACCGCATCCTCGTGCATCCGGACCGGCCGGACCGGATCATCGTGGCCAACGGCATCGTCGGCATGATGGACAGCCAGGACGGCGGAAGGACCTGGGCCAGGATGCCGATGCCGCCGGCGGCCAATTATCCCGACGCGGTCGTGGTCCATCCCCTCGAGCCCGACCTCATCTTCATGACGGCAGGGCAGGGCTGGCCGATCCACTGGTACGAGCTCGGCCGCGCGCGCGGGAAGATCTTCCGCAGCCGCGACGCCGGCAGGACCTGGGAGCGGCTTCTCGGCGGGCTGCCGAACGGCCAGCGGGCCCTGTTCAGCGCGCTGACCATCGAGGGCCGCAAGGACGGTTTCGCGCTCTATGCCGCCGACACCGACGGGCAGGTGTTCGAGAGCCTGGACGGTGGCGACACCTGGACCATCATCGCGGATGTGGCCCCGGTTTCGAAAGCGGAGTTCTACAAGGGTCTGGTGCGCGATCGGGCCAAGCTCGCCCATGTGGACGACATTGCGGCGAACCCGGCCGCCTCACAGCGCTGGAAGGACGTCGAAACGTCCCTCTGACACTGATTTATCGGCCGATTTCGCTTCGGCCATTGCGCAATCGCGGGCGGCGCGCCTATATTTCGGCTTCATTCCAGTCATCCCTGATGACGTGAGGGCCTCGTCCGGGCGGACGGGCGGGGCGCAGAGGAGATTCGCTATGCAAGACGCGCCCCTGATGCCGAAGGCCACGGCCGTTTGGCTCGTGGAGAATACGGCGCTCACGTTCGATCAGGTCGCCGAGTTCTGCAAGCTGCACCCCCTGGAGGTGAAGGCCATCGCCGACGGCGATGCCGCCCAGGGCATCAAGGGCATGGACCCGATCCAGACCGGGCAGCTCACCCGCGACGAGATCGAGCGGGGCGTCGCCGATCAGGACTACAAGCTGAAGTTGCAGGTGCCGAAGGTCCGCTTGCCGGAGACCAAGGGCGCCACCAAGAAGCGCGGGCCGCGCTACACGCCGGTTTCTCGCCGTCAGGACCGCCCGAACGCGATCCTGTGGCTGATCCGCAACCATCCGGAGCTGAAGGACGCGCAGGTGATGCGGCTCGTCGGCACCACCAAGTCCACGATCCAGGCCATCCGCGAGCGCACCCATTGGAATTCTGCCAGCCTGTCGCCGCTCGATCCGGTGACGCTCGGCCTGTGCTCGCAGATCGACCTCGATTTCGAGGTGGCCCGCGCCGCCAAGGAGAAGCCGGCCCAGGCGGACAGCGGCACCACCTTGCTGCCCGCCTCCGTGACCACCGCGCCCCAGGAGGGCGAGGAGGCCGAGGCCGACGAGGCGACGGCCCGCCGTCGCGAGGATCTGCACGTCGACGAGGTGTTCGCCCGCCTCAAGCAGATCGGCGGCAAGGACGAGCCCAGGGACGAGGATTGATCCCCATTTCCTGATCCTCTCCGCCGACTCGTGGTAACAAGCGCCATGATCGGCAAGCTGCGCGGTGTGATCGACAGTTACGGCGAGGACCATGTGATCCTCGATGTCGGCGGCGTGGGCTATATGGTCCATTGCTCGTCGCGGACCTTGCAGGCGCTGCCGTCGCCGGGCGAGGCCGCCGTCCTGTCCATTGAGACCTATGTCCGCGAGGACCAGATCAAGCTGTTCGGCTTTCAGAGCGATATCGAGCGCGAGTGGTTCCGCCTGTTGCAGACCGTGCAGGGGGTCGGCGCGCGCGTGGCGCTGTCGGTGTTGAGCGCGTTGAAGCCCACGGAACTGGCGGAGGCGGTGGCGCTCGGTGACAAGGCGGCGATCCGCCGCGCGCCCGGCGTCGGTCCGCGGGTCGCCGATCGCATCGTCGTGGAACTGAAGGAGAAGGCGCCGGCCTTCACCGCGCTCGATCCGGCACTGGTGCATCTGTCCGGCGCCGTCGCGGAGAAGACCGCGCCACGTCCGGTGCTCGACGCGGTGTCGGCGCTGGTCAATCTCGGCTACAGCCAGCCGCAGGCCGCCGCCGCCGTGGCCGCGGCCCAGCGTGGCGCCGGCGACGATCCGGACACGGCGCAGCTCATCCGGCTCGGTCTCAAGGAGCTGTCGAAGTGATCCGCTGGTTCGATGGTGCAGCAGACTCCGGCCGGCTCTCTCTCCCGCTTGTGGGGGAGGGTTGGGGAGGGGGTGACTTGGTCACGCCAAGATTTCGATGAACACTCCGCCCGATCGCCTCGTCACCGCCGAGCGCCGCGAGGACGACGCGGCCGATACGACGTTGCGTCCACAACAGCTTTCCGAGTTCGTCGGCCAGGAAAAGGCGCGGGCCAATCTGTCCGTGTTCATCGAGGCGGCGCGCTCCCGCAAGGAGGCGCTGGACCATGTGCTGTTCGTCGGCCCGCCCGGCCTCGGAAAGACAACGCTGGCGCAGATCGTCGCGCGTGAGCTGGGCGTCGGTTTCCGCTCGACATCGGGGCCGGTGATCGCCAAGGCCGGCGATCTCGCGGCGCTGCTCACCAACATGGAAGAGCGCGACGTTCTCTTCATCGACGAAATCCACCGTCTCAACCCGCAGGTCGAAGAGGTGCTCTATCCGGCGATGGAGGACTTCCAGCTCGACCTGATCATCGGCGAGGGGCCGGCGGCGCGCTCGGTGAAGATCGACATTGCCAAGTTCACGCTGGTGGGCGCGACGACGCGCGCGGGGCTTCTGACCAATCCGCTGCGCGACCGCTTCGGCATTCCGGTGCGCCTCAACTTCTACACCGACGACGAGCTCAAGCTGATCGTCGCCCGCGGCGCCCGCGTGCTCGGTCTCGGCATGACCGATGACGGCGCGGCGGAGATCGCGCGCCGCTCGCGCGGCACGCCGCGCATCGCCGGCCGGCTTCTGCGCCGGCTGCGCGACTTCGCTCATGTGGCCGGCGCCGAGCGTGTGGACCGCGCCCTCGCGGATAAGGCCTTGCTGGCGCTGGAGGTGGACGGCGGCGGCCTCGATGCGATGGACCGGCGCTATCTCACCACCATCGCCATGCATTACGGCGGCGGGCCTGTGGGCGTGGAAACGCTGGCCGCCGCATTGTCGGAGCCGCGCGACGCCATCGAGGACATCATCGAGCCGTTCCTCATTCAGCAGGGCTTTCTTCAGCGCACGCCGCGCGGCCGGCTGATCACGGCTCTCGCGTTTCGCCATCTCGGCCTGGCGGAGCCGACGCGCGATGCATCGCAGTTTGGATTGTTCGGTCAGGAAGACGACTCTTAGAAGCGTTTTCAAGCGAAGTGGAAATCGGTTCGCGTGAAGAAAACGCGATGAAACAAAGAGCCGGAGTCTCGATTCTGATTCCATCAGACTCGGATCGGCTCCAGCGGTTCCGTCTCAATGTCCGCGCCTTATAAAATCCCGAATGAGAAGAGAATCTTCGGCTGGAACAACCGATCCATGATCGGTGTTTGTCCGTTTGTGCCCGGTATTCCGTGCGACCGCGGTTCGGTCGCGGTTTCCAGCCGATAGCGAACAACGATGATGGATCGATTCGATGCCTGGCTGCCCCGATTGGCGGCCGTTGCCTTCGTGTGCCTTGGTTCCATGTCCTCGTCCGTGCGAGCGATCGCGGACACTGTGCCGGCCGGTTTCGCGACCGCGGAGGTCGAACGGCAGCAGAGTGACGACTTCGATCTCGTTGCGATAGCGGGGCCGTTCCGCAATCCCTGGTCGGTCGGTGTTCTGCCGGACGGTTCCTTGCTCGTCACGGAGCGGCCCGGACAGCTCCATCTCGTTCGTCCCGATCACCAGCCGCAAGCCATCGCCGGGGTGCCGCAGGTTCTGTTCCATGCCCATGCCGGTCTGCTGGACGTGGCGATCGATCCGGCCTTCGCTGTCAACCGGACGGTCTATCTGTCCTATGTGCATGGCACGGCCACGCATTCGACGGTGCGGGTGATTCGCGCGCAATTGGACCTCGAACGGGCGCGACTGGGCGAACGGCGGGTGATCTTCGAGAGCACGGCGGCCGAGCAGCCCGAGCTTTACGGCGGCGCGCGGCTTGCCGTGACCGATGACGGACATCTGTTCCTGAGCATCGGCGATCGCTGGAAGCGACAGAGCGCGCAGGACCTGTCCGATCATGCCGGAAAGATCATCCGCATCCGCACGGACGGCAGCGTGCCGAGGGATAATCCCTTCGCTTCCGATCCCGAGGCACGGCCGGAGATCTGGTCCTACGGCCATCGCAATCAGCTCGGCCTTGCCTTCGACCGCCGCACCGGCCGCCTTTGGTCGCATGAGAACGGCCCGCAGGGCGGCGACGAGTTGAACCTGATCAAGGCCGGCGCGAATTACGGCTGGCCGATCATCAGCCACGGCCAGGAGTACGATAAGCCGCCGCCGCTGGAATGGACCGGTCCGACCACCATTTTGGGCGCGGCCAAGGAGGGCATGGAGCAGCCCGTCCGCTATTGGGTGCCGTCGGTCGCGCCTTCGGGGCTGGCCATCGAATACGAGGGCGACCGGGCCGTCCTGTGGCTCGGCACGCTGCGTGGGCAGTCGCTGCTGAGGCTGTCGGTCCACGATGGAAAGGTGGTCCGGGAGGAGCGCATGCTGCGCGACGAGATCGGACGCATTCGCGACGTGGCGGTCGATCCGCGAGGGCCGCTCTATGTGCTTCAAGATGGCGAAGCGGCCTATCTCTACCGCCTGGAACCCGAAATCCTGCGGGCGCGGCGCGACAACGGACGAAAGCGGTTGTGACGCCCGGCCTTTGCATCGGTTGCGAATCGATGCGCCATGTTTAGGCTGCCGCCATTCGACTTTCAGACGGGTGGGCAGCGAATGGACGAGCGCATCATCAAAATCGTTGCGGCTCTCATCCGTGACGAGGCGGGGCGCGTGCTGCTGGTGCGCAAACGCGGCACCACGGCATTCATGCAGCCGGGCGGCAAGCGCGAGCCTGGCGAGAGCGACGTCGCCGCGCTGGGTCGCGAGATCGCGGAGGAGCTCGGCTGCCGCGCCCTGACCGACACGATGCGGCCGCTCGGCCGTTTCGATTGCATCGCCGCGAACGAACCCGGCTTCACCGTGCAGGCCGCCGTCTATGCGGTGGAGGTCGAGGGCGAGCTTGCGCCGCAGGCCGAGATCGACGAGGCGGTGTGGGTCGATCCCGCGCGGCTGCCGGATTTGCCCTATGCGCCGCTCACGCGCGACCATGTCTTGCCGCTCGCGCTATGACGGTGTCCCATCTGGACGGCACGATCCGGGACGGGCGCCATCACATGTCCGTCCGGATTTATTACGAGGACACCG
>Ga0180217_1004851_pt1 | contig 10428 bp, 9 predicted proteins | sample eDN3rd37CBELigOP_FD_128521 | JGI IMG/M metagenome (GOLD analysis project Ga0180217, IMG submission 128521) | Enriched Organic Plus compost microbial communities from Emeryville, California, USA - eDNA 3rd pass 37_C BE-Lig OP (version 2) (version 2) ... | reverse complement strand
TGGGCGGGCCTGGCCCTGCCCGAGGGCGACGAGCGCCGCGGCGACACCAGCGTGCCGCTGCAAAAGCTCAAGGACCTCGGCGCCAAGATCACCGCCATCCCCGAGCGCCTGGACGTCCACAAGAACGTCAAGCGCGTGATCGAGAACCGTCGCGCCGCCATCGAGGCTGGCCAAGGCCTCGACTGGGCGACGGCCGAGCACCTGGCTTTCGCGACCTTGCTGGACGAGGGCTTCCCGGTGCGCCTGGCCGGTCAGGACAGCGTGCGCGGGACCTTCACCCAGCGCCATTGCGACCTGATCGATCAGACGACGGAAGAGCACTACACCCCGCTCGCCAACCTGCGTCCGGGCCAAGCCCACTTCGAGGTCATCGACTCCGCCCTCTCCGAAGAGGCGGTGCTGGGCTTCGAATACGGCTTCTCCCTGGCCGATCCGCGCACCCTGACCCTGTGGGAGGCCCAGTTCGGCGACTTCGCCAACGGCGCCCAGGTGGTGATCGACCAGTTCATCTCGTCGGGCGAACGCAAGTGGCTGCGGATGAGCGGCCTCGTCATGCTGCTGCCGCACGGCTACGAAGGCCAGGGTCCGGAACACTCCTCGGCCCGCCTGGAGCGCTTCCTGCAGCTCTGCGCCGAGGACAACATGCAGGTGGTCAACTGCTCGACGCCGGCGAACTACTTCCACGTCCTGCGCCGGCAGATGCGCCGCGAGTTCCGCAAGCCGCTGATCATCATGACGCCGAAGTCGCTGCTGCGGCACAAGAAGGCGACCTCGACCCTGGCGGACCTGGCGGAGGGCTCGTCCTTCCACCGCGTGCTGAACGACGACGCCGAGCGCGGCGCCAACACCTCGGTCAAGCTCGCCCCGCCGGAGAAGATCCGCCGCGTCGTGCTCTGCTCGGGCAAGGTCTATTACGACCTGCTGGACGCACGTGAGGAAAAGGGCGTCGACGACGTCTATATTATGCGCCTCGAGCAGTTCTATCCGTGGCCGGTGAAGTCGCTCTCGACCGAACTGTCGCGGTTCCCGAACGCCGAACTGGTCTGGTGCCAGGAGGAGCCGAAGAACATGGGCGGCTGGACCTTCGTCGACCCGTGGCTGGAGCTCACCCTCGAACGGCTGAAGGTCAAGGCCAAGCGCGCCCGCTATGCGGGCCGCCCGGCCTCGGCCTCGACCGCCGCGGGCCTGATGAGCCGGCACATGAAAGAGCTGCAGACCTTCCTCGCGGAAGCCTTCGCCTAAGGCGTCCGCGTTCAAAATAAGCAACAGAGCGAAGAGAGAGACAGGAACCTTCCAATGGCCGACATCATGACCCCCGCGCTGGGAGAGTCCGTCACCGAGGCGACGGTGGCGCGCTGGACGAAAAAGGCCGGCGACGCGGTCCGGAAGGATGAGATCCTCGTCGAACTCGAAACCGACAAGGTGAGCCTCGAGGTCGCCGCCCCCGCGGACGGCGTCCTCGAATCCATCTCGGCCGAAGAAGGCGCGACGGTCGAGCCCGGCGCGATCCTGGGCCGCGTGACCGAAGGCGCGGCGGGCGCGAAGCCCGCCCCGGCCCCGGCTCCGGCGGCCAAGAAGGAAGAACCCGCCCCGGCGCCGAAGCCCGCCGCCCCGGCGCCCGCTCCGGCCCCGGCGGCTGCGCCCGCCGCCGCGCCGCTGGCGCCCTCGGCCCAGCGCATCGTGGCTGAAAACAATCTCGACGCCGGCGGGATCGCCGGCTCCGGCAAGGGCGGACGGGTGACCAAGGGCGACGCCCTGGCCGCGCTCGAGGCCCGCGCCAACGCCCCGGCTCCGGCTCCCGCCCCGGCGGCCCCGCGGGAGATCCACGAGCGCGAGGAGCGGGTCCGCATGACCCGCCTGCGCCAGACCATCGCGCGCCGCCTGAAGGAAGCCCAGAACGCCGCGGCCATGCTCACGACCTTCAACGAGGTCGACATGAGCGCCATCATGGCCCTGCGCAACCAGTACAAGGACGGCTTCGAAAAGAGCCACGGCGTGAAGCTCGGCTTCATGAGCTTCTTCGTGAAGGCGGTGATCCACGGCCTGAAGCACGTTCCGGACGTCAACGCCGAGATCGACGGCACCGACATCATCTACAAGAACCACTACGACATCGGCGTGGCCGTCGGCACTGACAAGGGCCTGGTGGTCCCGGTCCTGCGCGATGCGGACGCCCTGTCGCTGGCCGGCATCGAGAAGGGCATCGGAGCCCTCGGCAAGAAGGCGCGCGAAGGCGCCTTGGCCCTGGAGGACCTGCAAGGGGGCACCTTCACCATCTCCAACGGCGGGGTCTACGGCTCGCTGATGTCGACGCCGATCCTGAACGCGCCGCAGTCCGGCATCCTGGGCATGCACAAGATCCAGGAGCGTCCGATGGCCGTGAACGGCCAGGTGGTCATCCGTCCGATGATGTACCTGGCGCTGAGCTACGACCACCGGATCGTGGACGGCCAGGGCGCGGTGACCTTCCTGGTCCGCGTCAAGGAAGCCATCGAAGACCCGCAGCGCCTGCTGCTGGACGTCTAAGCCTCGCTGCAGATCGGCGAACCTATTTCATGACGGCGGGGCTGCACGCCTCGCCGTTTTGCTAAGGACTGGAAGAGCATGGCTCAATACGACGTGATCATCATCGGCGGCGGCCCCGGCGGCTATAATGCGGGCATCCGCGCCGGGCAGCTGGGTCTGAAGGTTGCGGTGGTCGAAAAGCGCGGCACGCTGGGCGGCACCTGCCTCAATGTCGGCTGCATGCCCTCGAAGGCGCTGCTGCACGCCTCGGAGCTCTATGAAGCGGCGGGCGGCGAGTTCGCGAACCTGGGCATCGAGGTGAAGCCGAAGTTGAACCTCGTCCAGATGATGAAGCAGAAGGCCGAGTCGGTGAGCGCCCTCACCAAGGGCATCGAGTTCCTGTTCAAGAAGAACAAGGTCGACTGGGTGAAGGGCGCCGGCAAGATCGTCGGGCCCGGCAAGGTCGACGTCACCGCCGAGGACGGCTCGGTCACCTCGCTGGAAGCCAAGAACATCGTCATCGCCACCGGCTCTGAGCCCACGCCCCTCCCCGGCGTGACCATCGACCAGGAGCGGATCGTCGATTCCACCGGCGCGCTGTCGCTGCCGGAAGTTCCCAAGAGCCTGATCGTCATCGGCGCCGGCATCATCGGCCTCGAGCTCGGTTCGGTCTGGCGCCGGCTGGGCGCCAAGGTGACCGTGGTCGAGTTTCTCGACCGCATCACGCCCGGCATGGACAACGAGACCGCCAAGACCTTCCAGCGCTCCCTGACCAAGCAGGGCGTGGAGTTCAAGCTGGGCGCCAAGGTGACCGGCGCGACCGCCAGCAAGAAGGGCGTCTCCCTGACCGTCGAGCCGGTGGCCGGCGGCGAGGCCGAGACCCTGGAAGCCGACTATGTGCTGGTGGCCATCGGCCGCCGTCCCTACACCGAGGGCCTGGGCCTGGAGAATGTCGGGATCACGCCGGACAAGCGCGGCTTCATCGAAACCGACCACTTCAAGACCTCGGCGCCGGGCGTCTGGGCGATCGGCGACGCCATCCACGGTCCGATGCTGGCCCACAAGGCCGAAGAGGACGCTGTGGCCTGCATCGAGATCATCGCCGGCAAGTACGGCCACGTGGACTACGACCTGGTCCCGAGCGTGGTCTACACCTATCCGGAGGTGGCCTGGGTCGGGAAGACCGAGGAGCAGCTGAAGGAGGCGGGCGTCGCCTACAAGGTCGGCAAGTTCCCCTTCACCGCCAACAGCCGCGCCAAGATCAACCACGAGACCGAAGGCTTCGCCAAGGTCATCGCCGACGCCAAGACCGACGAGATCCTGGGCGTCCACATCATCGGCCCGCAGGCCGGCGAGATGATCGGCGAATACTGCGTGGCCATGGCCTTCAAGGCGGCCAGCGAGGACATCGCCCGCGTCTGCCATCCCCACCCGACGCGCTCGGAAGCCGGCCGCCAGGCCGCCATGGGCGTGGAAGGCTGGACCATGCAGGCCTAAGACTGGCCAAGAGTTAACTTTCGGCGGGAAACGGCCGGGCGTAGCATTCGCCTCCCGAGAGGAGGTTCGCCATGGCCGTTTCCTTCCTGTTGCTCGCAGCCGCCGCCGCTGTAGGCGCATCGCCGCCGCAAGCCAGCGCTCAGGTGGTCGAGCAGCCGCCGGTCCGGGCCTGTCCGCCCGAGGCCGCGGTTCACGCGGCGTGGCGCGCCGGCGCCCTGCTGCGGCCGCAGGACCGCCGCGGCGATCAAGGCGCGCAGACGCTCGGCAGCCTGCCGCCCGCGGACGTTCACCTGGCGGTGCTGCGCTCGGTCGGGGGCTGCTCGGTCCCGACGAAGGTCCGTGACGACTATCAGGGCGACGGCCGCTTCGCCCCGCCGCGCTAGCCGAGCCCTACGGCCTACTCCCGAACCATGGTGACCGAAGCGGGCGCGCCGCCTTCGGTCAGCTGACCCGACCACTCGCCGTTGGCGGCGGGCGTGAGGGTCAGGGTCACGATTCCCGCCCCCGGCCGGGGATAGAAGCTGGCGTTCAGCTGCGAGCCGATCTTCTGGATGCTGGCCAGGAAGCCCGAGGAGTCGCGCGCGCCGGAGCGACGGGGATCGCGCCAGGCGCCCTCCAGGGTTCCCGTACCCTTGTCCACCAGCAACAGGGAATAGACCGGCTGGCCACGCGCATCGCGCAGGACCCATGCGCCATCGAGGGGGCCTTGCATCCCCTGGGCGGCGGCGAAGGAGGAGCGTAGGCGGCTCTCATAGCCGAGCTCCACCGAGTTCAGCGGTCGCTCGGGCGTGCGTCCGTAATCATCGACATAGACCGGTCCGGTGAGCGGCGGCCGGGTGGGCGCATAGGCGGCCGGCGGCGAGGCGTAGGGCGCCGCTGGCGGCGCGGCCACCTGCGGCCGATAGGGCTGAGGCGCCTGTTGCGAGCCATAGGGAAAGGGCGACTGCGCCGGCGGCGTCGGGGCCGGGCGGGACGGCGCAGGGGGCGGCGCGGGCGGAGGCAGGGGCGCGGGCGGCGCCAGCGACTGCGGCGTGGCGCCCATGGCCTCGGCGGTGTCCTCGTCCACCTGATCGAGAAGCGCGCCGATCGGGTCCACCACGTCCTGCGCCTGGACAGCGCCGGCCCCGCAAAGGACCAGCGCGAGGATCGATGCTCTCAGCAGAAAAACCAAATCTCGCCTCACGCCGCGGCGATGGCCTGGGCTACGGCGAGTACGCGCCGCGCCTGGGCCAGATGCAGCCGCTCCACCATGCGCCCCTCAACCCTAATGACACCCTTAGCGGCGTTCTCGGGCGAATCGAAGGCCGAGACGATGGCCTGCGACCATGCGATCTCCTCCTGCGTCGGACTGAAGGCCTGGTTGGCGGCGGCGAGTTGCTTGGGATGGATCAGGGTCTTGCCGTCGAAGCCGAACTCGACCCCCTGCCCGCACTGGACGGCGAGGCCCGCCTCGTCGTCGATGTCGTTGAAGACGCCGTCGAGAACCGAAAGATCGTGGGCGCGGGCCGCGGCCACGATCATGGAAAGCGGACCGGCGAGGGCCAGGCGCCCGGTCGTCAGACGGCAACGCATCTCCTTGGCGAGGTCGTTGGTCCCCACCACCAGCGCCTCGAGCCCGCCGCCCGCGCCGGCGATCTCGTCGAGAGCGAAGAGCGCGGCGCAGGTCTCGATCATCGCCCAGAGCGGAACGCCGGCCGCCTGGGCCGCGCCATAGTGGGTGACATCGTGGGCGGAGGAGACCTTGGGGACGAGGATGGCGTCGGGCCTGGCCTCTATGGCGGCGACGAGGTCTTCCCGCCCCCAGGGGGTCTCCAGCGCATTGATGCGGATCACCACCTCGCGCGGCCCGAAGCCGCCGGCCTGGACGGCCTTCGCCGCTTGTTCCCGGGCCTGGTCCTTGGCGTCGGGCGCGACGGCGTCCTCGAGGTCGAGGATCACCACGTCGCAGGCCAGTTCGCGCGCCTTTTCGATCGCGCGTGCGTTCACGGCGGGCATGTAGAGCGCGCTGCGGCGCGGCCGGGCTGAAATCACGGCTTCCGAGCTCCGTCAGGATGGCGAGAGGCAAGTCATAAGGGCTAGGATGGCGGCATGACCACCCGCTATGACGCTGGCGCCAAAAACGTGTTGGGCGGCGAGCTGCAGCCCTGCTCGCTGGATCCGGTCACGGGCTTCTTCCGCAACGGCTGCTGCGAGACGGGGCCGCACGATGTGGGCCTGCATACGGTCTGCGCGGTGATGACCGAAGAGTTCCTGGCCTTTTCACGCCTGGTCGGCAACGACCTCTCCACGCCGGCGCCGGAATACGGTTTCGCCGGCCTGAAGCCCGGCGACCGCTGGTGCCTCTGCGCGCCGCGCTGGAAGGAGGCGCTGGATGCGGGCGCGGCGCCTCGCGTAGTGCTGGAGGCGACGCACGAGGAAACCCTCGCCATCGTGCCCCTCGGGGTGCTGAAGGACCACGCGGTCGAGGGGTGAAGCCAGCGCCGTGGCGCGGCCCCCTTCAGTAGAGCGGGTACTCCCGCTCCAGGCGGTACCAGGAGCCCTGGTCGGACTGCCAGCTGGAATAGAGGCCGAAGCTGGTGACCCTAAAGGGCGGGGTGCGCAGGAGGTTGTTGTCCTGGATCCAGGCTGCGACCTCGGCCGGATTTGGCCGCCGCAGATAGGCCAAGGTGACGTGGGGCTTGTAGGTGCGGGTGTCGGGCTTCAGCCCCGCACGCCGGGCGGCGACCTCGCAGGCGCGCGCGAGGTGGCGCAGGCCCTGGTTCTCTTCGACGCCCGCCCAGATCGCGTGAATGTCCGCGCCCTCGCCAAAGGCGCCGACGCCGCTCAGCGACAGCTCAAGGGGACCGCCGTTGATCGTGGTCAACTCCGCATCGAGGTCGGCGGCCACGTTCTCGGCCACGTCGCCGGCAAACCGCAGGGTGATGTGGAAGGCTTCCGGCGGACGCCACCGCGCGCCTGGCAGATGATCCTGCCGAGGGGTCAATTCAGCGGCGATGTCCTCGGGAATGGCGAGGGCGGCGAAGAGTCGGATCATAGAAGACGACCTAGGATGCTGAGGTCCTGACGCAATTCGTAACGGATGCAACCTTGCACGATTGCTCGCAGACCACGATATTCGGAGGGTGCGCCCGTTCGGGGCGCTTCTAGAAGGGCCTTGTCTCTGATGAGCGACTATAACCGCGGCTACGCGCGCACGGTCCCCGCAGATCGCGCCGACATGTCGGTGGACGCGGGTCTGCGCACTTTCATGCTCGGCGTCTACAACAAGGTGGCGCTGGGTCTTCTGCTTTCCGCCGCCCTGGCGTTCCTGACCGGCAGCTTCCCGCCGGTTCGCGACCTGATGTTCAGCGTCGCTCCGAACGGCCGCGTCGGCTACACCCCGATCGGCATGATCGTGGCGTTCGCGCCGCTGGCCGTCATGCTGTTCGGCGCCTTCGCCATGCGCAACCCGACCCCGCGGTCGGCCGGCATCCTTTACTGGACCATCGTCAGCCTGATCGGCGCGGGTCTGGGCGTCCTGACCTTCGTCTATACCGGCGCCTCGATCTTCTCGACCTTCCTGATCACGGCGGCGGCCTTCGGCGCCCTGTCGCTGTTCGGCTACACGACCAAGAAGGACCTGACCGGTTTCGGCAGCTTCCTGATCGTGGGTCTGTTCGGCCTGATCATCGCCAGCCTGGTGAACATCTTCCTGCAAAACAGCGCGATGGGCTTCATCATCAGCGTGCTGGGCGTGTTCATCTTCGCGGGCCTGATCGCCTACGACACCCAGCGCCTGAAGATGAGCTATTACGAGATGGGCGGCGACGAGAGCTCGATGGCGATCGCCACGAACTACGGCGCGCTCAGCCTCTACATCAACTTCATCAACCTCTTCCAATTCCTGCTCAGCATCTTCGGCGACCGCCGCTAAGCCCTGAGTTCCGGAACGAGAGTTCGGCCCCGGCGGGAAACCGCCGGGGTTTTTGTTTGTCCTTTCCCCTCGCGGGAAGGGGATGACGCATCGGCGCCTTCCCGCCTGTTTAGCCAGGGCTTGCGCGCCAGGGTTTTCGGCAAGTCTTCGCGTCTATGGATGGCCGGGACTTGCCGGCCCGGCCATGACGAAGCGATCGAGAAGATCCATATGCGATGGCCCTCCTCCCCCGAGGGAGAGCAGGTAGCCTTACGGGTTTGAATTCGCAAGATTTTCTGGAACGGTAGCTCCGCACACAGCGCCTACCCAGGTCTGCAAAATCAAGCACTTAAGCGCCCGTCATACACGGAACCTGCACAGGGAGCGCCCCTCATGGCCTTTCTTTTGGAGCCCCAGGAGCTCAAGACCGGGCTGATCATTTTCCGACGCGCCGACGTCAAGCACCGCAAGTGGTACTGCCGCATCAAGGTGCCAGAGAGCGACCGCTACAAGACGGTCTGCTTGAAGACCACCGACATCGATGCCGCGAAGGAGCGCGCGTTCGATCAGGAGTCGGACGTGCGCTTCAGCATCAAGCACAACGTGCCGGTCTTCCAGCGGCCGTTCAGCGGCGTCGCCAAGGATTTCCTCGCCGACCAGGAGGTCCGCGCCCAGGTCAGCGAGATCACCACCAAGCGCCTGGAGACCATCACCTCGGCGATCCATTGCCAGCTCAACCCCTACGTCGGATCAACGCAGATCAACCATCTCGGCCAGGACCGCTGGTCCGGCTATCCGACGTGGCGCCGGTTGGACGCCCGCAAGCGCAAGGCCGTCGAGGACGAGCGGCAAGCGCAGCTGAAGGACGCCGAGGAACGGGGCGACAAGCGCGCCATCGCGCGATTGAAGGCCGAAGCCCCTAGAGACCGAAACGGTCAGGTTCGTTTGCCGACCGGCGTCGTCAGCGACGCCACGATCCGGACGGAGATGTCCATCTTCCGATCGATCATGGTCTACGCCGCCGCGAAGAAGTTCATCACCGAGAGCCAGATTTTCAAGGGCGCGCTGCCGCTGGCGAAGGTACGGCGTGAGGAGTTCACACCGGAGGAATATCGCCACCTCCATACCTTCGCCCGCACCAAGTGGGTGAAGGCGGTGCCGTCGAAGGTCTCAGCCTGGTATCGGAAGATGGCCTACGCCTTCGTCCTGATCATGTGCAACACGGGGATGCGACCGCCCGAAGCCAAGAACCTGCGCTGGCGCGACGTCGCGATCCGCACCGACGATCAGGGCCGCACGCCGACCGGTTCGACTATGCGTTCGCGCTGCACACCGACGCCGATCATCCGCATGTGCATCTGGAGGTCCGCGCGCTCGGCGACCATGGCGAGCGGCTCAACTCGAAGAAGGCCGACCTGGACGCCTGGCGCCAGGCGTTCGCCCAGGCGCTGCGGGATCGGGGCGTTGAAGCTGAGGCGACGCCCCGGCGTGCCCGAGGGATCACGCGCAAGGCTGAGCGCGGACCACTTCGTCGGCTCCGCGAACGGTTCGAGGCGGGCGGCAGTGGTCCCGCCCGGACCGTGCGCGCCGCCTACCAGGAGGCCGCCCGGGCGGCGTTCGGCAACGACCCGCAGCCCCGGCCCTGGGAAACCGAGCTCCTCGACCGGCAGGGTAAGGTCCGCGGCCTCTATCTGGCCCAGGCGCGCTTGCTGACGACCTCGGCCGATCCACGCGACCGGGTATTGGCGGCCAAGGTCGAGGCGTTCGTGCGGGCGATGCCGCAGCCCGACAGCCGTCGGTTGGCGCTAGCCAGAGCCTTGCGGAAGGCGGACGAACAGAGCCGCGATGCCGGACGAGACAAGGGCAAGGATCGGTGAGACCGTGGCGGGGCGTCGGACGCTTGGTCGAACCCAGTGGGCCACGTTTTCCCCGCAGCTCGGCTTGGTTTGAAGAAGGCAGACGTGCTCCAGATCGCTTCCGGCAAACTCTTCGAACGCGAGGCTGGGCGGCGCAACGCCTTGCGCGGCGTGATCTACAGCAACCTGCGCATCTATCGCGACGAGGCCATCGAAACGGCGGCCGGCCGCATCCTGCCCCTGGAAGTCTCTGGTCGACCTAATGCGTTCGCCTTCGAGTTTGACGAACTGATCGAAGGCGAAGCTGAGGAGCCGGGCGTCTTGGTCTCGCGGACCGCCGCGCCCTATGTCTCGGAATTCGCGGTGGTCGCCGCTTTCGCGCTCAACGTCACCTGCTCGCCAGACAGCAAGCTGGTGGAGCGCCTGACCGCCGGGCAGCGCGGGCTCGGAGTCAGCGACCCGCCTGGGAGCTACATCCCGCGCGTCTTCGAGTCCGATGTCTGGCTGCAGGATCAGGAGATCGAGCCCTTCGCGACCTTCGTCCACGATCTGTTGGCGCTGGAACGCCGCAGCTACCGGGCGGCCCTGCGGGCCATGTCGACCTTCGTCACCGGCCTCCACCGCATGGGCGATGACCTGGAGCTCGCCTACACGCTCCTGGTCGCGTCTATCGAGTCG
>Ga0180217_1004849_pt1 | contig 10431 bp, 9 predicted proteins | sample eDN3rd37CBELigOP_FD_128521 | JGI IMG/M metagenome (GOLD analysis project Ga0180217, IMG submission 128521) | Enriched Organic Plus compost microbial communities from Emeryville, California, USA - eDNA 3rd pass 37_C BE-Lig OP (version 2) (version 2) ... | reverse complement strand
ACGACACGCCGCGTCCATATCCTCGTGAAACCAACCCGGCCGGACATCATGACCAATCTCGTCGTGACCACCGACCGACGCACCTACATGATCGAGCTGCGCGCCCGCGAAGCGCTCTATATGCCGTCCGTCGCATGGGCCTATCCGGCGCAGCCGGCAGGCCAGCGCCAGACCGTTCCCGCCGCGCCGATCATTCCTGCCGAGGCTGCGCGCAACTATCGCTACGGCCTGACCGGCGACAGCCCGCCGTGGCGGCCCATTTCCGTCTTTGACGATGGACGCCGCGTCTATGTCGTCTTCCCGCGCGGGATCGTGCAGGGCGAGATGCCCCCGATCTTCGTCATCGGGTCCGATGGTGAGACCCAGATCGTCAACAGCCGCATCCATCAGAACATCCTGATCGTGGACCGCCTGTTCGGCGCGGCCGAGTTGCGCCTTGGCAGCGGTAATCGCCAGCAGACGGTCAGGATCGTCCGCATCGAGCAACGGCAGGCTGCACAGCCGGCAAAGGCGACCGGAGAATCCCCGTCATGACCGAAGACACGACCTCTGTAGAAGTCGGAGCGGACACCACCGCGCCCATGCGGCTACGAGCCGAACCGCCGCGCGTCACCCGACTGTCGCGCAAGATGCTGGCCGGCGTCGGAGCGGCAGCACTTCTCGGCATTGGCGGAGCGCTGATCTATGCGCTCCAGACCCGCGACATGGGATCGGGCGGAGAAGAACTCTATTCGACCGAGAACCGCCCCACGGCGGACGGGCTGTCCGGCCTGCCCCGCGACTATACCGGACCCGTCCTGGGGCCGGCCTTGCCCGGCGATCTGGGCGGCCCGATCCTCGACGCACAGAACCGGGGGCAGCCCGTTACGCCGCCCGCAATGGCGACGCCCGCTCGCGATCCTGCCGAGGAACGCCGTCTTGCCGAAGAAGAAGCCGCGCGCGTCAGCCGCGTCTTTTTCCAGACTGCACCGGGAGCGGGAACCGCAAGCCCAAGCATCGCTGGCCTTGGTCTGACCGGCCAGCCTGGTGCTGCCGGCACGCAGGACCGGCATACGGCCTTCCTCAATGGTCCGGTGGACCGGCAGACCGTCGCCGTGGACCGCATCATGGCCCCCGCATCACCCTACATCCTTCAGGCCGGAGCCGTGATCCCGGCAGCGATGATTACCGGAATCCGTTCGGACCTTCCCGGCCAGATTACCGCGCAGGTGACGGAGAACGTCTATGACAGCCCGACCGGCAGCCTGCTCCTGATCCCGCAGGGCACGCGCATCATCGGCCAATACGATGCCGGCGTGACCTTCGGTCAGCGCCGCGTCCTGCTCGTCTGGAACCGGCTGATCCTGCCAAACGGCCGCTCCATCGTGTTGGAGCGCCAGCCCGGCGCGGACGCTTCCGGCTATGCCGGGCTTGAGGATGGCGTCGATTATCACTGGTGGGATCTGATGAAAGCGGCCGGGCTGTCGACGCTGCTCGGCATCGGAACGGAGCTGGCGACCGACGACGAGGACCGCCTGATCCGCGCCATCCGCGACGGGGCGCAGGACACCATCAATCAGGCCGGACAGCAGATCGTCCAACGCCAGTTGCAGGTCGCGCCGACGCTTACCATCCGGCCGGGCTTCCCGGTCAGGGTCATCGTCACCCGCGATCTCGTACTCGAACCTTACAGGAACTGACCATGACAAAGCTGAAACTCGGCCCTCTGGCCGACGACAAGCCGGTGAAGGTGACGGTGGAATTGCCCGCGCAGCTCCACCGCGACCTGACCGCCTATGCCGAGGTATTGGCCCGCGAGAGCGGCCAGCCCGCCGCCGATCCCGTCAGGCTCATCGTGCCTATGCTGGAGCGGTTCATCGCCACGGATCGCGGATTCGTAAAAGCCCGGCGGGCTTCATGATCTGATGGATCATTGCGGAAACCTTTGCTTACTCCTCAGATTAAGGCTTGAATAACCAATTTTGTGCATGGTTCGTTCTTGCGCCCGAGGGCAAATCCTGGCAGGGTGACAAAAAAATACCCAGCGAGGACAGCATGGCCGATTCGACTAGCGATTTTTCAAGACTGCGTCAGCAGGTCGGCATCAGCCTCGAAGAGCTGGCTCCCATTGTGGGCTTCAGCCTCTCCACAGTGTATCGTTGGGAACGTGGACAGCAGGAGCCACGGCAGGCTGCGATGGTCGTCCTGCACGGGCTTCTGAATGCCCGTGCCCAGATCGTTAATGAAGATCCAGCCTTTACCTTTATTGACCTGTTCGCGGGGATCGGCGGCCTGCGTCGCGGGTTCGACCATATCGGCGGGAAATGCGTTTTCACGTCGGAATGGGACAAGTACTCGCAGGCGACCTATAAGGCGAACTATCGCTGTGACGATCATGAGGTTGAGGGTGACATCACGAAAGTCGATGCCGCCGATATTCCGCCGCATGATATCCTGCTGGCTGGCTTCCCGTGCCAACCGTTCAGCATCGCCGGCGTGAGCAAAAAGAACGCCCTGGGTCGCGCCCACGGATTTGCAGACGAGACGCAAGGGACTCTTTTCTTTGATGTGGCCCGCATCATCAAGCATCATCAGCCGAAGGCTTTTTTGCTTGAGAACGTGAAGAATCTTGTCAATCACGACAAGGGGCGCACTTTCGAAGTGATCATGAAGACGTTGAAGGAAAAGCTGGGTTACAACGTCGAGGCCCGTGTCATTGATGCGAAAGGTTATGTCCCGCAGCATCGCGAGCGGATTTTCATCGTCGGCTTCCGCAAAGACCTCGGCGTCGAATTCTCTTTCAAAGACTTTGACATGCCTGACCCCTATGCGGGTCCGAAACTCAAGACGATCCTGCATCCTGAAGATGGCACGGAAGGGCCAGACAAGCATTACACTCTTGGCAATATTGGCAACGTCTCTGAGCGTTATATCCTGACGGATCACCTGTGGAAGTATCTGCGCGACTACGCGGCAAAGCATGCCGCCGCCGGCAACGGCTTCGGCTATGGTCTGGTCGGCCCGGATGACGTCGCGCGTACCCTCTCAGCGCGCTACTACAAAGATGGTTCCGAAATTCTGATTGATCGTGGTCCGGGGAATAACCCACGCCGGCTTACACCCCGGGAGTGTGCGCGTCTCATGGGTTTTGACGAGCCGGGCAAGGCAGAGTTCGTAATCCCCGTAAGCGATACGCAGGCATACCGTCAGTTCGGGAACAGTGTCGTCGTTCCGGTTGTTAAGGCCGTCGCCAGCCATATGCTGCCCTTCATCGAGCAGGCGCTGGCTGCGGCGAAGGAGCCGATAAAATTGAGCGCCTGATGGCTCGTTTTACTCAATGGTGCGCTCTCGCCCTCGTTGGTTTCGACAACGACGGCGGTTTTCCTGCCGGTCAGGTCAGTCGACATGGTTGACGTCGTTGATGCCGCAACCCGTAGCCGGATGATGTCCGGTATCAGGGGCAAAAATACCAAACCTGAATTGGCTGTGCGACTAGGCCTTCACGCGCTCGGCTTCCGCTACCGACTGCATCCGAAAGAAATACCTGGCAAGCCCGATCTATGGCTTCCAAAGTACTGTGCTGCTATTTTCATTCATGGTTGCTTCTGGCACGGGCACGATTGCTCTCTTTTCAAGATGCCGGCTACCAGGCAAGACTTTTGGGAAGCCAAAATCGACACGAATCGCGCAAGAGATGTGCGGGTAAACAATCTGCTGGCCGAGGCCGGTATACGTCGACTGGAGATCTGGGAATGCGCTTTTCGGGGGCCGGGGCGCATCGGACTGGAAGAGACCCTTACGCGGGCGTCTGAATGGCTTCGCGGAGAAGAGGTCAGGTGCGAGATTCGGGGGGTGCAGTAGATGATGGAACTGGGAGACTGGCTCAACGAGTACAGCGGGCCAAATTACACGTGGTATGTCAAGCGATTGAGCGGTAACGACACACTTGCCAACAGAGCGCACCAAGCCGGTCCTTACATTCCCAAAGAGTTACTGTTCGATGTCTTGCCTGCTCTCGGTCGCGTAGACGTCGAGAACCCGGACACCCGGTTCGATGTCTACGTCGACAGCCACGCCGACTACCGCCAGATCCGCGCCGTATATTACAACTCAAAGCGGTACAAGCAGCAGAAGAACGGGCGTGACGAAACCCGACTGACGAATTGGGGCGGTGCCGAATCCGCACTGCTGGACCCTGAAAGCACCGGCGCACTGACTATCTTCGCTTTCGCCATTGGTCGGGAGGCGGAACCGGAGTGCCACGTCTGGGTCTGCCGTCACGAGACTGAGGAAGATCTGGTCGAGGATCGCATTGGTCCCGTGGAGCCCGGCAAGTCGTTCATCCAACCAATAGGCGGCGTGATCCAGGCCGACCTTTTCACGACAACTGCGACCGTCCGCGCCAGTTGCTGGCTAACGTCAGCCGAGATCCCTGCCGCATGGCTCGCAAAATTCCCCAGCGGGGCCGAGATCATCGCCAAGGCGGCCGAGCTTCAGTCCCATGGCAATCTGATGCCTGATCTGCGGCTCATGAAACGACGGGCCTGTGAGTATGAGATATTCCGTAGTGTTGAGGAGGCTGTTGAGCTGCCGCTTATCAAAGCCGGCTTCACGGATGTCGATGGGTTCATCGCCCGCGCACAGACCATTCTCCAGCGCAGGAAGTCGCGGGCTGGCAGGTCACTCGAACTCCACGCCCGAAAAATCTTTGTAGAAGAGAAGCTCATTGAGGGGGCCGACTTTTCGCACCAGCCCGAATCCGAACCGGGGAAGTCTCCAGACTTTCTGTTCCCATCCGAAGCAGCTTACAAGGATACGCATTTTCCGGCGGAGAAGCTACGGATGCTGGCGGTGAAGACGACAATGAAAGACCGTTGGCGCCAGATCCTGAATGAGGCGAATCGTGTGGAACGCAAGCACTTACTGACGCTGCAGGAAGGGATCTCGGAAACCCAATTCAAAGAGATGGTTGATGCAAAGGTCACGCTTGTGGTGCCTAAACCAATAATCGAGAAGTTCCCCGCATCAGTTCAACCTCACCTACAAACCCTGGAATCTTTCATCGGCGACATGCGCCTGCTGAGACTTTGAGGGTGGTATAAAGCGGAAGTGAGTATTTCAAAGATACGCCTGTTTGTGCGAATTGAAGCCTCTAATCCTCTTGGGGGGTAAATGAAGCATTCTTGCTGTGGATATGATTGTACCCAATTTATGTTCAGTAGGGAATTTAGAATATTTAAGTGCTGTCAAGCAATTCTGAGAAACTTAATCTTTTGGGGTGGTGCAAATTGCATTGGTACGATTCGTGACGAAATATTTTGATCGAAATTCTGTTGGATGTGTTTAGTTCGGCAGCAATTGATCGATATATCACGGTATGGATGATAAGGAGGGACGGTGCCCACTGCAAGTGAAGCGACGGTGCGGGAAGTGCTCGACATGTTCGATGGCGACTTCTCAAGGGTGGCGGAAGGCGTTGCCAATGGTGAGTTCGCTCTGTGGATTGGCTCAGGGATATCAAGAAAGGCTCCCAGTCTTGGAGGCCTGATCGAGCTTGGGATCGAGGCGCTGCGCTTGCGTGCCATGACCCCGGCGACGAAAGAAGTATTCTATCCAAAGTTGGAAGAAGCCTTGATTATGGGAGAGGGGGTGCTGGCCGATCTGCGCCCCCTCTATGATCAACCCTTTTTGAATTGGCCGCAGTCAGCGGCTATACGCGATAAGATCTGGAACAAGTATTCCAGATTTTTGGACATCCGTATCCCCGGCCAGTCTGCGGATTTCATGCTGTGGGAGGCCGTCGACATCCGAGCGGCTTTTTCGAATCCAGTTTCCCCGGCTGCCGAACATCTTTGTATTGCTGTTCTTGTGCTGGAAGGTGCCATACGGGAGATGGCATCGGGGAACTGGGATGGCTTTATTGAGGCCGCCGTTGCGCAACTCAGCGGCAGTGCTGATGGATTGCTGCAGGTTGTTGTAGACCCAAATCACCTGCGAGGTGGCGTAGGGAACGCGCGACTGCTGAAATTTCATGGCTGTATCCGTCATGCCAGTGATGAGCCGGACACCTTCAGACCCTACCTGACCGGTAGCCACACGCAAATCACCGAGTGGCCCACTCAGGACAAGTTTGCGGCGGTCGTTGCCGCTGTTACCGGGTTGGCGACCAACCATCATTCATTGGTAATGGGGCTTTCGATCCAAGATGCCAATCTGCAAGGTGTGTTCTCCAGGGCCAAGAAAGCCAATCCGTGGCCGTGGCCGCCCGATCCCGGCGCGCCAGGGCATGTCTTTTGCGAGGACACGATCAAAGAGGGGCAGCGGGATGTCCTGAAGATCGTCTATGGGGATCACTATAACGATCACATGGCAGCGATTGAATCCGCTTCGCATTTGCGGGCATGGGCAGAGCAGGTGCTGATCGCGTTGGTGTTTGGCGTGTTGGAGCGGAAACTTGCATTGTTGATGCGTGAACGTCTGCAAGCCGTTGGGCGAGATATGGCGATCGATGATTGCGTTGCCTTTCTGCGGGAGTTGCGTAATGCTGCTGCTGGGCATGCGGTGGTCGATGCCAGCGACGAGAGTAGAACGCCATTTGTGGTTCACGCGCTTTCAGTTTGGTCGCGTGTTCTCGCGGTGTTCCGAACTGGGGCGCTGCCCAAGATTGCCGGTGAGTATGAGCGTGTCAGCGCATCCGGCCCGAAGCAACTTGCGGCTGACGCCAATGCGGTGACGGCGAGGCTAGGTGATTTTGCGATCGCCGTGTCCTTACTCCACCACGGGCAGACCGACGGACGTTGGCAGCTTGTTACGAGTTCGAATGAGCCGCTGTCGCAGGGCGCGCTGCGGGCGCAAGGCACATGGGAGGGGGCTCCGATCCGGCCTGTTTTTGTCGTGAAGGGGGCTGGCGAGGCGTTGAGCTTGCAGAATGCTGGCGCATTGGACGACAACGGCGCGATCGTGATCCATGCTGATGCAACTTGGAGCGAGATGATGGAGCGTGGCGGCAGTGCGAGGCGCGTGAGAACGGCGCCGGGACGAACTGGCCGTGTGGATACCCAGCACATCAGTCTGCAGAAGGTGCTGGAACGCGGGCCGGATACGGCGGGCATTGTGCAAGAGTTGTACACGGAGTTGGCGCTATGAGTCATTCACCGTTGATCACGGCTATCGCTCAACGCCTGCGCGATGTGGGTTATCGCGACGTTGCCACGCCCTTCAGAGTGGCTTCGGTGAGTTTTGAGTTCACCTGCGCGCTGCGGGGACGGGATGGCAGGGCGCTGGATCTGGTCATTTTGGTCGATACGACCACCGGAGAAGCTGGTGATACCGAGTTCCCGCGTGTGCGCCGGCGGATTGAGGCGCTCAGCCGTGCCCTGGATGTTTCCAGTTCGCGTCTGGTTTTGACCGTCGTGCTTGCTGGCGCGGCGACGAGCAGTGACGTGGAAGGATTAGCCGAGATTTGCCGCGTACTGATCGTGGAGCCGATCAAGGTCGATCTGGATGGCGTGCCGGAAGATGCATCGGCGCGTCAGCAGCTGGATGATCGCATCCGCTTGCTGTTGCCGCTCGACATTCCGCCGCGCGAAGGGGGATCGGAAGGCGGGCAGACCGCCGAAGACACGTTGCTTGCACGGCTGCCCGCGTCACTCGATCAGGAGTTTGTGGCTGCACTACTTGAGAGTTCGCGTCAGGGGGAGGGGGCTGTGGAGCGCGAATTGGGGCGCTTCATCAGCAGGCGCATGGAAATCAAGGAGACGCCCTGATGCATGCACAGCTCCATAGCATTGATGTCGAGAACTTCCGTAGCATCCGCGGGCATGTTCATGCACCGTTGGATGCGAAGGTGGTGTTGATACATGGTGAAAACGGTGCTGGTAAAACCAGCCTTCTATCTGCGATTCAACTGGCGTTGACCGGCCAGGTCGATTCACTTCGTCGCGCCGATCCGCTCTACCAAAAGCGACTGCTGCATAAGCGCGCCACAAGTGGGTACGTCGAGGCCAAAATTGCGATGGCGCAGCAATTCGCGACGTATCGGACCGATCTGGCACCCAACGCTGTGAAGGTAGGGGAGGCGCTGACCGCTGAGCTTGCGGAATTTTTTGCCGAGCGCGCTTACCTTCCCCAGTCCCTGTTGGGGCAGTTGTTGCAGATCTATCAGGAATCGGGATCAGAGCTTGACTCGCCGCTGGCGCGCTTTGTCAGTAGTCTGCTGGGGTTGGATCGGTTGGATGCATTGGAGGCAGGGCTGAAGCCTGTCGTTGACGTCCGCAATCTTCGTCGAGCCGTTGATCGCTGGTCGCATGTCGAGAAGGAGAAGGAGCGCCTGGAAGCGCTTGTAAAGGCGCAGCGTGACAACAAGGCTTCCATCGTGAAGATGCTGACCGACCGGCGATTGGAGTTGGTGTCCTTGCTCCAGGCGCTGGATCTTCAGCCGAAGGGGAGTTCGCCGGAAGATGGTGTTCAGGAGATTGAGCACAAGGCTGTTGAGGATGAGTCCCGGCTCGCAAGCGTTACGGACCACCTACGTATGCTCGCCTCGATCCGTCGCGATATGGCAGACGGTGCAGATCGTGACGCCGATACCGAAGAGGCGTTGGCTTCACGCGTTAGGGAGACTGGCGCGGCGCTGAACGATTGGCGAAAAGCGCATGGTGCGCAGGCGTTGGATGTGCGATCGCGGGTTGAGGCGTTGTTGCCGGACGTGACCTTAGGTAACGACCTCAACGAATTCTATGCTGAAGCACATCGGTTGCTTTCAGTAGAGCAAGCGCAACTCACGGCCCGTGTGAAGCGCAATCAAGATGAAGCTGCCGCGTTGACGCAGGCCCACGACCGGTTCGAAGTTGCCACTGCGCAGTTGCAGAGCATCGATCGCGAGGTGGCGGCAATCTCCAGCAATGCCGGTGCATTGAGCGCGGCGTTGGCAGAGATTGCGAGCTTTGTCGAGGACGATCATTGCCCAGTATGCGGCCGCGATTACAGCGAACTAGATGAGGGCGCGTTGCAAGATCATGTGCATGCGCGCACACGTGCGCTTTCAAGTTCTGCGGAGCGCTTGATCGTGTTGGGTCAGACCCGCAATCAGCAGCAGAGTGCGCTTGATCGCTTGAGGGAGCAGATCGAGCAACTAACGGCTCGGCAGATCGACGCTCAGTTGCTGGCAGCTCAGGGGCGTCGGGCGAGCGAGGTCGGTGATGCGCTGCAATTACTTGACGCGGTGCGTGAGGTGTCTGAAGCAGGGCAGCGCTTGGTGGAAGCGGATGTTGCCTCCCGGCGTACATTGGCCCAGTTTCAGCAGCGGCAGAGCCGCCGTTTAGCGATTCAAGGCAATCTTGCCGATATCGCAGGCGCGATGCAGTTCGAAAGTCTGGGCGAGGGAGAGGCACTCCTTGCGTTCGCCATGCGTATCGAAGGACTGTTGACGACGGAGCGTCAACGGCTTGATGAGCGCGTGCGAGGTCGGAGCAGGGTGCGTGACATCGTTGCGGACATCGACGGTATGAAGTCGCGTCTGGAAGAGATCGATCGTGTAATCGCCGGATATCAGGTCGGTGTGGACCGGGCGACGCAAGCACTCGAACGTGGAAAGGCGTTGCGTGGTCAAGCGCAAACGATCCGTAGTGTTGTTGACACGGTTCGTTCCACCATCATCCGGCGTGAATTCAACGACCGTCTGAACAAACTATGGCGCGACTTGTTTGTCCGTTTGGCTCCGGGGGAAACGTTTGTGCCTGCGTTCCGTATTCCAACGTCGGGTACTACACATCGCCTGCAGCCAGCGCTGTACACGCCACATCGAGACTTGGGCGATGAGGTTGCTGGCGGAACGCCGGGGGCAATGCTTAGCGCTGGAAACCTCAACACCGCGGCGCTGACCTTGTTTATCGCCCTGCACTTGTCCGTTCCCGTACAATTGCCGTGGTTGATCCTGGACGACCCGGTGCAGTCGATGGACGACATCCACATTGCTCACTTCGCGGCGCTGCTGCGAACACTCTCCAAGGAGCATGACCGGCAGGTTATGATCGCAGTGCATGATCGGCAGTTGTTTGAATATTTGCGCTTGGAGTTGAGCCCTGCATTCGCTGATGACAGTTTGATCACCTTGGAGCTCAATCGATCCAGTCATCGGAAGACCGAGTGCATTCCTCTGCGCTACCGGTTCCAAGAAGAAACGGCGCTCCGAGTGGCGTAAACAGGCTGAGGGTGGCCGAGTAAATGATCAACGCTGTCGTTCTTGGATCATCAATCTAGTGAATGCTCAGAAGCGAGGACCGACGAGACCGTCGATATCTCGTTTTTACACAGGGACTTCCAGAGAATGTCGGTATCGGTGGTTGCGAGCCCCCGCAACCAGTTAGAACCAAAAACCATCAATGAATTCAAACAGTTGGCTCATGGTTTTTGTTTTCCAAAAATTATCATAACATATCGAAATCTCGTTTT
>Ga0180217_1004848_pt1 | contig 10431 bp, 16 predicted proteins | sample eDN3rd37CBELigOP_FD_128521 | JGI IMG/M metagenome (GOLD analysis project Ga0180217, IMG submission 128521) | Enriched Organic Plus compost microbial communities from Emeryville, California, USA - eDNA 3rd pass 37_C BE-Lig OP (version 2) (version 2) ... | reverse complement strand
TACTTGCCTACCTCAGTATGATCCATGAATAAAGTAGGTACACCCTTTAGACGACCTTCGACCTCAATCCCATATTTCATTTGAATTCCTTAATCCTGCAACCTTGTTGAAAAACAACTTTGCCTCGTTCACACACCTTTAATACCTCAACCTCAAACCGAGAATCCATAGGAATGTTCTTTACACGTTCAGCATAACAAGTTAACACGGTCACCGTACCCAAATCACCTAGGTTTATTAGCTCGTATTCCTCACAATCGACGGTGTGAACGGCCTCAAACAAAAAATACTTTTCGTCCTTAAGCCATAAAGCTGATTGTGAAGGATACAGAGTATTTAAGGCATTCTGCTTACCAAGCCTGTCTTTTAGAGGAAGTGGCTTGCCGTTAACCATATCTACTGAATAGTAATGTGTGGCGTATTCTAGGTATTCTCGATTTGCCTTTTTGTGTTCAGCATGCCAATCGTTACGACTCGGTACATAAACTTCCTGGTATGCCTTGATTTGCAAATTGGCATTTACAGATTTGGCGTCCAGTATATTGAAGTTATATGCCTTAGAACAAGCCTGCAGTTCTTTTATCCTTTCAGGTGTTAGGTCATTCAAAACTAACACGTCTGTTCTTCGAGTAGAATCTTTCAGAATAGAATAACAACCTATAAGTTCATCATCAGGATGTGGTGCAACTATCAAGGTGCGCATGAATATTCCTTCGATACCTCTAAGTTGCGGTCTTTGATGAAAGCCCAAACCTCATCATCAGTCCAGTCAACAATTGGGTAAATGAAGTTTAAACCGAAAAGACCATTCTTAACATAAGCCTCCATTTCGGTTCTACTTTGGTCTACTCCATCAATCACTACAGTAGTAGAGCGCCCATCGGTACGACTTGATTCTGCAATTCGAGTCCCATCAATCTGAGTTTTGAATCCGAACCTTGAGTGGTGTTCTTTTGGAATGTACTGAATAGGGAAATTTCTGCTATACAAAAATTGTAGAGTTAAGAAATGAGTTACCTCAGGCTTAGGCGTATGAACCACTGGAATATTTTGGAAAATCTGTGTAGCCAAATAATGGACAACTACAGAGTCCTTGCCGCCAGAATGACCTATGTAAATACCGGAAGGTTCAAAGGGGCTATGTACCAGTCTATTTAAGGCTTCAGCTTCCAGTAAATCTAGATTACGGATATTCAATTGAAAAGTCCTTTTGTTTTGGATTCTTTCTTGGGCTTAATCTTTAGTTCGTCGCCTAAGTGGTAGTATAGAATACCATCTTGAAAAGTAGTCTGCACGCCATGTTTTCTCAAACCATAGTAATATTCAGACCAGAAGGCATTCATGCAAGAACCTGTGGATTTCCAACCCATCACCTCATATACTTCACGCTTTGTTAAAGCCTTCTTATCAAGCTTTTTTAAGACCGCTTGGATTTTTGGACTCTTTCCAGCCGTCCGATCAATCATGTTTTCATACACAGTATTTACGCGATCTGAAAAGGTCTTGATGAACTTAGGTTTGTTGGGTAGTTTTTGTAAACCTTTGAGGTTATAATCCAAAACCTTCTTACGATAAGCTTTATCAGAGTATATTTTGTAGATGGCTTCGGCTGCTTCCTTTTCCTTGAAAGTAGTCTCTGGACCAACCAGTAAGGTAAAGGCTTCATTACACTCTAGATTGATTAGAGCCAATCCTTGGCTTACAGCATCAAACACCGAAATGCCAAATGATTCAATCTTAGAAGTACCGATTGTGATATTGGCTCGGTTTACTACCTTCTGATATTCCTTCTTATCATATATGAAGGGATGGTAGTTGATATATTTGTGTAGGCCCTCAGGTACAAATTTCTTAACTTCATCTTCAGTATTTAGGCTGAGGATTAGAAGCTCGATAGGTACCTTTGGATGTTCATCCTTCAACTGTTTAATAATGTTAAAGAAAGCCTTGTAATTTTTACCTTCGGTGAATCGGTGGTTCCATAAGAACACCAACTTCGAGAAATCTTTTTTCTGAGGTTCAACCTTTAGCTTGTATAAATCAGGGGGAGGCAAAATCAGAAACTTAGGTTTCAATTGTTTGAGCATAGCCTTGCTAAAGAAATCTGGCAAGGTTCTGCTAAAAATATCTGCCAGTACCGGCGAGATTAGAATAATATCCGAGGTTAGAAAATTGGAATAAATATCGAGGTTGTGTGCCTTATTCTTATTCCAGTCGTTCTTTAGGAACGAATCATTCTCAAACAAACCGTGTGCGATACGATAGACTTTCAAAAAACCATTGAAGTAAGCGAAGTGATTTCCGCCATAGTTCAACAGGTTTTGAAATCCTATCATGTCTTCTGTAAAGAAGAGGTCGGAATCCAAATTCCAGAAATCGAGAGCCCCCAATGCGTCCCGTACATACATTACTGACTTAGATTCAACATGTACTATACGAGAATTATCATATAGTTTTTGCATGGTGTAATAGTGAGGCAGGAAATGTTTGTTGCTTGATTCTTTCAAGCCTATGATTGACATTGAGGGCTGTTTCATTTTCTTTTATTCAGGAATATAATCTACAATACCGCCATTACCGTGTAGGCTATCTTCGTAGACACCTACTTGAATGATACGGTTTGGATACAGGTCAGCTAGTTTTTCAATCAATTCTTCGGCCATGGTTTCGCAAGATTTGCGGCCGCATTCAAGAACGCCGTCACCATACCAATCTTCCATGCGAAGCCGAAGTTGAATAAATTCAATATCCCGGTCAGCCTTTTCAACCTGAACCTTTACGTCGAACCAGAAATCATGGGCATGGGGATGGGCTAGGTATGACACATCATACTTATCACCAGTAGCAAGACTAGGATCGGTGGCTGCCTCTGGATAGCAATGTACACCACGACGCATAAAATGAATATGAATCCAACGATTAAAGGACATTATTATTCCTTGGTAAAGATTGCGGAGTTAGCACCATGTTCAGAAACTTCTACCGACACCAAACGGCATCTTGGTGAAAAGCCTGCATCAATAAGCCACTGTTCTGCGACTTCATAAACAAATTCTGCAAATTTTTCACAACCACCAGCAGGTAGCTCAACTAGATCGAGAACACCACGACGCTGACCTTCACGGAACCATTCAATTTCCGGATCGTCTAAAGCTACAATGGTTTTGTGATCAAAGGTATCTTCAAGAATTTGTTTCAGTGGTTTGAGCCCACCGAAGTCTACAGCCCAATTCCTAGCGTCCAATTCGTTGGTAGCAAAGACGAACTTGAAACTGAGGGCGTAGCCGTGAATCAGACGGCACCTAGATTGCGCACGCCACTGTCGAAAGGCTGTGGAGAAGCCAAGGTTGTGACCGTAAGTTTTTGTGGAGAGCCAAGTCATAATAAAACCTTGAAAAGGAAAGAGGTAGAGCCAAATTACTGACTCTACCTTATTTACGATTTTTAGTTAGCGTTTGGATGAAAATTCATAATGATTGCCTCAGGCATATCATCAATCCACACAGATACCGCGATACCGTGGTCGTACATAAAATCACGCTTACCCTTGCGGTCAGTAAAGAAGATGGCATCCACTTTACCACTCAAGTTAGAAATAACTTCTGAACTTTCACCTAAACTAGGACTACGCATAGTAACGCAATAAACGGTATGTCCGGCGTCTTTGAATACTTTGATTACCTGATCCCAGGTTTTAGGGTCCCGGGTGTAACACTCGTCATAATCCAAGGAAATTATAATTTTAGTCACCTTTAATTATGGTTTTATAGAATCTACCTGAGTGCATCTTCATGAATGCTATAAATCCAAAGATTGTTCCGATAGTAATCGTTACTATACCAAATAAATTTGAAGTCTGGTAGGCAACTATCATCCAACAAACGTCTGCAATGAGATACACGAGTGCCGCTATGTAGATTAGTCCGCGCATGATCAAAGCAGCACCGATCGTGATTAGAATTCCGCCTATAGCAGCTACCATATTAGAGTTACCAATAGTTCTCTTAGAATATACATATTAAGCCTTAATAAACCCTAGCCATAATGTAGGCATCTTTGATTAGAGTAAAAACTTCGCCATTTTGGGTGAATGTTTCTACATCGGAGGAGAATAGTACCTCGTCCCCAACCCTAGAATGCATAGGTAGTTTCTGACCATTAAAACCTGTAGCACCAGGTCCGATAGCTTCTACAATACCTCGTTGGAAAGGTGTTTTTGTCTGAGCAATGTAAAGACCGCCAGCACTTGTAGGAGTATTGTCTAGAATACGAATTAGAACAAAGTCATGAAAAGGAGTCATTTTGTTAAACCGCCATTAGTGCAGGGATTGAAGGATCGTGTTGATAGTCGACCAATGAAAAATGATCAGGACGAAGGAGCTTGGCTATTTCGTCCACGCTATCAGACAGAGGGTTTGTATGGTCTGGAACCTCGTCACTTATTTCTAATCGAGGTGCCTTATAAGGTTCGCGGCTTAATTGCGTTTTAACTGCATCTAAATGGTTGCAGTAAATATGAGCATCACCGATGAAAATTGATAGGTAGCGAGGTTTAAAATCGGACAGCCGCGCGAACAGAGAAAGCAGCAAGGCCGCTTCTGCAATATTGAACGGCGCGCCGAGAAAGAGATCGTTACTTCGGATATAAAGGGTCATACTCAATTCCCGCGTCGTGATATTCGGCAAGAATTGATAGAGTAAATGGCATGGAGGTAGGGCCATTTCATCCAGCTGCGCCCAATTCCAACCATGGAATAAAATTCGGCGATCAGTTGGATTATTGCGTAGCTTATCTAGGCAAATTTGTAGCTGGTCGAACTGCTTTCCAAATACATAGAAATCTGCAAGGTCTCCACCGAAATTATCGCTGCCTACCAACTGCCATCCGTTAGCCTGGGCATGCTTGATTTCATTCCTTTGCGAGCAGAATAAAGTTTTGAATGCAGGCCAATTGCGCCACTGTGCACCGTAGACAGGGCCTAAATCATCCGTGCCTTTGCGGTAAGGATTATTAAGCCACTGTTGATTCTCATTGGCGTTTTGATCCCATACTTTGCAACCTAAGTCACGAAAGTCCTTTGCAGATTGAACGCCTCGAAGAAAACCAATAGCCTCACCTACGACTGCTTTAAAAGCAAGTTTCTTAGTGGTTACTGCAGGAAAACCGTTATCTAAATCAAACCTTAAACTTGCACCTGGGAATGTGATGGTGTCAACACCAGTACGGTTAGATTGACGAGTACCATTCGCAAGTACAAAACCCAACAAATCTAAATAAGGTTGCATTTATTATTCCTGCCTCAAGGGATTAAAAAGTTTTTCTTCGAGGTTCTGTTCAACATCAGCAAGTGTGGTAGAAATCGAAACAATGTCACCTACGTCAAAGGCATTGACACGGACACCCTCGTGAGTAGAAATTACACCGTTGGTTAGAAACTCACGCGTAAGGTTAACCAAGTCTTCTTGGGAAGCATTCCAAGAAGCAGGATCCACTGTAATATGAACAACAGTCCTTTGTCGTTGTTGCAACTTACGGTTAGCAACCATCAAGTAAATAAAGTTGACAGCCTGGCGTGGAGGTTTGTCACCAAAGGTATTGAATTCTTCTTCAGTATAACCTGACACCTGAAGGTATTCAGATTTATCAATGTTGGTAACTTCGAGCAATTTGTCTAGCATTTGACCCTTCTTTTTGATAGGTATACTACATTTGTGCCATGGCGATATTGAGAAATATCTTCATTCATGTCCTTTACGAACTCTAGGCGTAGTGTCTCTGAACCATGCACTACATAGGTTAGGGCTATAGAATTACCATCGGGAAGTTTTTGAGCCTTCACAAAATTTTTGTATTTTACCTTTAGGATTGTACCATTAGGTCTTTTAGCCTGTATTCCTAGAGTACCAAAACTGACTTTTCTTACTATGGCCGTTTGAGGATACGAAACCTTTAACTTAATGGAGTTTGCTGTCTTTTGGTCTTTCTTCGGATGCGAACTCGTTATCTTTGTCCTCACCTTCTTCGTCTTCTTCATCGAAGTCTTCACCCAAACCTAGAAATTTTACTGCCTCTTCTATTAATTGACTCTGGTTAAAGTTTACTGTTTCTTCTGGCTTAAGAGGATTCAAGCCACGTAAACCATAACGCTGCACCATAATACTGTGGTAAGCACCAAGGAAAAAGAATTGCCTTAAGATGTCAACATCTTGCTTTCGTATCTTTTGATCAATGGTATTTTCAAGGTTAGAAAGATCAGATTGGAACAGATATTCTAGGATATCAGGCATTCTTTATGTATGTTAGTGATTTTTCTAGGAGAGAATGTACGTTCTTTGGAAGCTTCCCGCCTTCCATATAGATGCGGAAGCTTTCTGCAAAGAGTTCTTTGAAATTCTTTGTAGCGTACTCTGTGACGATTGGTTCCAAATCCTTCTTTCTGATATGGTGCTTAGGCCACAAAGCCTCAATATCGGATTTAAAATCAGCTTCGAAGAGTTTGTCGAGTTCTCGGACAGAGATAGCATGGTTTTGAGCAATGGTTCGAAGAATCCATTGGTAGGCCAGCTTTAACTCATCATCCTCTATCTCAGCTTTGAACCTTGAAGGTTTTACCTCACCCTCAAGCAGACCGTTCAATAATTGTTCACAGATGGATTTATTGATGTTTACTACCTTAATAGAGGTGTTGAATAGTTGGATCCATCGAGCATCCAGTTTCAAACTCTCCATTAGGTAAGCATAATGAAGGTGATGGGCAAATTCGTGATAAATAAACCCTAGATAATCAGAGCTTTTTGCACCTACAATCTCTAGGTGAATTCGGATACGAGGTGCAATAGTATCACCCCTACGGGGTGTATAATAGCCAGCGTATTTTTGTCCGTTATGTTTTGCTATTTCCCAAATAATCTCGTCATTCAGTACCTTGGTGAAACCAGCAGTCTTTAGTTTCTTACCAGCAACATCCAAAGTCTTTAACCATTGTTTCGATACATCTTTCTTCGGGCGATAGAAGAAATTCTGCATACCGAAGATATGATGCTCTTTGCGGCCGCGATAGACCTCGAGGTCTACACCATAGGCAAATCCAGGCATTGGATCTTTGCCCATATTGGCAAAACAGTCACTACGAGGTACATCAATTACTTGTTTCTTACCAGGTATGTGGCAATCTTTGACAACCACACCTGTAACCGTTTCTGTCGTAACCTTCTCTGCTCTCAATAGGAAAGGTTTGCCGTTAGATTGCTTAACTAAGAGATAATCTTCGGATTTTAGATTCATAATAGGAAAGAGGCAGACACGTTAATGCCTGCCTCTGGTATTAATTATTGAACGATTTGTGCAGCTACCGAGTCAGCACTTGGTTGGTTTGCATCTGTAGTTTGTACAGGGATCTGAATTTCAGGTTCTCCTGCCGAGGGCGCCTGCTCCGCAACAACGGGTTGTGATTGCTGTACTTGAACAGTTTCAGCGGTTTCAACTTCAGTAAAGTTGAAATTGGCAATGCTTGATAGTACAACCATAAACAGAGCATCTGCACCGCTATACATCGGATAGATGCCTAGGAAACGTTCCCACTGGTACATAGCATCATTCAGAACGAATGCCGAATAGACCGGGCTACCATTAGCGGCCGTCGTGCTAAAGCACTTGCGCAGGGTTTCTTCGTTAAGCTGGGAAGCATCAACTAGGAATTCATGGACCAGTTCATTCGTAGCCGGGCTGGGGCGTTGAGTGTATGAAATAACAGCAGCTGCCAACGTTTCCGATGCAACTTGCGGTTGGGCACTATTGCTCGATGAGAAGAACCGAACAGGGACCGGATCATAATCCTCGGATTCTACGACTGAATCATCAGTGGTTTCCGAATTACCAACAACATCACCTGGGTTGGTTAGGTCCAAATCTTGAATGCCACCCTCATCTTGAAGCTCTTCTTGCTCCTCAGCTTCAGCCTGATCAACCATGATATTGGTAAAGTTGTACTCTACCACAGGATTGACATTAAAGAATTGCCGATTGTTCAGGAACTTGTCTACACCCATGGTGCAGACGCGGTTACGAGAATCAATGAAAATTACCTGAGGTGGATTCTTTTCCGCGAGTTCTTCGCTTAGGTGCATGTTGCTAACCGTAAGAACGGTTGCGGTGATAATTTTACCTTTCTTTTCACGATGCCATACCGAACCAGGGGTCAGATCGTCAGCGTCAAAAGATTGTTGGGTTTGGGACATTACAAGTTCTCCTATTGTCTGGCCAGACTAGAGTGTTGGGAAGGTTATCTGGTTACTGCTTATTTACGATTTTTTAAATTCAGCCCTTTGATAAAATCGGAAAGTATTTTTTGTTTGTCCGAACATTCATCATTGATGTTGTACAAACCATTTATGTACTCAACGACTTCATCCTCAGGCATATCCTTCACAGGAAGTTTAGAGTACTTCTTGCATTCCTGTAAAGCCTCCGGACTAACTGTTACCTCTTTAGTAGGAATCAGTGATTCATCCGGTTTTTGCACTGTGGTACCGCAGGCGCTAAGCAAGAACACAAAAATCAAAACAAAACGATTCATGGTCTCACCTCTTGTAACCTATTAAGTAGTTCAACTGCCGAGGCAGATAAGCCACAGTTCTTTTCAATTACCTGAGTCTTCCATTGAGTACGCCATTGCGTGATTAATTTTTCACGCTCAACAACGGAAGTAATCTGAAGGTTCTTGAATTGTAAGGTCTGGTCAAAACTCTTGATTTCAAGATCAGCTAGTTTTGTATTCCAATCCGTGCGTTCTTTGTTTTGCTTATTTACGATTTTTTGAATCTCGAGGTTCTTCTTGGTCTCCATTGAAGAGGAGCCTGCGTTCAAACCATATAAATAAGCGCCGGTTATTAGAGATAGCCCAATAAGTAGAAACCAGGGATTAGGCAATAAGGCTTTCAATCCAGACAAACCCTTTAACCAATTAAACTTCAGCAAAATACTTCTCCTTGACTCTGGTAAGAATCCATTCAGGACAATTCCCTGGATCCCAAAGCTTATGTTTGAATTTTTTCCGTTCTGCTTTGTCCATCTTTAGATATTTCTTATAAGGAGAACCTTTGAGAGACCAAAGCTTTATAACGCGGCATTTGTATTTACCTTTTAGATAAGACAGGGCTGCCTTCGTAGCTTTGATACCTGCAGAGTCTCCGTCGAATAGAAGTATGCATTCTTCGATACCAAAAAGCTCTAATAACTGAGCTTTGTATTCAGTCCAAGACTGAGAACCCAAAATAGCTACTGCGGGAATTCCCATCATTAGCAACCGCAAAGCGTCACGTTGTCCTTCAACTAAGACAATACGCTTCCATTTCTTTGCGCGTTTGATTGCATAGTCAAAAGGAAAGAATCCGTAGGTTGCAGTCCAAGGGGTTTTTGAATTTAGGTATGATGGTTTACCCGGTTCTTTTTTAAGGCGGCCACGCACAAAACCCTTCATTTCCCCGTTTACTATAACAGGCATGAATAAGTATTTTGTACCATACTCCTCAGAATGGTAGAATTTACAACCTACCTTGCGTAAGAAGTCAGTAGGTATACCACGCCACTTTTTTCCTTTAGGAAGTTTGGTAGTGTAGTAGGCGTCATCAACAGGTTCTTCGTCATCAACCTGAAGACTAATGCTTGTAGCATATCGAGTCGTAGGCTTGCCTGGTTTATATGGTTGTAGACCTAAGTGTTCCGCTAGTTTATTCCAACCACCAGATTCAGGACAACCATAACATTTGAAGGCTCCCGGGTATTTGGTATCAGCACCATGAAAAATTCGGCAAGAGGGTGTCGCATCTGCATGAAATGGACAACACACCATAGTAGAACCGACAAATTTCCGCGATTCACCAGAATACAATCGTAGTTGCTCTATTACGAATGCTAATTTGTCTTGTCTGTCCAAATAATCTGACATTATCGGTCCCGCGTCAACAAAACTTCCAAAGCATTACAGCATTTCAAGGTATCGTTACCAAACGTCTGAGTCCATTTCCACCACTTGCTGCATACTGCCAAAGTATTAATGAACATAGTACTCTTTATCGTAGGAAACCGGTAAAAAGAGTACTGTCTAGGATCATGCATACGTAGTTTTTCAATCATGCATTCCCTAGACCATAGAAGTTGGACAGAGCGTTGGCTTATTACTACAGATACATTGAAAGGAGTTTCTTGTGGTCGAACAACAAGAGAGATAGAACCATGTTCGCCATCAGTATTCAGCACAGCGGTATCAATATGGCTAGGTAACTCCCCAGCCATCTGCTGAAGTTTAGAACGTTGCGTATCCTTCTTAAGCTCTTGTTGCTTCAGGTAATTTGCCCAAAACGCATTTCCAGGATCTTCAGACCATACCGTAACGTGTTTATCCCTCTGGGGTAAATAAACCTCAGAAGAAG
>Ga0180217_1004844_pt1 | contig 10437 bp, 9 predicted proteins | sample eDN3rd37CBELigOP_FD_128521 | JGI IMG/M metagenome (GOLD analysis project Ga0180217, IMG submission 128521) | Enriched Organic Plus compost microbial communities from Emeryville, California, USA - eDNA 3rd pass 37_C BE-Lig OP (version 2) (version 2) ... | reverse complement strand
TCCATTTACGTGTAATACTTGGCCTGTAACATAGCGTGAATCATCTGATGCAAGATACACATATGCAGGTGCAAGCTCAAAAGGTTGCCCTGGTCTTTTCATTTCCGAATCTGAACCAAATGTCGATACATTTTTCGCTGAAAAACTCGCCGGAATTAACGGAGTCCAGATTGGACCAGGTGCTACTCCATTCACTCTTATTCCTTTATCCACAAGTGATAAGGATAAAGATCTTGTAAATGTTGTGATTGCTCCTTTTGTTGCAGAATAATCAATTAACGTTTTATTTCCTTCATACGCTGTTATGGATGTTGTATTAATGATGGAGCTCCCCTTTTGTAAATAAGGCAAACTTGCTTTTACCATATAGAAAAAGGCAAAAATATTTGTTTTAAACGTTCTTTCCAGTTGCTCAGCTGAAATATCCAGAATACTTTTCTGCACAAATTGTACAGCATGATTATTTATAACAATGTCCAAGCGACCAAAGGTTTGGACGGCCAATTTCACGACGTCATAAGACGTTTGCTCCCGGGACAGATCTCCAGAAAATAATAAGCAGTTTCCACCCAACTCCTCAATTCTGCGCTTCGTTGTCTGGGCATCTTGATGCTCATTATAATAAGGAATTACGATTGCAGCCCCTTCTTTCGCAAATGCATAAGCAACCGCCCTCCCGATCCCACTATCCCCTCCGGTTATAATCGCCACCTTATTTTTTAACTTTCCACTTCCTTTATACCCTTCCCATTCTGAAATCGGCGGAGGATTCATTTCATATTCAAAACCAGGTTGGCGGTTTTGATGTTGCGGAGGAAATACAATCGGCTGCATCTTTGTTTGTTGTTTTTGCCCATAATACGGATAAACAGGATATGGATACATGAACGCCCTCCCTCATTCAATTACTTCGCTTAAATCTATTCACAAATAGCTTGTAAAAATAACAAAAATCCTAAAGAAATCATCATTCCCTTAGGATTTTCCTATAAATTTTTTTATGATAAATGAAATGATAATAAGGAAGATCGAACAGACAAACATTGTAATAGCCACAATACTCAAGCCAATTCCATACCATGGATTTGTCAAAAATCCAACAACGAAGCTGGCAACAAACGTAAGAACAGAAAGCGCAAGACTAATCAATGAAGGCAAATAAACTTTCCCCGATCTTCTCTTGGCAACCAGGATCAGTCCGACAAAAAAAAGAACATAGTAAACTGCAATGGCTTGTGCACTTAACAAAACTTCTATTGTCTTTGGAATAAAATAGGTTTCACTTGAGACAGGAAGATCCAACTCTATCAACTTCGGCTTTACATTACCTTTGAGAGAGACTGACATTAATTGAAAATATCCGGGTTCATCTGGCCAGTTTTTATACTGTAGAAATGCAATATGATCTGTCTTGTGCAAAAAGACCGGTGACTGCACATTTGCTTGTAAATCTGTTAACTGCTTCACTTTATTACTTTCCACATTTTTTACGAACAACTCATAATGAAACAAGCTACTATTCTTTGATTGCTCAGTTACTGCTGTATAAGCGAGTAAACTTCCATCTTCGGAAAAAACAGACGAATACATATCACCATTGACTTGTGCAACAGGTGTTTCGGTTTTTTTCTCTAAAGAATAAGCAACAGGCTGTTCATTACTTTCAAATAAACTATAATACAAGGTTTCTCCATCCGTCGAGATGGACAGGTTATTCATTGAAAAATGGTCTTTATCTGTCAGTTGACGAATTTGACCACTTTGACGATCTACTTGATAAAGATCATACCCTTCCTTTGTTTCACCTTCTAATTTTCCTACCTCAGAGGCCAGCATTGCAGTAAAGAATATGGTCTCATTGTCATAGGCGAAGACAGCATCTGTTACGTGAAGACCATCCAGCGTCAATCTATTTGCGTCACTTCCATCATGATTCATTACTGTAATGGTTTGAATTCCTTGATCATCCTCTGTTAAAAACAACAGTTCTTCTCCATCATGTGAAAATTTTGGTGAATGGGATCTTCCTTCTATTTTCTCACTTAATCTAGTTACATTAGATCCATCCAGATTTGATATATAAATGGCTTCACGTCCATCTAAAAAGTAAGAAAAAGCGAATTGTGAATCATCTGAGGCTATATCAAATTCCTGTCCCAGGCCTGTATAAAAACGATATGGGTCTCTGTCCTGTAGAGTTTGGTACAGGATTGAACCGATCATGAGGAGCAGACTTACCACTGTGAAGATTATGAGTATTCGCTGATTTTTCACCAGTTCTCAACTCCTTCCTATTTTTATCCTATGTAACGGAACTATCTCACTTGTACACAAAGTGAAAATCCAAATAATTCCTTATTCTTTTAGCCAATTATACTATATTTACTAGCAATGGGACTGCTTTCAAGTGAAATTTATAAATAAAAAAGCCAGATGCAAAAAGCACCTGACTATAATGAATTTACCGCTTATTAAAGCCTTTTTTCTCCACAAATTCTTTCATATACATTCTAGTCGGTCTAGATAATAAGTGCGCCATTTGACCAGTCCATGTGTCTTTTCTTTCTCCATTTGTACGCTGTTCATAATACGCAGATATTTGTTGATCATATTCTTTTAGTTGACTTAAATAGCTTGTCTGATCTTGTTGATACTCATCTTCATGATACACATGTTCAAACGGAAGTCTTTGCTTTTGATCAGGCTCCTGTGCCGGATCACCTACTGCAATACCAAAAAGCGGCAAAACATGTGAAGGCGTTTTTAGTAAACTCGAAACTTCAGATAGTTGGTTTCTTAAACCTCCGATATATACCGCTCCAAGTCCTATTGATTCAGCAGCGAGCACAGCATTTTGTGCCGCAAGAGCCGCATCTATCACAGCAACCATAAACTTTTCCGTACTCTCGAGAATTTCACTTGCATTTTGATTATATTGATCGGCAATCAACTGATGCCTATGTAAATCTGCACAAAAGACAAAAAAATGGCCATTTTCCGCTACATAGTTTTGCCCTCCGGCTAACTCCGCTAATTTCCGCTTTTTCTCTTTATCTTTCACACCAATTATAGAATATGCCTGAATATAGCTTGAAGTTGATGCAGCTTGGGCACTTTGAACAATCAGTTTAATTTGTTCATCTGATAATGGTTTATCCTCAAATTTGCGTATGGAACGATGATTTAAAATCGTTTTAATTACATCATTCATTGTTGCCGCCTCCTTTTTTCTATTATAAAAAGGATAACTCTTTTTTTGTTCATTACATACTGTTTTGCTTATACTAATTCTTTTTGCTTCGTTTCTTCGCCAAGCAGCATCACAGCTAATGCCCCAATAATAATGGATATGGCAAAAATAAGGAAGATGGTGTTGATTGAGTAATCAGCCGCAACAAAATAGCCGACAATTAACGGTCCCAAAATACCTCCAACTCTTCCAAATGATGCAGCTAATCCTGCTCCGGTACCGCGCACCTCTGTTGGATAGTGCTCAGGTGTGTAGGCATAAAGCGCACCCCACGCCCCGAGATTAAAAAATGATAAAAAGATACCTGATGTGAGTAATAATGGTAAAGTATCAGCATTTCCGAAGAAATAGGCACTAAGAGCTGTCCCTATCAAGAACGAAACGAGAACAAATTTTCTCCCTGCACGTTCAATTAGATAGGCGGCCAGAAAATAACCTGGCAGCTGTGCAAGTGTCATAATAAGCACATACTGAAAACTTTTAATTAAACTAAATCCCTTCAACACCATTACACTTGGTAACCAAAGGAACATACCGTAATAAGAAAAAACGACGCAAAACCATAGAATCCAAAGCATCGTTGTTTGCTTAACATAAGGCTTCGCCCACACTTTTGCAATTTTAGTCAACGAGGATTCTTTTTGTTTCATCATCCCAACTGCCTGAAATCTTGGAGAGTCCGGGAGTTTCATTCTTAAATATAATGCATAGAATGCTGGTAAAGCACTTAATAATAGGGCAGCTTGCCAACCGTAAGTTGGAATAACAAAATAAGAGATAAGTGCAGCAATTAACCAGCCGCCTGCCCAAAAACTTTCTAATAAGACAACAACCTTTCCTCGCTCATTGGCTGGAACACTTTCAGACACTAATGTAGAGGCAACCGGAAGTTCTCCTCCTAAGCCAGCACCGATAAAAAATCGTAAAACAAGGAATAGTGCATAGGATGTGACAAATGCAGACAGTCCACTTCCCACCGAGAATAGTAATAGAGTGATAATAAATACTTGCTTACGACCAACTTTGTCAGCCATTAACCCAAACACTAAAGCCCCTACAGCCATTCCGATCGAATTCATACTCCCGATCCAGCCCATTTGAGAGGAAGTTAAATTCCATTCCACTTGTAGAGCAGCAATGATGAACGAAAGGATCCCAACATCCATGGCATCAAACATCCATCCTAACCCCGCTATGCTCAGAAGCTTTCGTCTTGAAATTTCTTGAGTTGTGTTCATGTCATCCACCTTTCATTAAGGTCTTTTCCAAGTCAAATTCATGTTTCATCTTTTTCACTCAGGGAAACGTATAAATAGATACACAAAAAGTGCATGAAATGGTAAAGGAAACACGACAAGGATCTTAGGAAAACCCGAATTTTACTAACTAACGAAGCATATACTATTTTACTCTCCACCTTCACTTATACGCTATACAAATTCTTGTCGTCAATTCATATTGCTTAACATGCCAAATTCTTTTTCACTCCATGCACTTTTCTCTTTATTTCTTGTTGGCAAGTGTGTTATATTAAATGTAACAAAAAGTTCACAAATTATTCTTTTTTTAGACACAGACTTGTAAACGCAGTCAATGTTAAAGGAGCGTGTCAAATATGGATGTATTTTTCGCTTATTTATTAATAGGAACAGCCACACCATTGTTTTTATGGAAAGAAAATAAAAAGCTTGCTATCTTACAAGTGCCACTTATTATTTTAATGTGGACAACATTAGTTCTCTATATGTACTCTGATTTCGGAACAGGCCACCTGGTATTTGGGGCAATGTTCATCTTTAATATCGTTGCAGCCCACTTAACTGTTCTTTATGTCCTTTGGAAATCTGAACTACCGGAATTTTTACAAAGCAGATCTGAAGATTATTTGCACTAATAAGAAAAGGGTATGACTCTCACATAGAGTCATACCCTTTTTCATTTTTAGCCCATATCCCAAACCATTGCTAGAAGCGTACCAAAAATAGTTACTAATGCAATGATTACTCCGTAGTAGATGTTTGTGTAAATTGCCGCTTTGTCTTCCGTTTCACCTGCGTGCATGAAGACAACAAGCTGAAGACCAGCCTGTATGAACGCTGTAACAAGAAGTACAGTCATCCCTGCTTGAAACGACATATCAAAGAAGTAAACACCAAGTGCAATGACCGTTAGGACTAATGAAAAAACAAATCCCATAACTTGTTTAAGAGGAAATAATTCGCTCATGTTTACATCATTCCTTTCAGATAGATGAAGCTGAAGATAAAGATCCAGACTACATCTAGGAAATGCCAATACAGTGAAAAGATAAATGATTTATTCGCTGTTTCCGGAGTTAAGCCACGCTTTTTCACTTGCATGACGATAAATAATCCCCAGAAAAACCCGAGTGTTACGTGGGCACCGTGCGTTCCTAATGTTGTCAATAAGATTGACGTAAAGGCACTTGCTCCGATACCTGCTCCTTCATGAGCATAATGGATAAATTCATAGATCTCAATACCTAAGAACCCTAATCCAAGAATAAGTGTAAGAATAAAGAAATTGATCATCGCCTTTTCTCTGCCAAGACGCATGGCATGAATACCAAGACCAATTGTAAAACTACTTGTTAAAAGTAAGAATGTTTCAAAGATAACAGGCGTAATAACGAAGATTTCAGCTCCATCAGGGCCTGAACCTGTACGGTTATATAAGGTAAAATAGGTTGCGAAAAGTGTTGCGAAAAGCATGATTTCCGCACCAAGGAAAATCCAAAACCCAAAAATCTTTAATCGATTTTCTTCTGTACTATATTCTAGTGGAAGCGAGTTATCAATTTTCAAGTTTAAGCACCTCGCAATTCTGATTCAGTTTCTTCTACTTCTTTAGCAGGAATATATCGACCATGATCTTTTTCGAATGAACGAAGAGTCATAAAGACGAAAATTCCAATTGTCATAATAATTGCCGGAATCCATAGACTAAAGATCAGCGAGAAGCCCCATGCAAAGAAGAAACAACTCATAATGAAAGGCATACCACTGTTATTAGGCATATGAATTTTTTCAATTTTACCATTAAATAGTTCATGACCATGTTTCTTCGCATCCCAGAATGCTTCACTCGTTTTTACTTCAGGTACAATCGCGAAGTTATACTCTGGAACAGGAGTGTGTGTAGCCCACTCAAGCGTACGCGCATCCCATGGATCTGAACCGATGTTTCTTTCAGCATAACGAATGCTGTAGTAGATGTTATACACAATTAATGCAAATCCGATCATCATAATTGCAGCTCCAACAAATGAAACCATATTTAATGGACCAAATCCAGTTGATTCTGAATATGTGAAGCTACGACGAACTTGACCATCTAAACCAGTAATATACATTGGGATAAATGCTAGCACGAATCCGATAGAAAGTAACCATGCTGTCCATTTCCCAATTTTTTCATTCAACATAAAGCCGAACATTTTTGGCCAGTAATATGTTAAACCAGCAAGCATAGCATAAACTACACCAGGGATAATAACATTGTGGAAGTGAGCAACTAAGAACATTGTATTATGGTATTGGTAGTCAGCTGCAGACATCGCAAGCATAACCCCTGTTACCCCACCCAATGTGAAAAGCGGGATGAAAAGCATTGAATAAAGCATTGGCGTTGTCATGCGAATCTTACCTTTTCGCAGTGTGAACAGCCAGTTAAAGATCTTAACACCCGTTGGTACAGCAATTGCCATTGTTGTAATAGAGAAAATACTGTTTGTAAACGCACCTTGACCCATTGTAAAGAAGTGATGCGCCCATACTAAGAAAGAAAGAAGTGAAATTAACACCATAGACCAAACCATTGACTTGTAGCCGTATAGGTTACGTCCAGAGAATGTTGAAATAATCTCACTGTAAAGACCAAATGCAGGTAAAATCAAGATATATACTTCAGGATGTCCCCATACCCAGAAAAGGTTCGCCCAAAGCATATCCATACCACCGTTACCCAGTGTAAAGAAGTGAGTACCAAATAGGCGGTCCATTGTTCCCATCGCCAACGCTACTGTTAAAACAGGGAAAGCGAAAACGATGATTAAATTTGCAATAAGTGCTGACCATGTGAACATTGGCATTTTCATTAAAGTCATACCAGGTGCTCTCATTTTCATGATCGTCGTTATAAAGTTAATACCCGTCAGCAGGGTACCGATACCGGCGATCTGTATCGCAATCATATAATAATTCGTTCCAACAGATTTACTGAATTCCTCACTAGCCAGTGGGAAATACGAAGTCCAACCTGCGTCAGGTGATCCACCTACAACGAATGAAATGTTAAATAACATAGCTCCCATAAAGAACAACCAGAAGCTTAATGCATTAAGACGTGGAAATGCAACATCACGTGCTCCAATTTGCAGTGGAACAACCAAGTTCATGAAAAACATGATAAACGGCATTGCCATAAAGAGAATCATCACAACCCCGTGAGTTGTAAAAATCTCATTATAATGCTGTGAATCTAGTAATGTATTATCAGGAACGGCAAGCTGTGCACGCAACATAATTGCGTCAACGCCACCGCGGAATAACATAACTAATGCAGAAATTAAATACATAATACCGATACGCTTATGGTCAACTGTTGTTAACCATTCACGCCATAAATAACCCCATTTTTTAAAGTATGTTAATCCAGCAAGGATGGCAATTGTAGTTAATCCAATCGCAACCATTGATGCATAGATCGCAAAACTTGGATGAGGCACGGCAAAACGATCAAAGAAATCCATACGTTTGTGACTCCTTTCGGAAATGAATTATTTTGTAAGAAGAAAACTGTGATCGAACCCGGTTTTCTTCGTAAGGTAGTAAGTTACATTAAGACTTGGAGTAAGACAAATTTTCTAATGATTCATGTGTTCATGCTCTGATTGAGTCATGTCCTCATGTTCTGAATGATCCTCATGTGATTCTTCTGTTTCTGTTTCTGCGTCAGAAGCCTCTTCTTCCTCAGCCTCACCATGATGATGTTCATTTGGAGGTGAGAATTCTAAATGAGTTCCAGTGTATGTTAATTGCCCAAGATGTCCCGGTTCTAACAACTCTGTAAATTCTTCTTTTGTAAGAGGGTCAGCTGTTTCTTTTACCTCGTCAACCCACTCATCAAAATCTTCCTGTGACATAGCTGTTACATTAAATGTATTTGCAGCAAATCCTTCACCACTAAAGTTTGAGTTACGTCCGATATACTCGCCCGGTGCATCTGCAGCAAGATGAAGTGTTGTAACGTGATCATTCATCGCATATTTTTGACCACCAAGCTGTGGAATCCAGAAACTTGTAATCGGTCCATGTGAATATAACTTAAATTCCAGTGGACGATCAGTTGGAATATATAAGTAGTTAACTGTTTCAATGTTTTCCTCAGGATAGCTAAAATGCCATTTCCAGTTAGAAGATGATGCATAAACAACTAAAGGCTCTTTATCTCCGTAACCTTCTGGCTTTGCCTCTACAATATAGTTACTTTGAACAGATACAAAAGAAAGGTAAGCAACGATTAAAATCGGTACACCAACGCAAATCGTTTCAACCCATATATTCCCGTGAATATGAGGTGGCTCATAATCTGCAGGTTGCTTAGAAGCACGATATTTCACTAGCATGTAAATTAAAAGTCCAAATACAGCAAGAACAATAAATAGCATGATACCCATAGTTAATAGAATGTCACTTGCTAGTCTTTCAGCCTGAGGCCCCTTTGGATCCAAAACCAATAATGGTTCACATCCAGTTAAAACAGCAGCAATTGTTAACATCATTGCAAACAAAGACCATTTTAATTTCATAAAAGTACTCCTTTCTTTATCGCATAGACTCAACAGGATCTATACTTTAGTTAGTTTGACTAACATGTAGTTTAAATTGTTTTGAACTGCTTTTGTGAAAAATTGAACATAGTGAAACTCACACATACGAATGTCACAATGTTCTTTACCCACATCATAGCAGAGGACTAACCTGAAATTTACTTCTTTTAGGATTTGTCATGCAACGTTCAACGGTTGATCACGATTTTGTAATACTTTCTTCATAAAACGTTCACTTTTCTGGAAAAGATATTGCTTACATGGGTGGGTAGAAGATAAAGAGGTAAAATTGGGATTGTGTGAAATTAACAATTTTGGAATTCTTTAAACGTTAATTCGTAGGTTTTAGCTTTTGTTATACCTGAAGATGGCAATTTCATCGATCTTAGTATTCTTGAGACTAGAAAAGGTGAAGAGTTCATTAAAAATTCTCTTGCGTGTTTGTTGGATATCTGTGATCCATATAAAAGATAATAATCTTTCAACGCTTGAACATGTGCATCTTTTTCACTTATTTTACATTGTTCACAATACCATGCTCCATTAACTCTTATCATAGGAAGATGGCTACACCCTGAACAAATGACTCCTTTACCTACTTCTGTCGAATTTATTTCATACTGATCAAGCACTGAAGTATCTAAAGGTGCATGTTCTTTTAAAAGCAATCTAGTTATTTTCTTTATATCTTTTGATGATAACATGTCTTTTGGATAGTTTCTTTCTATCTGATTGATTCGACTGCTTAGATAATAGCGGTTTGCAACAATTTGATTGATGTTTTGATGTTTTGGAGACGTTTGGATAATGGCATTGGGGTGGCTGACAACAACTAGCGGCACAATAGGAATCGCTGGAATTTGCTTATTAGATAACCATTGCTTCAGCTGAAGCATTTGCCTCTTAATTTGAGTGATTGGATCAGGAAAGACTGCTTCCTCTCCGTTATGAGTTCTTATTAGTTGGTGAAACTCTTGATCGAAGAAAAGTGTACCAGTAATATGTTTCACTTCTATTATTAAAATGAATTTTTGAGAAATAACAAGTGTATCTATCTGAAAATAATGATCGGATATATTTAACCTCAAATCATGAAAGATAAAGTACTCTTTTTCATCCAAGAAACTCAGAGGGTAGTTTAATGACAATTCACCTTGGTAACCTGAACTTCTTTTTGCTAAATTTTCTTTTATTAGGAGGTACTTTGGATGTGTAGTTGGAATTCTTCTTAATAATGCTTCTAATTTTAGGTTTATAAGAGGCACTTTTCGTTTTTTAACAATCATTGTACTATTCCACCTTTGTAAGTGACATGCTTTGTACCATTATAAATAGG
>Ga0180217_1004843_pt1 | contig 10437 bp, 8 predicted proteins | sample eDN3rd37CBELigOP_FD_128521 | JGI IMG/M metagenome (GOLD analysis project Ga0180217, IMG submission 128521) | Enriched Organic Plus compost microbial communities from Emeryville, California, USA - eDNA 3rd pass 37_C BE-Lig OP (version 2) (version 2) ... | reverse complement strand
GTCATAGGATCAATAAATTTGCTAGCTGCCCCACAGCCTAAGCCGATGATTGTTTGCATTTCTTCCATAATCATAATATTGTAGATACTCTCTTGCCCTGGTAGTGAATAGCCAACATTCTCTAAGTTTCCAAGTATGTTCTTCATTCGATATAAATAATATGGGACATACCCGTGTTCCTTTGTCCATGTTGAAGCATTATTCATCATCTCTGTAATTTCCTCACGGCCGGCAACCTTATATTTTTTCTTATTTCGTGTCATTTCAGACGCACGCTTAAAGGATAAAGTATGAACAGTTAGTGACTCTGGCATAAGCTTTTTTGTTTCTGAAAGGGTATAATTGAACTCTTCTACTCCTTCGCCCGGAAGGCCAATGATTAAGTCCATGTTGATATTGTTCATCCCCATATTTCGTGCAAGATGAAACTTTTCTACTGTTTCTTCAACCGTGTGATGACGGCCAATCGCTTTCAGTGTTTCCTGTATATAGGACTGAGGATTAATACTGATACGGTCAATATTCCACTTCTTTAGGACGTCTAGTTTTTCCGGTGTAATTGTGTCCGGTCTTCCCGCTTCAACTGTAATTTCACGAATGTTTTTCACATTTGGGAAGGATTGGTACATTTCTTCATACAGCATGTCCATCTCTTCTGCCGTGATACTTGTTGGAGTTCCGCCACCATAATATACGGTTGTAATATTAATGTGATTTTCCTTCAACCAACGCCCCATCTCACGCATCTCATAATGAAGTCCACCTAGGAAGGAATTAACCGAACCTTGTCTTCCATTGATCGCATAGGCAGGAAATGTACAATAGGCACATTTTGTTGGGCAGAAAGGAATCCCAATATAAATACTTACTTCGTTTTGTAGTTGATATAAATCAGGGACCATTGTGAGTTGGCGGTCAACAATTTGGAGCATTAATTCAAGTTTTTCATCTGTAATTAAGTAATCTTCTTTCAGCTCTTTGTGTGCTACCTCATGAGATTTTCCCTCTCGAACCTTTTTGTGTAACAGTTTTGTTGGACGCACGCCAGTAAGCATTCCCCATGGCTGAGTAATACCTGTAAAATCTTGCATCACCATTACATACACATGTGAGACTGCATTTTTAATCTTTTTAAATAGTTCTTTGTCATTCTCAAATGGAGGAAATTCCTTACGATAGCTTCCCTTAAATTCGTTCCCGGATTTGATGTCAGTCAGTTTGGCATATGTTGTTATGACAGGACTATTATATTCATATTGGAAGTCTATTAATAGCTCAGGATTATCTAACTCACTAATTGAGAGTTCACTTTCTTCATAAAAAAGATTCGTGATGAGCTGTAGTGGTCGTAAAAACCTGTCATCCCCGAGCCCTTTGAATAATATTCGCATAATTTGTATCACCTTTTCAAAAAAATACTTATTTAAGTGTACAGAATGTACCTTTTTTAATCAATATGAGAATTTTGGGTAGTTTTTGTTTCTGCATTCTCCCTATAAAAAAACCCCCACAAACCGTGGAGGCAAGCCCAACTCTATTTTTCAATCTTAATTTGTTTTAAGAAGTCAATTCTTTGCTGCTTACGGAAATGCTCTTTAATCATATAGGAGACGCCATTCATATTGTTGGACCGAGTCACCCAGTCAGCAGCAAATTTCACTTCCTTCGGTGCATTCCACATTGCAACCCCTAAGCCAGCAGATTCAATGATTTCAATATCATCTATTGAATCTCCAATAACAACTGCTTCATGCAAAGGAATATTTAAGTGATTAGCTAACGTTTTTAATCCATTAAGCTTAGAAACCCCAAAAGGAGTGATTTCTAGCTTATGTGGTTCTGTTAGATCCACTTGAATGTCATTGAAATGCTCAGTCACTGTTTCTCTAATTGCCCTCAGTTCATTTTCACTTTGTGAATAGACCTCAATCTTAGGTGGTGCAACAGGATTGTCTGTTAAATAATCCCCAAGCGAATCGACAAACTGCATTGGATAAAAGAGTGGATCACCAGAACCAAACATTGCTTTTGCGATTAAATTACCAGGGAATCTTACGCGATTGCCAATTGAAAACTTTTCATGTTGGAGGCGAATGCTACATTTAAAGTTTTCTAATACCTGGACAATATTAAATGTTTTCTCTTCTGAAATACGTTTTACATAAATAGGTTCATCAAGGTTATCACTGATGAATCCTCCATTATGCGTAATTAGCAATGAGTTCAGCTTTAGTGCTTTTGCGATTTTTTTTGTCGATGGGAAGTGACGTCTTGTTATGAGAGTCACATAAACTTCCTTTGCACGGACGAAATCGATGGCTTCCTTTGTACCACTTTGAAGCCGACCGTTTGGACGTAGTAATGTGCCATCCACATTTATTGCTAGTAACCTATACATATGGCAGGTCCTCCTTCTCAGTTGGGCGTCCCCTATACATATGGTTATGAAAAAATGAAACTGATTAGAACAAAAGACTAATATAGAAAAATGGACGACAACATGTGAAACTTAATGTTTCACATATATGAGCAAAAAAAAGAACCCTCACCATATTGGCGTAGGTTCCAAAGAAGTCTTATTGTTGATCCATACTTCCGTATAATTCTTCAAGTGGTTTAAGCATGATTTGATTTAATTCGCCGATAACAACGCTCATTCGCTGCTCTGCTTCCATAAGTTTTGCAATTGTATCATGTTGTTGAACAAGTGCAACTTGTCTCTGAGCCTGTTCTACTTCTTCTTGTGAAATATCTTCACCCATCATTTGTTTTTGTTGAAGGGATAACTGAATGTTTCGAAAGCTTTCAAATAATTTCTTCGCACCTTCGTCGTTATTCACTTGATCATATAAATGCTTTAGTTGTTTAAACTCATCACTCTCACGAATCGCCTTTTCAACACCATAAGCAACATCATATAAATTTACACCCATTTTACCTACCTCCTTTATCCAGATTTATTACGAGCAAAATGGTTCTTTTCCACTATAACAAACATTTCCATATAATTCACCCTCATCTAAAAAATAGAGTGGATATTTTAAGATATTCTATACAGAGCGATTTGCTTATGTTTATGTTTATTGTAGAAACTGTGCAATAATCCCTTGAAGAATTCCAATGATTCCACCTAGAAGTGCTCCTAAATAGGTAATCATCTTGAATTCTCGTTTAGAAATACCTAACACCATTTCCTCTAGTCGCTCTACAGAAAATGTTCCAACCTGATCCTTTACAATTTCCTCGAGCTTTAGGCTTTTCATCATTTTCTCAATACGATTTGCCACAAATTCGCCGGCCATCTCAATCCCTTTAGGAACTATCGTCTCAAGGATTCTTTCTTTGTAAGGTAGTAATACCTCATTTGCAGGAGTTTTAAGATACTTCTTAACAGGGAAGATGTTTAGAGACTGTTCCTTTAGGAATGAAAGAATTTTTTCTGACCCTACCTGCTCAACAATTATATTAACCTCCCAGGATTTTACCTTATTCCACTCTTTTTCAATCAAAGATTGTATAAGCTCCTTTGTCCCCGGGTTTGATAGAAATTTTATAATTTCAGGTTGGATCTTATCTATTAAGCTTGTGTTTCCTAAAAACATTTGTACCATATTTCCAAGCATTCCACGGGTCGATAGGAACTCATCGATCATTCTTTTTAGTCGATGTTTCCCTTCCTCACTTTCGAAATACTCTATACCTTTTTCGGTTATATATTCCGCGACCGCTGGAAATCTTTTTTCGATAGTTGAAAGTAGCTCCTCAGGAATGACATTGCCTATTTCCTTTTGGCCCATTTCATGTAAAAGACTTTTAAATTTGGTTTCAATAAGGTTAGTTAGTTGCTCCTCTGCACGTTCATCAAGATTATATATCCCAACTTGTCCAGCAATCTCGACTAAATTTTTCTCAGTATCCAGCAGTTTAGAAACCTCTTCTTTCGCCCAACCTTCGATGTTGGCAACAAAACTTTCATCCAGTAATTTTTTCTTTAGACTTTCTGGAGTTAAAAGATGCTCTACCACGGTTCTTCCCATTTGCCTTGCTAACTCATCCCTACGCTTCGGGATTAATCCAGGAGTAAATGGAAGGCGTTTTCCACCAATATAGATGGCTTTATATGGCCGAAATAACATCTTAATGGCCAATGAATTCGTAACTCCTCCAATAATGGCTCCAATCACCATCATTAATACAATCATTAAAAAAACGTTCATACAGATCACCCTTTGTTAACTTAATATCAAATACACCAAGGCGGTATTTGCCCGATTTTTTTAGGCTCACACGCTGTGGGTCAAAAAGACGTTACCAAAGAACTTGGCATTTTTAGTCTTTGATCATATGCTCGGAAAATGTCCTTTTAAAAATCGTGGAATCCGCCGAAGGCTTAACTTTATTCTGCAAGGAATAATTTCCACTATATTGTTTACCCCAAACTATTTCATACCACTTATAGAAATAAAGGACTTCTACTGAATAAAGTTAATTTTTTTTCACAGTTTTTATTGTCTTTTCATACGATACGATATCAGACATTTGCCTATATATTGAAACAAAATTGTTTTTCACCTTATCAATTATAGTGTTTGAACGTCAAGTTACGCAAATGGGGTTATCATGATGACGAAAAAAATTCTTATCGAGGTGATTCCTGTTTCTGACGAGCAGGATTCCTTTTTACAAATAAAAATGAGTGACATCATTATTAAGAAGTTTGGCTTACAAAAGGAACAGACAATTGAATTATACTGTAACAGGAATAGTCTTATGGTAAATATCGTATCTATTAATGAGAGCGAGCCTGTCATTCAATGTCCAACTTTCATATTAAAAGAATTACAGCTTCCTCCTGAGAACTTTTCAATAACGTTATTCAAAAAAGCAAATGACAAACTAGAAATGGGTCCCGTTATCGGGCTATTAACGGAAGCAACAGAAAAAAACAACCAGGTATCATTTGGTTCAATCGGAGAGTTTTGCGAGGAAATTTCACTCTACGCAAGCGAAATCGGAGTGCTTTTCTACGTTTTTACCTTAAATACATTTTATGACCAAAAAGGGTACATCTTTATCGATGGAATATGGAAAAAATCTTCTGTTCCCTACCCTCATGTGGTTCACAATCGGATTCACTCACGCAAGCGAGAGCAACACTCGAGTTTTATCGATTTTACAAATGAACTGCAAATGAACAATATCCCATATTTTAATGATCATTTTCTGAATAAATGGGAAGTACACGAAATGCTATATGATAATGAGCATCTCCATTCATACCTACCTGATACCATGCTTTTAACAAATAAAGATGTTCTCTTTGAAATGCTTGAAAAATATCAATGTGTATTTGTAAAACCGGTCCATGGGAGCCAGGGGAGAAATATTTTTCGGATTCAAAAAACGGATGAAGATACGTATTTTTTAGATTATACAACGTTCTCAGGTGACATCGAGACGGTCCATCAAAGCTTCCCTTCCCTCTTTCAATCTTTATTCTCAAGGCTAAAACAGCATACTTTCATCGTTCAACAATGTATTCCGCTTCTTTCCTATAAAGAAAAGCCATTGGATTTTCGGGTACTTTGTCAAAAACAAGCCAGTGAAAAATGGCAACTAACCTCGATTGTTGCACGTGTATCTTCAAAGGATGAATTTGTTTCAAACCTGGCAAGAGGTGGAGAAATTCAAAAGGTCCACAGCGTCCTTCTCGAAAACTTTGAAATGAAAGAGATTCCGCATATTAAGAGATTAATAAGAGACTTAGCACTTGAAGTTGCTGAAATTATTGATGGAACAGCGGACGGATTATTTGCGGAGTTAGGGATTGACCTTGCTCTCGATGAAACTGGAAAGCCAACAATTATAGAGGTTAATACGAAACCATCAAAAAATCAGGAACAGGATAAATTATCGAACAAAATTCGCCCAAGCGCAAAAGCGCTTCTGCAGCATTGTGTCTTCCTTTCCAACCAACATGATCAATCAAAAATAGGATAAAAGAAAGGGGAGAATCTTGTGATTTCACTGGGATTTGTTACGCTTTATCCGAATCAGGAAAAAGGTTATGCAACGGAACTTGCTAAACGTGCGCCTGAATTCGGGATTCAACTATTCCGATTTACACCAACCTCTATCGAACCAGCCTCTGAAATGATTCAAGGAGAAAAATACAATGAGATTTCACATGCATGGGAAAAAAGCCTGTTTGAACTTCCAACATATTTATATGACCGCTGTTTCTACTCAGAGGATGATGTCTCTAAGAAAAGTCAACCAATTATGAACTGGTTAAAAAGGAGGCCGGGCAATCTATTTCTAGGGCAAGGGCTGCCAAATAAATGGGAGATTTATAAAATTTTAAGTCAAGATGAGAAATTATCACCTTATATCCCTTCAACTGAACAAGCACTCTCCGCCTCTTCTATCCTTCGAACCCTAATGAAAAAACATCGACTTATTCTAAAACCAGAAAAAGGGTCGATGGGAAAAGGGATTATTGGTCTCTTTCTTCATCAGGATTATGTTGAAGCGATCTATAAAGATGCAAATCAACTAAAAAAGCAGCAGTTTAAAACAAGAGGGGAATTAAAAAAGTGGCTTGATAGTGTCATTTCTCACCAGCCCTATTTAACTCAAACCTATTTGCCTCTCCATGATGCAGACAACCGACCTTTTGATATTCGAATTCTTCTTCAAAAAAATGCGCAAGGGGTATGGATTGAACAAGGTCGTGGAATCCGCCTAGGATTGCGTGAGCATCTTATCTCAAATTTAGGTGGCGGTGGGGAAACTCATTCCTTTGAGAGTTGGACAGAAAAAATGTCTTTCAATCAAAGGCAATTACTCTCGGATAATATTCATACAATTATTAATAGGTTACCAGATGTTCTTGAAGGACATTTTAATCCCTTATTCGAACTTGGAGTTGATTTAGGTCTTACAAAGGACGGTGCCCTCTGGATATTAGATACAAATTCAAAACCAGGTAGAAAGGTAGTTATAGAAACGAGACCGGAACAAGAAGAAACTCTTTATACAACATTATTACAATATTGCACGTATCTACATTCTAATTAGAATAGCAAAAGGCGCACGCTATTCGCGACAAACATAAGTCGAGCGCTGACAGAAGGTGTCTTTTATCTTCAGAAGCGATTGGCTAGACCAGAGAGCCGTGGCGCATGAGGCTAGACACTTTAAAAAGGAGTTGTAATAAATGCGAACACCGCTTCCAATGAAAATTACGGAACAAGTAACAGGAACCGTGAATATTCCTAAAGCTTTCAAACTAAAAACACCAATCAAGCGTATCTTTTTTGGAACGTCCTCCTGTGAATGTAAGGTCGTTCAAACTGACCAACAGGAAATTAAAATTTCCCAGGATATTTTTAACAACTTAAAAATTCCTTATACAAGTACAACGCAAGTGATTATCCATGAGGATCATCTCTATATTGGTCCTTTGGTCGGAATTTTCACAGCTGGTTTTAGTGAGTCGATGATTCGCCCAATCGGGGAACGAACACTGTTTTTCGCAAAGCTATTGGCCCAAGAAAAAGCTGTCGGAGCATATGTTTTTATTTTTGGTGCGAAACATATTGATTGGGATAAGGGTACCATTCATGGACTTTTTCATAGCCATAACGGCTGGGAAACGATTGAAATTCCATTTCCTAATGTTGTCTATGACCGTCTTCCAAACCGACGGACTGAAAAACATAAAACATTAAGTGAAATAAAACAACGTTTACATGATGAATACTTAATTCCATGGTTTAATCCTGGATTTTTTGATAAATGGGAAATCCATCAGTTATTAGAGGGTGATCACCGTGTCGCTACGTATTTACCTGAAACCCATAAAAGTCCGACCTTTTCACTAATTGAACGAATGCTTTCTAAATATCAGCATGTATACATTAAGCCAGCAAATGGAAGTCTTGGTTTAGGTATCTATCAAATTCTGTTTGATCGTGAAACGGATGAATATTATTGCAGATTTCGTGATACGGACGGAAAAAATCGACTCCAACGTTTTACTTCCATTGAGTCATTTGTTAACACTCATTTCCGTAATAGACGATTGGAACATTATATTGTCCAACAAGGGATTCATTTAATTCGAAGTGATCATAAAACGATTGATTTTCGTATTCATACGAATAAAGATGAAAAAGGAAAATGGCAGGTTAGCGTGATGGCTGGAAAAATTGCAGGTCGCGGCAGTGTGACAACACATTTAAATAATGGTGGCGTGGTCCGAACACTTACTGAAATTTTTCCTGATGCCGAAGAATGCAAAAAAGTCACTGATTCACTAAGCCAGGCAGCCCTTTTATTAAGTGAAGTTATTGATTCTCGACAAAAAGGGCATATAGGGGAACTTGGTTTTGATTTAGGTATTGACAAGAATGGAAGTGTGTGGCTTTTCGAAGCGAATTCAAAGCCGGGGCGTTCGATTTTTTCTCATCCAAAGCTAAGAAAATACGATAAACTATCAAGCAGACTCCCACTACAATACGCTGTTTACTTAACAGAAACGACGATTAAAGCCCCTGAGGAAGTGTTCAGATGAGCACCATTTACTATCACACCGTAAAACAGGAATGGTATCAATGCGAGGAGGAGAATGGGCTTTATATCGGAACGGAAAATACAATCATTTCTTATGTTGGGAGCAGGCAGGAGCATTCGCTCCCTTTTTCTGTTTCGAAAAGTGGAAAGCGTGTTGGACCATTGATTGGGATTCTTACCGGTTCTTCCAAGGACAATTCCTTTGTTGGAAATCTCAAAGATTTAAAAAGAATTCTTTCATCCTTACAGTCCGAAGGGGCCTTAGGAATCGTTATGACACCAAATTCTTTACAGGAACATTCAGTTGAATGCTTTACCTTTTACCAACCCATACAAAAATGGATCAAACTCCGGACACCCCTTCCTGACGTTGTGTATAATCGTGTTCCTTATCGTCACATGGAGAAATCAAAGCATTTTATTGATATCGTTTCTTTTTTTAGAACAAACGGTATTCCCTTTTTTAACCCGTTCTTTTTTTCAAAATGGTCTGTTTATCAAATTTTACGAAAGAATAAATTTGTTTCATCATTTCTTCCGGATACTCTACTTCTTAAACAAGAAAGCGACCTTAAACAAATGATAACAAAACATCAGGATCTCTATATTAAAAGTTCAACTGGTCATAAGGGTATTGGCCTTTACCGAATAAGAAAAAGGAAAAGTCTTTTTATTGTTGAAACACCAAACGAAAAACAAAGCTATTCATCCCTTGCCTCATTTTGGGAGAAAATTGAAGAATCGTTTATACAAGAGGAATATCTATTGCAAAAGGCCATTCAGGCTGACACTTTTAAAGGCAAGCGGTACGACCTACGTCTATTATGTCATTATGACGAAAGTGGGTATATCATTAGCGGTATTGGAGTACGAGTTGCGGGTGAGAATGGGGTAACCACACATGTTCCAAATGGCGGGGCAATCATTCCGTATGAATCGGTATCCAGCCGTTTTAATGAAGCCATTTTACAAAAACTTGTTTTTGAGATTGGAAAAGAGCTTACAGAGCAAATTGACCAATTTATCGGGGAATTCTCAATTGACCTTGGACGTTCCGTTGATGGCGAAATTTATATTTATGAAATCAATTCAAAACCAATGGTATTTGACGAGACTTATATTCGTGAGAAAGGGCTTGAAAATTTAACCAAACTCCTTATAATGAAAGGGACAAAAGTGTAAGCGTATTAAACTGTTTTTACTAATCCTTCAAATACTACCTAAGGAGAACTTATTGATGATCTCACATTTTCAGTGGAAACCTCTTTATCATAGCAGTAAAATTCCTGGCTGGAGTTTTTCTTTCTATTATCAAGGAACGAAATATAATGGAAACTATAATAAGGATGGAAGCATCGATTGGCACGGCAATCATCCTGATTTAAAAGTAATAAATGATATAACCAAACAAATTCATGAATTAATGCTTTTTCATGTTTATGATAATTAACAGGATATTCTATTCACCTCCTTCACAGACTAAGACTACAATTGCATGTTCAAAAAGGAGGATGAAAAGGACCACGTCGACAAAAACGCCACGGCCTCATGTCTTGTGACACTAGCACGTCCTGTGCGTCGAAAGTTCGAGGCGGTGCATTTTTGAGTAGCAGAACGTATGTAGTTAATACGTAGCAGATGTTCTAGCACGTAGGAAAAGTATTTTCTTTTCCAAGGAACGGAAAAACAAGCCAACGAGCTTCCACGGAATGTGGTGACTTCGACGTTCGACACAGGATGTGTCGGTACTTAGTCGAAGATCCGATATCGATGTGTCATTTTCACCGGACTTTTTGAACATCCGCTATAAAGGAGGTTTTTTTATGGAAAACAAAGGAAAAGAGCGCGAAGACCTTCAAT
>Ga0180217_1004840_pt1 | contig 10439 bp, 13 predicted proteins | sample eDN3rd37CBELigOP_FD_128521 | JGI IMG/M metagenome (GOLD analysis project Ga0180217, IMG submission 128521) | Enriched Organic Plus compost microbial communities from Emeryville, California, USA - eDNA 3rd pass 37_C BE-Lig OP (version 2) (version 2) ... | reverse complement strand
CGGTTCTCCGCACCCTTCATGCTGCCGGGCTTCGACGCCGAACAGCCTGTCGGCGACTATCTGGTGGACCAGGACGAAGAGCTGCTGGAGGTATCCTCCCGCCTCGCCTGGAGACGTGTCGCGGCCTTTATTCACCTGCCCGCCATTGGCATCGACGGCCACACACATCAAATGGCGCCGATTGATCCCGCCGATCTCGATGCCGCTATCGAAAAGGGTCACCAACTATCATGATATCGACCAACCCAAACCGACGCGCTAACCGACGCGCCCGGCATGATGCTCCTGCTCACCTCTTCCCGATCGGAGAGGCTCTCCGCCTCCAGAAGTCTGGCGTTGGCGCAACTTTCTTCGAAAGGACGTTCGGACATGGCTAAAGGGCAGAAACGAAGCAATCGCGAGATCAGAAAGCAGAAGCAGGTGAAGGCCCCTCCAAAAACTGAAAACACCTTCGGCAACCAGATTAAGATCGCTGCAAATGCCAACCCATCTTAAGGCAAAGGCAAGCACTGAGGCAGTGCTACTCCGGCTGAAAGAGCAATGGGCAACTTGAAATTTGTCATCGAGTTTTACCGCACGCGGGAGACAGATGACGCCCATGCGGTCGTCGGGCGAGAGACGATAGAGGCCGGCGATCTCGCCGAAGCCATTGAGGTAGCGCGCCTGCTTTCGCAGACGCTCGACATGCCTCAGAGGCCCGACGCCATCGCGATTACCGACTTATCCGGTAACGCGCTATTTTCCGGCATCGTCGATGTCTCGTAACTAAGAAAGGCCACGATCATGACCCGATACGTAGATGAAACCGAACGGGAGCGGCACGACCGCGCGATCGACGTCTGGGACAATGAAGGCGGTGCATCCGTCCGCACACTAGGAGACGAACAATATGGCCGCCGCATCGAAGCCGACCGATCCTGGACCATCTACCATGTCTTCACCGGCATTCCAGCCCGCCGCGAAGGACGGGAGATGATCGGCCTTAGCCGCTCGGTCGCAACCGATGGCATGCGTTCCCTGAATCGTCGGAATGAGGGCCGACGCAAATAGGACATCACCCGCCTTTTGGGTGTGACACCGCTATTGCCAACAGCTAGAGCAGATCGACGATGACCCTTGAATTCCTGAACCCCAGCCGCAGCTTTGACGAAGCGCGCAACGCCATTCGCTTTGTCGGGCATGACGGCATGTCCGAAGTGCCGTTCTTTGTCGAAGTCAAGGCGCTCACCAGGCTCGCCATGTCCTCTGCCGGATTGTGCAGCATGGAGCTATCGGAAGAATTCTATCTTTCGACTTTCGATTCTGCGCGCGGGTCGATCGAAGATGTCGCGCACGAGGCCTACGCCCATCGCCGCCAAACCTACTATATGCTTACCGCCGCCGATTTCCGGTAAGCACATCGCTCGATGCTGATCCGCTATGGGTATGAGATCACACTGACGTGCCAGCAGCAGACTGCCCTGGTTTGCCTGCTATCGGTCCATGAGGACCGCGCCGCCGACATCACAGTGCCGGAAACGAAGTTTACCAATCCTGAGCTACCGGTCTCGACCTACCGCGATCTCTTCGGCAACCGCTGCCTCCGTCTGGTCGCGCCGGCTGGTGACCTGACCATGTGGCGCGACGCAACAATCCGGGACAGCGGACAACTGGACAGGGTGCTTCCTGGCGCGCGCGAACACGCGGTGCGGGACCTGCCGGACGGCTGCCTCGTCTACCTCATGGGTAGCCGCTATTGCGAAACCGATCGGCTCAGCCAGATCGCATGGGACCTTATTGGTGCGATCCCTGCGGGCTGGGGTCGCGTGCAAGGGATCTGCGACTTCGTGCACAACCACATCCGCTTCGAACTACATGCAGGCTCGATCTACGCGGACGGCATGCGAGACATCCAGTGAGCGGGTTGGCGTCTGTCGCGATTTCGCGCATCTGGCAATAACCTTCTGCCGATGCCTCAACATCCCCGCGCGCTACGTTAACGGCCATCTCGGTGACATTGGTTTGCCGGTTGTCGATCCCATGGATTTCAGCGCCTGGATGGAAGTATTCATCGATGGCGAATGGCGCACCTTCGATCCGCGCAACAACGTCCCTCGAATCGGCAGGATCGTGGTGGCGCGCGGCCGCGACGCAACCGACATACCGCTGATAAATTCTTTCGGACCACACGCCCTGAAGGGGTTTAGGGTATGGACCTACGAGGTCTCATCAACAAGCTGATGCTGTCGATGTGGATGTTCCCAGACTTAAAGATCCGGACCGAATCCAGGCTTTCAATGCGCCAATGCGCGCCTTAGCACTCCCCTGCTGATTTCGTAGGGCCGCTGACATCAAGGGCGCATAGCTGCCATGCACAGCCGCACAATTTGGCTACTGCGAAGGATCAAGGCGACTAATCGACCGTAAGCGATGCGAACTTTTTGCCGCCAAACGCCGCCTTTTCTCGACATTCCGATATGCAGACTGTTCCATATTCCCTTTTTCAGTCATAGTTTCGGCTGCTGGACCCCCCACGGGATTCGAACCTGTGACCGCTGCCTATCTAAGGCAGCACTCTCCCGCTCGTATCACCTGATTTAACCCGTTGATCCTGCAAGGCCACACAGCGACTCAGGAAGGCACCCTACAGCGCCTTTCAGTGCCGCGGCACAATCTGGTCACATCGGACCGGGAAAGCTCCTTGGCGCCGTCGTGCTCTCAGTCCTTCCACGGGTGATGGCAAAGCAAACCAAGGCTCCGATACAACGCCGGGCCTACTGGATGGCTCAGCTTGACAAGTATTCCAGAGGTAGGAGCATGTCAGCTTCTCCGGGTTATAAAGCTCATCCGGTGAGACACCAACCCCTTTCCTCGCCGGTTCTCTGGGGTGGGGGAGGACTTCCGCACAGCGTAAGCAAGCCAGCGGCCCATGACGAGTGCCAGGAGCACCGGGATCAGGGCGGCTTTATTTCGTAGGCTGATCACTGCAATCCATGCTGTTTCTCGAACAACAGAACCGGCCCGTGGAAGAGTGCGCTCTGTTATGCTTCAACCATTCGCCGGCCGATCAGGCTCAGAACCCTAGCAGGCGTGCCTTCGCATGAAAGATAGTTTTGGAAGCCGTCATAATGAGTCCGAACGTGGCCCATCAAGGTCATCATGGATGATGGCTCGCTTGAGAGAAGCACCTGGCAAATGTCTCCACCAACGCCTCTTGCTAGCGCCGCCGCCCGGAGCCGTTCTATCAGAGGTTCAGCCAGTGTCCTCGTCAGGGCGTAGTCAGCGGCGATGGCATTATCCTCAACACCAGCCAGAGATAGGAGCATGGCAGAAATGATGCCGGTGCGGTCCTTACCAGCCGTGCAGTTAAACAGAATGATGCCATCGTCGGCATCCGCGATTGTGCTGGCGATGCGAGCAAAGGTCGGGCGGCAGGTATCAATCGCCGTGATATAGCGAGTAGAGAGATCGGTTGCCTGTTGTTCCCTCAACATGACATCGGCGGGTGCGAGACCATCAAACAAGGAGATGTGGTGATAGGCAATCGCCGGTTGGGCAGCAAGCACGCTCGGCTGGCGGGCGATTTCGACATTGTTGCGCAAATCGATCACTGTGCGAACGCCAAGGTTGAGAAGGCCGTCGACGTCCTTGGCGCTCAGTTCATGCAACGCATCGGCGCGCAGGACGGAGCGCCACCGTGTCTTTGCGCCTGAACGTGTGCTGTAGCCGCCCAGATCGCGGACATTGTGGGCACCGTCAAGTCGGATATGTCGTTCAAAGATAGATGTCATCAGCGAATTCCTGACTTCATGAAGGATTCGACGACCTGGCGTTGCAGGATCAGATAGATAATGAGGATAGGAAGCGAGGCGAGGGTCGCCGCGGCCATCAGAAGGCCCCAGTCATTGCCCTCCTGTGTCATGAAGAATTGCAGGCCGATCTGCACCACCGAATTTTCCATCTTGCGGATCAGGAGTAGCGGCCAGAAATATTCGTTCCAGGCCGAGATGAAACAGAGGATCGAGATGGAGGCGACCGGGGCGCGCAGGTTGGGCAGAACAACTTCGATCAGCGTGCGCAGGCTGTTGGCACCATCCATGCGGGCGGCTTCCACCACTTCGCGGGGAAAGCCGCGCATGGCGTTGTAAAGCACCAGCACCGCAAAGGCCGCAGCTGCATTTGGGACCACGAGGCCAGTCAGGCTATCGAGCAGATCAAGCTTGGCGGCGAGCACATAGTTTGGAATCATGACGACCTGAAATGGCACCAGCCAGGACAGGGCGATCAGTGAATGGGCAAGTCGGCCACCAGGAAAGCGCCAGCGCACCAGTGCCCAGGCGGCGAGAAGGCCAGTAACAATCTGCGCCACGGTGGTTGCTGCCGCCATCAGGAAAGTGTTCCAAAGGATGCCAAAAATTGGCATGACCTTCATCACGGCTCGGTAATTGTCCAGCGTGGGATCAGAAGGCCACAGACTGGTGGTGAAGATCTCGTTCTGCGGGCGGAACGATGTCTGCACCATCCAGTAGACCGGGAAGATCGCCAGCACGGAGAGGCCGATCATTACCGCATGGGCGCTTGTGGGGTTTGAGCGTCGGTTATTCGTCATAGACAGCGAACTTCTTCATCAATGCAAGGCAGGCAATGGCAATCAGGCCAAAAACGCAGAAGACCATGATACCTGCGGCGGTGCTCCAACCCGCCGACATGGTCTTGAACCCATAGTCCCACATCAGGAAATAGACATTGGTGGTGGAGCGCAGCGGGCCCCCGCCGGTGAGCGCGTTGATATAGACAAAGCTCCATTGGGCACCGAACAGGATGGTCATCATGGTCAGGAGAAGGATGGTCGGCGAGAGGAGCGGCAGGCGGATATCGCGGATGATCTGCCACCGGGTCGCACCATCCATTCGCGCGGCCTCGATATAGGACGCATTGATCGCACCATCTGCCGCGGCAAAGAGCAGTGTTGAGAAGCCAATCAGCTTCCAGCCGGTGATCCAGACCAAGGTCCATAAGGCCACATCGGGGTCGTTCAGGAACGCAACCGCATCGAAACCCAACGATTGAAGCCAGACATTGACGATGCCGTGATCTTCGTTGAGCAACCAGCGCCAGACGATAGCCGCAACAATAGGCGCAACGATCATCGGCACGAAAATGAGCGAGCGATAGAGATTGCGTAATCGTCCGCTCAAGCCCGCGGTGAGAATTGCCACGACGAGCGGCACACCTACGGAAATGGGCAGAAGGCCAATTGTATAGAGAACCGTGTTGATGACAGCCTGATGCATGTCAGGCAGCGACAGAAGGTTGGCGTAATTGTCGAGGCCTACATACCGTGGCTGCGATCTGGGCAGCATATTCCATTGGTAGAAGGACAGGTTGAAGGCTTCGATCAGCGGTATATAAATCCAGACCAGAAGGATACCTAGTGCCGGTGCCAGATAGAGCCAAGGCTCAAGAGCCTTGAGCCTTGGCAAGCGACGTGCTGGCGCGGACAGCGTGAAAACGGCGTTGGTCATAGCACTCAATGGGTAAAAAGTTGGCGCCGGGTTATGACACCTCGGCGCCGATTGAAGATCAATTGGTGCTCATCAGAGCCTGCGCTTGTTCCTGCGCCTTGCGCAGAACTTCGCGAGGATCCTCTTTGCCGAAGACCGCTTCATTAACTGCGTCCTTCATCATGTTCTCTACCTGCCTGTAGTTGGGTCCGCCGAAAGCAATATTCGGGGTCAGGCGTTCGAGCTGCTGGAGATTGGCGCGGTATTTTGGGTTTTCGGCAATCCAGTCCTTAAGGTAGCGAGGGTCATCAACAATGCCTGGACGCAGCGGCAAGTAGCCGATCTTGGAGGTGATGACCGTGTAGGCTTCATCCGAGGTCAAGAACTTCATCAACTCCCAGGCTGCACGCTGCTTCACTGGATCCTGAGAGAACATGAACACTGCGGAACCGGAGTTGGTAGGGGCGGTTGGCTTGTCGCCAAAGCTCGGCATTGGGGCAAGGCCAAGCTCAAAGTTATCCCTGGCGGAATCTTCAAGGCGGCTCAGGACGGCTGTGGTGTAGAGAAACATGCCAAGATTGCCGGACTGGAAGGTATCGACCGGGGAGGCAACATCAATGCGTGCATGGGCGCCGGAATCAACCAGATCACGCAGCATGGCAACGGCATCGGCCTGATCCTTCTCCGCAAAGGTCAGTGTGTTGCCGTCACGCACCTTACCACCATTCGACATGACGATGGACTGATAGACAAAGGTGCCGTCCGTCGGGCCATAGGCTCCGGGGAAGAAACCATGCTTGCCGGTTTTTTCAGCAATGGCCTTGCCAGCAATCTTGACGTCGTCCCAAGTGCGCGGTGGCTGATTAGGGTCGAGTCCTGCCTGCTCAAACAGGGTGCGGTTGATGAACATGATTGGGGTCGAAAAAACGTAAGCGAGGCCATAGGTCTTGCCATCAACTTCGCCAAGGGACAGGCCGTTTGGCACGAAACCCTTGGCATGTTCGACAAGCTCTTCTCCAGCAAGATCTTCCAGTGGCTGCGCTCCAAGTTCCTGCGCTGCATAGATGAGGTCACGGAACACAAGCTGGGCGACATCAACATCCTGACCTGCAACCATATCGGCCTGAACACGGCTCAGGATTTCATTGGAGGGTGCGCCGATCGCCTCGACCTTGATCATCGGATTGGCCTCTTCAAAGGCTGCGATCAGTTCAAGTGTTGCCTCGCGACCAAGACCGGCACTGGCCAGATTGTAGTTATAGAAGGAGATGGTCACAGGCTCGGTGACTTTTTCCGCCATTTCGGCATGGGCAATACCAGCTGGCCCCGCGAGCAACAGGCCGGTGGAAAGAGCTAGGGTCAAAAACTGTCTGCGTAGCATAGATGTCGTCCTCAAGATCGGATTGAAGCGTTATTCGGCAGCAACCGGCACAGCGGCTGCGCGCTCACGAAGGTTGGCAAGTGGGTAGATGTTGAGTTCTTCACGGTCGGTTGGCAGTGGCACGAAAGCGACGGTCAGGCCGCTCTTGCGGATCGTGCCGATGGCAAAGGACGAGCCGCGCACCATGCGCAACACATCGTTGCGCAGGATATCGGTAGCAACGTGCTGGCCCATGCCGACGACCACCGGAATGCCGTTCCAGACCGATACGCGGTCGTGGTGGATATGGCCGCTCAGGATGCCAAGAACATTGCGGCCTTTCAGGAGATCTGCAAGGCGGGTCGAATGTTCGTAGGCGAGATGACGCCAATGAGCATAGTCAGGACCATCACCCAGTGCGGGTGGATGGTGGGAAACGATGAGCTTGGGAAGCTCGGGATGGGTATCCAGAACCTGCTCCAACCAGGTGAACTGATCCTCTTCGATAGTGCCGCCGATATAGTTGGGCGTGCTGGAATCAAGCGTGATGACATGGACGCCATCCAGAACGCAGTCATGGTCATAGGGCGCGTTATGAGCGTCGACCTCAATTCCCATGCCTTCGTAGAAGCCTTCACGGGTGTCGTGATTGCCGAGTGCGTAGACAACAGGCAGATTGGCCGTCTGCATGATCTCCTTCAGAAGGCGATAGCTTCCCGAATCACCGCTATTGGCCAGATCGCCGCTTGCGACAATGAAGCTCGGTTTAGGCTCGATGGTGGCGACCTGAGCCAGGATAATCTTTAGTGTCTCTGGCGTGTTGCTGAATAGATGATCATCAATGGTGTGATCGCCGATATGAAGATCGGTTAGATGAACGAAGGTAATGTCACGCGACATGCATGTGCTCCAAGTGCTTGGGAAACCGAATTCCGAGGGCGCGCGGCTCGACCCGCCGTCCTCCCGCGGAGAGAAAAGCGTGAACGGCTTTGTCAGGAATGCTGATGGCAAAGGGTTCTGACGGGACCTGTGCGTTGGCAGGCAAAGCGATCGCAATGCGCTGTCCGGCAGAAACGCCGTGAATGTGCAATTCGGTGCCGAGGTCCTCGAGGATTTCCTGCTTGAAGGCCAGGACATTCGTGTCCATCGCCTCGGCATCAATTCTTATGGCGGCAGGACGGAAAGCAATGTCGATGTTTGTGCCTTCAGGCAGATCCCATGCCAATTGCGACCATGGTTTACGACCACCTTTGATAACTGCACGACCTTGGTTGTCGATGGTGGCCGGCAGGAAGTTCATCGGTGGCGAGCCCAGGAAATTCGCGACAAAGCGGCTCTGGGGCTTGCGAAACACCTCAGATGGCGTGCCAGCCTGCTCGATCAATCCCTCGTTCATCACCACCAATTTGTCGGCCAAGGTCATTGCCTCGACCTGATCATGGGTGACAAAAACGCTTGTCGTGCGCAGTTCGCGGTGCAGGCGCTTGATTTCGAGCCGCATCTGAATGCGCAACTTGGCGTCCAAATTGGAGAGTGGCTCATCAAACAGGAAGATGCCGGGTGAGCGCACCATGGCACGCCCCATGGCGACACGCTGCCGCTGGCCGCCGGAAAGCTGTGAGGGCTTGCGGTCCAGTAATTGTTCAAGTCCAAGCGTTGCGGCGATACGGCTTACGCGTGCAAAGCGCTCCTGCCGAGAGGTGCCCGCGACCTTGAGGGCATAGCCGATATTCTGCGCCACCGTCATATGCGGGTAAAGCGCATAGTTCTGAAAAACCATCGCGCAGCCACGCTTGGCCGGATCAACATCATTGACGACGGCACCGTTGATTGCGATCTCGCCGGCGGAAATGTCCTCCAGTCCAGCGATCATACGCAGAAGCGTGGACTTACCGCATCCGGATGGTCCGAGGATCACGACAAACTCGCCATCATCCACGGAAAGGTCGACACCGCGCACTGCCAAACTCTTGCCGTAGCGCTTTTCAACCGAACGAATGTCTATCGATGCCATGCCTCATACCTGTCTCGATTAAGGTTGGCATGAGGATAGGGCTGACATATTTCAGCCATGTGACGGTTCTCGAACAAAGTTCAATACCGCTAGACCACGGGCCCTGAAACATCGATGCAACAAAATCTGCAATGTGGTTGAAGAGACGTGAACACTAGTCAAAATCAACGGCATGGCTGGAGAGGATTTCGCGACGCCTGGGGCCTCGCGTCACCTGCGAGCGGATGCAAGATCTGACACGCTTCCGACACTTCTTATGGTCCTAATCGGTGTGAGCGGAACGTTCTTCTGACGCTTTCACGAAGTGGCGAACACCCGCCACCGGAGATTTTGTCTCCAAGGATGTCGCTGCGAACTGGGCGTCCGTGCGCATGTTTGCGACTGCAAGGCCCCGCAGCGAGTCCGAAAGGCACCCTACAGTGCCGTTTAGCGCCGCGGCACAATCTGGTCACATCGGACCAGGAAAGCTCCTTGGCACCCTCCTGGGGGCGTCCTACGCACCATGAGGCACATAAACAGGAGGTGCTTCATCATGGCAACTATCCGTAGGCTCAGAGGGCGTTGGCAGGCCCAGGTTAGACGTAAAGGAATTCCCCCGCGTGCCAAGAGCTTCGACACGAAGATAGACGCTGAAAAGTGGGCGCGCAATCTGGAAGCCGAACTCGATCGCTGTGGATCTCTTCCAGACACGCGCCTGGCTGAGCAGATGACGGTGCGAGACCTATTCGAGCGCTATTTGAAAGAGATCACACCGCACAAGCGCTCAGCCTCTACGGAGGTCTATCGGCTCAAGGCGATGCTCAAGCGTGACATTGCCCACCGGACGCTCGCAACGCTGACGCCACAGCACATCGCCAGCTACCGGGACGAGCGGTTGGCCGTTGCGTCACCCGCAACTGTCATTCGGGAGCTCAATTCACTTGGTCACGCGATCGACATCGCGAGAAAGGAGTGGGGCGTTCACCTGTCAGAGAACCCTTGCCGGATGATCCGTCGTCCGAAGCCTCCACGTGGTCGCGATCGCCGTCTGCAGCCGGGAGAAGAAGAGCGCCTGCTTGAAGCTGCTGACACTGGTCGCAACCCGCTCATGCGCCCACTGATCATCCTCGCCCTCGAGACAGCCATGCGTCAGGGTGAGCTTCTTGGGCTGGCGTGGGACAACGTCGACCTGGACCGACGCCTTGCGCATCTGCCGTTGACCAAGAACGGTGACAGTAGGGACATCCCATTGTCGACACGCGCTGTTTCAGTTCTTCAGGGGCTGAAGGAGACTGCTACCAGCGATAGGGTCTTCAACACCACCAAGAGTGCTGTTGAGCAAGCATGGCAGCATCTCCGGGAGAGAGCTGGCTCTCCTGATCTTCGCTTTCATGATCTGAGACATGAAGCCGTGACGCGACTGCTGGAGCAAGGTTGGAACGTGATAGAAGTTGCCACTGTGTCCGGACACAAGGAGCTGCGCATGCTCCAGCGCTACTCACACCTCCGGGCAGAAGATCTGGTGTCGCGTCTGGGCTGATTTCAGCCCAGCATTCGCGCCGGAGCGAAGTCCTAGAAAAATCCGTCTTGACTCATCCGGATG
>Ga0180217_1004836_pt1 | contig 10445 bp, 7 predicted proteins | sample eDN3rd37CBELigOP_FD_128521 | JGI IMG/M metagenome (GOLD analysis project Ga0180217, IMG submission 128521) | Enriched Organic Plus compost microbial communities from Emeryville, California, USA - eDNA 3rd pass 37_C BE-Lig OP (version 2) (version 2) ... | reverse complement strand
CGGAGATCCTCGCCGAGGTGGACCACGTGGCCTTCTCGGTGGAGGGCCAGCTGGGCGACGACCGCACGTGGTTCGACAACTTCGGCCGCTTCTGCCCGGAGCCTGGGATGACGGTCGACAAGGCCTACGCCCACGATGATGCCGACGGCGACGGCGAGCTGTCCGTCGGGGAGGCGATCACCTACACCTTCACCGTCGAGAACACCGGCAACACCCAGCTCACCGGCATCGTCGTCACCGACGACCTGCCGGGCCTGAGCCCGATCCAGTGCCCGGAGGACCGGCTGTTCCCGAGCGACCCGCCGATGGTGTGCGAGGCCACCTACGTCGTGACCCAGGCGGACATCGACGCCGGCGGAATCACCAACCAGGCCACGGTCACCGGGACCGCGCCGAGCGGTGACCCCGTCGAGGTGGCGTCGAACGAGGTCACGATCGCCGGCCCCGAGCGGGTCGCCGGGCTGGACCTGCTGAAGACCTTCGAGCACGCCGACCGCAACGGCGACGGCCGGGTGTCGGCCGGCGAGGTCCTGACCTACCGGTTCCGGCTCACCAACACCGGGAACGTCACGCTCGAGGACCTGGCCGTGGACGACTCGATGCCCGGGCTGTCGGCTGTCTCGTGCCCGACGAGCGTCCTGCTCCCCGGCGAGACGATCACCTGCACGGCCCGCTACGTGGTCACCCAGGCCGACCAGCAGGCGGGGCGCATCGTGAACACCGCCGTCGCGTCGGCCTCCGGCCCGAACGGCCTGTTCCCGCAGGTGCTGTCCGCTGCGTCGACGGCCGTCACCGACGTGCAGGCCCCCGCCCCCGGGGCGACCGGCCGAGGTGTCCTGCCCCGCACCGGCGGCGCCGTCGAGGACCTCACCCAGGTGGCCTTCGCCCTCCTCCTCGCCGGCGTGGCGCTGACGAGCCCGCGCCTGCGCCGCCGTGAGGTGACCTGACCCGGATCTGACCGTCCGAGACGAGATCTGTGCGCGGTCCCGCGCGGTGGCGCGCGAGGACCCGCACAGATCTCGAGGGCGTAGCCTGCGCCGTCGTGCGCGTCGTCGGACTGCACCGGTACCCGGTCAAGTCGCTCCAGGGCGAGGCCCTCGCCGCGGCCGAGATCGGCCCCCGCGGGATCCTCGGGGACCGGGCCTTCGGGCTGCGGGACGCCGTCACCGGCACCGTGCTGACCGGTCGCCGCGACCCGCTCGTGCTCTTCGGGACGGGGCGCCTCGACGGCGAGGGCGGCGCCCGCGTCACCCTCCCTGACGGGACCGAGACGGCCGACGACGAGGCCATCAGCGGCTGGATCGGCCGGCCGGTGCGGCTCGTCGCCGCCCCGGAGGAGCCGAGCACCTACGAGACCCAGGCGGACCCGCTCGACGACGCCAGCGAGGTGGTGGCCTGGCAGGGGCCGCCCGGCACCTTCCACGACTCCCGGCGCACGCAGGTGTCGATCGTCGCCACCGGCGACCTCGGAGCCTGGGACGTCCGCCGGTTCCGGCCGAACGTGGTCGTCGAGGCCGACACCGCCGACGTGCTCGTCGGCCGCACCGTGCGCCTCGGCACGGCGCGCCTCGAGGTCGTGAAGCAGATCGACCGCTGCGTCATGGTCACCCGGCCCCAGCCCGGGGGCCTCGAGCGGGACCTCGACGTGTTCCGCCGCGTCCGCGACGAGCGGGGCACGTTCCTCGCGGTGGGGGCGATGGTGCTCGAGCCCGGGCGGGTCGCCGTCGGCGACGAGCTCGTGATCGAGGGCTGACCGGCCGGATCTGCGAGGCTCGCCCCATGCGGCTCGACCGGGTGTGGCTCACCGACGTGCGCTCGTACGCCGCGGCCGAGATCACCCTCGCGCCGGGGCTCACCGCGCTCCTCGGCGACAACGGCCAGGGCAAGACCAACGTGCTCGAGGCCATCGGCTGGCTGGCCACGCTGTCGTCGTTCCGGGGCGCCCCCACGGAGGCGCTCATCCGCCAGGGCGCGGACCGGGCGGTGATCCGCGCCGAGGGGGAGCGGGAGGGTCGCCGCATCCTCATCGAGGCCGAGGTCCAGCGCTCCGGCCGCAACCGGGTGCTCGTGAACCGTCAGCCCCTGAAGCGCAGCCGCGACCTCCTCGGCGTCCTGCGCGTCACGGTGTTCGCGCCCGACGACCTCGAGCTCGTGAAGGGGGGCCCGGCCGAGCGGCGCCGCTTCCTCGACGACGCGCTCGTCGCCTCCCACCCCCGCTACGACGCCCTCCGCAGCGAGGTCGACAAGGTGCTGAAGCAGCGCAACGCCCTCCTCAAGGGCGCGAACGGGCGGCTCGACCCCGACGCCGAGCTCACCCTCGACATCTGGGACGCGAAGCTCGTCGAGGCCGGCGGGAAGCTGGCGTCGGCCCGCCAGAACCTGCTGGCCCGCCTCGCGCCGGTGCTCGCCGAGACCTACGACGCGGTGGCCAACCGGCCGGCGGAGGTGTCGGCCGTCTACGTGGCCGACTGGGCCGCGACCGGCCTCGAGGCCGCGCTGGCGGCGGCCCGCCGCGACGACCTGCGCCGCGGGGTCTCGACGGTCGGTCCCCACCGCGACGAGGTGGAGCTGCGCATCAGCGGGCTGCCGGCCCGCACCCACGCCTCCCAGGGCGAGCAGCGCTCGCTCGCCCTCGCCCTGCGCCTGGCCGCCCACCACGTGATCACCGAGGTCACGGGCTCCGCGCCGGTGCTCCTCCTCGACGACGTGTTCTCCGAGCTGGACCCGGACCGCTCGGACGCCCTGCTCGCCAACCTGCCGGCCGGCCAGACCCTCCTCACCAGCGCGTCGGGCCTGCCCCCGAAGGCCCAGCCGGAGCTGGTCCTCGAGGTGCGCGACGGGGCGATCGCGCCGGCGGGCTAGGGCAGCTCGGAGCTGGCGGGGCGGGCTCGGCGGCGCCCCGTCTCGTCGGTGCCCGGCTCCGGCGGGACCGGCACGTCGCGGGGCCGGGGGGCGAGGGCGATGAGCACGTCGCCGGGGGTCGGGGTGACGAGGTGCTCGTCGGAGGGGACCACGAAGCGGCCGTCGCGGATCACGCCGAGCACCTCGGCGCCGGGGTTGCGCGCCCGGTAGGCGTCCCAGTCGAACTCGTCGGACAGGCGGGTGGCCCGCAGCAGGTGGCCCGCCGCCAGCCGCCGCTCGATCGTCTCCACGCTCGGCCAGCGCAGGACCCGGCCCACCTGGTGCTCGTCGTCCTTGGGGGCGAGCATCCACGTGTTCGAGCGGCCGAAGCGGCTGCGCAGCCGCTCGACGGCGAGCGCGTTGACCTCGTCGCTCGAGGTCACGGCGAGGAGCTGGCCGATCCCCGAGAGGTCCATCGTGTCGTGGAGGCGGGTGGAGAGGATCGACCCGTGGACGGCCTCCTGGCCGGCCAGCCGGGCCGTGACGACGCTGGCCCGCTTGCGGTCCACGAGCATCGTCCGCAGGCCGTGCGAGCGCAGCAGGTCCGACAGCCGGCTGCTCCAGTCGTTCACGCCGACGATGAGCACGCCGGTGGGCTCCTCCTCGGCGACGTCGAGACGGGTGCCGATCCACCGGCCGCCTACGCCGTAGACGACGATCGTGCCGATCAGGACCGTGAGCACGGCGCTGGTGAAGCGCTGGGCGCCGGGGATGCCGGCCTCCTCGAGGCGGATCGTGAAGACCGAGGCGATCGCGGCGGCGACGATGCCGCGGGGTGCGATGAGGGCCAGGAAGGCCCGCTCCTTCACGTGGAGGCCGGAGCGCACGGTGGACGCGGCGACGGCCAGGGGGCGGGCGATGATCACCGCGGCGGCGAGGAGCACGAGGTTCGGGCCCAGGTCGTCGGCCACGATGCCGAGGTCCAGGCGGGCGGCGAGGATGAGGAAGAGCGACGACAGCACGAGCACCTGGAGGCTCTCGACGAGCTCGAGCACCTCGTGGAGGTCCACCCGGTTCTGGTTGGCGAGGGCCAGGCCGAGGACGGTGACGGCGACGAGGCCGGACTCCTCCTGGAAGTGGTTCGACAGGGCGAAGGTGAACAGCACGGTCGCCACGACCGCCGGCTGGCGCAGGTGGTCCGGCACGAGGAAGCGGCTGAGGGCCACCACGAGCAGCAGGGCGGCGGCCAGGCCGATCCCCGCGCCGATCCCGACGATCGAGCCGATCGTCGTGGCGGTGTGGGCGTTCACCCCGTCGAGGTCCGAGGCGACGATCAGCTCGAACACCACGATCGCGGCGGCCGCCCCGATGGGGTCGATGATGATCCCCTCGGCCTGGAGGATGGCCCCCACCCGCCCGCGGGGGCGGACCTGCTGGAGGAGCGGTCCGATCACCGTGGGGCCGGTGACGATGAGGTTCGCGGCGATGAGCGCGGCGATGCCGCGGTCGATGTCCAGGGCGCGCTCGGCCACCTGCCAGAGCACGACGAAGGTGACGGCCGCGCCGACGGTGCAGAGGAGGACCGTCGTCGCCCCGGCGTCGCGCAGCTGGCGGCGGCCGAGGCCCAGGCTGCCCTCGAAGAGGATGAGCGCCACCGACAGGGACACGGCCGGGAAGAGCAGGTCGCCGAACACCTCGTCGGGGTTCAGGGTGTCGGTCTGCCCCGCCGCCGCGCCGACGATCAGCAGCACGAGGATCGAGGGGAGCTTGAGCCGGGCGGCCACCCACTGGCAGACGATCCCCGCTGCCGCGATGCCTCCCAGCACGATCAAGAGGTCGTGCTCCACCGGCCCATCGTTACCCACGCGGGCCCCCGCCATCCGCGACGGTGACGCACGTCACCCGGTGACCGGCCCCGGCCGGGTCGGTAGCCTCGCCCCATGGCCGTGCGACCGCTGCCCGGGGACGGCCCGGGGCCCCAGCCCCTCGCCCGGTCGCTCGACGCGGTCGTCCGCAGCCTCGGCGCCCCCGCCGCCAGCGGGGTCCACCTCGTCTTCGACCGCTGGGCGGAGGTGGTGGGGGAGGCCCTCGCGGCCCGCACCCGGCCCCTGAAGCTGGACGGCGAGCGCCTCATCCTGGCCGTCGACGAGCCGGCCATCGCCACCCACGTGCGCTTCCTCCAGCCCGAGCTCCTGGCCCGGCTCGACGAGCTGCTCGGCCCCGGGCGCGTCACCGGCCTTGAGCTGCGCGTCGGCCGCAAGCGCTGACCCGCGGCCGAGCGCGGAAAACCCGCGGAAACCGGCCCTTTCCCGGCGCTGGGATGGCCGGTCTGGCACACCCTCCCTGGTAGACTCTCACCGTTGTGATTTCGGCGCCTGACCAGGGACTTCGCGTCTCCGCGACCCGTCCGGCGCCCCTCCCGCGGCCCCTCGTGCGCCCTGCTCTGCCCGGCGCCAGGCCCCACTGCTGAACGGAACTCCTGTGTCACGAGCTACCAGCACCTACGGCGCTGACAACATGCAGGTCCTCGAGGGCCTGGACCCGGTCCGCAAGCGGCCGGGCATGTACATCGGCAGCACCGGCCCCGCCGGCCTCCACCACTGCATCTGGGAGGTCGTCGACAACTCCGTCGACGAGGCGATGGCCGGCTTCGCCACCCGCATCGACGTCACCCTCCTGGCCGACGGCGGCTGCCGGGTCGTCGACGATGGGCGCGGCATCCCCACCGACGTCAACAAGCAGCAGAAGCTGACCGGCGTGGAGATCGCCCTCACGAAGCTCCACGGCGGCGGCAAGTTCGGCGGGGAGGGCTACAAGGTCTCCGGCGGCCTCCACGGCGTGGGCGTGTCCGTCGTGAACGCCCTGTCCCGCCGCCTCGTCGTCGAGGTGGACCGGGACGGCAAGCGCCACCGCATGGAGTTCGCCGACGGCGGCAAGCCGCAGACGAAGCTCGAGGTCGTCGGCGACGCCCCCCGGGGCCGCACCGGCACCACGGTCACGTTCTGGCCGGACGACACGATCTTCGAGACCGTCGAGTTCTCGTCCCGCACGATCCTCGAGCGGCTCCAGATGATGGCCTTCCTCAACCGGGGCCTCGAGATCCGCTTCAAGGACGAGCGCGAGGGCCGGGACCCCGAGCCGGTCGTGTTCAAGTACGCCGGCGGCATCATCGACTTCGTCAAGCACCTCAACGCGTCGAAGGACGCCCTGTTCTCCAAGGTCGGCTACTACGAGATGGCCGAGGAGGACCAGGAGGTCGAGGTCGCGTTCCAGTGGAACACCGGCTACAACCAGGACGGGATCCACTCCTTCGCGAACGGCATCAACACCGTCGAGGGCGGCACCCACGTGGAGGGCTTCAAGGCGGCCCTCACGAGCGTGGTCAACAAGCACGCCCGGGCGAAGAACCTCCTGAAGGAGAAGGACCCGAACCTCCAGGGCGAGGACATCCGCGAGGGCATCACGGCGATCATCTCCGTGCGCCTGCGGGAGCCGCAGTTCGAGGGCCAGACGAAGGCCAAGCTCGGCAACACGGCGATGAAGACGCTCGTGCAGCGGGCCACGAACGACAAGCTCGGCCAGTGGTTCGAGGAGAACCCCACCGAGGCCAACAAGATCGTCAAGAAGGCGATCGCCGGCGCCCAGGCCCGCCTCGCGGCGAAGAAGGCCCGGGACGTCATCCGCTCGAAGACGCTCCTCGACGGCGCCGGCATGCCGGACAAGCTGAAGGACTGCTCGGCGAAGGACGTCGCCGAGCGCGAGCTGTTCATCGTCGAGGGCGACTCGGCCGGCGGCTCGGCCGTGAACGCCCGGGACCCGTTCCGCCAGGCGATCCTGCCCATCCGGGGCAAGATCCTGAACGTCGAGCGGGCCCGCGCCGACAAGATGCTGAAGAACCTGGAGGTCCAGGCCCTCATCTCGGCCATCGGCGCCGGCGTCGGTGAGGAGTTCGACCTCTCGAAGCGCCGCTACGACAAGATCTGCATCATGGCCGACGCCGACGTGGACGGCCTCCACATCCGCACGCTGCTGCTGACCTTCTTCTTCCGGCAGATGCGGCCGCTCGTCGAGAACGGGCACATCTACATCTGCCAGCCGCCGCTGTACTCCACCGAGGTGGGCAAGCAGAAGATCTACCTGAAGGACGACGCGGCCAAGGATGCGTTCCTGCGGGAGAACCCGAACCACAAGAAGGACTTCGCCCGCCTGAAGGGCCTGGGCGAGATGGACGCCGACGAGCTGCGCGTCACGACGATGGAGGACGGGCTCCGCACCCTCCTCCAGGTCACCGTCGAGCAGGCCGCCCTCGCCGACGAGGTCATCGCCACGCTCATGGGCGACATCGTCGAGCTCCGCAAGACCTTCATCGTGAACAACGCGAAGGACACCAAGTTCCTGGACATCTGATGGCTGACGACACCCCGAACGACCCCACCAACGACGGCGCCGCCGACGATCCCGCCGAGGGCGTCGTCCGGGCCGCGATCGAGCCCATCGAGATCCAGGAGGAGATGGAGTCCTCCTTCCTGGACTACGCGATGTCGGTCATCACCTCCCGGGCCCTGCCCGACGCCCGGGACGGCCTGAAGCCCGTGCACCGCCGGATCCTCTACGGCATGGACGTGCTCGGCGCCCGGCCGGACCGGTCGCACATGAAGTGCGCCCGCGTCACCGGCGAGGTGATGGGCAAGTTCCACCCCCACGGCGACGGCGCCATCTACGACGCCCTCGTCCGCATGGCCCAGGACTTCTCGCTCCGCCACCCGCTCATCGACGGCCACGGCAACTTCGGCTCGCCGGACTTCGGGCCCGCTGCCTCCCGCTACACCGAGTGCCGCCTGGCCCCGATCGCCATGGCGATGCTCGACGGGATCAACGAGGACACCGTCGACTTCGCCGACAACTACTCGGGCGACGAGCGCGAGCCGGTGGTCCTCCCGTCCCGGTTCCCGAACCTGCTCGTCAACGGCAGCCAGGGCATCGCCGTCGGCATGGCGACGAACATCCCGCCCCACAACCTGGGCGAGGTCATCGACGCCACGATCCACCTGATCGACAACCCCGAGGCCACCCCCGACGACCTCATGCAGTTCGTGAAGGGCCCGGACTTCCCCACCGGCGCCCTGATCATGGGCCGCCAGGGCATCCTCGACGCCTACCGCACCGGCAAGGGCTCGATCCGCCTGCGGGCCGTGGCGGAGATCGAGGAGGGCTCGGGCCGCAGCGGCGACCGGATCGTCGTCACCGAGATGCCGTACCAGACGAGCATCTCGGCCACGGCGGCGAAGATCGCCGAGCTCGTCCAGACCCGCCAGATCGAGGGCATCGCCGACGTCAACGACGAGTCGGCCAAGGGCAAGACCCGCCTCGTCATCCGGCTGAAGAAGGACGCGCCGGGGCTCGTCGTCCTCAACAACCTGTACAAGCACACGCCGCTCCAGACGAACTTCGCCGTGAACACGGTGGCCCTCGTCGACGGCGTGCCCCGCACCCTCAACCTCGTCCAGGCCCTCCAGGCGTACATCGACCACCAGGTCGAGGTCATCCGCCGGCGCTCGGAGTTCCGCCTGAAGGAGGCCGAGCGCAAGGCCCACATCAACGAGGGCCTCCTCAAGGCGATCAACGTCATCGACGAGGTCATCGCCACGATCCGGGCCTCCGAGGACCGCGCCGCCGCCCGCGACGCCCTCATGGCGGCGCCGTTCGAGTTCTCCGAGGTGCAGGCCAACCACATCCTCGAGATGCCGCTCGGGCGCCTCACCCGCCTGGCCCGCATCGACCTCGAGACCCTGATCGAGGAGCTCCACGCCGAGATCGCCGAGCTGAACCTGATCCTCTCGGACGACGGGAAGCTGCGGACGGTCATCAAGGACGAGCTCCGCGAGGTCCGGGAGAAGTTCGCCACCGAGCGCCGGTCGAAGATCACGCTCGACCCCGGCGACATGGACATCGAGGACCTCATCGACGACGAGGAGCTCGTCGTCACCCTCTCGGCCAAGGGCTACATCAAGACCGTCGCCGCCGACTCGTTCCGGGCCCAGGGCCGCGGCGGGCGCGGCGTGGCCGGCACGAAGCTGCGGGACGAGGACTACGTCACGCAGATCCTCACCACCACGGCGCACGCCTACCTGCTGTTCTTCTCGAACCTCGGCCGGGTGTACCGCCTGAAGGCCCACGAGATCCCGAAGAAGGAGCGCACCGCACGGGGCACGGCCATGCCGAACCTGCTCCAGCTGCAGCCGGGCGAGCACATCCAGACGATCATCGACACCCGCGACTACGAGACGAACCGCTTCCTCTTCTTCGCCACCAAGCAGGGCCAGGTGAAGAAGACGAAGTTCAACGAGTACGACTCGTCGCTGCGGACCGGGATCATCGCCATCAACCTGCGCGACGGCGACGAGCTCGTGAAGGTGATCGCCACGAACGGCGGCGACGACATCCTCATGCTCTCGAAGCTCGGCCAGGCCATCCGCTTCTCCGAGGACGAGGTGCGCCCGATGGGCCGGGCCGCCGCCGGTGTCCGGGGCATGAAGCTGAAGGACGGCGACGAGGTGGTCAGCCTCGACACCTGCCGGGACGACGTGGCGATGCTCATCGTCACCGACGCCGGCTACGGCAAGCGGACCCAGCTCGAGCACTTCAACCGCCAGGGCCGCGGCGGCCAGGGCGTGCGGGGCATCAAGCTCACGGCCAAGAAGGGCCACGTGGTGGCGGCCTTCATGGTCGGCCTCGACGACGAGATCTTCGTGATCAACTCGGTCGGCACGCTCATCCGCATGCCGGTCCGGGACATCTCGAGCCAGGGCCGCGACGCCACCGGCGTCCGGGTGATGACCCTGGCCGAGGGGGAGACGGTGGCCTCGGTGGCCCCGATCCTCTCCGCCGACGACGAGGGCTGAGCGCCGCCCCGTCGGGGATCTGACGCACCGCCGGCCGGCCCGATCGGGTCTGGCCGGCGGTGGCGCGCCGGCCTAGCGTCGCGGGCGCTTCCCCGCGCGATCGAGCGGCCGGCCGCGGGCCGGCGGAGGGGAGGAGCGATGCGGGTCGAGCGGACGACCGGGCGGGGTGGGGGTGAGGCGGGCCAGGTGGTGCCGCTCGTGGCCGCCGTGCTCGTGGTCGCGGCGGTGATCGTGCTGGCCCTGGTGCCGCTGGCCCGGGGGGCGTCGGATCGGGCGCGAGCCCAGACGGCGGCCGACGCGGCGGCGCTGGCCGGCGCCGCGGACGGGGAGGGCGCGGCCCGGGCGGTGGCGGCCGCGAACGGCGGGGAGCTGACCGACTACTGGGCCGAGGGCCCGGAGGTCTGGGTGGCCGTGGAGGTCGGGGACGCGATCGCTCGGGCCAAGGCCCGCATCGGGGTGCCGTCCCCCGACGGGTGACCGGTCCGGGTGGCTCAGGGTGCCGCCAGGGCTGTCCTACACTCGGCGGGATGCCTGACCTGCCGACGAGCGGTGCCGGCGGCGATCGGCCGTCGTCCGGCAGGGTCCCAGGGTTCGGCGGCGAGCCCCGCCGCCCGGGTCCCGGGCCGAGCCGTCCGTCGGTGAGCGATCGCGGTGCCGAGGGGCCCGCCGCGCCCGCCCGCGAGCAGGGCCGTCCCCGCCCGT